>Ga0213840_1001965_pt1 | contig 14271 bp, 11 predicted proteins | sample SWPATP22_FD_160132 | JGI IMG/M metagenome (GOLD analysis project Ga0213840, IMG submission 160132) | Coastal seawater microbial communities from Marineland, Florida, United States - SWPA TP2 #2 | ecosystem: Environmental > Aquatic > Marine > Coastal | place: USA: Florida | collected 2016-08-14 | reverse complement strand
GCCCTGGAAACCGGGCTCCTGAACGAATGGCGCGCCACCTTGCTCGTGCGCGAAACCGCCTGCCTGACCGCCGCCGACCGGACCGCCGCCGACGAGGAACTCGCACCCGACACCGGCACCCTCACCGGGGCCGGCGACCGGCGCCTGACCGCCGCGGCCCGGACCGCCGCGTACCGGCTCGACCCCCGCTCCGTCACGCAACGGGCCGCCCACGCCGCGACCGACCGGCACGTCAGCCTCCGCCCGGCCCCGGACACCATGGCCTGCCTCACCGCACTGCTGCCCGTCGCCCAAGGCGTCGCCGTGTACAACGCCCTGACACGGCACGCCGACACCCTCCGCACCGCCGGGGATCCCCGCACCCGCGGCCAGGCCATGGCCGACGCCCTCGTCGAACGCACCACCGGCACCCCCGGCGGGATCAGCGGCATCGAGATCCAGCTCGTCATGACCGACCGCACCCTCTTCCAGGCCGACTCCGAACCCGCCCGGCTCCCCGGCTACGGCACCGTCCCCGCCGGCTGGGCCCGCACCCTCATCAACGACACCAAACCCGGTACCTGCGGCCCTGGGCCGGTGCCCGGCGCCAGCCACGGACCCGGTGCCGCTGTCGATGACGCCGGATTCTCGCTCTGGCTCCGCCGGCTCTACACCCGCCCCCGCAGCGGCGAGCTCGTCGGGATGGACTCCCGTGCCCGGATCTTCCCCACCGGACTGCGCCGCCTCATCCAAACCCGCGACGACACCTGCCGCACCCCGTACTGCAACGCCCCGATCCGCCACCTGGACCACATCGTCCCCTGGCACAACGGCGGAGCCACCAGCCACGGAAACGGCGCCGGCCTCTGCGAAGCCTGCAACCACACCAAAGAAACCCCCGGCTGGACAGCACGCCCCCGCCCCGGTCCCAGGCACACGCTCCAACTAACGACGCCGACCGGCCACACCTACTACTCCACTGCCCCACCCCTGCCGGGGACGGCGTTGCCCAGGGCGGCAACATCGCTCCACCGGCGCAAACTCCGGTACCTCGCCAAAGCGCCCAAGCACGCCAGGGCTGGGGTCGCGGCAGCGGCATGAGGCAGCGGCCTGAGGCAATACTGGTTAGTGCACTGCGCTGCGGGCTTGAACAAGGCCTGCGAATCGGCAGCTGCCACAGCAATCTGCCACCCGAGTGGCCCGCCTTCGGCACAGCCGAATTCCGCGACTTGCAGGTCCGGATTGGCCAAGGAGGACTGCGCCTCGGTAACGGGAACACGAGGACGGCGTTCGGGTTACTTGCCATCCGGTGCATCGACTGCTGAGCGACGATGTCGGCGCCCCAGAGTCTGGACCGCGACAAGGAAAAACGCCCTGCAACCCCGGGCGGCGGCAGAACGTAAGACCTGCAGGTACCTTCGCGATCTCGCTATGGAGACGGCTCGGACATTTGCATGTCCAGAACGACCCGGCTTAATCAAGTGGTTACCTGCAGGCGCTTTAAGCGTACGCCCGCCCTGACGCCATGGCCAGAGGAAAAAAGCTCTTGCCCCCGCCACAAAACACGCCCTCCCCCGAAAGCGTAGAGTGGAGGAAGCCGCCTGATTCTGGACGCCAAGTGCTGAGGGAGAAATCGTGACGATTGACTGGGACGAAAAGAAGACCCTGCTGCAGGAGCCGAACATCGCCGCCGTGACGCAGCTGTGCGACGAGCTCATGGAAAAGAAGCCTGGATCCGTGGTCCCCTACATTGACCCCATCCATGACGAGGACGAATGCCGGATCGTCAGTCTTCAAATCAGCCCCGGCAAAGGCACGGAATCGGGCTTTGTCTCGCACTTCAACGACGACGAAGCCGCCCGCCGCGCCACCTCCATCTACGAGGCCGCAGAGCTGGACCCCCGCTATGTGATGCCGTGGAACGCCTATCCTTGGGTTCGCGACCCGGATGCCGCCTCGGCCCTGAACGTTCAGGAAAAGACGGACGGGCTCCGGCCCTTCCGCCAGTTCCTGAAGATTAACAAACGCGTCTCGGCCGTCATTGCCCACGGCGCCGACGCGCACTCCTTCCTGACGCTCTTCGAGAAGACCTACCATTCCTCGCTGAAGAACCACGGCGTCAAGATCTACAAGGCCACCGCGCTTGGCGGCCGCGCCTTCGCCGTCTCGCCGGCCAAGCAGGAAGAACTCCTCGCCAAAAACGTTGAGGTTTACAAAGACGCCATGCAGCGGGCCGGGATCCAGCACCTCTGAGGCGGCCCGCCTCCGGGAGGTCACCCCTCCATTAGCCTGCGCCGGTGTTTGAGTTCCTTGACCCAGTCGCGGGTGACAAGCACCGAAAACGGCGAGGCGCCGTCGTCGGTCATGGAACTGAACGCCGTACCCGCCTGAAGGTCCGCCAGCAGCGGCCCGGAGGCCTTCAGCGCCAGTTCCAGTATCTGTACTGCGGCGCGCTCCGACAGCCCCATCCCCGCGGCCCAGCCCAGAAAGTGCTTCCGGGAAATCCCGGTCCGCTTGCCGCCCAGGGTCAGGGCAAGCGTCTTGTCCCCGTAGACCACGGTGGAGGGGATGTCGTAGACCGGCGCTATGGACCACTCCCCGGTCGGCTGCTGCACCATGGAAACGTTTTTGGCGTGCAGGTCCCCGTTGCCGGTAAGCCACGCGAACGCCGCCTGAAGTGCCAGGTTCCGCAGTGCCGGCAACTGCGCCGCGCAGTACGCCGCGAGCGCATGGCACACCTGCCCGTAGCCCACGTTGTACTTGTCGGCCGGGTAGAGCCCTAACACCTGCGCCCCGTCCTCGACGGCGAGCCGCTGCACCGCGTTCGGAGACCGGCCCGCCGTCATGTTCCCCGACGTCGTGTGCCCCGCAGCCTTGCCGGCCGGCACCCGGTCGAAGCGCTCCACGAGCAGCCCCGGCCGGGCGGCGACGTCGCGGATCAGCTGGACCCGGCTCAGGGGGATCCGCAGCCGCGCCGCGTAGCGGAACATCGCGTACTCGTTCTCGACTACGTGTGGGAACTCGGGCGCGTTGAGTTTAAGGATGTAACGCCGGCCGGCGCTGGCCACCGGCATGGAGATCATTCCCGCGGACAGCTTGTCCTGCACACCGGCAAGCGCCACCGGGTCGATCAGCCCGGAGTCGCCCAGCAGGGCATCGAAATCCACGGGCGTCGCGGGGTCAAGCTCGACGGCGTGCTCGTCCGGGTCCAGCTTCTCGCCGTGGCCCACGATTTGCACGTCACCCACCGGGTTGGCTCCGGCCGCGATGAGCAGCGACAACTCGTCGTCCACGCTGGTCTTGACCGAGCGGCGCAGCGCGTTCAGCCGCCGCCCCTCGGGCAGGAGCCCGGTGAAATACGGCGGGGCGGCCCCCGCGGCGGACAGCACGGGGTCCGCTGTCAGCGGCAGGGAACTCGCGACCGCGGGGCCACCGGAGGCCAGATACGCCGGCAAGTAGCTGAACCTGGTGCCGCCGTCGTGCCGCTCCAGCCGCGCCGCCAGCACGCCGGCCTTGTAAACGTCCGCGATGCGGTGCCTCATGGCCGGGCCTCCGGGCCGTCCTCCGGCTCGCCGTGGCCGGGCAGTTCGTGGGCACGCTGTTCGCGTGCCGGCAACCCGCCGCCGGCACGCGGTCCTGCGAGGGCGCGGGCGGCAGGGCTGGTCCGGGTCTGCACCCGAAACTCCAGCCCCAGGGTGTCCAGGAGCGCGATCAGGGAGTCCAACTGCACGGTGCGTTTGCCCTGCTCGACGAACCGGACGAAGCGTTCAGAGACACCTGCCAGTTCGGCCAGTTCGCGCTGGCTCAGGCGGAGCGATCCGCGCCGGGCCCGAACTCCGGCGGCGAGTTGGTCCGGAAATGAGTTCGCCATGGCCGCCTTCCGTGGTCAAAACACGTCCGCATGAACGTGAGCCCATAGGCACGTACGTGCCGTTTTGCTTCTGTTTCCAGTCTAGAGCGGACAACTCGGCCCGAACAGGGTGATTTCGGCACGATCGTACCGGTGACGCGAACGAGGCGGCAGGCGTTGACCCGTAGGGTCTAACGGCCCTGACCCCGGTCCGTGTCCGACGAGATGCTGGACAGGGGCGGGCGGCCTGCCTGCGCCCTAACGCAGAGCGGCCCCGAAAGGACACAAGCCATGGGACGGCTGGACGGCAAAGTGGCATTGATCAGCGGCGGCGCCCGCGGCATCGGCGGGGCCACGGCCACCCGGATGCTGCAGGAAGGCGCGAAGGTGGTGATCGGCGACGTCCTGGACGAGGACGGGACCGCGCTGGCGGCACAGCTTGGCGACGCCGCCCGGTTTGTGCATCTGGACGTGACCAGCCCTGCCGACTGGGAGCAGGCCGTGGGCGAGGCCGTCAGCGCCTTCGGCGGCCTCAGCATCCTGGTCAACAACGCCGGCATCGTGAACTTCGGCCGGATCGATGAGTATCCGCACGAGCTGTGGGCCCGCATCATCGACGTGAACCTCACGGGCGTCTTCAACGGCATCAAAGCCGCCGCACCGGTCCTGGCCCGGTCCACCGCTGCCTCCATCATCAACGTCTCGTCCATCGCGGGGCTGCGCGGGTATGAACAGCTTGCCGGGTACACGGCATCCAAGTTCGGCGTCCGCGGCCTGACCAAGAGTGCCGCCATGGACCTCGGCGGGTTGGGCATCCGCGTCAATTCCGTGCACCCGGGGGTCATCCAGACGCCAATGACGGCGGGCATGACCTTCGACACCGGCCACGTCCCGTTGCACCGGATCGGCCAGCCGACGGAGATCGCGGACCTCGCGGTGTACCTCGCGGCGGACGAATCCTCCTTCGTCACCGGGGCTGAATTCGTGATCGATGGCGGCGAAACCGCGGGGTCGGTCGCGGCGAATCCGGCCGAAACGCCGGAAAACTAGGCCGAAAGGGGCATCATGTCCGGGAAGAGTGGCTCAAAACTGGCGGTGGTCGGCGCCGGAAGCGTCGGCACCTCCCTCGCCTACGCGGCCCTGATCCGCGGCTCGGCCAGCCACGTCGCCCTGTACGACGTCAACGCCACCAAGGCCGAAGCCGAAGTGCTGGATCTGGCCCACGGGACGCAATTCGCCGCCGCGGCGGCGACTGTCACGGGCGGCGGCGACATATCCGCCACCGAGGGCGCCGACGTCGTGGTTGTGACGGCCGGAGCCAAGCAGGCCCCGGGCCAGACGCGCCTGGACCTGGCCGGCACCAATGTCCGGATCCTCGAGGACCTCATGCCACGGCTCCTGGAGCATGCCCCGGATGCCGTCTATGTGCTCGTCACGAACCCGTGCGATGTCCTGACGGTCGCCGCGCAGAAGATTTCCGGCCTGCCGACGTCCCGCATCTTCTCCTCCGGAACGGTGCTGGACACCTCCCGGCTCCGCTGGCTGCTGGCCGAACGTGCAGGAGTCTCGCTCACCAGCGTCCACGCCAGCATGGTGGGTGAGCACGGTGACACTGAGTTCCCCATATGGTCCGGCGCCACGATCGGCCCCGTTCCGATCCGCAACTGGACCGTCGACGGCGAACGGGTCTTCTCCTCCGAACGCCTGGCCGAGACCGCGCGGGAGGTGACACAGGCCGCGTACAAGGTGATCGCTGGCAAGGGCGCCACCAACTACGCCATCGGGCTGTCCGGCGCACGCATCGTCGAGGCCCTGTTGCGCGCCGAAAACGCGGTCCTTCCGGTTTCCACGCTGCTGGACGGGCACTACGGAATCTCCGGCGTGGCGCTTTCGCTGCCCAGCGTCGTGGGGCACGGCGGCGTCCTGAAGGTGCTGGACACCCCCATGGACGACGGCGAACTCGCCTCCCTGCACCACTCGGCGGAAACGCTGCAGCAGAGCCTGGCGACGCTGGGGATCTGACCCGGTTAGTGGGGGTTGAGGCGGGCGCGTCACGGCGGCAAAGTCCGACAGGAGTGCCCCGGGCGGTGATGGGGACGGTGATCTCAGCGTGCAAGCGGTGGCCGGACCAGCGAAGGCGCGAGGTGCCCCAGAGCAGGACCATGATGGCCACAGAAATCAGCAGGCCCACGAGTGGATCGGCGAGGGGAAAGCCCAGCCAGACACCGGCGACACCGGCGACACCGGCGACGACGGCGACGACGGCGAGCGACGTGAAGCCGTCCGTGCGGGCGTGGACGCCGTCGGCGATCAGGGCGGCGGAGCCTATCCGCCGGTCGACACGGATCCGGTAGATCGCAACAAGCTCGTTGCCGGCGAGGTCCTCCGCGCGGCCGAAGCCGTAAGGGTACGTGCGCGTGGGCTTGCGCCGGCCGAGGAGGAACGCGATCACAGTTGACACCCGGGTGTGACCCCTGCCATATTTGTAAGCGTGAACCTGTCAGACAGCCGGACAGCAGGACAGCCTCTCGCCCGCCTCAGTGCGGCCGAAGCAGTGTTCAACGTCCTCCGCTCCGAAATCGAATCCGGCAAGCTCGGCGTTGGCACCAAGCTGAGCTCCGAGTCCACGCTTGCCCAGCAGTACGGCGTGAGCCGCTCCGTGGTCCGCGAGGCCTTGCGCTCCTGCACGGCGCTGGGCCTGACGCTCACCAAAACCGGGCGGGGCACGTTCGTCGTCGCCAACCACGTGGCCAAGGACCTGGTCCTGGGCCAATACTCCGCACGCGACCTCACCGAGGCGCGTCCCCATATCGAGGTTCCCGCCGCCGGGCTGGCCGCGGAACGCCGCTCGCCCGAGGAACTGGACACCATGCGGGACATCGTCGCCGCGATGACCGCCGAGGACGACCCCGAGGTGTGGGTGGGCCTGGACTCGAGCTTTCACGCGTTGATCGCGCGGGCCAGCCGGAACAAGGTGTTTGAAAACGTCGTTGCGGACATCCGCGACGCCCTGGCCCACCAGTCCGAGACCCTGAACATGGTGGCGGACCGCCAGCACGCCTCCGACGAGGAGCACCGGCGCATCCTGGCTGCGATCGAAGCCGGTGACGCGGCGACGGCGCGGATCGCCATGAGCCAGCACCTCCACGCCGTCGGCGTGGCCCTCGACTCGATCCTGAATACCTGACGGCAGGCGCCCGCCCCGTGCGAGCATCAAAAGATTCAGCAGCAGACACAACAGCAGCTTGACCGGCAACAACCGACACCACCGCCAAAGGACGCAATGATTTCTCCTGCCCTCGCGCATCTCCCGACCCTGCTGGCTCCGGAACGGCTCCCGCAGCACGCCCCGCTCGCGGTGCAGACCCGCGACGGGCTGGTCGAGAGCGTCCACTATGGTTCGGTGATCGCCACCGCAGCGGACGGCAGAACCCTCCTGGCCGCCGGCGAGCCGCTCGCCCCGTTCTACCCGCGCTCGGCCCTGAAGCCGTTGCAGGCCGTCGCCATGGTCCGCGCCGGGCTGGACCTCCCGGACGAACTCCTGGCCCTCGCGGCCGCCAGCCACTCCGGGGCCGCCACCCACCGCGACGGTGCACGGCGCATCCTGGACCTGCATGGGCTGACCCCCGGAGACCTTGAGAACAGCGCTGACCTCCCCTACGGCGCCCGCGAGCGCGAGGATTGGCTCGGCGGCGGCGGGGAGGCCACCCAACTTGCGCAGAACTGCTCCGGAAAGCACGCCGCGATGGCCGCCACCTGCGTTATCAACGGCTGGCCGGTCCGTGGGTACCTGGACCCGGAGCACCCGCTGCAGGAACTTGTGGCCCGGACCGTGGAGGATCTGACCGGCGAGGAGCCGGAGCGCACGTCCACTGACGGCTGCGGCACCCCGCTCTTCGCCCTCACCCTGCGCGGCATGGCCCGCGCCTTCGGCAGGCTGGCCGCGGCAGCCGAAGCCGGCGGCAGCGCGGAAGCCGGCGTCGCGCGCGCCATGCGCCGCCACCCGCAGATGGTTGCGGGCGAGGGCCGGGATGTCACCGCGCTGATGCGCCTCGTCCCCGGCCTCGTGGCCAAGGACGGTTTCGAGGGCGTCCAGCTCGTGGGCCTCCCGGACGGCCGCGCCGTCGCCGTGAAGATCTCCGACGGCGGGGACCGCGCCCGGATGCCGGTCACCGTGCGCGTCCTGGCCGCGCTCGACGTCGACACCTCGCCCCTGGCGCGCATCGCCGCGGCCCCGGTGCTGGGCGGCGGCCGGCCCGTCGGCCTGCTGCAGGCGACTGATTTCCTCGCCGCCTCCGAAAGCCCCGCCTACCCCGGCGCCTCCGCCGCCTCCGAAGCCCTGTAAGGACAGCCATGACCCCGACCGACGCACGCGCAGAGTTCCGCTCCGAACACGACCTCCTGGGCGACCGGGACGTTCCCGCCGACGCCTACTGGGGCGTCCACACCCTCCGGGCCGTAGAGAACTTCCCCATCACCGGCCAGCCGCTCTCCTCCAACATGTACCTGGTCCGCGGACTGGCCGCCGTGAAACTGGCCGCCGCCCGCACCAACCACGAGCTCGGGCTGCTCGATGCCGAGCGCGCCCGGGCCATCGAGGACGCCTGCGCCGACGTCATGAACGGCAAGCTCAGCGAGCAGTTCGTGGTGGACGTCATCCAGGGCGGCGCCGGGACGTCGTCGAACATGAACGCCAACGAGGTGATCGCCAACCGGGCGCTGGAAATCCTCGGACACCCGAAGGGCGACTACGCCCGGCTGCACCCCAACGACCACGTCAACCTCAGCCAGTCCACCAACGACGTCTACCCCACCGCGGTCAAGCTCGGCACGATCTTCGCCGCCCGGGAGCTGCTGGAAGCGCTCACCGAGCTGGAAGACGCCTTCGCCGCCAAAGCCCTCGAATTCCGCACGGTGGTGAAGATGGGCCGCACGCAGCTGCAGGACGCCGTCCCCATGACGCTCGGCCAGGAATTCGGCACCTACGCCGTCACGATCGGGGAGGACCGGCTCCGCCTGGCCGAAGCCGACCTGCTGATCCACGAAATCAACCTCGGCGCCACGGCGATCGGCACCGGCCTGAACGCCCCGGCCGGGTACGCCGAGGCCGCCTGCCGGCACCTCGCCGAGATCACGGGCCTGCCACTCGTCACGGCCGTGGACCTGATCGAGGCCACCCAGGACGTCGGCGCGTTTGTGCACCTCTCCGGCGTGCTCAAGCGGGTCGCCGTGAAACTGTCCAAGATCTGCAACGACCTCCGGCTGCTCTCCTCCGGCCCGCGCGCCGGCCTCGGCGAAATCAACCTTCCCGCCGTGCAGTCCGGCTCCTCGATCATGCCAGGCAAGATCAACCCGGTCATCCCGGAAGTGGTCAGCCAGGTGGCCTACGAGGTGATCGGCAACGACGTCACCATCACCATGGCCGCCGAGGCCGGCCAGCTGCAGCTCAACGCCTTCGAACCGATCATTGTCCACAGCCTCCACAAGAGCATCTCCCATCTGGAAGCCGCCTGCCGCACCCTCACGGCCCGCTGCGTCCGGGGCATCACCGCCAACACCGAACGGCTCCGCCTCACGGTGGAACAGTCAATCGGCCTCGTCACCGCCCTCAACCCGCATCTGGGCTACGCCACGGCCACAGCCATCGCGCAGGAAGCCCTCGCCACCGGCAAGGGCGTCGCGGAGCTCGTGCTCGAACACGGGCTGCTCACTGCCGAGCAGCTCACCGAGCTCCTTAGCCCGCAGCGCCTGGCCAACCTGAGCAAGTAGCGTACTTCCGAACCCCGAAGGACCCCCATGACTCATCCCGAAACTGCCCGCGCCCAAAAACAGGCCCAACAGCAGACAGTCACCGACCACACCATTCCAGCGCATGCCCATGCCTCCGAGGCAGCACTCCATGCCGAGGACCAGGGCTACCACAAGGGCCTGAAACCCCGGCAGGTCCAGATGATCGCGATCGGCGGCGCCATCGGCACCGGCCTGTTCATGGGCGCCGGCGGCCGTCTCGCCACCGCCGGTCCGGCCCTGATCATCAGCTATGCCGTCTGCGGGTTCTTCGCCTTCATGATCCTGCGCGCCCTCGGCGAACTCGTCATGCACCGGCCGTCGTCGGGATCGTTCGTTTCCTACGCCCGCGAATTCTTCGGCGAGAAGGCCGCGTTCGTCACCGGCTGGCTCTACTGGCTGAACTGGGCCATGACCGCGATCGTGGACATCACCGCCGTCGCGCTGTACATGAACTTCTTCAAGAAGTACTGGGCGCCCATCGCGGACGTGCCGCAGTGGGCCTGGGCCCTGGCCGCCCTGATCCTGGTCCTGGGCCTGAACCTCATCAGCGTCAAGGTGTTCGGCGAGCTGGAGTTCTGGTTCGCGCTCATCAAGGTGGTGGCGCTCGTGTCCTTCCTGCTCGTCGGCATCTATTTCGTCATCTTCGGCACCCCCGTTGCCGGCCAGGAGGTCGGTTTCAGCCTCATCGCGGACAACGGCGGCCTGTTCCCCAACGGCCTGCTGCCGGCAATCGTGGTGATGCAGGGCGTCGTGTTCGCCTACGCCTCGATCGAGCTGATCGGCACCGCCGCCGGCGAGACGGAAAACCCGGAGAAGATCATGCCGCGGGCCATCAACACGGTGATCGTGCGCATCGCGGTGTTCTACGTCGGCTCGCTCGTGCTGCTCTCCCTGCTGCTGCCCTACACCTCCTACAAGGCCGGCGAAAGCCCGTTCGTGACCTTCTTCGGCTCCATCGGGGTGGACGGCGTGGACGCCATCATGAACCTCGTGGTCCTGACTGCGGCCCTGTCCTCGCTCAACGCCGGCCTCTACTCCACCGGCCGGATCATGCGCTCCATGTCCGTGTCGGGTTCCGCGCCGAAATTCGCCGCCCGGATGAACAAGTCCGGTGTCCCCTACGGCGGCATCGCGCTCACCGCCGGCGTGGCCGTCCTGGGCGTCATCCTGAACGCCGTGGTCCCGGCCGAGGCCTTCGAGATCGTCCTGAACGTCGCATCGCTGGGCATCATCAGCACGTGGGCCATGATCGTCCTGTGCCAGATGCAGCTTGCCCGGCTCGCGGCCCGCGGGGAACTGCTCCGGCCCTCGTTCCGGATGCCCGGCGCACCCGTGACGGGCTGGATCACCCTGGCATTCCTCCTGGCGGTGCTGGTCCTCATGGCCTTCGACTCGCCCGTCGGAACGTGGACCATCGCCTCCCTCGTGGTCATCATTCCGCTGCTGATGCTCGGCTGGCGCCTCTGCCGGCACCGCATCCTGGAAATCGCCGCCGTCCGCGACGGCTTCACTGGACCGTACCCGCTCGTGGCCGCCCGCCCCATGCGGGGCGCGGATGGGAATTCGGAGTGACACCCCGGCGGTCCGCGTCCGCGTAACGCAACGTCCCCGCAACCTCTCGCGCACCCGGTTCGCATATGCTCAGCGGAAGACTCAACATGGCTCAGCGACGAACCACCCGGGAGATAGCTCATGACCAACTGGCGGATCAGGGATTTCCATTCGGCCGACCTTGACGGCATCCTGCACCTCTGGGAATCCCTCAAGGAATCGAACGTGGAGCCCGTCTACGCGCTCTCCGAGGTCCTGGCCTCGTGCGAAAAGGACCACGCCGTGGTGGCCGTGCAGGGCGAGCAGGTGGTGGGCGCCGCCGTCGGACGCGCCGCCCACGACCAGGGCTGGATCGTTTTCCTGGCCACGCTGCCCGAGTTCCGGGGCCGCGGGATCGGCACCTCGCTGCTGGCCTCCGTCGAGAACCGGATGGCGCCGCACGGGCTCAACAAGCTCTCCGCGCTGATGCCGGAATCCGAGACCCGCGTGGAGGCGTTCCTGGGCCGCGGCTTCGTGCTGAAGAAGAACCTGCGCTACTTCGAGCGGAAGATCCCGGTCCAGCGCCAGGAGCTGGAGCCGCTTAGCCTGCTGGGCGGCCGCATCCTGGCCCGCGACCTGTGGGAGAACGTGGCGGGCATGCGCCGCGAAAAGGAACTGCTGGAACGCCGGCTGGTCCTGCCGCTCGCCGAGGCCGACCTCGCCGACGAGTACGGCGTGGTGCCCCCGCGCGCCGTCGTCCTCTTTGGACCGCCCGGTACCGGCAAGACGACGTTTGCCAAGGCGATCGCGTCCCGGCTGGAGTGGCCGTTCGTGGAGGTCTTCCCCTCCCGGCTGGCCGCCGACCCGCAGGGCTTGGCCGGGGCGCTGCGCGAGACGTTCCTGGAGATCGCCGAACTGGAACACGCGGTGGTCTTCATCGACGAGGTCGAGGAAATCGCCTCGCAGCGCTCGGGCGAACCGCCGTCTCCCCTGCAGGGCGTCACCAACGAGCTCCTCAAGATCATCCCGGCTTTCCGGGAACAGCCCGGCCGGATCCTGGTCTGCGCCACCAATTTCATCCGCGCCCTGGATTCGGCCTTCCTGCGGCACGGCCGGTTCGATTACGTCATCCCGATCGGTCTGCCGGACCGGCAGGCGCGCGAGGCCATGTGGCAGCGCTTCATCCCCGCCGCCGTGGTGGACGACGTCGACGTCGAGCTCCTGGTGGACCGCACCGAGGGCTTCTCCCCCGCGGACATCGAATACGCGGCCCGCAGCGCCTCCCAGCGGGCGCTGGAAAAAGCGGTGTATGACGACGGCGGCGCCGCGTCGGGGGGCGACCTCGCCACCCGCGCGGCTGTCCGGAAGGGCCCCTCGACCCAGGACTACCTCGACGCCATCCGGGACACCCGGACGACGGTCAGCGACGAGGTGCACCAGGAGTTCCTCGAGGACATCGACGCCCTGGGCCGGGTGTAGCCAAACCAACACGGGGTCACCTACGGCCCATGGAAGCGGCCCGGATGGGCGCGAAGTGACCCCGCGTTGCCGTCATTTGCGGGGCAGTCGTTTCGGAGGGAGACGGAGCGTGATCCTGTTTCTGACGATCGTCAGCGGCGTGGCCTGGACCGCGGTGTACATCGATGCCATCCGGATCGGCTTCCGCGACCGCAGCTACGCCATTCCCGCCGCCGCGCTGGCGCTGAATTTCGCCTGGGAGGTCCTGTACGCGTCCCGCGCCGTCGCCACCGGGATATCGGCCCAGGGTGTCTTCAACATCGTATGGGGGCTCGCCGACGTCGCCATCGTCGTCACCTTCCTGAAGTTCGGGCGGGCGGAACTGCCGCCTTGGGTGACGCGCAGGCTGTTCGCCGGCTGGGCGCTGCTGCTGGCCCTGACGGCTTGCGTGGTGCAGTGGCTGTTCGTGGTGGAATTCGGCTGGACGGACGCTCCCTCCTACTCGGCGTTCCTGCAGAACCTGCTCATGTCAGGTTTGTTCATCGCCATGTTCGCAGCGCGCGCCGGACTCCGCGGGCAGTCCCTGCTGATCGGCGTGGCCAAGTGGATCGGCACGCTGGCTCCCACGGTGGCGTTCGGCTGGTTGGAGAACTCGCCGCTGATCCTGGGCCTTGGCGGCCTCTGCAGCATCTTTGATCTGGCGTACATCGGTCTGCTCTGGCGGGCCCGGCGTCCCGTGCAGCAGACATGGCCACAAATATCCACGCGGTGACCTTCGGCCCTTTCCGGCGCCCCCGGGGCCTGCCAGAGTGGCGGTTATGGCCATGGACGCTGTCGTCAACACCCGGTGCGGCACGCTGCGCGGTACGGAGGCCGACGGCATCCGCACCTTTCTCGGCGTTCCCTTCGCGGCCCCGCCGACCGGGGCGAACAGGCTCCTCCCGCCGCAGCCGGTACAACCGTGGCCCGGTATCCGCGATGCCACGGACTACGGTGATTCGCCTCCCCAGGTTGCCCCGCCAGTCAGCGCGGGCTTCGACTGGGACACCGGCCTCAGCGGAGGCGACTGCCTGAACCTGAACATCTGGACCCCCAGTGCGGGGGCGGCAGGGGCCGGCGGGCCAGGCACGGCCGGACTCCCCGTAATGGTCTGGATCCAGGGCGGTGCGTTCGAAGTCGGCTCAACGGCGGCTTACGACGGCCGGAACTTCGCCCGGGACGGCGTCGTGTGCGTCGTGATCAACTGGCGCGTGGGCGCCGACGGGTTCCTCTTCCTCGACGACGGTCACGCCAACGTTGGCCTGCTCGATCAGGTCGCGGCCCTTGAGTGGGTGCGGGACAACATCGCGGACTTCGGCGGCGACCCCGGAAACGTCACCGTCTTTGGCGAGTCAGCCGGGGCGATGAGCATCGGCGTCCTTCTCTCCATTCCCCGGGCCGAGGGGCTGTTCCGGCGGGCCATCCTGCAGAGCGGGGCAGCCCACCATGTCCTCCCGGCCCTCGCCGCCGAACGGATCGGACGGTCCCTCGCCGAGAAGCTGGGGGTTCCGCAGACCCGCGAGGCTATTGCCGCCGTCCCGGTCAAACGGCTCCTGACGGCCCAGACGGAGCTGAAGACTGAACTGCTGGCGCACCCGGACCCCGAGCATTGGGGGCACGACGTG
>Ga0213840_1001956_pt1 | contig 14349 bp, 9 predicted proteins | sample SWPATP22_FD_160132 | JGI IMG/M metagenome (GOLD analysis project Ga0213840, IMG submission 160132) | Coastal seawater microbial communities from Marineland, Florida, United States - SWPA TP2 #2 | ecosystem: Environmental > Aquatic > Marine > Coastal | place: USA: Florida | collected 2016-08-14 | reverse complement strand
AACGCTTGTCTGAGGACGACAGCTCCATCGGCGGGTTCCACTGCTCCACGAAGACCTCCCGGTGAGGTCTCCGTTAGATCACAGCGGCGACGTCTGGTCGACCCTGACTGTTGATCAGCTCTCTAGGTGACCGCGGCGGAGAATCCGACGCGGTCATCCCGAACGCCCCACCGGGGCGGGCGGCGGCAGCATCGCGCAGCGACGATGCCGTGGGGGAGCGCATCTTGATGCGCGGCGCGGGGGCTCGCCCCCGCAAAGAAAACGCTGGATGCGAGGTGCGTTGCCTACGCACCTCGCATCTAGAAGTCCTCGTCGAAGGAGACCTCGCCCGTGACACCTGTCTGGTAGGCCGAGACCCGTCGCTCGAAGAAGTTGGCGAGCTCCTGCACGTCCTGGAGGTCCATGAAGGGGAAGGGGTTGGTGGTGTGCCACTGGGGCGCGTAGCCCAGGTTGGCAAGGCGCTGGTCGCCCACGTACTTGAGGTATTGCTCCATGTCGGCGATGGACATGCCCGGCACGCCCTGACCGAGGATGTCGATGGCGAACTGCAGCTCACAGTCGATGGCCTCGCCGATCATCTCCCGCACCTGCCGCTCGAGGTCGGCGGTGAACAGCTCGGGCTCCTCGGAGCGCACCACCTCGATGACCTCCAGCGCGAACCGCATGTGCATCGACTCGTCGCGGAACACCCAGTTGGTGCCGGTGGCGAGGCCTGCCAGCAGCCCCTTGCTGCGCAGGAAGTAGACGTAGGCGAAGGCGCCGAAGAAGAACAGCCCCTCGATGCAGGTGCTGAAGCACATGAGGTTGAGCAGGAAGCGGCGCCGGTCCTCGGCCGTCTCGATGCGGTCCATCTCGCTGATGGAGTCGATGTACTTGAAGCAGAAGTCGGCCTTCTTCTTGATGCTCGGGATGTTGTGGATGGCGGCGAAGGCGCGCTCCCGCTCGGCGAGGTCGGGAATGTAGGTGTCGAGCAGCGTGAGATAGAACTGCACATGCAGCGCTTCTTCGTAGAGCTGGCGCGACAGGTACATCCGCGCCTCGGGGGCGTTGATGTGCTGGTAGAGGTTGAGCACCAGGTTGTTCGACACGATGGAGTCGCCGGTGGCGAAGAACGCCACGAGACGGTTGACCATGTGCCGCTCCGACGGGAGCAGCTTGTTGCGCAGGTCGTTGGTGTCGAGCGAGAAGTCGACCTCTTCGACGGTCCAGGTGTTCCGGATGGCGTCGCGGTACATCTCGTAGAAGAGGGGGTACTTCATCGGCCGCAGGGTCAGGTCGTAGCCGGGGTCCAGCAACATCGGTCTCTCCTCACGGAGGAATCTCGAAAAGCACGATGACCGGGGCATCCTCACCGCTCGTCAGCGGCGGGTGTCCCGGTCGTGGGGGTCGGGTCAGCTCAGGTGTGCGACGGCGGCCTCTGGCCTGGGTCGGCGGTGACCTCTACTGACATGCCTCGCAGTACTCGGGGTTTTCCAGCGAGCAGGCCAAGGCCTCCTCGTCGGTGTACTTCTTCGAAGACCCCGTGGCACGCGCAATCCGCGTCGCAGGGCGCGAGCGCAGGTAGTAGGTCGTCTTCAGGCCCTTCTTCCAGGCGTAGGCGTACATGCTCGACAGCTTGCCGATGGTGGGCTCTGCCATGAACAGGTTGAGCGACGCGCTCTGGTCGATGTAGGGCGACCGGGCGGCGGCCATGTCGATGATGGCGCGCTGGGGAAGCTCCCAGGCGGTGCGGTACAGGCGGCGAAGCTCCTCGGGAATCTCGCGAATGCCCTGGATGGAGCCTTCCGCGCCCTTGATGAGCTCACGAATGCGGGGGGTCCACAGTCCGAGCCGCTTGAGGTCGGCGACCAGGTAGCGGTTGATCTGCATGAACTCGCCAGACAGGGTCTCCCGCTTGAACAGGTTGGACACCTGGGGCTCTGTGCACTCGTAGCAGCCCGAGATGGACGCGATGGTGGCCGTGGGGGCGATGGCGACGAGCAGGGAGTTGCGCAGGCCGACGCTCTGGATGCGCTTCTTCAGGTCGCCCCAGCGGTCGGCGCCACCCGGGCGGGGGCGGGCACCGCTGAACAGCGAGACCTGCTTTTCGGGACCGTCGCTGTCGGGGGTGACGCCCCACAGGTCGAACTGCAGCACGCCGGCAGCCGCGCGGGTCTCGGAGAAGGAGTCGTGGGGACCGTACTGCTCGGCGAGGTCGGCCGAGGTGCACAGCGCCGCGTAGTAGATCTCCTCCTGGATGCGGGCGGACAGCTTCGCGGCATCGGGGGAGTCGAAGGCGAGGCGCTTGAGGAAGAAGACGTCCTGCAGGCCCATCAGACCCAGGCCGATGGGACGCCAGCGGGCGTTGGACGCCGCCGCCTCCTCGGTCGGGTAGTAGTTGATGTCCACGACGCGGTCGAGGTACTTCACCGCCACGCGCACGCGGCTGGCGAGGGCCTCGAAGTCGAACTCACCGTCGACGACGAAGCGGCCGAGGTTGATGCTGCCGAGGTTGCACACCGCGGTCTCGCCCTGGTCGGTGACCTCGACGATCTCGGTGCAGAGGTTGGACGAGTGCACCACGTTGCCGGGCAGGCCGGTCTGGTTGGACTTGCGGTTGCAGTGGTCCTTGAAGGTCATCCAGCCGTTGCCGGTCTGGGCCAGGGTGCGCATCATGCGGCCATACAGGTCGCGTGCCTTGAGCTGGCGGACGGCCAGGCCCTGGCGCTCGTAGTGCTCGTAGCGGGCCTCGAAGTCGTCGCCGTAGGAGTCGACGAGGTCGGGGGTCTCCTTGGGGTCGAACAGCGACCACATCTGGTCGGCCTGCACACGCCGCATGAAGATGTCGGGGACCCAGTTGGCCAGGTTGAGGTTGTGGGTGCGCCGGGCCTCGTCGCCCGTGTTGTCGCGGAGCTCCAGGAACTCCTCGATGTCGGCGTGCCAGCTCTCGAGGTACACGCAGCAGGCGCCCTTGCGACGGCCGCCCTGGTTGACCGCTGCCACCGAGGCGTCGAGCGTCTTGAGCCAGGGGATGATGCCGTTGGACTTGCCATTGGTGCCGCGGATGAGCGAGCCACGCGAGCGCACGCGGGTCCAGGAGGTGCCGATGCCGCCGGCGAACTTGGAGAGCCGCGCGATGTCGGTGTAGCGCTTGTAGATGCCTTCCAGCTCGTCTTCGGGCGAGTCGAGCAGATAGCACGACGACATCTGGGGATGGCGGGTGGCGCTGTTGAACAGCGTGGGGCTGCTCGTGAGGTACTCGAGGCTCGACAGCAGTCGGTAGAACTCGATGGCCTCTTCGGGCTTGCGGGCCAGGCCGCAGGCGACGCGCATGAAGAAGTACTGCGGCGTCTCGAACACCTTGCGGGTGGTGGGGTGGCGCAGCAGGTAGCGGTCGTAGACGGTGCGCAGGCCGAAGTAGCGGAACAGCTGCGCGCGCTCGGGCAGGATGGCGTCGTCGAGCACCTTGGCGTGCTGCTGCACGAAGGCGAAGGTGTCGTCGGCGATGATGCCGCACGCGTGGCCGTGTGCGATGCAGTCGCCGAAGCTCAGGATGCCCTGGTCCTGGACCTCACCGAGGATGACCCGGTCGAGGAAGCGGGCGGCCAGCAGCGAATAGGCGGGGTCTTCGGCGATGAGCGCCGCCGGCACCTGCACGAGCAGCTTGTCGAGCTCGAGCCGGTCGATGCCGTCGTAGAGGCCGCCGTAGACGCGTTCCGACAGCGCCTCGACATCGATCTCGTCGAGACCCGCCGCGAAGTCGACAACCTCGGCCAGAAGCTGCGCGCGGGTGAGCTGGGTGGTGGTGCCGTCTGCATGACGTACCCGCAGGCCGACACGGGGGGCAGACGAAAAGACGCTGGCGAGCGGATCGGAGTCCGTCGCCTGGTTCTCGAGTTCCAGGTGCATGGCAGCGATGTCCGTGGGGCGGGCAGGTTGGAGAGGCGTTGGGGCGGGCAGCATGGAGAGGCGCCGGCAGGAAGCTGGCGCCGTGGGGAGGCCGTGGAAGGCCCATGTCGGTGTGCAATGGAGCGGGGGAACCCGGCTGCGCGTGAAACACACGCCAACCGTTTCGCACATGCGGACGCACATGCGACGGAAAATGCTCCAGACACCCGCAGCCGCGAGCAGGCACATGCGAAGGAGCAATACCCTCGCACCGACCCCTCGACTGTAGCGCAGGCCGTCCACACAAGCCACTACATCTGGTGCGGTCAGCCGCCACAGACCCTACGGGTGGCGTTCGCGAGGATCCCCCACCGCAGGCGATCCACGGCGTTCCACGCCCCCCGCGCGCACCCCGTCGGTCCCCCCGCTCGACCCCTCCAGAAGGCCCCGGCTCAGCACAATCGCCCCCCTTTTGGCAGTGCCTTCACGCGCCAGTGTTCCACGCCCGGTCGCCTGGAGATCAGACCCCCACCGGGGGCTGGAGACGATCGGGATCTCCCTCACAGACCCGCGGCGCGCGCGGTCGATCGAAGTACGATGGGCCATGCCCCGCCGCCGCCATCGTTGCGCATCCGTCGCCCTGTGGTGTGGGCTCGGCATGTCCGCCGCCACCGCGGGCTGCAAGAGCGACTCGTCCAAACAGACCCGCTGCACCACTCCCCGCACCGACGCCGGCGGCATCGGTCCCGCCGCTCGGCTCGCCCGCACGCTGGGCCTGTCCACCGAGCTGCTCGTCGGGGTCGGAAACGACCTCCGGGGAGATGGGGTCGACGCACACGCCTGGTCGCTGTCCCCTCCCCCGCCGCTGCACTATCTCTACCTGGTGGGCCTTCCCGGCCACGGCGGCTGGCCGGAGTGGAACGACGGGGGCACCTTCATCGACCGCCACGTCACCGCCGCCCAGGACCGCTGTGTGGTGCCGGCATTCACGCTCTACGCGATGGCCGTGGAGGGCGAGGGAGACCCCGCCACCTTCGCCGACCCCGCCTACATGTCGGACTGGTGGACGGGCTACCACCTCGCCCTGGCCCGACTCTCGGCCACCGACGCCGACGCACTGCTGCACATCGAGCCCGACCTGCTGGGCTTTCTCCAGCAGCGGACCTCGGCCACCCCCGCCGCCATCCCGGCCGTGGTCGGCGAAGCCGTGCCGGCCTGCAGCGACCTCCCCAGCACCCTCGTGGGCTGGACCGCCTGCGTGCAGCGCCGGGCCCGAACCGTCGCCCCGAAGGTGAAGCTCGCCTTCCATGCGTCCACCTGGGCCGACCCCTCCCCCCGCGAGGTCGCCCGCTTCCTGCTCGCCGCCGGCGTCGACGCCAGCACAACCGACGCCTTGTTCGTCGAGACCCTCGACCGCGACGCCGGCTGCTTCGAGGCCCGCACCCTGCACTGCCAACGCGACGACGGTCCCTGGTACTGGGACGCCAGCAACCGCACATCGCCGAATTTCGCGGAGCACCTGCAGGCCACCCAGGTGCTCCACCAGTCCACCGGCCTGCCGCTCGTGTGGTGGCAGATGCCCCTCGGGGTGCCGTCCTCCATCGAAGGGGGGCGACACCGACGCTTTCGCGACAACCGGGTGTCCTACTTCTTCGACCACCCCGACCAGTTCATGGAAGCAGGCGGCGCCGCGGTGATGTTCGGCCCCGGGTGGGAGGGACAGACCGACCTCGGCAGTGACGGGGGACACTTCGAGTCCAGGTGGGACGCCTACACCGCACCCGTCCTCCCTTGAAGCGACCCGCGGCTAGCTCGACGGGGACCTGCCGTCCGCCTTCGACACCCGGGCGAAGTACATCCCGGCCACCGCGAAGCTGAAGGTGCACACCGCCGCTGTGACGTAGGAGAAGGTGGTGAAGAACTGCACCCAGTCGAGGTCGGCCTGGCCGAAGTTCCGGTACAGATAGACCGCGAAGGTCCCGAGGTAGCCGCAGGCATCGGTCACGTAGATCATGAAGCCCGCCGTGCCCACCACGCCGAGCGCGCCCAGCATGCGGTCGAACAGCACGCAGCCGTAGGGCACATAGGCGACGTACATGCCGAAGCCGACGACAATCATCCACCACTCGCCGGACAGCAGTCCCATCTGCCAGGCCGCCGTGCCCACCGCGATGAGGGCCGTGCCCGCGCCCATGATGACGTGCGCCGCGATGAGCGCCGAGCGGTTGCTGCGAAAGAACATCAGCGCGACCAGCACCAGCAGCACGCCAAAGGCGATGGGTGTCTCGGTGCGAGCGAAGATGGTGGGCTCACCCTCGTAGCCGAGGCCCACGAAGATCTCGGCGGCGAAGTCGTCGCGGAAGCTCCGGTAGGCGGTGAGCAGCAGGTAGAGCAGCGTGAGTGGCGCGAGGCCGGGCATGTAGGCCTTGAGGAAGGCGGAGCGGGCGGCGCCGTCCATGGGCTCGCGCTTCACCCGCAGTGCGATGTCCTCGGCGCTGGGAGGTGGCATCACCTGCAGGCCGTAGACCGCGATGCACAGCGGAATCACGAAGACGGCGCCCGTTGCGAAGGGCATCCAGTACTCGGCCACCCCGAAGGAGTCGACGAGGTAGCGGCCCACGGTCTTCACGTAGCCACTGGCGACGATGTAGCTCACCGACAGGCCGGCCCCGAGCAGCTCGGTGAGGCGCCGTCCCTCGAGGAAGCCGAACACCAGACCCCAGATCATGCCCAGTGGCACGCCATTCACGAGCATGCACACCAGCTTGGGGCGGGCGGCGCGACCGCGAAGCCGAGCAGTCCGGCCCAGGCCACGCCGATGGTGCCGAGGATGGCCACCGAGCGCTTCGCCGGGCTCATCTCCGAGATGACCTTGATGCCGATGAACTTCGACGACATGTACCCGATGAGCTGGGCCAGCACGAAGCCGGTCTTGAGGTCGAGCTCCAGCCCGCCAAGCTCGAATGCCCCGTCGTAGCTGATGGCCGTGAAGGGCTTTCTGAATGAGTACATGCAGAAGTAGACGGTGAAGGCGGCCGCGATGGCGTAGGCCGAGAACAGCGCCGGGTGCGCGCGCTCGAGCCAGCGGGTCACAGGGTGCGTTCGGGACATCTCGGCCACTCCAGCTCGGGGACCCACCGTCGATCGGTCACGCAGGTCCGCCAGCGGCAGCGAAGGGACCTGAGGCACAGCAAGGGCGCCACGGTCGCACACGCACCTCGCCACAGCAACCGGACGCGTCCCTCCGTTGGGCGAGCCCTGCGAGGAAGTCCGGATCCACCCACAAGTCGGGGTCAACCCGGGCAGGGCGAGACCGATGGAGCCACACGACTGCCGGGGATGACAGATGTCTGTGTCGAGCGAACCACCCACTCCACGCCCCCACCTGCTGGTCCTCGACGACGCAGCGGTCGTCCGCCGTGCTCTGGCCCGCAGGTTTGGCGCCGCAGGCCTCGGCAGCACCACCGCGAGCCGAAACGAAGAGGCACTCACCCACCTGCTCAAGGCGACAAAGGGCGAAGCAAGGGTGGACGCCCTGGTTCAGGATCACGAACGCCCCGTGGGGGGGGACGGCACCCGCATGCTCAAGGTCATGCGCGGCATGTACGGCGACCGGACCATCGCGAACACTGGACTCACCCTCCGGGCGGTGCCCGTGCTCGTGCTCAGCGGCGAGCCCCACGCCTGTGAGCCCGCGCTTCACAAGGTGGACCGCTCCGTGAGAGTCCTCGCCAAGGCCACCGGACCCGAGGCGCTGCTCCTGGAGCTGGTCAACATGTGGAATGGCCTCAAGCAGCGCATTCTCGCCGCTACGACCGAGGTGGGCGTGCACGTCGTGCGCACCCCGCATGGGTGGGTCGTCGATGCCCCAAGCGGGGTGGAGACCGCCCTGTTCCGCGGGACCGGCGAGCAGCTCGAGAGCACCCTCACACGGCTCGAAGAGGTCTGCGAGCTGGCCTTCCCTGAGGCCAATGCCGCGCGTTGACACAATTGGTTCAGAAAGCTTGTAAGCGCCCCGGGGACCTCCCCTATACTTTCGGTGATGTCCCGATCCCGCCAACCCGACGGCGGCGTGGTGGTTCGGCTCAGTGGACCGTCTGCGCGTGGCGCCATCGTCCCGGTGGTTCTCAAGGCAGGCGACCTCATCGGCCGACACGCCAGCTGCGCGCTCCGACTCGACCATCCCGCCAGCCCGCTCGTTGCGGCTGCGGTGGTGCGGCGGGGTCGACGACTGTTCCTCGAAGGACAGAACGACCGCCCGGTGGTGTCGGGACGGCGCTCTCGCCGGGTGCGCCTGCGCGAAGGCCTGCGGGTGGACCTCCCCACCGCGTCGTTGCTGGTGGACGAGCTCATCCGGCCCACCCGCGCGCTCGCGGTCGCAGTGGGAGACCACCCTCCCCAGGAGCTCGTGGCCCCGTTCTACTCGCTCCGCGGCGGCAGAAAGCCCGACCTGCTCCCCGGCGAGATCGACGAACCTGACGCTGTGATCGTCGATTCGGCGGACGGCTGGCGCATCGCGGTCGGCCGGCACTCCACCGACCCTCTGCTGCCTGGCCGAGTGTGGCAGATCGCGGGCACCACCCTGCGCACGTCGATGGTGCGCCTCGACCGTCCGGCAGCACAAGAACCCGGCGAGCCCCTGCACCTCGAGTTCGACTCGATGACCGGTGGGGTGCGCATCCGGCGGGCTTCGCGCCACCGCGTGACCTTGCGCGGCGGTCCCGCCACCTTGCTCCACACCTTGATGGCGGCCGGAGGCGTGACCCGGCCCGCCGAGATCGAGCAGTCCACCGGCTCCACCGTGGATGAAGTGCTCGACGACATGTCCGACCTGCTCCGGGCCCACGGGCTGCGGTCCGATCTGGTGCGCCCCGACGGCCTCGGCGGCATCGAGCTGTTCCTCCACTCCTTCGATCGAGTGGTCAAGCACCGGAAGGCAGAGACGGGCTGAGTCTCAAGGAGTCCAGTCCATACACAACACGCCACGCCGACCGACCGGTTAACGCCCCTGCACGAGACCCGATGGCACCCGTCGGAGTCCCCGTCGGATGGCTCCATGTCGCAGACCCGCGCAATCTTCGGCCAGATGGCCGGTCGCTACCAGCCCGGCCGCGTCGACAAGGTCACCACCTACTACTTCTCGGTGGGCGACCAGAAGTGGACGGCCACCCTGCACCCCGACCGGTGCGAGGTGCAGGAGGGCCGGCACACCACCCGTGCCGACTGCGTGCTCAAGTGCGACCCCAAGCTCTTCGAGAAGATGGTGCTGGAGGGCAAGCGCCCCGGTCCCTTCGACATCGCTCGGGGGAAGATTCGCACCAATGACGTCGGCCTGCTGAAGAAGCTGCCGGAGTTCTTCCGCCTCGGCAGCTGAGGGTTCGGGGGACGGACGAGCCCACATTCCGGACAGAAGCTGTCCGACCTGGGGCCGGTGACCGCGTCGGCGATGCGCTACGGACGCTGGCGAATGCCGAGCCCGACCATGCCCAGTCCACCCACGCCCCGCGGCCGCCTTCGTGCGGCGACCGATGCCGAGAGCCTGCTCGACGCCGCCCGTGCATGCGGTCTCGGGGAGCTGCTCGACGGTCCGAGCGCGCTCGTGTGCGAGGCCATCCCCTACGACGCCCATGCCGCAGCCCCCCTGCTGCACCAGCTCGTCGACGAGGGCCGGGCCGACTGCGTGTCTGATCTGCTCGCCACGCCCGACTTCCGACGCCGCTGGAGGCGCCGCGCCCGTGCTGCCGGCGACGCCTGGCTCCTGGAGACGCTGCGGGCCTTCTTCGAGTCGGAGCTCGCGGCCCAACACCTCCACAACGACGCCCGCACCGAAACCCTGGCCCCGGAGAGTCCCCCGGCACGGGTCCGTGAGTGGGCCCGAAGCCAGGGCGTCGATGACCTCCTCCGCCTGCCGGCCGCCCTGCTGCTCCCCCGCCTCGGCAGCCGCGCCGCCCGCTGGATGGCCCGGGAGCCTCTGGACACCACCCTCATCGACCTCTTCGCCGCCCCCACCGCAGGGAGTGCCGGTCGATCGGCCTGGGGTCCGTCGGTGCCCTTCAGCGTGAAGCTGGCGGCCACCGACCTGTTGGTGGAGGAGTCGGAGAACAGCGTCGTCACCACCATTCCCGACACTGCGCCACCAGAGGGCCTGCAAGCCCTGGCCGGTCGCCTCGCCGAGGCCCACGCGGCGCTGTCCGCCCACACCGCCTCGCGCGCGCCCGCTGAGCTCGACCAGCTGTGCGCCGCTCTGCACCCCACGGAGGACCACTTCACCCTGGCCGCACCAGCGGGCGCGCTGCCCTGCCGGCCCGATGGACGGCCCGAGGTGTCCCTCAAGCTCGACAGCGACGCCATCTCCTCCGACGCCACCTGCACTTGTGGCGGCGATGCAAGCCGCTGCCGCTGGACACTTCGGGCGGTCGACAGCCTGCAGGTCGCTGTACACGGTCCGTCGAACCCACTGCAGAAGGAGCTGCTGCACCGCGCGCAGGTGCCGCGTTGGACCCGGCAGCTCGACAGCCTCGCCACCTTGTTGTCGGGCGGCGAGGCCCCGCCGGCCAAGGGCGCGCAGCCCGCCTGGCGGGTGTCGGTCGACGCGCGGGGTCGCCTGGAGCTGGCGCATGTGTGGGCGCGCCCCTTCCAGCGCAAGTCGGGTTGGCGCACCTGGCCCGGCCGTCCCCCGGCCGACCACCCGGCCGACCACGCCGCGCTCGACCAGCTCCAGCTCCAAGCCGACTCGGTTGCGCTTCGCACCGCGGTGGTGGCCCGCGCCCTCGAAGCCCTCGTCGGCCATCCCCGCGTGCTGCTCAGCATGGATGGGGCGGCGGCCGAGCCGGTCGAGGTCCGCAGTGCCACCCTCGGTCTCGCGCTCGGGCCCGGCGACAGCCCCGACACCATCGCCCTCACCCCCGCCATCGACGGCCGCCCCTGGCCCGCCGAGCAGGTGCTGCGCGAGCTGGTCGACCAGTGTGCGGGCGACCGCACGGCCTGGCTCGACGGCGCCCTCCATGTGGCACGACTCTCCGAGCCCGCCCGTCGGGTGCTGCGGCTCGTGCTCGACCGGGGTGCCCGCTACCCGGCCGACGCTCTGGGCACCCTGGTCGACCGCCTGCCCGCCTTTGAACAAGCCCTGCCTGTCACCATTCTCGATTCCTTGCTGGGTCCGGCGGTGCCCCCATCTCCCCGGTGGCAGCTCGGGCTGTCCTGGTCCAGCCGCTCGGATGGGGCCGAGCAGCTTCGCGTGCGCCTGCGCGTGAGTCCCCTCCCCCATGCCCGCCCCCGCCGACCGGGCCTGGGTCCTTCCCGGGCACTGGGCCGCCAGGGCGACGCGCCCGTCCATGCCTGGCGGGACCGTGCCGACGAACGCACCACCGCCCTCGCACTGCTCGATGCACTGGGCCTCGACCCGCCGCCCCCCGGCAAGGACGCCCGCTGGGACTGGTTGTTGTCCGTCCCGACCCCCGCGCTGCCCCTGTTGCAGCGGCTCCAGAATCGCCTCCAAGATGGCCTCCCCATCGACGAGATCGGATGGGACGGCCCCAAGCCCGGCCTCACCCGCGCGACCGCCGCAGACCTGCAGGTGCAGGTCCACGCCAGCCAACGCCGAGGGTGGTTCCGGCTCGACGGCAGCCTCGATGTCGACACGCTGGAGCTGGAGCTGTCGGAACTGCTCGACCAGGTGCGCCGAGGCAGGCGCTTCGTGCGCGTGGCGCCCGGACGCTGGGCCGAGCTCGGCGACGACCTGCAGGCCCGTCTGTCCGCCCTCGCGAGCATGTCTCGGCCGCAGCAGAGCGGTGCGCAGCTTCCCGGATACTGCAGCGATGCAGTCCAACAGCTTGCCGAGGCCGGCGGACAGCTCACCACCGACGCCGCCTGGCAGCGCCTCCGAGACCGGGTCGATGCCGCTCACGCCGAGCAGGTCTGCGTCCCGCCGGGCCTGCGCTGCACCCTGCGCCCCTACCAACAGCGGGGCTTCGCCTGGCTCGTCCGCCTCACATCCTGGGGCGCGGGGGGGGTGCTGGCCGACGACATGGGCCTCGGCAAGACGGTGCAGGCCCTCGCCCTGCTGCTCCACCGCGCCCGCCATGGCCCGGCGCTCGTGGTGGCCCCCAGCTCCCTGGCGTTCAACTGGCGCGACGAGGCGGGCCGCTTCGCCCCCGGTCTGAAGGTCCACACCTACCGAGGGCCTGCGCGGGCCCGCATCCTCGACGGCCTGGGCCCCGGTGACCTCGTGCTCTCCACCTACGACATCGTCGCCCGCGATGCCGAACAGCTCGGCGCCCTGCGGTTCGCGACGCTGGTGCTCGACGAGGCCCACGCCATCAAGAACAGCAGCACCCGCCGCGCCCGCGCGGTGCATGCCTTGGCTGCCGACGCCCGGGTGGCCCTCACCGGCACGCCCATCGAGAACCGGCTCGATGAGCTGCGAAGCCTGTTCGAGGCGGTGTGTCCAGGGCTGTTGGGCTCGTCAGCCGAGTTCAGGGAGGAGTTCGTCGCGCCCATCGAGGGCGACGGCGACGACGAACGACGGGAGGCCCTGTCCCGCCTGGTGCGGCCCTTCTTGCTGCGTCGACTCAAGCGCGAGGTGGCCCCCGAGCTGCCGGTCCGCACAATGCAGGTGCACCGGGTGCAGGCCCGGTCCGACCACGCCGGCCACTATGCCCGCGAGCGCGACCGAGCCGTCGCCGAGACCCGCCAGCTCCTCGCCATCGACGCCGACTCCCCGGGCTCCCGCATGCGCATCCTGGCCTGGCTCACGCGTCTGCGGATGCTGGCCTGCCACCCCGTGCTGGTCGACCCCGGCTGGCCTGGCGGCAGCGCAAAGCTCGACCACGCCCTCGGCCTGGTGCGCGAGCTCACCGACACCGGCCACGCCGTCCTGGTGTTCAGCCAATTCACCCGCCACCTCGACCTGGTGGAGCAGGCCCTCGCCGCCGAAGGCCGCCCGTCCTGCCGCATCGACGGTCAGACCTCACCTTCGTCGCGCGAGTCCGCCGTCACCCGCTTTCAGGCCGGACAGGCCAAGGTGTTCCTGCTGTCCCTCAAGGCCGGTGGGGTCGGCCTCAACCTCACGGCCGCCGACCACGTCCTGCTGCTCGACCCCTGGTGGAACCCCGCCGCAGAGGACCAGGCCGCCGACCGGGCCCATCGCATCGGCCAGCACCGGCCCGTCACCGTCACCCGCCTCGTCACCGCGGGCACCATCGAAGACGACATCCTCGCCCTGCAAGACGACAAGCGCGCCCTGGTCGCCGGCATCCTCGATGGCGCCTCCACGGCCGGCCGCCTCGACCCGCAGGAGCTCGCGCGCCTCATCCACGGCAGCGACGCTCTGCGCCGTGACCTTCGCGACGACGACATCCCGTTCTAGTACCGGTTCACAGGGATTTTGATCGATTCCGCGGACCTACTGGAGGTCCGGCAGGTCATCGCGGTTGAGTAGGATGCGCAGTGACCGCGGGGCCCCGCGCGTTCTCTCGGCCAACCCCTTCTTGGTCAGCGTGTCGACCATCCTCTGGGCGGATGGCGGCGTGACCTCGAAGAACCGCGCGATGTCCGTGACCGCCGGTGGGCGGCCGTTGACTTTCGTGTACATGAAGATGAACGCAAGGTACTGGCCCTGCTTCTCGGTGTAGTCGGGAGTCGCCATCGTCGTTGGCCCTATCGGTCTGGACTGGTGATCAGCCTCCTCTCAAGGAGGCCCAATGACCGCACGCTACATCGTCGACCTCACCGATTCCGAGCGAGAACAGCTCGTCGCGCTGACCAGCAGTGGCTCCGCGAAAGCACGCCGAATCCGTCGCGGGCGCATCCTCCTACTGGCCGACGCCGGTGTTCCGTCGAACCAGATCGAGGTCGCTACGGGCGCGAGCAGCAGCACCGTCTACCGGGTCCGTCGTCGGTTCGTTGAGGGCGGGCTCGAACACGCCATCAACGAGGGTCGGCGTCCGGGCGGCACGCGAAAGCTGTCGCCGACGGATGAGGCCACGCTCGTCGCCGTGGCGTGTTCCAAGCCGCCGGAGGGCCGGGCGCGCTGGACCCTGCGCCTGCTCGGCGACCGCCTGGTCGCGCTCTCGGACCACGACAGCGTGTCTATCGAGACCATTCGCCGTCGGCTTCGGGAGGCCGACCTCAAGCCCTGGCAGAAGCGGATGTGGTGCATCGCAGCGCTCACACCCGGGTACATCGCGCAGATGGAGGCTGTGCTGGCGCTCTACGCGGCCCCACCCGACCCCAAACGGCCCCTGGTGTGCTTCGACGAGACCCTGAAGCAGCTCGTGGACCATGTCGTCGCGCCCGTCCCTGCCGAACCCGGCAAGCCAGCGAAGATCGACCATCACTACAAGCGCAACGGAACGGCCCACTTGGCTGTGGCTCTCGCGCCACACCTCGCCTGGCGCAAGGTCTGGGTCCTCGAGCATCGCAAGTACGGTGCCTTCGCTCACCTGATGCGCGAGCTGGTGGACGTTCACTTCCCCGATGCCG
>Ga0213840_1001952_pt1 | contig 14367 bp, 19 predicted proteins | sample SWPATP22_FD_160132 | JGI IMG/M metagenome (GOLD analysis project Ga0213840, IMG submission 160132) | Coastal seawater microbial communities from Marineland, Florida, United States - SWPA TP2 #2 | ecosystem: Environmental > Aquatic > Marine > Coastal | place: USA: Florida | collected 2016-08-14 | reverse complement strand
GGTTTTCTTCTCAGACAAGACGAGCTGACAGACCTCGGCTTTGAACTCGGGGGTGAAGGTTCTTTTGGTCATGAACGACACTTTCCATTCCTTTCAGAAAGTGTCCACTCAACCGGGGCAAGGCCAGGCGGCGCCTTTCAGTCTTCGTCGTCGACGTCAGGCTCCACATATGGCTCCGGAAGGTCGAGGAACGCGTCGACGTCTTTCGCCAAGGGCGCGTAGCCAAGCTCCATGTCCCACAGAAACACTTGTCCTCGATGACCGACGCGGCCCGCCGACACCGCCACCCAAACCGGTCCCAAGCACTTCACGATGGGGAAGAAGTCTCCTGGCTGAAGCTCCTCGCTCGCCTCGCTCGTCTCTTCATACTCCTCATAGGTCTCACGAAGCACTTCCGCGTGGATCGGACGGTGGATGAGGTGCTGCTCACCGTCGCTGAAGACTTCGCAGCCGTCGACGCTGCGGAATCCAAACGTCCCTTCGCCCTCCAGCCGCCTCATTCGAGCGTCCTCCCAAATCCCTTGGTGTTGGTCGAGGAACATGTCGAGTGACAGCAGCGGCTCGTCTGCCCTCACCTTCGACAGAAAGTCGAAGATGCTTGCAGCAACCCAGCGTGGCCCTTCGGCATCCACGAAGTAGACGCTGCTGTCATTCCGGTCGTCGATGCGAACGAAGAACACGCCGCCCTGGGCCGTTGCCAGGCGGCACGCGGCGGCTTCGTCATCGTCGATGACCTCCTGGGGGATGTCGAGCAGTTCTCTGATTTCTTCCTGCGTGATGAGCATTCCGAGTTGCACACGCTGCTTTCGTTCGCCGATGACGACGTGGCGCCCAACGTTGGGGTCGGCGAGACCGGCGTTTTCGGCGATGGCGCGGCACCACAGGGCTTGTTCGAGCTGGCCTTCCACGTCGTGGATGGGCGACGGCGTCGAGTCAATCTCGAGACCGGCGAGGATGTCGGGCGGGATGGTGGGGAGGCGTCCCCGGAGTCGTCGGACGGGCATGAAGGTCTCTCGGAGGAGGGGATGGCAGTGCTCAGCGGCTAGGTGTGCGTCTCCACCTCGGAGTAGACCGGATGCCAGCCGGTCAGCCAGTTGATGGCGTGGTGGCGCTCCATCGCACTGCTTGAATGGACGCGCAGGACCTCGCCGTCGGCGGCGGATACAGAAACGCCTCTTAGGGCCATGTCACCGTCGACAACGCGAAAGCGGCTCAAGTCGAACGACCCGAACCAACAGTCTTTTGAGAAGGCGACGAAGTCCATCGGCGCCTGCCGAAGCTGCACGTCCCGCATGCGCCAGTGGAACGCCAGCAGGTGCTCGCGTTCTTTCGAGAGGTCCTCCGGCGAGCGCAGGCTGGCGTTTTGGATGATGTCGTTTAACTCATCGGCTGGCCGCAAGAACCCGACGGCATCACACAGCGACTCGACGTCGACCAGCGCGTCATACGGGAGTTCCTTCGAAAGCCCCAACGCCCAAGCCAGCACACCCAGCCCCTCCACGCGCCACAAGGCGTTGAACCAGTCGGTGTCGGCTTTCTCAATGTCGGGACGAAAGAGGTCCAGCTCAGACGTCTCGCACTCCTCCTCGAGCCCAGTCGTCGCAAGCCACTCGCGAATCTGCTGATGAAACGCGGGCACGTCGTCGACACCGCCCTCTACCTGGGCCAACCCGGCGGCCCCCACCGCCGCCAGCACCATTGCTCGACGGACGACTCGCTTCGCATCTGGTGGGTCATACTCCTCGTCGTCGTCCTCCTCGCCGTAGTCATCGTCGAAGGCGGCTGGTGGCAAGGACGCTGGCCATTGCGCCCCCTCCTCCGCTTCCCCTTCGGGGTCGACCAGGACTTTGAAGTTGGCGTCGAGCAGGAAACCCGGCGTGAACAGAATGCCGTCCAAGTGCTCGGCGATGGCAAGCACCACCGGCAGTTTGTCGTCGCCCTTCTCGAGGTCGAACGTGTTCGACGGGAAGGCGAGCGTGAACTTCAACCCACCAAGCCGTGCCAATGCCTCGTCGACGGCGGCACTGGGGCCGAACTGCGAGAAGTACCCCCGCATCCCTCTGACTTGGATTTGCCAGTCCTCGCCGTCGTAGTGTTCTTTGCTGTGGCCGACGACGAGCTTGTGCTTCTTGAAGACGCCGGCCTTCCAGGTGACGGTCGCTTGGGTCCAGTTGTCGTCGTCACCGTCGACTTGCACGTTGCCGTGTCGACGGAGAACCTCTAGGACACCGGCGGGGTCGATGTTGGCAGCGTAGATGTTCAGTGGGTTGCTCATGATGGTGCCTGGTGCGGGCCTTCGACGGAGAAGGCGGCGTCGCCCCTCGTCTTTCGAAGGAATGGCAGTGGTTCACTCTGGCATAGCGCCGATTGCGTTGGCTACACTTGCTGGGCGATGAAGCCCTTCCGGATTGAACGGCTGAACAACGCAGGTCTCTTTCGGTTTCAAGATGGGCAATGACGGTCAACGACGACGAGAGCACGCAGAGTCACGACGGGGACCCATTCACGACGGCGGCGGCGAGGTCGGTTCGTCTCAGTCGGCTATCGGGAGTGGTGAGACTTGATCCTCGATGTCGCAGGACTCGAAAACGCTGCGTACGAATCCCCTGAAATTGGTCAGCGCTCGTTCGTTTTCTTCGGAGAACGACTGCGACGACCAGAGCTCGGCAACCAAGTTGCCCGCGACGTAGATTCTCGTTCGCGTTGGGTGAAGGTCTCGTCGGCGGGATTGGAGCGAAACGTTCCCAGCTGCAAAGCTTCCACAGAGACTCGGTCCAACGCATCTCGTGGCACAACCGGCCCTGTGCCCCAATTTCCGTTTCGCCCACATAGCGTGCGGTCGCTGTAGAGCTGGATGGCGTCGCTCGCGATCGTGTGCCCTGCGTGAAGCGTCCAGACCTCCAGCTGGGCTTTCTCCATCAAAGGCCGCGCAGGTTGATGACTGCACGATGTCAGCATCAGCATCAGTGAAATGACTGCCATGTGGCGCACGTCGACACGGCCTCCTTCATCTGGTGTTCGTTGCTCGCGTTGTGGGGACGTGCAGCCACCAGAATGAAACAAGGCTATCATTCGTCTGAGATGGATTGCGGCGTGATCGCCGCCTCTGCTTGGATTGATTGATGCGTGCCGACACTCCCCTCCAACGTATTCGGATGTTCGTCGCCGACTGGAATGCGGGCCGCCCAGACACCGCATTGAACACGTATTTCGCACCTGGCTACGAGGTCAGACGCACTCCTCAAATGGCGCGGCAAAGCTACCTCGTCGACTCGGACTGCATGTTTCCGCCACTCGACGACGAGGATGACGCGTTTGTCGTCGAGCAGGGACCGCATGCTTGGCTCTCCCTCCGACGTGAAGCAGGCGGGCAAGAGCCAGGCTACGGCGCATTCAAGCTCGTGTGTGTCGACGGAGACTGGCTTCTCACTCAAGCCATCTCTGCGCACCTTCGACAGCTTCCTCGCGTCAACCTGCCCATTGAGCGCTTGGCCCTCGACCTCATGACGTCGGACGACCCAACAGGCCATCTGGGGGAGGAGCACACCGACGTCCGCTGGGAGGACCTCGGCTTTCTGCACGTCGACGACGACCTGCTGTTCTACGACATTCGAGAAGGACAGCATGAGACACCGAACTCACCCGTCCCTCACGGTCGACACCGGCTTCGCGTCCTTCGCGTCGACGAGGACAAGGCCGCGGCTGCGTCCATCGTCTTCAGCAAGAAGCGCGTCGTCGAGCTGCAACCCGCATGTACGCCTCTTGGATGGGGGCACCGCGGACTCCTCATCGCACCGTCTTCTGCGTCAACCGAGTTCTTGCGATTCGTCGCACAGCAACACTGGGATGTGAAGCCAGCCGCGTTGTCGTCGTCGACGGGGACGAAGACGCATGATGCCGTTTGCTTTGCTTGGTGCTGGGAGGGCTCCTCGCACGCGATGTGGTTCTGGGGATTGGATGCCGACGGCAGGACTGCCTGCCTGTTCATGCTGTTTGCCGAGCCTGATTCGATCGCCGACGCAATGGTGCTCCCCTATCCGCTTGCTGACCAAGCCGCGCTTCACCCGGGTTTGGTCCGTGTCGACGCGTACTGCTGTGACGGCGTGGATGTGTCCGTCGACCACCTCGTCGACGGGAGTACCGGCCTTCGGTTGAACAACGCTGACGGGCTTGTGGTGTGGTCGGACGACTGCGGGGCTGTCGTTGGCACAGAGGACTGGGATGGCGACAGCTTGGTGTTTGACGGCGACATTCGAGACTTGGAACCAACGCTGATTGTCGACGTGGAGACTTGCGGCAATGTCGGTCAGCCGCTGGATGCGAGCTGCTGGCGGACGAGCGGTTGCAGGACAGATGTGCGGGTGACGAGCGGCTTCAGCGTCGACGAAGTCTCACAGCTTCTTGCGGGTGGGTTGGGCTGTCCCAAGGTGTCCCACGCGTTGCTGGCTTTGGGAGAGGTCGCAGTTGTCATCGAGGAAACAGACAGTGGTGTCGTGGCCCGCTGCACGGCGCCTACGCCGACGTTGTCGACGAAGTTCATCGAGGCGGTGTCAGAGGTGATGCACGTCTTGGCGGATGTTGGATGCAACGTCGTCGCGGAAGGCATGTACGTCGAGCTCTTGCCAGGCCGTGGGCGGCTGATGGGGGCGACGTTTCGTGTGCCGTCGATGAGTGTGTCTGGGAGTGTGTGGTGATGCTTGCTGACACGCCCATTCAACGCTTGCAGATGTTTGTTGCCGACTGGAATGCAGGGCTGCCCAACGCTGAGCTCAGTCGTCACTTGGTCCCTGGCGTCGAGTTCAAGGCGACTCCACAAATGGAGGAATCGCTGCAGTTTTCAGAACGGGCGTCGTTGTTCCCTGACATCGCCGATGACCATGGCGCTTTTGTCGTTGAGCGCGGCAGCAACGCGTTTCTGTGTCTACGTCGCTGGAAGGACCGATGTCACCGATACATCGTCGCTCGATTCTGCTTTGCGCAGAATGACTGGCGCCTATTGCTCGTCGAGGTAGGGCATCTTGGCTCGGTGCCGGGAATGAGCCCAAATCAGAGGCGCATCGCTCTGGGACTGCTGAGCCCTGGAACTCCACCTGCCTGTTTGAAGATTGAGGGAGAGGCCAAGTGGAGCCGTCTAGGTCACCTCGTCGTCGAAGACGAGCTTCGCCTCCATGCTGTTCGTGAACGACAGTTTGTGGTCCCGCTTTCTCCCGTCCCGCATGGAAGGTTTCCCGTCGACGTATTGACCGACGGAAACGACCACATCGCGGCTGCGGTTCTCCGGTTTTCTGACGAGCCTGTCGTCGACGTGCGATGGGCGTACAGGCCAATTGGCTGGGGAGCGGGCTCACTCCTTGTTTCGCCCGCGTCCTGTCCTTCTGGGTTGCTCGAGGAAGCCCGAAAGAAGAACTACTTGGAACTTGGCGCAGCGTCGATGGTGGCGCCCACTTCATCTGGGCACAGAGCGATTCGATTCCACGACTGTTGGGACGGCTCGTCTCACGCGCTCTGGTTCTGGGGCCTGAATGCTTCTGGTGAGCCGGCATGTCTACTGCTTCAGTTCGCAGACCCACGAGAGGAGCAGCACCAGCTGCCGTACCCCAAGGCATCCTGCGCGGCGCTTAGGCCAGAGTTTGCTCACCTTGTCGACTTGGATCCGGACTCCAGCTTCGACATCTCAATCGACCATTCGCACGCTGACGAGACCATCGTTCGTTCGACGTTGAGAGATGTGCTCATTCTTTCTGGCAACGAGGCTGCGTTCTCGCTTCACGAGTTCAACGCGGCCAAATTGGGGTACCACTACAACGACGACATTCGTGATGTCGGAACGACGTCCATCGTCGACGTATGGGGCTACCCGCTGCGTGGTGCAAAGTGCCTCCCTGACTCGTGTTGGAGGGATTCGCCTTGTCATGCGTCGCTCTCCGTCGCGCCATACTCAGCTGACGACGTTTCGCGGCTGCTTGCGGGAGGACTTGGAGAGCTTCGAGCCAAGTCTTTCTATATTGGCGACGTCACTGCTGTTGTTGAGGAGGCGGACAACGGGTCACTGGTTTCGTTCGTTGCCCCAACGCCGACGTTGTCATCGATGTTCATCGAGGCGGTGTCGAAGGTGATGCGCATTTTGGCGGACGTGGGAGCGGACGTCGTCGCGGAAGGCATGTACGTCGAGTTCTTGCCGGGCCGTGGGCGGCTGACAGGGTCGATGTTTCGGATGCCGTCGACGAGCGGGTCTGGGCCTGTGAGCTAGTTGCTCTCGGCCTGCGGGGGCGAATCTGTCTGCGACCTCAAAACCAGCGCCAACAGTTTTTGGTGCACTTTGTCGTCGTCAGCCAAGCGCGTCCGCCTGACCGCCTCCTCCCCCCAAAGGGAGAGGACGAAGACATAGGCAGAAAGGTCCGAGCCCAACTCCGATGGATGACTCCCATCATCTGCATACAGACGAGAGTGCATCCTGGCGCCCAGCTTGTCTTGCACCTTCAAAAACGCTCCACCGACGTCAACGAGCTCGCCGCCTGTCGAGCTCGCGTAGGATTTGTACCCACCCAGCAATGCCTTCGTGTGGCCCTTGAAACTGCACACCTCGGGGCGCGCTTCGCAGTTGCTGGCATCACCGTCTCGGCGACCCCATGTCACAAAATACAGGAGCCTCACGTCCGGGTTCGAGGTCTTTGCCTGCCGGACGAGCTGCTGCGCATAGGGCAAGCTGTTCGCTGTAAACGAAGGTTCTGCCCACGATGGTTCCTGGCTTTGGTTCTGAAGAATGACTACGTCCCAGGATTCCGAAAGCAGAGTTTGCGTGTCGGTGCTCTGCACATGCGTCGAGAACCGTGCTCCTGGTGCAGTCGCCTCTTTCCATTTCAGCTCACATCCCATTTGGGCTGATAACGCTGCGATGCGAGACGGAAGGTCGTTCACGTACGTGTAGCTGTTCCCAACAAACAGCACGCGTTTGGAGCATTCGCGACGAGGCGCAGGGTTTTCGGTCGTTGCACACCCGACGGCGGTCGCGATGAGCACTGTTGACAAAACGACGCGCATTCCCCGGACACAGGTGGTTTTGGCGGCGTAGATGTTCAGTGGGTTGCTCATGTTGGTGCCTGGTGCGGGCCTTCGACGGCGATGACGACGTCGCCCGTCGTTTTCTGAAGGAGCGCTGTGACGTCGACGCCGAACTGGTCCGTGTCTGACGTGAAAGTGTGCGTTGGGGATGGAAGCGTTGTCGGGGGCTCTTCGTCACCGTCCAGGAAAACGCCCGACAGAGTTGTGTGTGCCCCCCGTTGGTTGAGGCGGTTCACGACGTTGGCGGGCATGTGCAGATGGACCAGCGAACTCGTCGTCACGAAGCTGAGGGTGACGTCGAGGGTTGCGTTGTCGACGTCGTCGAATGCGTTGAGCTTTGCTGGGAGTGCTTGGAGGAGGTCGTCGAGGGGGGCCTCCCGTTGGATGCCGGCGGCGGAGGTGTCGATGGTGCGACCGAGGCGGGAGGTGTCACCTCGTCGCCGGATGACTTTGGCGTCGTCGAGGTGGCAGGCGTTGGCGAGCGCATCGACGCCGAGAGTGTCGCTGACGAGGTGGAGGAAGAGGGTGAAGTTGGTGGGCATTGCAGTGGTTCACTCTGGCATAGCGCCGTTTGCATTGGCTACTCTTGAAGCACGATGAAGCCCATCCGGATTGAGCAGTTGAAAGACGAAGTGCGCGTCACCCTCGACCACGGCGACGTGGTCGAGTTGTACGGGGACCATGGCGCTTGCACCTTTCGCTGGAGCGCGACGTAGGACGACGACGTCTTCCTCTTGTTCTCAGCGGATGGGTCGAAGAAGAGCGCCATTGGCGTTGATGGGCTTCTTGAAGCCTTTGAGGCCGACTCTGTCGCTGAGGTTCGTCGCGCGATGGAGGCGGCCAAATGGTGGTGGGAGAACACACCTCGCCACCGGCTGACCGAGCTTCCCTGGTGGAGTGACAAAGAAGTTCTTGCTGGGCAATTCGTCACCGCTCCGATCGCGAGGATTGAGGACTACGGCTTGTGGTTTGACGTCGACGGGATGCATGTCCTTGTGAAGCTCGTCGACATCCCATCAGAGTCTCCGTTGCTCCTCGGCGAAGCGTTCGCCGTCGGGGAAGAGGCGACCGTCGGGCTTCTTTGGCGACACGAACACAACGCTGTCGGGTTCCTCGTCAACAATGAGCAACAAGAGCGCTGGCGCTTGGCCGGGCTTCCGCACTCTGGGATGCATGTTGAGGGCGTTGTCACTGTTTCTGATGGCAAGATTTCGATTCGGTTCGATGGCAGTTGCGAAGCAGCTGTCGTGCCCGACCGAAGTCGAACGTTTGACCTCTACACAAAATACAGGCTGCTGTTTGCGTCCAACTTTACCAACCGGTTCTACGCTGTTGGCGTTTCTGACGACGACGTTGCCGCGGTCGATGTCGACATCGGCGCGTACTTCGTCGATGGCGAACCGTCCCGGCGATTCACCAAGGCATACATCTCGCATTGGCCCGGCTGGCTCAGGGAGGAGAACCTTCACAAGCTCGACGAGGTGACCAACGCCGACCGTCAGAAGTTCTGGCAGCTCCTTCGCTCGGTCTCTGAGCACTTCAGCGTCCTCCGCGTCGATCCGTCCTTTGGCGTGTCCAAGCTGCACTCTGTCGACGAGCTGTTGCGCCCGCCCGGGGCAAAGCCAACGCATGCTGAACTCGTCAAGCTCGTCCTCCCTGAGCTCGACGCGATGCTGACGGAGGAGTGGGATGAGACGTACATCCTCTGGCACACCGGCAACGGCGCCGTCGAATCCGTTGCTCCGCTCGTGCGGGAGGCAGGCCTCTTTCAGCTTCGAGATGAGCAATGACGGTTAACGACGACGAGTGCACGCAGAGTCACGACGGGGAGCCATTCACGACGGCGACGGCGAGGTCGAAGCGTCGACCCTCACGAACCACCTCGATGTTCGGTCGTTTTTGGAGCAGGTAGAGTGAGTTCATTCGACGAAGCAAAAGACTTGTTCACCGCACTCGCCGAACGCGTTGGCGGAAACCTGCGTGTCCGTCCGCTCGACGACGACGTTGCCCAGCTCGGCGTGTTCTGGGACGTCGGTGGGCGCAAGTGCGGCATCCTTTTGACGCCGGGCGTCTTCGAAGGCGTTCGGCGACCGGACCTGTGGTCGTTGCACATCTATTCGTGGAGGGATGAGACGCGTCGCCCAAAGTGGACGTGGATGCCGATGGAGGGCGTCTCTCTTGAGCGCATCGTGCCCCGCCTGAAGGGCCTTCTCGACGAAGGGGCCCGACGGCTGACTTCGCTGGCGGACGATGACTTGCAGATTGGCCACGTCGTCGCGTCCGACCTCCGGGCCGCTGTCTTGGAGGTGAAAGACGGCTGGGCGTCCTTCACGTTGTCGCTCTACGTCGACAGTCATGCATTCGACGTCTCCGACGCTGGCGAGCCGCTGCACCAGCTGGTGTACGCCATGCGCGATGCCCTCACCGGCAAAGAGGGTGTGTCGTCGTGGCAGGAGGAGCCGGGCGAGGTGGTGTTTACGTTTGCCCCCCAGGAGAAGGGGCATGTGATGCTGACTTGTCGTCGAGATGACGCCGTAGTGTTTTCACATGAGGTGCCGCCGCATGTGTTGTTGCGAGCGGTGGGGGCACTCCTCATCGGCGTGCGCGAGCGGATGGCGTCGTCGCCGGATGCGTGGCGGACAGAGGACTTTCCGCAGAAGGAGTGGGCCGACGTCGAGCGGCTGTGGGTGAAGGTGTTTGGCTAGACCCACGTCCAGCTTGGCGACTTCAAGTGCGCCATGACGTCGTCGTGCTCGATGACCTCGGCATATCCAGTATCGAAGAAGTCGAAGCAGTCGCGGCCTATACGAAGAACGTCTCTCATCAGCTCGGGGTGATTGAACTGGCAATAGACCCCGGTGCAACGCGACATGCGCTCAGCAACGTCAATCGAGATGGTGCCGTCCTCTCCCCATTCTCGATATTCGTCGAGCGAGCCGGCCATGATGGAAAGTATCAAGTAGCAGTCGCCGTCTCGAAGTCGCGCTTCCGTCCCGTTGTCGTCGACAAAACCTCCGTCGAGCTTGCCCACCGCCGCGAGAAGCCTTTTCGCGGCTTCCACTGTTCTGCATGCAATGACCGTCGTCTGGCTCACTGTGACTCTGCATTCGCCTGTGGAAACTCGCTGTCGGGCTCAAAACCGCCCGGCAGCCAGAACCTAGCCTCGGCGCTGGCGGGCGACACGCCTCTGAACCCAGCGTCGCATTCCAGCTCGACTTCGTACGTCTCATTCGCAGGGCGGCTCAAGTTGAGGAGCAGCTCTGCGAGGCGAACTGTCCCTTGCATGGATCCAAACCCGACGACGACGTCCCGAGACTTCCAGTCGTCTTCATGGATGGCGTCGGACGTTGCATTCGTGAGTGTGAAGCTTGGAAAGTCCCAAGGGGCTGTCAGCCGGTCCGACACCCACGGGTGTTTTTCGACAGCGGTTTCGCAGTAGCCGAACGCCTCGGGACGCACGACCAAGCCGAATGGGTCTTCAACGTCGGCTTGCTCACACTCAATGCGAAGGAGGCTGACCTCCGAGCGCGCGTCGGTGAGCTTCACGTCGACGACGTCGATGTCTGGGCGCAACACTGCGTTGAGGAGCAACAGCCCCAACGCCTCGTACGTCGGTTTGCGCGCGTAGAACTCCAGCCTGTCGATGCGCCACGCAGCGTCGTAGATGTGTGTCGCGCGGCGAATGCTCAGCGCATCCGTCTGCATTTCCTTCGGCACGGTCGGGAGCGAGTCGGGCCGAAGAACGACGCCGTCATTCGAGCTCAGCTCGGGGAGCCGCTGCCGGGCGCGCTCTGCGAATTCGTAGAGATGCATGTGCGCCTCGCCTCCGTCGTCAAGCAAGTCAAAGGTACCTTTTTGCGTATCTTTTTGAAATGCCGTTGAACAACGACGTCCTGTCCGTCGTCGTAGCCGTCGCCAAGGTCGACGCTCGGCCGGCTACGCCTCGAGACCTCAGCCACCTCGAGGGACACACAGCGGCTGTTGTCTTTGTACACATGTGAACTCTGTGGGGTGCTGGTCGAAGCTGGCCTCCCCATGACGAAGGTCGTCGTCGAGACGACGATGCACACCCATCCACCTCGCCCTCAAGCCAACCCGCCCCACAAGGCAGGACGCAACCGTCGCCAAGACTGGGTCGACGACCCCGGAGGCGTCGGCCCACAGATTCGACGCGAAGCTGCTGCGTGTGCGTCGTGCGCAGCGTTGTCGACGTCGACAGAAGTCACCGGTTCGACAGTTCATGAAGTGAACGAGTTGTCTGTCGACGACCTTCGCGTCGTCCGAGAGGCGATGCGTGCTCTCATTGAAGGTCCCTTCATTGAGGACGGGTCTTGACTGCGTCAAGCCCTCGACCATTTCGATGAAATGGTCATACGAGCACGCATCCCAAGTTGATTCGTGCTCTGGGAATTCCACGCAGTCGTCGGGCTCACCCGCGATGAACTTCGTCGTGAACATGCCAGCTGGCCGGCCGCTGGAGCGTGGACGGAGTCGCAGCAGTTGGCCGCGGTGAACTCGATTGTGTCGTTGCTGGGGTTCACGCCGTCGCCCGTCGACGACGAAGCGTGGCCGTCGTACGTCAGGGTCTCCAAGGACGTGCTGCGGGCGTTGCTCCCGCGTGTTCGCCATGCAGCGGGGCTGGGTCCGTCGCGACGGACGGGCAGCGTCCTCTTCGACAACATGACGTAGGGGAGGGCTACGCTCGTCGCTGACGGACGCGGTTGGCAATCCAGTCGTCGACTTCGCCCTCTACCCAGGCGGTGCTGCGTTCGGTCAGCTTCACCGGCTGTGGGAAGTCGTCGTCGGCGATGAGCCGGTAGAGCGCGCTGCGGCTCAGGCCAGTGCGGTCGAGGACGACGGGCATGCGGACCAGTCGCGACCGACCTTCGGTGTCGTCGTTGGCGGCGGATGGCTCGGGCTGTTGGGGGATGTGCTTGGCGTTCATGGGTTCTCCTTTTGGGGTGGGATGAGAGGGAGGACGTCGTGGGACCGTCTGTTGGGCGGGCTGGTGTGTCGTCCTTTCTGTTTTTTGGCGTTGGGAAATTGCATGGAGCCGGCGCCCTCGTCGTCGACTCTGCGAAGATGAGCTGTGATGCTCCTGGTGATGGGGAGTTCCATGTCTCGCAACCGTGTCCGCTCCGGCGTCATTGACCAGCGCGCTCGTCGCACTACGCGTCGTCGACGTCGTCGTCCCGTGAGTGCCAACGTCGACGCGGACGAATTGCTGCAGGCTCTCCTCAGCCAGTTCGGCGACGTCTGTGTAGAGGATGCTGAGCGCATCTCCCTCGACGACGTCGTCGACATCGGCCGCAGCTTCAGTGTCGAACCAGCAGAGGCACTGCGTCGAGCCGCCATCGTCGTCGAGTCACAGGTCGCGTTCGACGGATGGCGCGGGTGGCTCGTGTTGCACCGGCTGTATGCCGAGGCGCATCGGATGAGTCCCGATGACGTCGCTGTGGTGCACTCAGCGGCGCTGTCGGCACATCGATTCGACGAGGAGCGTGTCCGTCGTGAAGGTCGCCGTTGGCTGTCTGCGGGACGTGAGCGTTTTGCGGACGACGTCGACCTCATCGTTCTGGACGGGATGTACCTGTACGACGACGGAGAGATAAAGCAGGCGTTGTCGCTGTTCGACGATGCGTTGCAGCTTGCACCGTCGACGGCGTGGGCGCAGTTGTACCGAGCGCATTGCCTGCATGACCTAGAGCGCTGGCCGGAGGCGCTGGACGCCTACGTCGCCGTCGACCGGTCGGCGTTTGTGGGGGCCGCCAGCTGGCGTGTCGACGTGCTTCGCGAGCAGTTGGCGCTGTGCCGTCTGCAGTGTGGGGCGCAAGACGCGGCCGTTGACGACGTCATGTGGTTGCTGGAGCGCTATGAGCGAGAGCCGCATCTGGCGGAAGCGGCGATGTCGCAAAGCCTGACGGATGTGGTGTCGCTGCTGGGGGATGCGGCGCTGTCGTCGAGGCTGAAGGCGCTGGAGGCTGCGGTGTTTGGGCCGGAGGCGTAGTGCGCTTTGCTGCGCGGGCTTTCAGCTGAACAATGACGTCGTGGAGTTGGTCGTTGAGCCGTGCTTGCTCCTGCGCTGCTTGCTCGAGGCGCCTGATGAGGCCGTCGAGGCGGTCGAGGACGTTGTCGACTTTGGCGATGACGGGCGACTCTGGCTTGGGTGGCGCTTGGGGCGCATTCGGTTGGCTCCAAGCACCACCACTTCGACCATTTCGATGTCGGCGAAGCTGACCGGAATGGTCGATAGAGGCTCGACGCGACGCCGCGAAGCGAGCGTCCGTCGAGACTCGACATCGTTGACGGTGGGCGTCGGTGCAGGTTGTGGTGGCGGCTGTGGGGCAGGGGGCATGCCGTACGCCCAGGGCTGGGGGCGTAGGCGTATTGCTGCGGTTGGGTGGCGTGCATGATGACCTCCGGTGCGAGGCGGCGTTGCCTCTGTCAATATGCAGCGCGAGGTCGGGAATTGCGCACAACTATTTTCTAGTGGTTTGAATGTATTGGTGAAATTTCTTCGGCCCATGGATGAGCGGGCCGCAAGGATGGCGAATAATACTTAGACACTTCGCGAATCATTCAGTGTGACGACTGGGGATGACGCGCCAAGGGTCTAGTTGCATGTCGGGAACCTCCTTGTTCATGTATACCACTACGGTACGAGGCGATTCGCCATCCGGAGGTGCAACATGGACCAGTTTCTCGTGTTTTTTGATGGCAGTCGCGCAGACGACGACGCAATTGTTTCGGCCCTTTTGAATTCGCCATTCGTCCGCGCCGTGAAGGACGGCCGCATCGACGGTGATGAAGGACTGACCTTTGGGTTGGCCATCCACCGAGGTCAAGGCGTGCGGTCAAAGGTGGACGAAACCGGGTTGGACGAGGTTGTCGCCGAATGCGACGCATGTGTTGTGGTGACGGTGCCGGATCTCGACGCCGCTCTCGACGACATCAATACGCTGATTGAGATGCAGGGAAACCTACAGGACGTCACAGGAGGCGTGCTGTTCTTGTCGTGGACTGGCGAAGCACACGCCGCAGGGTGAGAGGCCATGCCGCGTATGAGAGACGATGAACAAGATGTGTTGGACCTCCTCGAGGAGAACGTCGGGGATGATGACCTCGTCGGTGTGCAATACGACGTCATCGACGAATTCGAGTTGGAGGTGAAGCCGCTGACTGTCACAGAGCGGCCTAAGTGATCCCCCTCAGGGCGGGCAACTGACCATCGCCAGGGCGGGCAACTGACCACGCCTTCGGGGGCGGGCAACTGACCACGCTACATCCCTCCTTCGCCTGAAGGAG
>Ga0213840_1001950_pt1 | contig 14380 bp, 13 predicted proteins | sample SWPATP22_FD_160132 | JGI IMG/M metagenome (GOLD analysis project Ga0213840, IMG submission 160132) | Coastal seawater microbial communities from Marineland, Florida, United States - SWPA TP2 #2 | ecosystem: Environmental > Aquatic > Marine > Coastal | place: USA: Florida | collected 2016-08-14 | reverse complement strand
ATAGCAGAAAGACTAAATTCCGCACAAAAAGGAATCCAACAAGCCGCTACCAATGCACATCGTCCACCAAATTCCGTTAAATTGCTAGCAGTTAGCAAAACAAAACCCGTATCGGATATTATGGATGCGTATAATGCAGGACAACGATTGTTTGGTGAAAACTACGTTCAGGAAGGTGTTGAAAAGACGAAAGAACTTGCTCATCTATCGGATATTGAATGGCATATGATAGGGCCCATTCAGTCGAACAAAACCAAGGTGGTAGCGGAGCATTTTGACTGGGTACAGTCTGTCGACAGAGAGAAAATTGCGCGTAGGCTCAATGAGCAAAGACCGGACAACCTAGCCCCGTTAAACGTGTGTATTCAATTAAACATTGACGATGAAGACAGTAAGTCGGGTGTAACGCCCGATGCGTTAGATGAACTGGTAAAGTTTATTGAGTCACAAGACAAACTTACGTTACGCGGGTTAATGGCCATTCCAAAAGCCAACCCAAGTGCAGAGGAACAACAGCGTACTTTCGGTAAGCTTAAGGAATTATTCGACCATTACCACACATCGATGAGCAATTTTGATACCCTATCCGTAGGAATGAGTGGCGATATGGTTGAAGCAATAGAAAACGGTTCAACCATGGTGCGCATTGGTACGGCCATATTTGGAAAGCGAAATTAGCCACAGTAGCTAAAACCAAGGGCAGCACTGTCACCTAGCGCAGAATTTATCAAGCGCGCTATGCATTCACAAACATCAACATAGAGGATTTACATGCAACAGAAAAAATTAGCATTTATTGGCGCGGGTAACATGAGCCGCAGCATCATCAGTGGTCTAATTAAATCTGGTTATGCCAAAGAGAATATATTGGCAGCTAACCCGTCTACCCCAAAACTTGATGGTTTAAAAGCCGAGTTCGGAATACACACCACACAATCAAATGATGAAGCATGCCAGTTTGCTGATGCCATTGTGCTTGCAGTAAAACCCCAAATTATGGGCGACATGTGCGCTGAACTTCAAAAAAGTAACGATTTGTCGGGCAAGCTTTTCTTGAGCATTGCTGCGGGCCTCCCGGTTACGCGTTTACAAGAGATGCTGGGTGGTGAATACCCTGTTGTTCGCATCATGCCAAATACGCCAAGTTTATTGGGCAAAGGTATGTCAGGCATGTATGCTGATAGCACAGTGTCACAGTCTGACCGTCAGTATGTAGACGACGTAATGAACAGCGTTGGCGAGACGGTTTGGGTAGATGAAGAAGATGGTATTAATGGCGTAATCGCTGCAGCGGGCAGCAGCCCTGCCTATTTCTTCTTATTCCTACAAAATATGCAGGAAGAGGCCATGAATATGGGCTTTGATAAAGCGCAATCGCGTCTTATGGTGCAACAGGCCATGTTGGGCGCTGCCGAAATGGTTTGTAACAACCCTGACCTTGAATTAAGCGAGCTTCGCGCCCAAGTTACATCAAAAGGCGGCACCACTGCAGAAGCGGTAAACACGTTTATCGACCAAGGTTTGAAAGACATTGTAAGCAAGTCGATGCAAGCTGCCGTAGCCCGCGCCGAAGAAATGGCAAAACAGCTATAACGTTTTAGGAAATACAAAACATGAACGCAACGGTATTTTTGGTTGATACCATATTCAGCCTTTACTTGATGGTGGTAATACTGCGCCTTTGGCTTCAAATGGTGCAGGCCGACTTCTACAACCCATTAAGTCAATTTGTAGTAAAAGCAACCCACCCTATTGTTGGGCCGTTGCGCCGTGTTATTCCTTCTATTGGACGATTCGATACCGCCACCTTTGTATTAGCGGTTGCCGTTTGCGCACTTAAGCTCATAACGTTAGGACTGATGTTTGGTGGCAACTTAAACCCTATTGGCATTGCCATTCTATCGGTAATGGGCGTAGTAAAAGAAACCCTTTCATTAATGTTCTGGGTGCTGCTATTACGCGCAATACTAAGCTGGGTGTCGCAGGGGCGCTCTCCGGTAGACTATGTGCTGCATCAGCTTACCGAGCCATTCTTAGCACCTATTCGCAGAGTTATTCCTCCATTAGGCGGCCTTGATTTATCAGTGCTGATTGCCATTATTGCATTACAGTTTTTACAGCTGCTGATCCAAGACTTCGTTCCTATGTAAATAAGGTAAAAGCAGTGGCTCAGGCACGATAACTGTAAGCTCGTCGTGCACAGAGCCTGGGGTATGCATAAGTTATTGCTTAAGTAATTGCGTTGGTAAAAGAGTAAGCGAATATGAAAAAAGTAAATGCAGTGTGGTTAACATTTGCAGCGGCGCTTTTGTCGATAATAAGCACTGGTGCACTTGCCGAACAAAAGAAAACACTGGGTGAATGGGACGTGCATTACATGGTAGTGGGTACGCCGTTTCTCACCCCTGAAGTAGCAGCGCGTTACGGTATTGTACGTAGCAAGTTTAACGCACTGGTTAATATTTCGGTATTAGATAAAAGCACGACCAAAGCACAGCGTGCGGACGTGTCGGGTGTTGCAAGAAACTTATTGGGTAATACGCGTAAGCTTACCTTCAAAAAGGTGGAAGATGGCGACGCTATTTACTACTTGGCTTCTTTGCCATTTCGCGACCAAGAAACCTTTCGTTTCGAAATAGATGTGAAAAAGGGCAACAGCCAACAAACGCTGAAGTTTCAGCAGAAAATGTATGTAGACGAATAACTTAAAATACTGAGAGATAGGCGTAACTGCCTATCTCTGCTTTACCTCAAAAACATCACAACGCCAACTGTTGACCTTCAACATTACCTGAATACATAGACACTACATGCCCGCCGACGAGTTTTTCTTTGACGGTGAAATCTCCTGATAGTTCTTTATCACCATTTAAATGAAATTCTATTTCGATGTTTTTAATGGCTCCACCATTGTCGCCACAATCGCACAGTGAAACAGCTTTTACTCTGAAATCCTCATTTTCGGGAGTCGTAAAGCTTCCAAAGGCGAGCTTTGTATCCGCCATAGATAACTGCACTTCTTGCGTTGAATTTATGTTCATCAACAGTAGTTGACTCTCATTATTATCGAAACGGTTCATCATCAACGTCCATACGCCCAAGTTCTCCTTGGGCCATTTGGCGTCAGTATTCACTGCTGACAAGCGCTTCACTTGAGTAGCCGACGATGCTGTAGCGCTATTCTTGGGGGGTACAGGTATTACTGGTATACCCGGGTTGGGAAGAATAGGCCTTACAGGTGAAGGTAAGGGCACATACGGAAGATGCTCTTCATCAAATGTAAAAAATGATGACCGCTGAGCATCAAAATAATCATCGATGTATCTATTTGAGAGAGGCTCAGGGCTCGCCTCAAGAGCCCCCATACTGCACAAAGAACCAATTAATATCGCTAAACTAAACGTAATCTTTTTCATCATTATTTGCTCCAACATGGTTTTATGGTGTGTTGAACGTCTAAAAACAACGATGAAAATATCGCCTTAAGCAGCGAATAAAACCGGAACTTTTTACGAAGTTTTTCTGATAATTTCCTCCAAAACTTCCATCAATATTTCCATGAAAGTGATTTATTATTCTGCAAAACGCCCGATATATACTTATCTTCTAATTCAGTGAAGCGCTGACTGTCGCGAAGTCCGTCAAACGCTGGGCTCTCGAAATAAGCATAGTACCTTCCGATAGGAATAAGGCGTGATTGCGATACAATTTGCCCAATAAGTGTGAGTGCGTCCTCATTGTCACCTACCATGGCCGAGTACTCTGCCATTAGGAACACTGATTCAGGCTGTTGTTTATATATTTTATTCATTGTCGAGCTTATATCCACAAACGCACTTGATGCTGGCACGCTTGATAGATTTTTTAGCCTCACAAGCAGACTCATAGCTTCTATATTAGAGAATGCACCACCTGCGAGTTGCTGCTTGGCTAGCTGATCTAAAAAAGGACTGAACTCTTCAAACAAGTCTTTTGGGAGTAAATATAAAGACTGTACTACCAAATTACCTAGATGTTGAGACGATAGCATCTCGACATCTATCTCTCTTAGGTGCGTCACAATTTTAGCCATATCTTGTTTATATATAGCTTCGGCAAAAGACAAATGAAAACACTCAGTGTTTGATACAGCAATGCGCTGATTTGAGCTTTGACATAGTGGCCAGACGAAAGAAAGTAAATCGGCTCTTTGTGCCGCAACGAGCACGTGGATGTCTAACATAAGCGAACTAATCAATTCATCGCTATTTCTTGTTTGATAATTCCAATCCAAGGTTTCTTGGTATTCGCCTTTAAGTGTACTTGCTAAGGCTTGCATCCAGTCTGTTACTGGCTCGTTTGGTGAAATCTCACGCATTTTTGCCAATACCACATCCACCGTTGGTAAATCACTTAGTAAAAGATTCACAAAAGCCAGGCCACCATAAAGACGGTAAGAGAGTGGGTGATGAGTAATACCTAAGTTCGCTATTTTAAGCGCTTCTTGATACTGGTGATCAACGGTGAGTAAATAGATATAATTAAAAAAGAAATTAAAGCTTCGCTCCCCCTTCTGTAACGCATTTGCAAAATGCGCCAACGCAGTTTTAATATCGCCAGAAGTATGGTCGCGCTTAAGTGGCATCAACAACATTCCTTCAAAAAAGGCTAGTGTGCCGTCATCAATTTTTAATTTATAACTTCTTTGCAAGAAGGCTTTCGCCATTGCAATAACTTCTTTCTGCTCACTCCCTTCTGTTAAGTTCATGAGTTCTAGGTAATTGCTGGTTATTGCCTCAACTATCAAGGTATCGTGGGGAGAAAGCGCGTTTGCTCTTAAAAGATACTCTTGGGCTTGCTTTAACGATTCAAGATTATAAGTCTGATTTAATATATCCGTTGCTAATAAGAACAGCCGAAAAGCTTCTTTAGAGGTTGGATTTACTTCGCTTGGCTTGTAAGCAAGATCTAAATAGCTAGCAGTGTTAGAAGTAATCTCTTCAACAACTTTTTGCATATCAAGATAATTTACGCTCGTATTACGTGAAAATACGGCAAAACCTGAACTGACATCAACAAGTCGGTAAATAACCTCATACCCTTTCCCTACTCTTCGAATATTCCCCTCTATTAAGTAGTCAACAGACAACAGTCTCTCAACGTCCTCAAACGTATAGTCGTTACTCTCGAAAAATGCGCTAGAAGTTCGGCTAGACACCAATAGCTGAGGTACTTGCAAGAAGCTGTTTATAGCCATCTCGGCTAAAGAATGAGAGATAATTTTTTCTTGCTTGTTATCGCTATCGGTAATCTTGAAAGGCACTATCAGCAGGCTATGCTTTTCAGCAGTAGGCTTTTCTGAAAGGATGAAAGTTATAATAGTGATGATAATAAGCAGCGTACCTGCTATTAAAAGCCACTTTTTACTGAATAGAGATGTTGGTTCGGCATTTGGAACCAAAGCACCGGTGTTACTTGAAACAAGACTAGGTTGGCGTTCGACGTTTTCTGAGGTTTTGCCTGTCGCTTTAGTAGTCTTATCTTCAAGGGCGCTTTTTTCTAGGCGATACCCTCGCTTTGGAACCGTTGTAATAAACTTGGTATCAGCGCCTAACACTTGCGATAACGCTTTTCTAAGCTCAGATACAGCGCGAGATAACGATTCGTCTCCCCCATACCTTCCTGCCCACACCGTATTGAGCAGTTCTTCTCTAGTTACTACTCGCCCAACATTGTTTGCAAGTAATAAACATACTTCCATCACTTTGGGCGAGAGCTTTTCCTCGTTGCCCCCTTTTTTAATCGTATTCGATAAAGGGTCAATACAAAGATCGCCAATATTCAGTTGAGCTTGATTGTCATTCATCCTTGATTGCAGATTGAACTGTGTAACTGTAGATATGCAAAATAGTACTGAAAAACGCACTTCTTCGCTATACCAGAGTACCAGGCCGGTCACTTTCAGCTTTTTTTCAACTTTTTTTCAATTTTAACTCGTTATTTTTGGTTACATTTTTGTGCAATCAACCCGAAAGTACAAACACAGGAAAAACGTATGTTGCGATTAAAAATAACTTTTCTATTATTCACCACACTTTGCTTTAGCGCGTTACAAATACAGGCTAGCGAAAGCGAAGGTTCGATGACGGAAGAACAATGGCAGACTTATTTAGACAATCTAAAACCAGAAAAAAGTAAAATAAAAGAATACTCAGTCCTTTATTTTGTCGATGTGGCGCCGGTTAATCAAAAAGAGTTTGAGCAGTTAGTTACCAATTTTGGTATTGAAGGTGCGAAACTCGCTAAGCACACACCAGCAAAACTTTATCGCTTAAAAACCGGTGAATATTCTCACCTGATAATTTTCCCTATGGAAAACCCTGCAGCAAGCTTTGCATTTGAACAATCGGAAGCCGATGTCGAGTTTATGCGCGCCCTATCCTCAAAATACAGTGCAGCTGAAATTCAAAATGCATACTCGCGATATGCCGAAATCCTCGGGCGAAGCAACAGCATCATTGTCGGTAAGGTAGCCCCTTACTGATTGATATAAGGGAGGCCGTTCCCTGGCTCCCTTCCTCAGTTGCCAGATCTTCTCGTGGGTGTGGCAACTTTTTTTATAAGTGTTAGCATCACAGAAAATAAACCTGTGAGTACTTATAACAATGTCATTACCCTATCCACATTTACTTGAACCGTTAGACCTTGGTTTCACCACTCTGCGCAATAGAACGCTAATGGGTTCGATGCACTTAGGCCTTGAAGAAGAGAAAGGTGGGTTTAATAAGCTTGCAGCGTTTTACGCCGAGCGCGCAAAAGGCGGCGTTGGCCTAATTGTTACCGGTGGTATTAGCCCTAACATTTCAGGATGGGTTGCACCGTTCGCTGGCCGCATGACTCGTTCAGCGCACGCGAAGAAACACAAAGTCATTACCGACGCGGTGCATGCAGAAGGTGGCAAAATATGTATGCAAATTCTGCATTCTGGCCGCTACGGGTATCACCCTCTTGCTGTATCTGCTTCACCGATGAAGTCGCCAATAACGCCTTTTAAACCTCGTGAGCTTTCATCGCGTGGCGTACGAGGCACCATCAAAGACTACATTCGCTGTGCTAGCCTTGCGCAAAAAGCAGGGTACGACGGCGTTGAAGTAATGGGCTCGGAAGGCTATTTAATTAATCAGTTTTTCTGTAAGCGTACCAATCACCGCACTGATGAATGGGGTGGCAGTTTAGAAAACCGCGCTCGCCTAGCAGTAGAGATAGTGAAAGGCATACGTGAGAAAGTGGGTACTAACTTCATTATTATCTATCGCCTGTCTATGCTGGATTTAGTTGAAGGCGGCGCTGAATGGGATGAAGTGGTTTACCTAGCAAAAGAAATTGAAAAAGCAGGCGCAACGCTAATTAATACCGGTATTGGTTGGCATGAAGCAAGAGTACCTACCATTTCTACATCAGTACCACGCGCTGCATTCACGTGGATAACCAAGCGCATGAAAAAAGAAGTGTCGCTGCCATTAGTTACCACAAACCGCATTAACACGCCTGAGGTAGCAGAGTCTGTACTGTCAGAAGGTCATGCCGACATGGTATCGATGGCGCGTCCTTTCCTTGCCGATGCGCACTTTGTAGCTAAAGCTATGCGCAATGAATCTGCGCTTATCAATACCTGTATTGCATGTAACCAAGCTTGCTTAGATCACGCATTTGAACAAAAGCGTGCAAGCTGTTTGGTTAACCCGCAAGCCTGTTATGAAACTGAACTTACTTTTACGCCCACCACAACCAAAAAGAAACTGGCTGTTGTGGGCGCTGGCCCTGCTGGACTGGCATTTTCAATGTACGCTGCCGACCGTGGCCATGAAGTGCATTTGTTTGACAAAGCGTCGGAGCTTGGTGGGCAGTTTAATTACGCTAAACAAGTGCCAGGCAAAGAAGAGTTTTACGAGACACTACGCTACTTTAAAAACCAATTGGAGCGCACAGGCGTTAACGTACACCTAAATACCGAAGTAACCGCTGATGCCCTCAAAAGCCAAGAGTTTGATGATGTTGTGCTAGCAACGGGTATTAAGCCTCGCGAACTGACTATAGAAGGGCACGACCATCCAAAAGTAATGAGTTACCTAGAGGTACTTCGTGACCATAAACCTGTAGGCCAGAAAGTCGCCATTATTGGCGCTGGCGGCATTGGTTTTGACGTTGCCGAGTTTTTGGTTGAGCACGAAAGTTTGGCCGAAAACAAAGAGAAATGGTTGGCACATTGGGGTATCGATACCGAGTACACCACGCCAGGTGCGTTAAAAGAAAAACACATCGAGCCCTCTTCCCGTGAAGTGTACTTACTACAGCGTAAAACGTCTAAAGTAGGTAAAGGGCTGGGTAAAACCACTGGCTGGATCCACCGTCAGTCACTTAAACACCACAACGTACAAATGATCAATGGCGTTAGCTATGAAAAAGTAGATGACGAAGGCCTGCACGTGTTGATTAACGACACCCCAAAAGTGCTGCCTGTTGATAACGTGATAGTGTGTGCTGGCCAAGAGCCTTACAAGCCGCTAAAACAGCCTCTAGAAGAGGCCGGTATGACGGTACATATTATTGGTGGTGCAGATGTAGCAGCAGAACTCGATGCTAAACGCGCTATTCGCCAGGGTGCTGAGTTAGCAGCTAAGATTTAAAACTGATCAAACATGATAGCGTTGCCGTCTGGATCTTTAACCACAAGATGTCCGGGGCCGCTATCGCCTTTCACAGGCACTTCAATGGCAATATCTTGCTCTACAAATTTAGCTTGAAGCGCACGCACGTCATCTGGGTTAAAGGTCATAATGTTGTCTTCAAACATGCCTTCAAATAAACCAATCATGGTGTTGCCACTTTTCATCATTAGCCACTTGTCTTCAATAGAACCACAAGACGGCATAGCTTCAAAGCCCAGCGCTTCATAAAACGCTTTAGATTTAACAATATCTTTAACCGATAAACTTAACGAAAATAACCCTAGTGACACGTTATTGTCTCCCTGTGCAAACAATACAGATATGTGCAATTAATGTTCAAATGCTACTGTAGTGAACTACTATGACAATATCACTGCAATTAGTCGCAAAAACAAAAAAAGCCAGAAGTAGTGATTACTTACTGGCTTTTTATTGCTATTTAAGCGCTTCGGCTAAACTGGAAATGTAGCTATTGCTTTCCCTTAAACGTTAGCTTTTTTGGCTTGCAATCCAACGGTCAATTTTTTGTTCCAAGATAGCCATTGGTATACCGCCCGTGTTTAATATTTGCGCGTGGAATTCACGAATATCAAACTGTTCGCCCAATGTTTTCTCGGCGCGTGCACGAAGCTCTTGGATTTTAAGTGCACCTACTTTGTACGATAACGCTTGTGAAGGTATAGCGATGTAACGCTCTACTTCAGCAACCACTTCTGTGCGCGTCATACCTGAGTTATCAAGCATAAAGTCGATGGCTTGCTCGCGTGTCCAACCTTTAGCATGAATGCCCGTATCAACCACTAAACGCATTGCACGCAGCTGTTCGTCTTGAAGCGTACCATAGCGATTCCATGGGTTATCAAAAAAGCCCATTTCGTAACCCAAGGTTTCTGAATACAGTGCCCAACCTTCTCCAAACGCAGGTAAGAAACTAAAACGCATAAACGATGGCAGCGCTTCGTTTTCTTGTGCCAAACTTACTTGGAAGTGATGACCCGGCGCACCTTCATGAAGATACAACGTTACATTACCGGTAGTTAAACGGCTTGGTAAGTCGTAAGCGTTAAAGTAGAACGTACCTGGACGTGAGCCGTCAGGTGTACCCGGTTGATAAGAGCCACCTGCGCTGAACTGCTCAATGGCAGGGTCGTAAGGTTTAATCTCAAGCTCAGACTTTGGCAGTAGCGAGAAGTATTGGTCAATTTTCTCGTCAACCTCACGACCAATGCGATAGTAACTTTCAGTAAGTGCTTCGCGACTTTTAGGTTTGAACTGAGGGTCGGTGCGCACATAGTCGAAAAACTCGTTCAACGTGCCTTCAAACTTAACTTCGTCTTTTATCTCAAGCATATCGTTTTTAATACGCTTAACTTCTTTAAGACCTAAGTTATGCAGTTCATCTGGCGTCATTGGAAGCGTTGTAGAACCTTCAACCATTAACTTATAAAGCTTTGCGCCGCCTTTCATATCGCTAAGGCCAATGCTTTCTCGCGCTACCGGCAAATACTCATCACGTAAGAAGTCACGCATACGCGTGGTTGCATCGTAAATGTCTTGCGTTGCTTTTTCATAATCAGCGGTTAAGCGTGCTTTTTCTTGGTCTGAAAACTCTTCTGGGAACATGTTAATAGGCCCCCAGAATTGCGACTCTTTAATTGGAATAACTAACTGTGTATCAAACTGTTTGATAACGCGGTCGATAGTCAACTTAGTCTCAAGTACACCCGACTCCATACCTTCACGGAATTTACCAATAGCGCGCTCAGATATAGCGATGTAGTCTTTATGGCGTGAAAGGTTGTTTTCGTAGTCTTCGATAGTCTTAAAAGGTGCTGCGCCCTTGCCGCTTGCAAACGATGGGTAGAACGTATGGAAACCGCTGAAATGATTAACAGGGCGTACTTCAGTTAACGCCGATATTTCATCAGTCGACATTTTAAGCGAGCGCTCTTGATTATACTTAAATACATCGTAAGCCAGCTTGTCAGTATCGCTTAGCTTACTTCTGTCGATTTGTTTCAATTCAGACAAATTAAGCTGCACCGCAGTTTTGCTCGCCAGTGCGTGTGAATCAGTTAAGAAGTCGCCCAGTCTGTCGGCATAACGCATATCACCGCGGAAAATCGCCATTACTGGGTTTAACGCAATATTGCGCTCATCGGCGGCGGCAAATATGGCAAACAACTTATCGTGTTCTGTTTCAGATACCTTTTTAACGGTTGTTTCGGCCTCTGTATGATTGTGTGCGTGCGCTATAAAGCTACCCGTTCCCAGTGCTAACGCCACTGCACCACTTAACACAAGTGTTTTAAATGCTTTCATTTTATTTCCTTTGAAATGAGCTTTTTAAAAGCTCTCTGTCGTTATTTTTTATTTGCTATGAAACGTTTATATCTCATTTATTCTTGTGCAGGCAGGTGTGCCATTTCACCACGCCATGCCTTTTCGTAAGCTTCTCTTGCAAGCACTCGCTCGGCGTAAGCTTTTACATTGTCATGCGGTATTTCTTGTTTTGCACCTTTCGCCCACGCCAAAATGTGCCCGGCAATAACGTCGGCCATGGTAAACATGTTTCCACATACAAATTCGTTATTGCCCAACATTGTTGAGAATACCTTCAACGCCCGCTGAAATTCCCACGCGCCAGTTTCTCGCATAGCAGGTATACGTTGCGCTTCAGGTAGAGCAAAAGAATGCTTGGCAATATTCCAGATAGGCTGTTCTAACTCGTTTGTTAAAAACACCATCATTTCTTCGTATTTTGCGCGCGCAAAACTGCCTGGTTCTGGAATAAATTCATGCATTCCGTGGCGCTCGGCAAGAAACGTGACAATAGCAGCCGATTCAGTAAGTATGCCTTCTGGCGTGTCTAAAGCAGGAATTTTTGAAGCAGCACTAATAGTTTTGAATTCTTCAGTTAAATGCTGCCCAGCCTTTAAATCAACAACGCTGTACTCGTAAGGTAAACCAAGCTCTTCTAAGGCCCAAGCTACGCGAACTGAGCGCGTTTTGGGATAGCCATAAAGTGTATACATACCCTTGCTCTTTACTATTTTAATGTGACCTAACTGTAAGACGAATAGGCAAAAAGTGCCACAAAGAGTTTGTTACTGATTTTTTCATAGCTAGCGTCTAGCCCATGTTTTAGGGTCTATTGCTATTGGTAGGAATAATTTGCGATGTAAACCGGTCTTTTATCATGAACCGTATAGAAATATCAGAACCTTAACTCGCAGTAATAGGTAAGCTAATTGGTCTGTACACGAAAGGGAAAATAATGAAATCAGTTGTCGTTAAATATCTTACCAGCGCGTCTACGCGCTCTTTTGCGTTTTTGAAGCAAAAGACCTCAAGTAATAAGCCGCCAAACGCTAAGCAATCATCAGTATCGGCATCCGCATCGGTTTTGCTATTCGCCGCGCTATCTTCGTCGCTCTTAACGCCATTGCTTTCATCGCAGGCGTTTGCAGATGAAGCGGTGCTGGCAGGTGGCTGCTTTTGGTGTATGGAGGCAGATTTTGAAAAACTAGAGGGCGTGACCGATGTGGTATCGGGTTTTACTGGCGGAACAGCCCCAGACCCTACCTATAACGGAAACCATAAAGGCCATTATGAAGCGGTTAAAATTACCTACGATGGCGACAAGCTCTCGTACAAAGATATTCTCGATCATTATTGGGTAAACATCGACCCTTTTGATGACAGAGGTCAGTTTTGTGATAAAGGCCCAAGTTATCTTAGCGCCATATTTGTGGCGAATGCAGAAGAGCGAAAGATCGCAGAGGCAACAAAACGCGCCGTTGTTGAACGATTTCCCGACAAGACAGTAGTTACGCCCATTTTACCGGCTTCTACGTTTTACCCTATTAAAGGAAAAGAAATAGGTCATCAGGACTTTTACAAAAAAAGCCCCGTTCGCTATAAGTTTTATCGTTGGAACTGCGGTCGTGATCAGCGTTTAGAAGAGATTTGGGGGCCAAAAACTAAGGGCTAAGAGTTAAAAGCTGGAAGTTAAAAACGAAGAGCCACCAGCCAAACACGGCGTATGAAAGGCGAAAATCTATTCGCCTTCGTCACTAGACTTATTTGCCGCGCCCGGAGCATTCGCCCAAACGTCGTCAGGTATTTCTCTGGTTGCAGCAGGTTCATGCTCGGCGGCTGCAGCTTGTTTTTTCTCTTGATTCGACCATTTAACGCGAATTTTCTTGCCGTTTATTACTTTCGCATTTAATGCTTCTATAGCGCTATCGGTTTCGTCTTGGCTGCTCATTTCAACAAAACCAAACCCTTTCGACATACCCGTCGCGTCGTCCATTACAAGGTCGCACGAAACTATGGTACCGAATTCAAAAAATAGGTCTTCAAGGTCGTCTTTAACAAAGGTTTTAGGAAGGTTACGAACGAGTATGCTCAATGGATAATTCCGCTATGTTGTAAATAGTGTGTGGTGAATAAAGCGAGTGTGTCGCACTTAAATCGTGCGGCATCACAATAGATTTAATACACAAAGTTTAGCACACAGCGAGCTTGCCACACGGAAAATGTACAGCATGCCAATGTAATATTAATGGTGTTTGCCTCAGAATTTTCCGAGGCAAACAGGTGGTCAGATTAACGTTATTGCCAGAACAGCGATTAGCGCTTCAGTTACGCTTCTTGATTTCTAAGAAAAACCAACTCTGTTGACGAGCTTTGCTCTTCGCTAAACACATAACCGTCTACGTCGAAAGCTTTCAATCCTTCAACATCTTCAACACGATTTTCGATAATATATCGCGCCATTAGGCCGCGCGCTTTTTTGGCGAAGAAGCTTATGATTTTATATTGTCCGTTTTTGCAGTCTTTGAATGTTGGCGTAATTACCATACCGTTAAGCTGCTTTTTCTTAACAGCTTTAAAGTATTCATTCGACGCTAGGTTCACCAAAACGTTATCGCCTTGCTCTTCCATTGCATCATTCAGCACTTGCGTAATGCGATCGTCCCAAAATGCGTAAAGATCTTTACCATCAGGGTTCGCTAGCTTTGTGCCCATCTCTAAACGGTATGCTTGCATTAAATCAAGCGGGCGCAGAAGACCGTACAATCCAGATAATATTCTTAAATGGTTTTGTGCATACGCTACCGAGTCTTCACTTAACGTGTAGGCATCCAGCCCTGTATATACATCACCATTAAATGCATACATAGCTTGGCGCGCATTATCGGTAGTAAATGGTGTAGTAAACTCAGCAAATCGATTGGCGTTAAGCGTAGCCAGTTTGTCACTTATTTTCATTAATGAAGACAAGTCTGCAGGAGATAGCGTTCTACATACTTCCATTAAATGATTGGTGTCTTCAAGCATAGCGGGTTGGGAAAAGTCGCTTACTGGTATGCTGCTTTCAAAATCGAGATTTTTTGCTGGGGAAACTACAACTAACATTTCAACTCCTTAGTTCGGTACGTCGCTATTGTACCACTTGATACGATTCAAACATCAAAATGGCATAAGAAAGACATAAATTGGCTTAACAGAGAAATCCGATTAGCAGTTATTTTGCCTGTGTACCATTCCATAACTTGGGTGGGTTTGGTATAAATAGGGCATTCCAGATATGAATGATCCTATCAAGCTGCGCAACCCTACAACGCAGTAGCGAACCAACAATAAAAGCGAGCATTTAAGGCGCG
>Ga0213840_1001945_pt1 | contig 14407 bp, 16 predicted proteins | sample SWPATP22_FD_160132 | JGI IMG/M metagenome (GOLD analysis project Ga0213840, IMG submission 160132) | Coastal seawater microbial communities from Marineland, Florida, United States - SWPA TP2 #2 | ecosystem: Environmental > Aquatic > Marine > Coastal | place: USA: Florida | collected 2016-08-14 | reverse complement strand
TGGGCTGCTGGAGGCGAAAGCTGAACACGAGGTCGATCTCGCGTTGCCGGAGGTAGGTGACATCGGTCTTCTGGCCGTGTCCCACCCGGGGGCCGCTCGGCGGTGGCAGGCGGGCGACCTCGTGGTCGGTGAGGCCCACATGGGGCTCCAGCGCGTAGGGCAGGTCGGCGTAGTACATCAGCATGGCCTGCGTGCCGTAGTAGGCGACGCGCACATCCAGCTGGCTCACACACTCGGCGAGTCGGGCCCCGTGGTCGCGGGCCTGGGCGACCACCGTGGGCGGATACCAGCTCCGCTCGTCAACCACACCGTCCGTGCCGAACAGCGCCGAGTCGGTCTCCCCGAAGAGGCCGGGCGGGACGGGTGCGAGGGCCACACCCACGGGCAGCAGACAGCCCGCTGCAAGCCACACCTTCGGGACCTCGGTGGCATCCACCCGGGCGGCCAGCCGAGCCGCGGCGCGCTCCAGACCGAGCGCCAGCAAGGGGAGCAGCGGGATACAGAAGCGGCTGTACATGAAGTCGCCGCCGGTGCGGGCGATGTGCAGCAGGTAGACCACCAGGATGGCCATCACTACGGCATCTTGGAGGCGCTTCCGCGGCTCCGCCAGCCCCCATCCCAGCAGGCCGAGGCCCACCACCGCGTTGGGACCGAAGAAGCCGAAGAGGTAGGCGAGTCCGTCGCTCCAACGGGGACCCGCGCCCGCCTTGGCGTACCAGGTGTTGGGCAGCAGCTCTCCGTAGAAGCCGAGCTTGAAGGCCAGCCATGGGACGACCAGCAAGCCGCTCACACCCGCCGCGGTGGCGCCGAGCCGGCGGTCCTGCAAAGCCAGCAGGAGCGGACCGGCCAACAGCACGAGCCCTCCTTCTGGACGGGTCATCACCGCGAGTGCCGCCAGCAGTCCCACCCCCGCGGCGTGGGTGGCGGTCTTCACTTCTTCGGAGCGGGCCGCGAGCACGGTGGCGGTGAACAGCAAGGCGAAGGCGGCGGTCTCGAGTCCTCCCGTGGCGAACATCCGGCCGTAGGGAATGGCCACCCAGACGAGGGCGGCGATGGGCCAGCGGCTGCGGCGGTGGGCGTGGACCGCAAGCAGCACGGCGATGGCGAGCCAGGCCGCGATGCCCCACACCCAGGTCCACACGATGGGGTCGATGCCCAGGGCGATGCCGGCGGCGGCGCCGAGGGTCCAGGTGAAGTTCGTGTAGCCCTCGACCGCCTCGCCCACGTTGAACACCAGGCCATGGCCCCGCACCAGGTTGCGGGCGTAGCGAAAGGAGATGAAGGCGTCGTCGCACACCCAGCGCAGGCGGATGGCATCGAGCAGCGCGGCCAGCCCGGCCACAAGGGCGACGGCGGTCCACCAACGGGGGGCGCGGGGCATCGGCTTCCGAGGCAGCGGGGGCCGGCGACTATCGCACATCTCCGCTCCGCCGCTGATGTGCGGTAGGCTGAGCCGCAGGCGGAGAGGAACTGTGATGCTGTGGTTCGGATTGGCCTTGCTGTGGGCGTTCTTGACGACTGCGCACGCGGAGGAGTCCCCCCCGCCGGTGAATGCCGAGGTCGGCATCTTCCTCACGAGCCTGCACGACCTCGACGTTCACAACGCCAGCTACGAAGCCGTGTTCTGGCTGTGGGCGGTGCACGATGGCGACGCGTGGGAGCCCGGCGAGACGCTGGAGATCGTCAACGCCCGGTCGGTCCGCGTCGAGCAGCACGCCACCGACTCCCGTGCCGACCACCACTGGTCCACCATCAAGATGGCTGCAGAGGTGCGCGCCGACTGGGACGTGAGCGACTTTCCCTTCGACCGGCAGGACCTCGTGCTGCAGATCGAGGATGGGGACCTCGACTGGTCGGAGCTGCGCCTGTCTGCGGATGCTGTGAACAGTCGCGTAGACCCTGCTCTCGTCGTTCCAGGCTGGGACGTGGAGCGCTTCGAGATCGCGGCCGAGCCGGTCACCGTAGACACCACCTACGGCGACCCCACCTTGTCGGGGCAGAGCACCTACGGCCGCATCACGGTCACCACCCATGTACGTCGGCAGGGCACCCGGGCCTTCTTCAGCATCTTCAGCGGCATCTACGTCGCCTTTCTGCTGGCGGCGCTGGCGTCGTGGGTGCCGGGGGGGCACTTCGGTGCGCGCGTGACGCTCATCGCGGCGGCCACCTTCGCGGCGGTGGGCAACAAGTACGTGGCGGACGCCCACCTGCCGATGGTGTCGGTGGTGACCCTCGTGGACCGGGTCCAGATCGCCACCTTCCTCGCCATCGGGGCCACGACGGGGATCTGTGTGGCGCAGGAACACCGCGAGGAAGGCTCGGCAGTGGCCCTTCGCCTCCAGGCGTTGGGACGGTATGTCGTGCCCGGCGTCTACCTGCTGGCCAATGCCGTGTGGATCGGGTGGGCGGTGAGCTGACCCCGACCCCGAGACCGCGATGCCCTGGCTGACCGACCGCGCCCGAGTCCACGACCTGCCGCCCGATGCGCCGCTGCCCTTCGCCATGACGCGCGGGGCCGGGATGTGGGTGGAGGCGGGGGGCGCGCTCGAGTGGGTGCGTCTGCTCGCCCGGTGGCCTGCGCTCGATGCGGTGCCCCGGGGCTCACAGCGGCCGACGGTCCTGGTTCCTGGGTTCCAGTCGCCCGAGGTGGCGCTGTCTCCGCTCGGTTGGTGGCTGCGCAGGATGGGACACGACGCGCGCAGCTGGGGGCGCGGCACCAACCGGGGTCACGTCGACAAGGACGTCGCCGGCATGCTCCCCGTGGTCCGCCAGCTGGCCGAGGAGGCCGGCCGCCCCATCGCCTTGGTGGGCTGGAGCCTCGGTGGGGTCATCTCCCGCGAGCTGGCCCGCGAGGCCCCCGAGTCCGTCGACCGGGTGGTCACCTTCGGCACGCCTGTGGTCGGCGGTCCCAGCTTCACCCTCGCCGCGTCGGTCTACGGCCCCGAGCTGTGCGACAAGGCGGCGGCGCGATCTGCCCGGCGTGAGCGGGACCGTCCCCTCACACTTCCCATCACCGCCATCTTCACGCGCCTCGACGGCATCGTGTCGTGGCCGGCCTGCATCGACCGCCTGAGCCCGGAGGTGCGCCATGTGGAGGTGGCCTCCCGACACATCTCGATGGGCATCGACCCCGACGTGTGGCGCGTCATCGCGGAGGCGCTGGCCGATGAGGTCCCCGCTGAGGCGCCCGCGGTCAGCAGATAGGGTGGGTTCACCCCCGGAGGTCCCATGCTCGGCATCCTTGCGCTCAGTCTCACCGCCCAGGCCGCCAAGGTCCCCGCCACCATCAACATCGGCATCGGTCCCACCATCGGCACGGTGATGAACCCCTCCCAGACCGGCCCGGCTCCTGTGTCGGTCGGGGTCGCCCTTCGCGCCGAGGGCTGGGTGTCCGGCAAGACCCTGCACTCGAAGAAGGTGATGAAGCGCGTCCCCCGCAAGTACCGGGGCATGGTGCGCTCGATGGACGACCTGCACGTCGTTCCCATGCCTGTGTGGGTGGTCCCCGACACCGTCTTCATCGGACCGCTGAAGTCCGACGCCCCCACGATGCGCGGCGCGGGCTGGACCCCCATCTCCATGTACGTGATGCACAAGGTCAAGCCGATGCACACCTCGGTGGCCCTCGCCCCCCGGCTCGGCTGGGTGCAGTACACCGAAGACGGCGGCGACCCGCTCAACATGGGGTGGTTCGGCATCGACCTCAACCCCGAGCTGCAGTCGCCTATGAAGAAGAAGGTGGGCTTCGCGGCAGGGGGCAACGCGGCGGCCGGCTACGCCACCCAGGCCACCGACCCCGACGAAAGCCGGCCCTGGCTGTGGCTCGACGGCTACCTGCGTCTGCAGCTGCGCTTCGACTACACGGCCGACATCTGAGGCTCAGCGACGCTTCTTTCCGCGTCGCTTCTTCTTCTTTGCCTTGCCCCTGCGGCCTGCCTTCCTGCTCTGTTCCCCCGCGTTGATGTGCTCGGTCCCACAGGCGCCGCGGGTGTCGCCGTGATCGAGGTGGGCCTTCACAGCGGCCTCTCCGACATGGATGGTGTGGGCGGCGTCGGGGTTGCCAGGCGGCACATGGCAGATGGCGACCTTGTCGGCGGGTGGCTTCGCGACAGCGGGAGTCGCGGCCAGCAGGGACGACAGGATCAGGGCTCGCTTCATGGTCGGCTCCAGGGCTCTGGCGGGCCGACGGCCAACTGCGGCGGCAGATTCATGCGGTTCTTCCTCGCGTGGCGGGTGTCACCCGCGGACGGGGCCGCCTCACTTCTTCACGATGCGACCCACCCCGTGGGCGGCTTGCTGCAGGCTCTCGGGCTGACCGTAGACCGTGATGGTGCCGGCGCCCGCAGATGTGGCCTGACCGGACTTCTTCAAGGTGGCCGAGATGTTGCCTGCGCCGGCCGACTTCAGCACGCCGGTCTGGGCGGTGAGGTCCTTGGCCTGGATGGCCGCGGCGCCCGCGGTGATGAGCGAGACCGAGTCGACCTTGCCCGACAAGCGCGCACTGCCGGCGCCGCTCACCTGAAGGGAGAAGGAGTCGGACTGGATGCCCCGCAGGTCGAGGTCGGCCGCGCCTGCGACCTGCACATCGGAGAGTCCCTTGAGCGCCCCCCCACGCACCGTGGAGGCGCCGGAGACCTGGATTCCGGCCAGCGTCGGCACCTTGAGGATGAGCTTGCAGGTGGAGGACGTGCGGTTCCCCTCATGCATGGGCGTGACCATGAGCGTGTCGCCTTGAACCTGCAGCTGCAAGCCCGGTCCCTGAGAGGTGGGGCAGTCGATGGTAGACGCCCGCGTCGACTCGCTCGAAAAGACGTCGAGGTCGATGTCTCCGGCGAGGTGTACGCGGGTGAAGGCGCCGGGGTCGGCGGCATCGGTGGACTTCGGAGCCGGCTGGGCGTTGGGCGGGGCCACGAGGGGACCGGGGGTCTGGGTGGCGGTGGCCACGGCGAGAACGAAGGCGAGCATGGGGACCCTGGGTGCTGGAGTGGACAGGTGCAGCATCCCACGGCGATGGGGGGACCTGCAGGCCTTGGATGAACAGGTGAAGTGGAGGTCGGGTTTTTGTGCAACCCGCTCAACACCGCGGCATCGCCCCTGCGACCCTCGACCTGGACCTTCCATGCCCAGATCCCTCTGGATGCTGCTCTCCGTCGGCGCCGTCCTCTCAAGCTGTGGCCCCGAGCCGCACAAGTCCCTGCCTGGCGATGCTCCCGACGGCGGCGACACGGCGGTCGATGACACCGATGGGGGCGCCGGCACCGGCGGCTCGGAAGGCGACGACCCCGTCGACACCGGCGAAGACACGGGCGAGGACACCGGCGAGGACACCGGGGGCGGCGACACGGGCACGCCCGAGTGGATCGAGCTGCCCAACAGCTGCGCTCTGCCCACACCCGACGGCCGCGACCCCTTCGTGCTGCTGGGGTCCGAGATCAACCAGACCGGCTCGTGGTTCACCGAGATCCTCGATGTCACCTACCTTCCCGACATCGACCGGGTGATCACTGCCGGCCAGGGCGGGGTGGTGGTCTTCGATGTGAGCGACCTCACCGACCCCGACACCAAGGGGCACATCTCGGCCGGCACCGGCGCCTTCCAGCGCTACTACCATGTGCTGCCGTCGGAGGACTACGAGGACCGCGCCTTCGCCACGCACCGCGACGTGGGCCTGGACATCATCTCCTACGAAGACGAAGACGACCTCATCCACACCGCTTCGGTCGATGAGGTGGGCTATGAGGGCCTGTTCGCCTCCGGAGACCGGCTCTACGTCGCCAACCTGCAGGGTCGGGTGGACACCTTCGACATCTCGACCGAAGACGCCATCGGCATGCTCGACTCCCTCACCGGCCTCGGCCGCCCGTGGGACGTCGCGGTCCGTGGCTCTGCGGCCTACGTCGCCGACGGCACCCTCGGCCTGGGTGTGCTGTCCCTCGCAGACCCCGACGACCCCGTCCACATCACCAATGTCGCCAGCTCCGGCTCACCGGTGCGGCTCGTGATCGACGACGACGGCTACATCTACGTCGCCTCCTCCTCCGCTGGTCTCGAGATCTACGAGACCTCCGACCCCCTCGCTCCCACCCTCGTGGCCACCATGGATGTCGGCGGGAGCGCCCTCGATGTCTCGGTACACGACGGCCTCGTGGGAGTCACGACGCAGGAGGCCGTGGTGCTGGTCGACATCGGCCAGTCCGGCACCCCCGAGACCCCGCTCACCCACGCCTACCAGGAGACCGAGCAGTTCGCGATGTCCCTCCATGCCACCAATGGCTACTGGATGGTGGGGGACTGGAACATCCTCGAGGTGTGGGAGGTGGGGCCCGACCCCGCACCCGCCATCGACCTTTCCGTGGGCACCATCGCCTTTCTCGACGAGGCTGAGACCCGCGACATCACCATCACCAACCGCGGCAGCAAGGAGCTCGACCTCGCCGGCATCGAGGTTCCGAGTGGTGTCACGGCGCTCGTGACTGCGGCCTCCATCGCACCAGGTGACACGGCCACCCTTGCGGTCACCTGGGATGGCGTCACCGAGATTCCCGGCAGCACACCCATCTGCATCGCCTCTGACGACCCGAGCCGCGGGTCGGTGCGCATGCGGCTCACCACCGGTGCCGACGGCGACGGGCGTGGCCTCGGGCAGAACGCCCCCGACTTCGCCCTCGAGGACCTCGACGGCAACATCCACCGGCTGTCCGACGAGCTGGGGAATCCGGTGGTGCTCGCCTACTTCGCCACCTGGTGACCCCAATGTGCGTCGGAGGTCTCCGACTTGCAGACTCGAATCTGGGAAGCCTACGAAGCGGACGGCGCCGAGGTGTGGGCCATCGCCTCCCGTGAAGACGCCACCCGGGTGCGCGCATACATGAGCAACCTGGGGGTCACCTATCCGGTGCTCCTCGACGAGACGGGCGCGGTCGATGCCATGTACGACCTCGCCTTCGCTTTTCCCACCGGTGCCTACCCCCAGGACTTCGTCGTGGGCTCCGATGGCCGCATCGTCTACGCGAGCAACCGCCCCGATGTGGAAGCCATCGAGGCGGCTGTGGTGGCGGAGCTGACGCCGTAGGCTTCAGCCGGCGTCCTCGCCGGGCACCGGGTCGGAGCACTCCAGGCCCGCGAGAATGTCGGCCTCCGCGTCATTGACGCCGGCATCGCACAGCTCCTGATAGAGCTGGGATCGGGCCTGGCAGTCGCCGCAGCTCATCCGCGTGACGCTGTGCTCGCCATAGCTGCAGGTCACGTCGCCGTCCGCACAGGCGGGACAGTCGGAGTGGTCCTCGGCGAGCTGGCAGGCGTCGGTCACGGACTCCGATGCGCCCGAGTCGTCGTCCTTGTCCCCACAACCGATGAGCAGGGTGGACAGGCCGACCACGAGGAGAAGCACGGGGAGCGGGGTGTGCGAGGACATGGGGTCCGCCTACTCCTGCACGGGGTCGGAGCACTCCACACCGGCCAGGATGTCGGCCTCGGAGTCCTCGACGCCGGCCTCGCAGAGGTCGTGGTAGAGCTGCGACCGGGCCTGGCAGTCACCGCAGCTCATCTCGGTGGCGCTGTGGTCGCCGTAGGTGCAGGTGACGTCGCCATCGGCACATTCCGGGCAGCCGGCGTTCTCATCGGCGAGCTGGCAGGCGGCGGTCTCGGAGCTGCCGGAGTCGTCGTCCTTGTCGCCGCAGGCCACGAGGGTCATGGACAGTCCGGCAGCGAAGAAGAAGGGAACGAGCGAGCGTAGGGTCATGGGTCCTCCAGGTGCTCTGCTATCGGAGCAAGGGCTGTGCCAGTGCGCCAGGAGCCTGTCGTGGTGGGGATTGCTGATCTGGGCCGCCGCCGATTGCGCCGGAGTCGGGACATCGCTGTCGCACCGGGCGTGGCACGATAGGAGCAAATGATGGTGTCCGCGTCGAAAAGGCCCGTGGTGGGCGTCGCCTTCGTCGTCCTGAGCTTTGCTCTGTGGGGCGGTGCGCTGGCGTCTCCGTTCGTGGAGGCACCGCTGGCCACGAAGGCCGGCATGGGAGTCGGTCTCTATGGCCTGTCCTACGTCGCTTTCGGCATCGGCTGCAAGATGTGTGGACAGGCGATGTGGCCTGCGGTGAAGGCCTGGATGAAGGCCCGGCTGGGACTGGCCTCCGAGGTCGCCGAGCTCGACGAGCAGCGACACCGCACCCACTGAGGTGGCCTTCGCCGCCACCCTCTGGCAGCGGTGGACCTGGCCTGGGGACTGCGCCTCGGTGCGACATCGGCCCCGCTTCGGGCCGAGTTGTCCGCAGCGCGCGCTACAGTGGGCGGCGACGGAGGCTGCGTGCGAAAGGTGGCGTCATCGACGGTCTGGCTGGCGTGCGGTCTGCTGGCCTGCACCGACTCCAGCAAGGGGGACAGTGCAGGCGCAGCCGGTGGCGATGGGGGCGGCACCATCGACTCTGGTGTGCGACAGCGTCCGCCCTCCGCACCGGTCATCTCCATCTTCCCGCCTGATCCCGTCACCTCCGACGACCTCACCTGGCAGGTGGACGAAGCCCCTGTCGACCCCGATGGCGACGCGCTCACCTGGTTTGTGGCCTGGTTTGCGGATGGCGCACCGGCCACGGACTTCACCGACTCGGTGCCCGCCGAGGAGACGCTGAAGGGCCAGGTGTGGGAGGTCCGCGCAACGGTCACCGACGGCACCTACACGAGCGAGACCGCCATCGACGTGGTGGTCATCGGCAACACGCCGCCCGTCGCCCAGGCCCTGCTCACGCCCGAGAGCCCCACCACCCTCGACCGGCTGCGGGTGTCTCCATCCAGCATCGACCCCGATGAGGCCGACGCCATCGGCTACAGCATCGTGTGGTCGGTGGATGGTGTGGAGGCTGGCCTCACGGGCCTCGATGTCGACCCTTCCTCGACCACCGAAGGCGAGGTGTGGACGGTCGAGGTCACCCCCGTCGACCCCGATGGTGCGGGTGAGGTGGCCACCGCCTCGGTCACCATCGAGAACAGCCTTCCGCTTGTGGACAGCGTGGAGATCGGTCCCGACGACCCCACCACGAATGACGATGTGGAGGCCGTCTTCGCTGCCCACGACCCAGACGACGCCGACGTGCTCACCCCCATCTTCGAGTGGACGGTCGACGGCAGCGTGGTGGGCACCGACGCCACCTTGTCGCGCAGCCTGTATCGACGTGACCAGGTCATCGGCCTGTCGGTGGCCATGCACGACGGCACCGTGGAGGGGCCGGCGCGCTTTGCCGACTCTGTGGTGGTGAACAACTCGGCTCCCTCCATTGTCGGCGCCGACCTCGACCCCGCGGCGCCCGACACGGCCGACGATGTCACCTGCATCCCACGGGGATGGTCCGACGCCGATGGCGACGTGGCTGGCTACACCTACCAATGGACCCTCGACGGCGTGATGGGCTCCACTTCCAACCACTGGCACCTGGGCACTTCCGGGGCCTCCGCTGGACAGACCCTCACCTGCACGGTGGTGCCCGATGACGGCCTCGACCCGGGGGCGCCGGTGTCGGTCTCGGTGACCCTGTCGGCAGGCTGACGAGCGGCATTCGACGCGGCTGGGACCGTTTGCGGAGAGCCCCGATCAGCGGCACTCAATCGTCACGGTCTGCCACCAATTGCGCGGCCACAGCGGGCCCGTCGGACATCGTTTTGTGGCTTGGCGACGGCGGGTTGCTGGGGTTGGGGGGTGGTGATACCGCGCGGACCCTTCGAGGAACCCATGGACATCACGCCGAATCCCACCATCATCGCCCTGCAGGTGGTGCCCTTCCTGGTCACCATCCTGGGCCTGTACTCCATCATCTTCAAGCCGATGCTCGCCCACCTCGAAGGCCGTGAAGACGCCATCGACGGTGCGAAGGGCCGGGCCGCCGAGCTGGAGAAGCAGCTCGCCGACCGTGCTGCCGAGTACGAAGCGAAGCTCACCGCAGCCCGCGCCGAGATGGCCGAGCTTCGGGCCTCCAAGCGCAACGAGGCGCTCGCCGAGGCAGATGCGCTGGTGTCCGCCGCCCGCGCCGAGGCCGAGGCCGAGATCGACGCCGCGCTCAGCGGTGTGCGGGCCGAGGCCGACGAAGCGCGTGGCGCCCTCAAGGGCCAGGCCGCCGTCCTCGCCGGTCACATCGCCAGCCAGGTCCTCGGTCGCCCCGTCGCGGCCGCTGCCCAGTAGCCCTCGCTGGCGCCCCACCGAATTCCGGAGATGCCCGACATGTCCACCCTTCGAACCCCCGCGCGGCTCCTCGCAGCAGGCCTCCTGATCGGCCTGCCCGGCGTGGCCCTCGCGGCTGGCGGTGGCGGCGACGTCGCCCACACCCTCGAAGACAGCCTCAAGCCGATCGCCTTCCACGCACTCAACCTGTTGATGTTGCTCGGCCTTCTTGGCTACCTGCTCGCCCCCCGCATCAAGACCGCCCTTGCCGCCCGCGCCGACCAGATCGCCCGCGACATCGACGGTGCGGGTGCCGCGGAGGCCGAGGCCAAGGCGAAGTTCGAGGAGCTGTCCACCAAGCTCGACGGCTTCGAGGCCGAGCTCGCCAAGATGCGCGCCGACACCGAGGCCCTCGCCCAGGCCGACCGCGATGCCCTCGTGGCCCGCGCCCAGCGTGAGGTCAGCGCCATCAAGGAAGGCGCCCAGCGCTCCATCCGCGACGAGTCCGCCCGCGCCACCGCCGACCTTCGCGCCGAGGCCGCCCGCCTCGCCGTGGGCCTGGCTGCCCGCCGGGTCGCCGAACAGATCGACGACGAAGACCACAAGCGCCTCGACGGCGAGTTCCTGAGCGTGCTCGGGGTCCAGGAGGTCGGCCATGGCTGACGGTTCCCTCGCGCGCCGCTACGCCCGCGCCCTCATCGAGCTCGCCGACGACCAGAAGGGCCGTGACCGCATGGTCAACGACCTCGACGCCGTCTCCAAGGTCTTCGACCTCGGCGAAGGCGAGCTCCGTGATGCGCTCGTCAACCCCGGCATCACCCTCGGTGAGCGCCGGGGCGTCCTCGACGCCGTCCTCGGACAGGTCGAGGCCCACACCTACGTGAAGAACTTCCTGCGGCTCCTGCTCGACAAGAACCGCTTCGATGCCCTTCCCGACATCCTGCGCGAGGCCATGACCATGGCCGACGACCAGGCCGGTCGTGTGCGCGCGGTGGTCACCACTGCCCGCAAGCTCGATCAGCCCACGATGCGCACCATCCAGCAGGCCCTGTCCCGGGCGTCCGGCAAGCACGTCATCGCGCGCTTCCGCACCAACCCGCGCCTCATCGGCGGCATGACCGCCAAGGTGGGCGACACCGTCTACGACGCCAGCGTCCGCTCGCGCCTCGTCGACATCCACCAGGCCCTCACCAGCTCCACTTCTGGCGGCACCGCCGAGGCCTGAGCCCGCGGTCCCCAGCTCTCTCACTTTCCAAGTTCCCCACGCATTTCCGCCGGTCCCCAGCGGCCCGGCCACGAACCAGGAGCCCTCGCCATGAGCATCCGCGCCGAAGAGATCAGCGAGATCCTCAAGCAGCAGATCCAGAACTACGAGACCCGCGTTCAGGTCTCGGAGACCGGCACCGTCCTCTCCGTCGGCGACGGCATCGCCCGTCTGTATGGCCTGGCCAACGCCATGGCCGGTGAGCTCCTCGAGTTCCCCGGCGGCCTGATGGGCATGGTCCTCAACCTTGAAGAAGACAACGTCGGTGCCGCCATCTTCGGCTCCGACCTCGGCATCAAGGAAGGCGACACGGTCAAGCGCACCGGCAAGATCGTTCAGGTTCCCGTCGGTCCCGGCCTCCTCGGCCGCGTCGTCGACGCTCTGGGCAACCCGGTCGACGGCAAGGGTCCCATCGAGGCCGCCGCCTGGATGCCGGTCGAGATCAAGGCGCCCGGCATCGTCCAGCGCAAGTCGGTCCACGAGCCCATGCAGACCGGCCTCAAGGCCATCGACTCCATGGTGCCGATTGGCCGTGGTCAGCGTGAGCTCATCATCGGCGACCGCCAGACCGGCAAGACCGCCGTGGCCGTCGACGCCATCATCAACCAGAAGGTCTTCGAGAACGACCCCGCCAAGCGCATGCACTGCATCTACGTGGCCATCGGCCAGAAGCAGTCCACCGTCGCTCAGGTTGTGCGGAAGCTCGAGGAAGCTGGCGCCATGGGCTACACCACCGTCGTCATCGCCGGTGCGTCCGACCCCGCCCCCCTGCAGTTCCTCGCTCCCTACACGGGCGTCACCATCGGCGAGTACTTCCGCGACCACGGTGTCAACGGCGAGAAGGGCTCGGCCACCAACCCCGCCCAGCACGCCCTGTGCATCTACGACGACCTCTCCAAGCAGGCTGTCGCCTACCGCCAGCTGTCGCTGCTGCTTCGCCGTCCTCCCGGTCGCGAGGCCTACCCGGGCGACGTCTTCTACGTCCACAGCCGCCTGCTCGAGCGCGCTGCGAAGATGTCCGACAAGGAAGGCGCCGGCTCCCTCACCGCGCTGCCCATCATCGAGACCCAGGCGGGCGACGTCTCGGCCTACATCCCCACCAACGTCATCTCGATCACCGACGGCCAGATCTTCCTGGAGAGCAACCTCTTCAACAAGGGCATCCGGCCGGCCATCAACGTCGGCATCTCGGTGTCTCGCGTCGGTGGCTCCGCCCAGATCAAGGCGATGAAGGAAGTCGCGGGTACCCTGCGCCTCGACCTCGCCCAGTACCGTGAGCTCGAGGCCTTCGCGCAGTTCGCGTCCGACCTCGATGCCGCCACCAAGCAGCAGCTCGTCCGCGGTGAGCGCCTCGTCGAGATCCTGAAGCAGGGCCAGTACAGCCCGCTCACCGTCGAGATGCAGGCCGTCCACATCATCGCGGGCCAGGCCGGCACCTGCGACGACCTCACCCCCCCGCAGGTCGTGCCCTACATCGAGGCCCTCACCACGAAGTTCGAGACCAGCCACAAGGACCTCCTCGCCGAGATCCTCGAGCGCGGCTCCTTCAAGAAGAGCGACCTCAAGGACCGGATCATCGCGGCAGTCAAGGCGTTCCGCGCCACCTACCAGCCCGCTTGATCCGCGCCGTGGGCCGCCGCTGAAGCCTCACTGGCTCGGCGCGGCCCCGGTCCTCACCCCCTCCTTTTTCCACCGAGGCGCTCATGGCGACTCTCCGCGACATCCGGGACCGCATCAAGTCGGTCAAGAACACCCGGAAGATCACTCGGGCGATGAAGCTCGTCGCCGGAGCGAAGCTCAACAAGGCGACCAAGGCGGCCCTCGAGGCCCAGCCCTTCCAGCGCACCCTCAACCGCGTGCTCAAGCGCGTCGTGGGTGCCGTGGGCGAAGAGTTCGAGCACCCGCTGCTGTCCCAGCCGGCCAACGACACCGTCGTCTACATCGTCACCATCTCGGCCGACCGCGGCCTGTGTGGCAACTTCAACAGCATGCTCAACAAGGCGGTGCTGGCGGAGTGCGAGAAGCACAAGGCGGCCGGCAAGACCGTGAAGGTCCTCGCCTACGGCAAGAAGGTCCGCACCTTCCTGTCCAAGCGTGGTTGGGATGTCATCGCGGGCGACGAAGGCATCGACCCCAAGGACTACGCCCAGCACGCCGACGATCTCGCCGCGCGTCTGGTCGCCGACCTCAACGAAAACGCCTTCTCCGAGGCTGTTCTGGTGTTCAACCAGTACAAGTCGATCATGGTCCAGGAGTCCACCGCAGACCGTGTGCTGCCGATGGCCCTCGACGAAGACAGCGGAGAAAAGGGCGAAGAGGCCGGTCCGAGCATCGACTACCTCTTCGAGCCCGACGGCGGCGACCTCCTCGGCCGTCTCCTTCCGATGGCCCTCCGCACGCGGTTGTTCCAGGCCTTCCTGGAAACCCAGGCCGGCGAGCAGGCCAAGCGCATGACCGCCATGGACTCCGCCACGCGCAACGCGTCGGAGCTCATCGACCGGCTCACGCTCGACTACAACCGTGCCCGTCAGGCTGCGATCACGAAGGAACTCATCGAGATCGTCAGTGGTGCCGAGGCGCTCTGAACCCCCTCCCTTTCAAGTCCCGCTGGGTGCGGTGCGGCCCGTCCCCGCTCCCAGCTTCCGAACCCAAGAATCGCAATTCCAGCTCAGGAGCCCGACATGAGTGGCAACTTCGGCAAAGTCGTCCAGGTCATGGGACCCGTCGTCGACGTCCAGTTCCCCCCTGGCCAGCTTCCGAACATCCTCTCGGCGCTGAAGCTCAGCAACTCCTTCATCTCGGATGCCGAGGACAACCTCACCCTCGAGGTCGCCCAGCACCTCGGTGAGAACACCGTCCGTGCCATCTCGATGGACGTCACCGACGGTCTCGTCCGCGGCGCCAAGGTGCGCGCCACGGGCAAGCCCATCGCCATGCCCGTGGGCCCCAAGGTGCTCGGCCGCATCATGAACGTCACCGGCGACCCCATCGACGAGATG
>Ga0213840_1001944_pt1 | contig 14407 bp, 14 predicted proteins | sample SWPATP22_FD_160132 | JGI IMG/M metagenome (GOLD analysis project Ga0213840, IMG submission 160132) | Coastal seawater microbial communities from Marineland, Florida, United States - SWPA TP2 #2 | ecosystem: Environmental > Aquatic > Marine > Coastal | place: USA: Florida | collected 2016-08-14 | reverse complement strand
CTTCAATCCGGCGGTGACGAACCGGGCGATGAACGCCAGCAGGCCAGGCGCGTTGTGCGGGTCCGACTTCTTCAGCGCGGCCCGCATCTCTACGAGCGCCGTGGCGTCGACATCCACCCACACCGTGGCTTCAGGGATCTCGGACCGGCTGCGCGTCATGTTCGCCGCGACAGCCTTCCGCACGCCCCGCACGGCCGTGCGGCCGGAGATGCCGAGTCCGGTACGGGCATCAGTAGCCCCGGATGCCGTGGCTGGGACTGCCGGCTCCGCCGGAACCGGCAGCTCGGCAGACTCGCCCACCGGACGCCCGGCCACCGGGACGGGGCTGATGGCCGCCTCAACGTCCCGCCGCATGATGAGCCCGCTAGCCCCCGACCCCTGGAGTCCCCCCAAATCGACCCCATGATCGCGCGCCATCCGGCGGACCAGCGGAGAAATAACGGCCCCCAGCTTCCCGGGAACCCGGGTGCGCAGGAGCAAAAGGTCATCGGCAGCCTTCTCGGCCTCCGACAACCGGGCCACCGGAGCAGCCCCCGAAGCCCCCTTAGGAGCCCGCGTCCGCCGGGCAACCCCATGCCCTCCCGGAGTCCCATAACCGATCAAGACATTGCCAGACCCGGCCTTCTCCTCCTCGCGGTAAGCCTCAGCGGCAACAGCAGCAGGTGAGTCAGCCGTCGACCCAGCCGACGCAGGCGATGCCGCCCCGGGAGTGGCATCGGGCCTGTCGGAGCCGGTCGGCATGCTGCTTGCAGCAATGCCGACCGGCGAAGGGGCGGGGGCGGCATCGCCTGTGGCGGCGCCACCAGCCGACGCCGGCGAAGGGGCGGGGGCGGCATCGCCTGTGGCGGCGCCACCAGCGCCACCAGCGACGGCACCAACAGGCATGACAGAGATCAGCGGCTTGCCGACGTCGAGCGTCTGGCCGGGCTCTCCGTGCAGCACGGCCACGGTGCCGGCGTACGGCGAGGGCACCTCCACCATGGACTTGGCCGTCTCGACCTCGGCGATCGGCTGGTCCACGCGGATCTCGTCACCCACGGCCACGAGCCAGTTGACGAGTTCGGCCTCGGTGAGGCCTTCGCCGAGGTCCGGCAGGAGGAATACTTTGGGTTCGCTCATGGTCAGTCTTCCCACTGGAGGTCGTCAACGGCGTCGAGGATGCGGTCCACGCCGGGCAGGTAGTAGTGCTCGAGCTTCGGCGCCGGGTACGGCACGTCGAAGCCGGTGACGCGGCGGATCGGCGCGGCCAGGTGGTGGAAGCAGCGTTCCTGGACCCGGGCCACGATTTCCGAGGCCACGGATGCGAAGCCGTGGGCCTCGGCGATGACCACGGCGCGGCCGGTCTTGCGGACCGAGGCGCAGACCGTTTCGTCGTCGAACGGCACGATCGAGCGGACGTCGATCACTTCCAGCGAGCGGCCTTCCTCGGCGGCCGCGGCCGCGGCGGCGAGCGCCGTCGGGACGGAGGGGCCGTAGGCGATCAGGGTGGCGTCGGTGCCGGGGCGGGCGACGGCGGCGCGGCCCTCGGAGGACGTGCCCCGTTCGGTGTTGGCGGCGTGTTCGGCGCGCAGCGCGTCCAGGTCCACCTGGTCCTTGGACCAGTACAGCTTCTTGGGCTCCATGAACATGACGGGGTCGTCGGAGTCAATGGCTTCGCGGAGCATCCGGTAGCCGTCCGCCACGGTGGCCGGGGTGAAGACCTTCAGGCCCGCGGTGTGGGCGTAGTAGGCCTCGGAGGAGTCGCAGTGGTGCTCCACTCCCCCGATGCCGCCGGCGTACGGGACCCGGATGACCATGGGCAGCTTCACGGCGCCCTTGGTGCGGTTGTGCATCTTGGCCACGTGGCTGACGATTTGCTCGAAGGCCGGGTAGGCGAAAGCGTCGAACTGCATCTCGATGACCGGTCGCATCCCGTTCATGGCCATGCCCACGGCCATGCCGACGATGCCGGATTCGGCCAGCGGGGTGTCGAAGCAGCGGCTCTGCCCGAACGTCTTGGTCAGGCCGTCCGTGATGCGGAAGACGCCGCCGAGCATGCCGACGTCCTCGCCGAAGACCAGGACCGACTCGTCCGCGTGCATGGCATCGGCCATGGCGGTGTTCAGGGCCTTGGCCAGGGTGATGGTCTGCGGGCCGGTCTGCTCTGCAGCGGACGCAGCCTTGGCGGCCGCGCGGGCCGTGGCGGCGCTGACGTTGCCGTTCGCCTCGGAGGACGTGGTGATGGTGGGGCTCATTTGCCGGACCCCTTTGCGGTGGATGCGGTTGCGGTGGATGCGGCGTCGCGGGCGAGTTCGTCGGCGAGCATGGCGGATTGTTCCTTCAGCTGCGGTGTGGGGGTGGAGAAGACGTATTTGAAGAGGTCCTGCGGCTCCACCGGGACCTCTTCGCTGAGGCCTTCGCGCAGCTGCGTGGCAACCGCCTCGGCCTTGTCGGCGATCCTGGCGGCGCGATCGTCGTCGAGCAGGCCGCGGTCCGTCAGGTACGTCGTCATCCGGCTGAGCGGGTCCTTGGCCACCCATTCGGCCACTTCGCTGTCCTGCCGGTAGCGGGTGGCGTCGTCGGCGTTGGTGTGCGCCTGCATCCGGTAGGTATGGGCCTCCACGAGCAGGGGGCCGGAGCCTTCCCGGGCGAGCTTGACGGCGCGGCCGAGGACGGCGAGCAGCGCGACGACGTCGTTGCCGTCCACGCGTTCACCGGCCATGCCGTAGCCGACGGCCTTGTGGGCGAGCGACGGCGCGACGGACTGGTGGGCGAGCGGCACGGAGATCGCGTATTGGTTGTTCTGGACGAAGAACACCACCGGCAGGTGGAAGACGGCGGCGAAGTTCAGGGCCTCGTGGAAGTCGCCCTCACTCGTGGCGCCGTCGCCGCACATGGCCAGGACCACGGTGTCCTCGCCGCGCAGCTTGGCGGCGTGCGCGACGCCGACGCCGTGCAGCAGCTGCGTGGTCAGCGGGGTGCACTGGATGCCGACCTTGTGCTTGGAAGGGTCGTAGCCGCCGTGCCAGTCGCCGCGGAACAGCGTCATGGTCTGGACGGGGTCCACGCCGCGGGCCATCACGGCCACGGAGTCGCGGTAGGTGGGGAACATCCAGTCGCCGTCGGCGAGGCACAGCGCCGCGGCGACCTGGCAGGCCTCCTGGCCGTGGCTGGACGGGTAGACGGCCATCCGGCCCTGCCGGACGAGCGCGGAATTCTGGTCGTTGACCCGGCGGCCGACGACGAGTTGCTCGTAGGCGGCCAGGAGTTCGGCGTCGCTGGGCAGGGTGTATTCGTGCCCGGGCTGGGTGCCCTGTTCGGTGTGCGGGTTCAGCGTGCCGTCGGGTCCGACCATCTGGATCTGGTGGCGGGCCGGGAGCATGTAGTCCTCAACCGTGATGCCGAACTTGCGCACAGCCTCGCTGGCTGCATCTTGCTGCGCGGCGTGCTGCGCGGGCTGAGCGGGCTGCTGCGCAGTCTGGTCTGCGGAGATCGTCATTGGTCCGTCCTTCTGTAGCCACTAATCTTTCCCAGTATGCCGTCAGCACATGTTTCGTATCCAGCCCCGCCGAAAATCGTGGAGAAGTCCATAAATTTGCCCTAATCTGGAAGACAAATCGTAAGTGTGAGCTGGATTACCGGCGGGAGTTGTAGACGAATGGCAGAGCTTGAGCCGGACCAGGCGGCCGTGCCCCTGGACGATGTGGACCGGAACATCATTGCGGAGCTGACCCGGGACGGCCGGATGTCCGTGACACAGGTGGCGGAGAACGTGCATATTTCGCGCGCCCACGCCTACACCCGGATCGCCCGTCTCACCGGCGAAGGCGTGCTGACCAAGTTCACCGCCCTGGTGGATCCCATCAAGGCCGGCCTGAAATCGTCCGCCTACGTCACGCTGAAAGTGCGGCAGCATTCTTGGCGCGAGCTGCGCGAACTCCTGCGCGCCATCCCCGAGGTTCACCACATTGCGCTGGTGGGCGGGGACTTCGATGTCATCCTGCTGGTGCGCGCGGTGGACAACATTGACCTGCGCCGGGTGATCTTCGACCAGCTGCAGTCCATGCCGGGAGTCCTGGACACCCAGACTTTCCTGGTGTTCGAAGACCTGGATACGCGTTAGCTCACGAACTCTTTCATCCACGCCCGGAGCTCTTCGCCGAACTCCACACGGTCAGCGGCGATCGAGATGACCGCCTTGAGGTAGCTCAGTTTGTCTCCGGTGTCGTACCGGCGGCCGCTGAAGACCACGCCGTAGACGCCGCCGCCCTCGCAGTCGGACACGGCCAGGGTCTGGAGCGCGTCGGTGAGCTGGATTTCGCCGCCGCGGCCGGGCGGGGTTTCCTCGAGGACGTCGAAGATTTCAGGGTGGAGCACGTACCGGCCGATCACGGCCAGGTTGGACGGGGCGTCGGCGACGTCGGGCTTCTCCACGAGGCGGTTGACCCGAACATGGTCCTGACCCGGCACCACCGAAATGTCCGCGCAGCCGTAGGCACTGATTTCCGCCGGGTCCACCTCGATCAAGGCGATGACGGAGCCTCCGGTCCTGGCCTGGACGTCGATCATGGCCGTCAGGAGTTCGTCCCGCTCATCGATCAGGTCATCGCCGAGCAGGACGGCGAACGGCTCGTCGCCCACGTGCTGGCGGGCGCACAGGACCGCATGGCCGAGCCCCTTGGGGTCTCCCTGGCGCACGTAGTGCAGGGGGCCCAGACGGGAGGCATGGCGGACGGCCTCCAGCCGGTCAAAGTCGCCCTTGAGTTCGAGGGCGTGTTCCAGCGAGGGCTCACGGTCGAAGTGGTCTTCCAGCGCACGCTTCTGGCGCCCGGTAACCATCAGCAGATCGGTCAGCCCGGCCCGGACGGCTTCTTCCACAACGTATTGGATGGCCGGCTGGTCGACCACCGGCAGCATTTCCTTGGGCATTGCCTTCGTGGCCGGCAGAAAGCGCGTTCCCAGTCCCGCAGCGGGTATGACAGCTTTAGTTACAGATTTCCCCAGAGTCATAACCGAACATTACAAGCGGGTTCTGGAAATGAGAATGCTTCGAGGCAAAGACAAGTAGTGAACTTCCCGTGCCCGGGAACGTCCGCCGGGCGCCTGTCAGCCCTTGAAAACCGGGGTGCGCTTCTCCTGAAAAGCGCGGAACCCCTCGGCATAGTCCTCGCTCTTGCACAGCCGCGCCTGCTCGGCGTTCTCCTCTTCCATGGCCTCCCACAGCCCCAGGCGCTGGTCCCGGATGTGCGCCACGAGCTCCTTGCTGGCATTGAAGGCACCCGTGGCGCCGGTGGCCACGGCGGCGACGATGGAGCGGGTGTTCTCCAGCAGTTCCGCGGCGGGCATGGCCCGGCTGAACAGGCCCTGCGCCACGGCGTCGGCGCCGCTCATGAGCTCGGCGGTGTAGATCAGGTCCAGGGTCCGGTGCATGCCGAGGCGCTCGGTGAAGTACCAGTGGCCGCCGGAATCGAGGGTGGCGCCGAGCTTGGCGAACGGTGAGCCGAACTTGGCATTCTCCGCCACGTAGACCACGTCCGTGGCCAGCAGCAGGCCGAGCCCCACGCCGAGGCAGGCGCCTTGGGCCGCGGCGAACGTGGGCGCGGGGAAGGCGCTCATTTTCTTCAGCAGCGGCTGGACGAGACCGCCCAGGTAAGCCTGCGCGTCGTCGCTCTCCGGGGTCACGCCGGCAATGTCACGGCCGGCGCAGAAGGCGCGTCCCTCGCCGCGGAGCAGCAGTGCCCGCACCTCGCCGCGTGCGGCGGCGTCAGCGGCGTCGTCGTAGGCCCGGGACAGATCCGCGAGTGCCTGCTCGTCGAGGGAGTTCAGCTTGTGCGGGGCGTCGAGCACTACCTCGGCGACGCCGTCGGCGATGGTCAGGGAAATCATGGGGCTCCTTGGGTTGGAAACGGCCTAGACGTCGAAAAAACCTAGACGTCGAAGTCGACCGTGACTTCCGGGGTGGTGGGGTGGGACTGGCAGGTCAGGACGTAACCCCTGTCGAGTTCGTCCTGCTCCAGGGCGTAGTTCTCGTCCATGGTGACGCTGCCGGTGACCACCTTGGCCCGGCAGGTGCCGCAGACGCCGCCGGCACAGGCGAACGGCACATCGGGCCGGACCCGGAGGGCGGCGTTGAGAATGGATTCCCGGGCGTGGGTGGGGCTCGCCACTTCGCCCTGCAGGCCGTCCAGCTTGAACGTGATCTTGTACGTGTCCTGCGACTCGTCGGCGATCACGGGCCGGCCGATGTTGCCCTCGGGGCGGTCCGGCTTGCCGGAGGTGAACAGTTCGAAGCGGACGTGTTCGGGGGCGACGCCGCGCGCGGCGAGGGTGTCCCGGCAGAGCTGGACGAGTTCGAACGGGCCGCAGAGGAACCATTCGTCGACGTCGTCGGCGTGGATCGCGGTGCCCAGCAGCGCCTGGAGCTTCTCGGCGTCGATCCTGCCGCTGAGCAGCGGCGCGATCCGCTGTTCACGGGAGAGCACGTGGTGCAGTGCCAGCCGGGCCGGGTACTTGTCCTTCAGGTCCGCGAGTTCTTCCAGGAACATCACGTCCATGGCGGCCTTGTTGGCGTAGATGAGGTCGAAGCGGGTCTCCGGGTGGGCCGCCAGCAAGGTGCGGGCTATGGCGATCACGGGAGTGATGCCGGAGCCGGCGGCGATCGCCACGAACGAGCCGGGCTCCCCCGCCAGCTCTTCCGGGTGATTCATGGAGTTCATGACGTTCTGTTCCACGGGCTTGCCGTCGCGGCCGTGCTTGGAGACAAAGGCGCCCATGGGGCTCATGACGTCCAGGACGTCGCCGGTCTTGAGTTCGGCGTTGGCCCACGTGGAGAACAGACCGCCGAGGTCCTTCTTGATGGCCACCCGGATTTCGCTGCTGCCGTCCGCGAAGCTGCGCGGTTCGGCGCAGATCGAGTAGCTGCGGCGGATCTCGTGCGGCTGGCCGTCGGCGTCGGGCAGGGTGGTGCGCAGGGCGACGTACTGGCCCGGCAGGTAGTCGAACTGTCCGGCGAGCTCGGCCGGGACCGCGAATGTCACTTCGATGGCGTCGTCGGTGAGCCGGCGGACTTCGTCCACCGTCAGGGGGTGGAAGGACGCCCGACGGCGGCCGGTGGCTGCGGCCGACTCCGCGGCGGTCTGGCGGACAACAGTCATGGAGGCACCTGTTCCTTACAAAACTTTGAAGTAGTCGAACGGTTCCTTGCAGTCCTGGCACACATAGAGGGCCTTGCAGGACGTGGAACCGAAGCGGGTGAGTTCTTTTGTGTTCAGCGATGAGCACTGGGGACATTTGACGGCGAGCGAAAGCCGGACCGGGCCGGCGTGCCGGACGGCCGCCGAATGGCCGGACGGCGGGGCGATCCCATACTGCTCCAGCTTGGCTTTGCCGGCCTCGCTCATCCAGTCGGTAGTCCAGGCCGGGGAGAGGACAAGTTCAACCCGGACGCTCGGATACCCCGCACGGTGGAAGGCCGCCGTGAGGTCATCCCGGATCGCGTCCATGGCGGGGCAGCCGGAGTACGTCGGGGTGATGGTGACCTGGACGGCGGGAACCATCCCGCCGTCGTCAGCGTTTGGTTCCTTCGTCACCTGGACATCTCGAAGGATGCCGAGATCGGCAATGGTGAGGACCGGTATTTCGGGATCGCAGACGGTGGCAGCCACCGCCCAGGCTTTCTCCTGGGCGGTGTTGCCCTGGGCGGCCTTGCGGCGCCCTGCGGTTTCCGGATCGGACACAAACATTTCCATGGTGCTTACCAGCTGGCCCCGGGGTACTCGCGGGCGAGCACCTGCATTTCGGCCAGGATGTAGCCGAGGTGTTCGGAGTGCAGGCCGCGCCGGCCCCCGCCGGGTGCGGGCTGCACGTTGGGGGCTTCGAGCTCTGCCTCGGCCAGGACCTCGCCGGTCAGCCGGTCAAAGTCTGCGCGCAGGCTCGACGGCTGCGGCGCCACGCCGGCCTCGCTGAGACGTCCGGTGAGCTCGTCGTCGCGGAACAGCTCATCCGTGTAGGGCCAGATGACTTTGAACCCGTGGATCATGCGCTGGCGGGACTCTTCGGTGCCATGGGCCAGGCGCAGGACCCACTGGGCGCTGTGGTCCCGGTGGTAGTCCACTTCCTTGGCCGCTTTGGCGGCGATGCCGGCCAGTGTGGCGTCGGTCGAGGACGTCAGCCGGCGGTAGAGCTCGAACTGGTAGTAGCTGACCACGAACTGCCGGGCGATCGTGACGGCGAAGTCCCCGTTGGGCTGTTCGAAGAGCTCCACGGAGCGGAACTCGTGCTCGCGGCGGAAGTAGGCGAGATCGTCTTCGCTGCGGCCGTCCAGTCCGCCGGCGTAGCTGAGGAAGGACCGGGCGTGGCCGAGCTCGTCCAGGGCGATGTTGCCCAGCGCGATGTCCTCTTCAAGTTCGGGCGCGCGGGAAATCCAGTGGCCAAGGCGCTGGGCCAGGATCAGGGCGTCGTCGCCCAGTCGCAGGGCGAACTCGGCGACGTCGTCGCTCGGCTTGGCCGTGCCGCGGCTGACGGCCAGGGCGATGTCTTCGGGGCGGAGGGCGTTGCCGGGGGTGATGCGGGTGGCGCTGGCAGTGGCCTCCCCACTGCCGCCAGAGGTCTTGACGCCGACGGAGATGTCGCCGTGGCCGGCAGTATCTGTTTCTGCGGGTGCCGCAGCTGCGGCAGTTTCGGGCGTAGTGCTCACAGGTGCTTCACGCCCTCACTCTTGGTGTAATACGTGGCGTGGCGGTAATCCTTGCCCTGGGGCGATTCGAAGAACGAGCCTTTGGAGTCGGGGTCGCTGGACGCGATGGCGTCCGCCGGGACCACCCAGATGGAGACGCCTTCGTTGCGGCGGGTGTAGAGGTCGCGGGCGTTCCGCAGGGCCATGGCCGCGTCCGGTGCGTGCAGGGATCCTGCGTGGACGTGGGACAGGCCGCGGCTGGAGCGGACGAACACTTCCCAGATCGGCCAGACATTGCCTGCGTGAGGTTCGGGGGTTGTCATGCTGCGGATTCCTTCTCTGCTTGCTTGCGGCGCTGCTTGTCGGCATAGGCCGCGGCGGCTTCGCGCACCCAGGCGCCGTTCTGGTGTGCCTCGCGGCGCCGTTCCAGGCGCTGCGCGTTGCAGGGGCCGCGGCCGGCCAGGACTTCGTGGAACTCATCCCAGTCCAGCGGCCCGTGCTCCCACTTCTTTGTCTCCTCGTTGAAACGGATGTCCTTGTCCGGCAGCGTGAGCCCGAGGACCTTGACCTGCTCCATCATCATGCCGACAAACCGGTTGCGGAGCTCGTCATTGCTGAAACGCTTGATGTTCCAGGCCATGGACTGCTTGGAGTTGGGCGAATCGTCATCCGGCGGGCCGAACATCATCAGGGCCGGGGCGTACCAGCGGTTCACCGCGTCCTGCGCCATCTGCTTCTGTTCGGGCGTGCCGTGGGAGAGTTCCAGCAGGATCTCAAAGCCCTGGCGCTGGTGGAAAGACTCTTCCTTGCAGACGCGGACCATCGCCCGGCCGTAGGGGCCGAAGGAGGCACGGCAGAGCGGCACCTGGTTGGCGATAGCGGCGCCGTCGACCATCCAGCCGATGGCGCCCATGTCGGCCCAGGTGCGGGCGGGGTAGTTGAAGATGGAGGAGTACTTGGCCTTGCCGTCCATCAGGTCCTGCATCATCTGATCACGCGGCTGGCCGAGGGTTTCGGCGGCGGAGTAGAGGTAGAGTCCGTGGCCGGCCTCGTCCTGGACCTTGGCCATGAGGATGGCTTTGCGCTTCAGGCTCGGGGCGCGGGAGATCCAGTTGGCTTCCGGCTGCATGCCGATGATCTCCGAGTGCGCATGCTGCGAGATCTGGCGCAGGAGCGTTTTGCGGTAAGCCGGGGGCATCCAGTCGCGCGGCTCGATCCGGGAATCTTCAGCCATGACCTTGTCGAAGTAGGTCTGGCCCTCGGCGTCGCGCCGCGCCGCGTCCTCGAGGCTCTGTTCATGCCGTGCCGGCGATGGCTCGGCGGGCACTGACTGCAGGGTCTGCGATGCCATGGTTGCTCCTATGCATTTCCGATAAATAATTACCGACCGTTCGTTCAGGATATGGGCAAGTGCACAGACGCGTCAAGCGGTTCTGACCGGGAAGGGCGGTCGACCGGAGCCCGGGGGCCGGCACTGCCAACCGGGGGCTCGCATCACTGTCCCGCCACGGAGCCCATGGCGCGGCGCAACCTGGCCAAGAAAGCTGTGAGTTCCCCGACAGTGTGGAGTGAGGGCTGTTGGTCTCCGAGGAGTAGGCGTCGCTTTCAAGCTGAAAGCGTCCTTGCCCCACGGGCCATATCCTGGAGGGGCCGGCTTCCGGATCCGGAAGAGGTCACAATGAGTGCTCACAAGCGCAGGACGGCAGTCCTGGCCATCAGCTCAATCCTCTTGGGTGCTGCCAGCTACGCGGCGACGATCGGACCTGGACAGGCAGAGCAGCAAGTCACGGACGACGCGACCATCCTGATCTCAACGATTACCGTTGGGCACGACGCCCGTAAGACACACCGTGATCGGGAACGCGCCAGCGGGTCCACCGACGGGCAAAAGTCAGCCGAGGCCGGGCTCGATGCGGCTGCGGACGAACGACGGCCGCGGGGGCAAGCCGTCGCCCGGTCCACCGAGGGCAGCGAACTCGACGTGGTGCTGAGATCCCTGCCGGGACGGGACAGCCGAACGTCCGATTGTTCTTAGAGCCGGTTGTTCTTAGAGCCGGGCCCCAGGCGCCTTCACCGAAAGATCGCCGAGGACCGTGAGAAGAAGAACGTTAGAGGACGGCCTTCCGAAGAAACGGCACGATGCTAGGCCGCCAACCGTCGAACCCGGGGAGCCTGCACGCTCTCCGCCGGCGCTACGATGCTGAGCTGGCATTCGGACTGAAGCGGATCGATGGCGGCCGGCAAGTGGTGAGAGGCCGAGCACTCCCTCAGCTGCTCGAGAGCCGCCGGCTCGACCCGGGCGTGGCTGACATCCAGCACCAGCTGGAGCCCTTCTTTCAGGTGGTTTGCCCGCTTGACCACCACGTACAGTGCCTGGAGGCTCTGCGCGGTCACATGTCCCTGCGCTGCTACTTCCGCCTGACCGCAATCGAGGTCAAGCCTGACAAGAACCCGGAGTTTGTGGTTCAAAACGATTCCCCTGTTCGTGCATGTACCGCTTGGCCGCGACGCTGCGACCGCTTTGGCCGCGACGCTGCGACCGCACCCCAGCCTAGGCAGGGAGTGTGACGTAGGCAACAGTTCGCTTCATATCCGGGAAACCTCGCGTTATGTGCCGGTTTGCTAGCCGGGAAGTGTTGATTGCCGGGCCCGGTGTACTGTATTGGAGGCCGTCAGGGCGCCCGTCCGGCACCCGGCATTGGTCCAGATTGACTCCGGGCACCGGGCCCGGCCGACGTAGAGGAACACATGACACACCCCTTCGACAGCTCAAACGACGCCGGCAGGGAAGAATTCAGCGAGCGGCGGCGGCCCGTGAAGAAACGCCGGGGCCGCAAGGTGCTGATCGCCGTCGCCGTGGTGGTGGCGCTCGTCGCCGTCGTGGCCGGCGGCTACCTCTTCAACCTCGCACGGACCTTCGACTCCGGTACCAGCAAGATTGACCAGGCTTTCCCCGAGGAGTCCACGCGCCCGAAGAAGACGGACACCGCGATGAACATTCTGGTGATGGGCAGCGACAGCCGCGGCGCCACCGAGTCTGATGCCGCGGGCGGAACGCCCACGAACCAGCGCGCGGACACGCTGATGCTCATGCACATTCCGGCGGACCGCAAGAACATCTACACCATGTCCATCATGCGCGACCTCTGGGTGGACATCCCCGGGCATGGCGAGGCGAAGATCAACTCGGCGCTGGCCCTTGGCGGCACGCCTCTGATGGTGCAGACCATCGAGTCGATCTTCCAGCAGCGCATCGATCACGTGGCGATGATCGACTTCGAGGGCTTCAAGGGCCTCACCGACGCGCTGGGTGGGGTGACCGTGAACATCAAGGTGCCCTTCACCTCGACCGCATTGCCGGGCCAGTCCTTCGCCCCGGGCCAGCACACGTTCAATGGAACCGAAGCTCTGGCCTTCGTGCGGGAACGCCACGCCTACGCTGACGGCGACTACCAGCGGGTCCGCAACCAGCAGGAGTTCCTGCGGGCCATCATCAAGAAGTCGATCGCCGGCCAGACGCTGAGCAACCCGATCACGATCAACAACATGGTGGGCGCGGTTTCGCCGTTCGTCACCGTCGACAAGTCCCTGGATTCGGGAGCCGTGGCAGGGCTGGGGCTCGAGCTCAAGGACATCCGGGTGCAGAACACGTTCATGTTCACCCTGCCGACCGGCGGCATCGGCACGTCCACGGACGGCCAGTCGATCGTGCTGACCGACCCGAATGCCATCCACGACATCTCCGCGGCGATGGCCTCGGACACCTTGGGCGAGTACGTCGCGGCGAACAAGTTCGAGAACGGGAACTGATCCCCGCCATGTGAGGCGGCCGGGGAGGTCCTTGGACCCATAGTCCGCGCCGGGCGGCAGTGGTACCGTCCGCTCATGGGGAACGCTCCGGAACCAGCAGCCGCGGCTTCCGCGGCGTCCCCGCCCCCTCCCCCGCCCCCCGGTGCGGACGGTCGCCGACGCCGGACCGTCCTGATCCTGGGGGCATTGCTCGTCCTCGCGATCGCCGTCTCGGCCGTCGCCTACGTTCTCACCCGGCCCCGGCCTGTGGGCTCCGCCCCGGCCGGAGGCGCGGTGCCGGCCGCCACCCCGGCCGCCGCGCCCTCGACGCCGCCCAGCCCCGCTCCCAGCCCCACCCCGACGCCGGAGCCGCCCGCCGTCGCGCTCAACATCCTGCTGATCGGGAGCGACAGCCGGATCAATGAGCGGGCGGCGGCGGCCGCGGGCAGCGCCTCCGACCAGCGCGGGGACGCCCTCGTGCTGATCCACATTCCGGCGGACCGGCAGAGCGTCTACGGCATCTCGATCATGCGCGACCTGTGGGTGGACATCCCCGGCCACGGAACCGCGAAAGTAAACGCCGGACTTGAATTGGGCGGCCTGCCCCTCATGACGCAGACGGTGGAGGCTCTCCTTGGTGCGCACATCGACCACACCATAATGGTTGATTTCGAGGGGTTCGCGGCCATGACGGACGCGCTCGGCGGTGTCGACGTCGACGTCAAACAGTCCTTCACCGGCACTGTGGACGACAGGGTGCATTTCCCGGCGGGAGTCAACCATCTCAACGGGTTGAAGGCCCTGGCCTTCGTCCGCGAGCGCCATGCCTTCGCCGATGGCGACTACCAGCGGGTCCGGAACCAGCAGGCTTTCTTGAAAGCCATGATGGCCAAACTGGCCGCCGAGGGCGGGTTGGCGGAGCGCGGTACCGTCCGGAAACTCATCACAACGGTGTTGCCGCACGTGACGGTTGACGCAAGCTTCACCCTGGCGTCGCTGGAGGACCTGGCCTTCAGTCTCCGCAAGACACCCCCCGGACGGGGCGTGTTCTTCACGCTTCCGACTGCCGGTACCGGGACCAGCCGGGACGGCCAGTCGATTGTCCTGCAGGACCCCGCCGCGACCGCCGCACTCTCCGCCGCGCTGGGCTCGGGGATGCTCGCCCGCTACGTGGCGGCCAACAATCTGCAGAACGGCAATTGAGGCGCCGCTCTTCGGTAGATTGGGTCCATGACCCAGACTTCCGCCCAGCCCTCCCCGCAGCCTCCCGTCGCCAAGAAGGTTCCCTCGGTGCGCACGCACCACGGCGACGCGTTCGAGGACAACTACGAGTGGCTGCGGGACAAGGAGTCAGCAGAGGTCGTCGACCTGCTCAAGGCGGAAAACACCTACCAGGAGGCCGTGACCGCGCACCAGGAACCGCTGCGCGAGGCCATCTTCCAGGAAATCAAGGGCCGCACCCAGGAAACAGACCTCTCCGTCCCCAACCGCAAGGACGGCTGGTGGTACTACACCCGGTCGGTCGAGGGCAAGGAGTACGGGATCCACTGCCGCGTGCGCGGCCAGGACACCGGGGACCGCGTCGCGGACTGGACTCCGCCGGCCGTGGAGGCCGGCGTCAGCATCCCCGGCGAGGAAGTCCTGCTCGATGGCAACCTCGAGGCGGAGGGCAAGCCGTTCTTCGCCGTGGGCGGCGCCGCCACGACCATCGACGGCACCCTGTATGCCTATGCCGTGGACAACGCCGGCGACGAGCGCTTCACGCTGCGCATCAAGGACCTCCGCACCGGCGCGCTGCTGCCGGACGTGATCGAGAACATCTTCTACGGCATCTCCTTTTCCCCCGACGGCAGCCGGATCTTCTACACCGTGGTGGACGATTCGTGGCGGCCCTACCAGGTGAGGTCCCACGTGCTCGGCACGCCCGTCAGCGAGGACGAGGTCATCTACCAGGAGGACGACGTC
>Ga0213840_1001943_pt1 | contig 14412 bp, 10 predicted proteins | sample SWPATP22_FD_160132 | JGI IMG/M metagenome (GOLD analysis project Ga0213840, IMG submission 160132) | Coastal seawater microbial communities from Marineland, Florida, United States - SWPA TP2 #2 | ecosystem: Environmental > Aquatic > Marine > Coastal | place: USA: Florida | collected 2016-08-14 | reverse complement strand
CCACGCCACTCGAGGCCGACCTGACCGCACCTGACTCGTCCGTGCCCTCCACCGTGCACGACACCGCGTCCCCCTTGTCGAAGTGCGCCCCCACTAGCGTGTCCCCACCTTCGTCGATGGCGTGACCGCTGATGCTCCAGGTGATGGTCGTTTCGTCCACGGATCCCGTGACCGTGGGCGTGCACACCACACTGCCGGTCTCCAGAAGCACCTCCGTGGACGCCCCCGAGGAGTCGAAGATGGACAACCCCACCTCTGCCACCGCTCCTTCGGTCGCACCCGTGTCCGGGTCCGGCTTGCCCGGCCCCCCACACGCAATGCTCAGCACCACCGAAGAGAACACACACACCGAAACAGGGGAAAACGCCGAACCCATCGAGCCTCCAGGCTTGCACCTCCAACCTGGGCCGCCCGCCCCACCCGGACCATTTTGTCCTGTTTCAGCCCGGCTCCACAGCCTCCCACCGCTTCATGCTCGCATCCCCCACCATGATCTCCACCGTCCGCCGCAACCGCGTCCAAACAGACTCCTGCACATACGGCACCCCGAACTGCCGACACAACGCTTCCACCTCCGGCTGCGCCCGCTGGTACGCCTGCATCGGCAGGTCGGGCCACAGGTGGTGCTCGATCTGATAGTTCAGAAAGCCGTGTAGGAAGTCATTCACATCGCCGCCCGTCCGGTAGTTCGCCGAGCCCAGGATCTGGCGCCGGTAGAACGCTTCCTTGCCCTTCGGCGGCGTGTCGAAGCGGTAGAGGTCGTGGCCCGCGTGGTTGGGCACGATGATGAGGAAGCTGTGTAGGTTGGCCAACACCTCCGCCAGCAGGCTGTTCACCAACACGCACATCACCGCCGTCCCACCCAAGGGTGCAAACAACAGCGGCACCAACACAAATTGGATGCCCACATAGGGCAGCACACTCTTCAGCCACACATCCCGACCCACCGGCGTGCGGGGGTCCCAGGTCCAGGCATTGCGCTCCAGCGGCGTGTCGTCGCCCACTTCCTTGCGGTGCAGCTCGGCCAGCGTGTTCGGCGCGTAGTACACCCAGCGCCAGGTCATCGCGAAGAACACCACCACCACCAGCTTCACCGCCCGCGGCCAGGTCTTCTCGCGCAGCCACTCCAGGTTGGCCTCCACAAGGTCCGGGTCGCGGGCCTCGTTGAGTCGGTAGTGGTGCAGCACATTGTGTTCGTGCTTCCATGCCGCCGGCAGCAGCCAGTCCACCCAGTCCACCAGCCGACGCCAGCCCTCCGCGAACGTCTTGCCCTTCGGACCGCCCACCTTGTCGTAGCCACGGTGGCTCACGTGGTGCCCCACCATCGCCCAGCGCGCCACCCTGCCCGTCGACAGCGCCACCACACTCAACGGATTCGGCGCAAGCCAAGCCGTCGCCAGCCCCAACACTGTCGCCAGCCGACCCCAGCCCGCAATCTTCCGCAGGTGCGGCAGGTCGCCATCCGTGCCCTCTCGACGCAGCCGGCGTCCGAGGTCGTTGAGCGCGACGGTGAGGCCCGCCCAGTCGGCGAGCGTAGGGTCGGGATGGGTGGTGGGGGCGTTCATGGTGGGTCTCGCAGGGGGCGGGGAGGAACCGCGACTATTGCGGAACACCCGGGTCGACATCCACCCACCTCGGACCACTCGACTCGACGGCGAATCGTCGGCTCCGACACCACGAGCCGACAGCTCAGGTGGCCCAGTCCCCCGAGAACCAAACGATGTCCACCAACCGAATCACAAGGACACAACAGTTTCGCACAACTGCACCGCAGTTCCCCCATCACACCACTCAAGCCGACCCATTATTCGCACCTCGGGACCCGAAACACTCCAGCTTCAGCTGGCAGCCATGTCGAGGGCCGTACAGCGGAGCCAACAGCAGGAACGGGGGAACTGAATGGTCAGCCGACACGCTACGACCGAGACCGACCGAGACCGTGCGCCCTCCACAATCGCGTATCTCGACACGCTGACACCCTCTCCGACGGTCCCCGAACGCATTCAACCGAGAGAATGCCCTCCCCCATGGGCACCGACAGCACGGTACCTCGACCTTGGCCTCATCGGCAGTGGTGGAATGGGAGAAGTTCGACGGGTCTGCGACCGCAGCCTCGGCCGTATCGTCGCCATGAAGCTCCTCCAGCCCCGCTTGGCAGCCCACGCATCCCTGCGTGCTCGATTCCGCGCCGAGGCAAGCCTCGCGGCAAGGCTACAGCATCCGGCTATCGTATCCGTACTAGACCTTGGCACGGCTCCAGACAACCGCCTCTACTTCACCATGCCCGAAGTCACCGGAAATACACTCTCCGAAGTGGTCGCGAAAGCCCATCGTCGCTCGCCCAATGGACTGGACCTTCCACAGCTTCGCCGACTTGTCGCCCTCTTGGGACGGGCCTGTGATGGCATCGCGTTCGCACACAGCAAGGGCGTTATCCACCGAGACCTCAAGCCAAGCAACATCATGGCGGGGTGTTTCGGGGAAGTCGTCGTACTCGACTGGGGCATGGCTACGATGGAACCCATCCTCGACGCCGTTCCAGATGACCCCCGAGCAGCCGCCTGGTTGGCTCGGGGAGGCTACATCGTCGACTCCCTGACTCCCACACGGATGGGAGCAATCAAGGGAACGCTGGCCTACATGGCACCAGAACAAGCTCGAGGAGCGTGGAACGACCTTGGCCCCGCCTCGGATGTGTACGCCCTGGGCTCAATCCTCTTCGAGATGCTTCACGGTACCCCTCCGCGACGGAACAGCTCCCGTCAGTCCGCCCTCAAGCTCGCACAGTCCGGGGCGCGCCCCACCGTGACGGCAGATGGGCCCCCTTCGCTCCTGGCATTGCTGACTGAGAGCCTCTCTCCCGATTCGGCGAGGCGCCCGTCCGACGCCGCTGAGTTTGGGCGCCGGCTGACCGACTGGCTCGAAGGTGTCGAGCACCTGGACCGAGCCCAGCACCTCATCTCAATGGCACAGACCATCGAGGAACAACTGGTTGGCCTACGAGCTCGCCGAAACCAGATGAGCCGAGCGGCCGCCCACATGCTCTCCACACTTCCAGCGCATTCCAGCGAGCAGGAGAAACGCCGCGCCTGGAGCCTAGAAGACCGAGCCGCCGAGCTGGCCATCGACATCCAACTGGAAGAGACGAAGCGCGAACAAGCTCTACGTGACGCTCTGACCTACGTCCCCGACCTCTCCGAAGTGCACGCTAGACTGGCCGACATCTACCAACAGCAGCACGAACAGGCCGAGCTGCAAGGGAAGTTGGGAGAAGCTCGCCGACTCGAGTTCCTACTCGAACAACATGATCAAGGAGCACACGCCGCATACCGGTCCGGTCTAGGTGACATCAGCATTTCCACCAGCCGACCATGCCGGGTCCAGCTCTTTCGACAGACGCTCACCCATCGACGCCTACAGACCTGCGACACCCCATGGAAGTGTGCAACAACACCGGTGGTTGACCTCGCCCTTCCAGTTGGGTCATATGTCGCCCTACTCGAACCCGAGGACGGGTCACCGCAGTTTCGCATTCCTTTCGAGGTTCTGCGCGGCCAGTCCACACACCTCGGCCACAGGAACAATCGCTCACACACCCTCTTCGTTCCCAAGCCCCCAGACATCGCGTCGGGCACAGTCTACATTGCTGGTGGACTCGGCTGGTCAGGGGGCGACCCCCGGGCATATGGGCAGACTCTCGGGCTGAAGCGGGTTCAAATCCAGCCGTTCGCAATCCAGAAGCATCCGGTGACCAACCAAGCCTATTTGGCATTCCTGAACGACCTACAACATTCAGGTCGAGAGGAAGAAGCTCTCCTGCACCAACCCCGACTGCCGGGACCGGAAGGAGAGGCAATTTATGGTCGGTCCCGCATAGGCGAATTTGTCATCATCCCTGACGAAGATGGCGACATATGGTCACCCAATTGGCCAGTCTATCGAGTCACCCCCGAATCTATGGTTGCCTACGCTCTCTGGCTCGAACAGCACACCGGATATCCTTGGCGCCTGCCATTTGAGCTAGAATGGGAGCACGCCGCACGCGGAGGCGATCGCCGAGTTCATGTCTGGGGCACTCCCCACTTCGACGAGTCATGGTGCTGCATGGCCGAGAGTCACCGCGGACGCCGACTCCCCTCAAGCGTCTTCGATTATCCCGCTGACGTCAGCCCCTACGGGGTTCGAGGCATGGCCGGGAATGCATTGGACGTCTGCGCCGACGAGTGGAACCCGAACGGACCCGAAATTGGTCTGGATGGAGCTTGGAGTTCGCCCCACGCGGGCCAGGGACTCTACACCGCACGTGGTGGAAACTGGGCTGCCGCCCGTGGCAAAACACGAATCTGCTATCGGGGTCCCATTCGTGCAGACACTCGAGCGGGCTTTGCCGGGTTCCGACTCGTCTACTCCGTCGCCGAAGGCCACTGTCCTAGGCACTTCGACCAACCGACTCTTGTAGGAAGCTAGAAACGGTCTGATAGCGCCGAGCGCGGTTGAGGTGCGCGAGCTCCACCAGCAGCTGGATGGTCTTCTCATGGTAGAAGCGGAAGAACGTGTCGCCCGCTCCCCTGCCCCGAAGACCACCCCGAAGTGCATACCACGGGGTACGTCGATCTCGTGTTCTCCAACAGTCCTGCCACCGACTATCCAAGCTCGACTCAAAGCAGGGGAGCCATGGAATGCCGGCGTCGCCACACAGCAGATCCGCCTCCCTCAGTAGGCTCTTCGCGTAGTCGATATACCTGGCCCGCGCCCGCGAACTTCGGAGCGCAGGGTCAGCGGTCATCGGAGCTTGATCAAGCATCGAAGGCCAAGCCCGCTGAATGGCAATGACAAAAGCCATCCAACCATCCAACAAGGCCCCAGAACAGGTATCGTTGTCCATACGTCGTGGTGGCGGTCCATGTATGCCCATCCGAACGGGTGTGGAACCAGTCGACCCGCATCCTCTGGAAGGACACGCTCGACGGTCTTGCTCCAGCAGGTCGGACACCGCCCAGGCGAACTTCGCGAGGACATGGACTCGCTCAATCCCTTCTTCGCCCATAGTCTGGGGCAATACCGCAACGTCTCCAGGCGCTGTTGGCGGGCCACGAACAAGGTCGGCCACGATGCAACCCAAGCGGTCCACAACCACGCCAACAAAACCTGCGGCCCCCGGGACCCCGGCCTTTCGCAACTCTCGACTCGGTCTAGTAGCAAGCGGGTCAATCCAGGTGTCACCCAGCTTCGAAATGGCGTCGCCCACCTGTTTCAGGGTATCTTGCCACGGGCCGATGCTCTCTCCCCTGTCAACCCTACGCGCCTGCTCCGTCGCGTATGAAACAAAGAACACCCGAAACAGGATCATGAAGAGAGCATGCAGACGCTCCGGAGGTACCGGAAAGCCGTCACCCCCGAACCGCCAGACCCCTTCAGTGTCCCGAAGGCCGGCTACCAGGTCCGGGCCGTGCAGCCACCAGAAGAGACGCTCATCATCTACCGTCGGGGGACTCCTAGAGTCGGTCTGCACAGTAAAAAGTGCAGCCAGATCCACGACAACCTCTTCGACAATGTCGGGAAGGACTCGCCAGACCTCGGCAGTCGCAGGGTGCATGGCCCGATCATGGAGTTCAAGAATCAGATCGTTCAACAGGCCAGCCGCGGTCCCCCCCGGCATGGTTCTGCTCCCTCGCAGCTGTCGAACCAAGTGCGCCCAAGTGCGTTCGAGAGCGGCAGACTGACGGCTGGGGATCTCTCTCCCAGTGATATGACCGGGAAAGCTCAGGTCATGCAGCATCGCATGACCGATTTCATGCCCAATACGCCACTGAAGTGGCATTAGATATACGGTAGAAATGACCCGCATTACGGCCACTCCGGACAACGGAGTGCTCACACTTGTCGCTGACACCGACTCATCGAGGAATAGAATCTCCCTGGACAGTCCAAGAAGTGCCGCGGTATCGTGGACACACGCTGAGAACGCCTGTCTGGAGGCGTGGTATCCAGTCATCGTGTCGAATACCGCTCCGCCACGAGGTGCTCGGCGAAGTGGCCAGGTCTGGCGTCGTCTCGAGTCGAGAAACCGTTCCATGGCATTGAAGAAATTCACGAGCTCTGCTGGGCGCACGCCAACAGCCGACTCCGCAGTCGTGTACACCAACAGACGTTCCACAACCGGTGCCATCTCCGCGAATGTCGCCAGATCGTGTGCTAGCAGCTGCACGACACTCCCGATGAAGCTCTTGCCCGAGGTGGTCACACCATACGGATAGGATCGCGAGTTCTGCATCCACCGGGTCATCCACCCTTGACTCTGCCCCGACTCATGACCTCTACGACGAACTGCGTGGTGAGCCCTCACGTGCCGGAATAGCCCAGGCAGGCTGTTTTCAAGCGGTATAGATGCAACGCCCTTTCGAGAGGGACTTCCCTTCCCCAACATCTTGAGGTTCAGATACGGCAGGGTGGTCGTCTGGAACCTCGACAATGCGTCAGGCGCCGGCAACGACGAGCCAGTCGACGTGCCGGGCAGCATCAACCTACGTATCATCCCACGCAGTTCGCTATATCTGTAGCTACTGACTTCGCTTGACCGAATCACATCCCTAGACGTCAGAATAGTGCCAATATGGCCGATATACCACCGATTCCCCAGCGTTCCGGGGGTCCGGAGCTGGTACCTTGTGGCAAGTTGATTGGCTGTCACATGGTCGAAAGGTGCCGGTCGGGCCACATACGAAACAAATCCACCGTCATCCAACACGATAGGATCTGGTTCATCGTCCCTATCCACAGGTCCAATGGTCCACACCCCTCCGTCGCCAGGCACCCGTGCCAGCGCCACAACCTCGGGAGCTGCCGACACCCTGAAGTCCAGCATCGCTCCCAGCACAGACACCGTATCGCCAACCAACGCGCAGTTGTCGAGGAGTGCCTGTCGATCGGTTCCAGGGAACCTTCGCTGACCTAGCAACTGGTTCAGACGTCCGACAGAGTCACCCAAGAGGACCCGACCAAGGCGAAGCTGGCGTACGGCCCACGCAACGGCCGCGATGTCTTCCACTCTGCTCGCAGCCACCACCAACGCGAGAGACACTCGGTCCAAGCTCAAGAGCGGGGCAACCCGTGGAGCCACGACGTTCCGCCGCTTGGAGACCCGCGACGAGAACTGGTCAACAAGGTCGTGGAAGTCGACCCCCGCGATGGTCCCCAATGCACGACGCACGGGTCCCCGTGTTTTCGGGTCCCCCTCCTCTAGGATATAGGCCAGCCTATTCAAGTCCACGTAAACCACGCCGACGAGCGGCCTCTTGGGATCGGGCCGTAACACGTGCGTTCCCGAACCAGTTGGCTCTACGAACAGCTCCGACGCGGGATGCACCATAGAACGTGTTGGCTTCCCGGCACCAGCGTCGGATGCCCAGAGAGCCAGCTCCCCAGCTGAGGGAGCGTAGAACCCGAGGCACCTACGCATCGATGCGAACCCACTCTCTGGCAGGTCACAGAAGGGGAAGAGTGAGTCACAGAGCCGGATGCAGAGTAAGTCGACCTCGCCGAAGCACAACGCATAGGCGCTCCGCAGACGATGCTCAGACCTCACTCCTTGTCCCGATGAGTCCGCATATCGGCAGTTGTGCCGATACACGTCATCCAGCAACCTCAGGCCAGCAGGACCGCTCGGAGTCCTGTACTCGACAATCTGGCAGAACACATGACCCTCCGACTCGGAAGGGTATCCAACTTCTCATCGCCACTACACATTGACACTCAAGAAACTACCGGCTCCACCGGATTCCGCGACCCAGCCAAGGAGTTCCACGCCAGTGCACCGTTCACACCCGCCACACCTTCCCTGCCAGCTCAGAGGGAGGGTTCATCCAGAAGCTCGAACAGCACGTCAACCAAAGTCTCTTCGGCATTCGGCCCCGGACACAGCTGCGCGGCAGCATCAAGAGTATCCATCAACAGAGCACACTGTCGGGCTGGAAGCCTGTTGGAATGATAGCAAACTGCCGACATTGCACGCAAGTACAACTCATCCGCTGACGGCTTCTGGGCTTCTTGAGGCTGGTTTCCCGTACGCCTCCCCGCAGAAGGAAACGGCTCAACCAGATGGTACCAGACATCATGAGGACGACCAGACGAGCGAGGAGGATTCCCCGAGGCTCCACGGGCCCGGGCGCGAAGTCGATTGTAGTAACGCCGCGCCTCCCGAGGCGTGCTGAGATTGGACAGCACCTGCTCCAACCAGAGCGCATAGCTGGCCCGTGAACCCCGTAGTCCTGAGAAGTCTACCGAGGCCTTGATTCGTCCGGCAATCAACGGAGCTTGCCGGTCCGCCTGCTGACAGATTCCGAGGGCCCGTTGTCTCTCAGTACCAGTCTCTATGGAATTCGACCCCATAGTACTCACCATCGTCTCCTGACTCGGAATCCCTCGCGCGTCGCACACAACCGGTGGAGTGATGGGACCAACTGGCTTGAGCTGGGTCTTCTGGGAAACAGGTGTCCGCCGAATTGCGTTGCCATGCTGCGAACCGCTACGACCTACGCGGCGCTTGGCAATCTCATCATCCTGCGACAGCTTGATTTCCACCAACCGGTTCCTGATGAATGGCCAAAGCGAGTCGAAAATCAATCCGACCTCAGCCGGAGAGATTATCGACCCTATGCATGTGGGTTCCCGTACCAACCTCATGCGGACCGCCTCGTCTTTCACAAGGAGGCAGACATAAGCGCAAAACAACGATACCCACCACCGACCATCAAAGCGACGAGTGCCACGCTGTTGGTATTGGAAATAGGCCCGGTCCCGAGCATTTGTGACCAACCGGCGACTGACCTTCAACCGTAGGTCTACCATCGCCTCAGATTCGCGTTCTCCGACATCAAGGCGATAGCGGCGTCCGTCTGTACTCGTAGGGATGCCGCCGTCACTGGAGATTGCACGCGCCAGGACACCGCTCATCGCATTCGCCTGTTTCTCGCAGGAATGGTCCGAGCCTACAACTTCACACCACTCTCGGAACAGCACACTCGTGGAGAATTTGCCGACGCGCGTCCACTGTTCATCGCCAAGCTTGTACAACGTGCTCAGCGTCAGGGGCGCTTCGACTGCAACTCCCACCCTGTCCGTCTCTGACCCTACGGTGTCTGTAACAAACTTCGACATCACGCGTCTCTCATGCCGGCGGGGCAGTCAGTGATCTTCCGGAGGAGTGGGCTCACCCATACGGTACACCCCCGAAGTGCCGGCGCCGGTAACGGATTGTTTCCATCGGTGCACTGCAGTTTCATCAGTTTCAGGGGTATCACTTCCCAGGGCGGAGCCCACCGGCAAGCTGAGGTGAGGCGTACTCCTCAGGTCTGGTGAGGCTCACCCTAGAAGCGGGAAACATGGCAGGCACGTCGGTTTCCCGCCGAGGCCTGCGGAGCAGCCGCGGCCGGGGAGCGGTCGTGGATCGATCGGGAACGATCTCGCGAGGAAGAGGTTGATCTTCGCTTGAAACTGTGGTGCACTCTCGCCACTACTGCGGCCTGAGTCGAGGCCGCAGGCAGTGACAACAGTGCTACGCCTCCTCAAGGAGATGTCATGAAGTACCGCGTCCCCCTCTTCGCATTTCTCTTCATGTTCGGTTCCACGTCTTTCGGAAGCCAGGAGTCCAGCCCAGCCGAGGGAGTCTTGGCTGTGGAGCTGGTCGCTGACACCGAGGTCCTCGCGGAGGTCAGCGCAAGCATCCGCGACGACGACGAGGAAGCCGGCATCCGCGACGACGACGAGGAAGCCGGCATCCGCGACGACGACGAGGAGGCGGGGATGGTGCCGACCAACATCATCAACGCCATGGCCATCGCTTCCGTGGATGACGGACTCGAGACCGTCGCTGTCCAGATTGACGGAGGAGTCATCATTGCGGACATCGAGCACGAGGACGGCGAGCACGACGTGTCGATCCGAAGTGGGTCTGCCACCTGTACACCTGCATCCACGGACGTGACCGAGGCACTCCTGAGCGCCGCGATGGATCGGCTCGGGGAGACGCAACCTGTGGACGACGATGCATCGTCGACCATGGTGGACGACGTCCACACCAGCATTCGGGTCCACTGCTCCATGGAGTGATGCGCGGCCGCCCACCCACTTCACAATTTCCTCGGAACCCACCCCACCACCGCTGCGTGTACAACCACACCCCCCGTCCGGGAATCCGTGTGTCCGAGACCGCCCTCCTCCGCGCCGTCCACCGTGGCGACCCCACCGCCCGCGCCCAGCTCGTGAAGCAGCTCGGTCCGCGCGTGTGGGCCCTGTGCACCCGCCTCGACCCCGAGCCCGAAGACGCCTACCAGGCCGCCTGGGCCCACCTCTGGCCGCGCCTGCACCGCTTCGACCCCACCGGCACCGCCAGCCTCTCCACCTGGACCACCACCGTCGTCCACCGCCTGCTCGTCGACCGCCACCGCCGTCGTTCCGTCCGACCGTTCGTCCCCGGCGGCCCTCTCGACGACACCCTCGACACCCGCACCGACGACCCCGAGACCGCCACCGCCCGCGCCCTCGACCGCTCCCGGCTCACCGCAGCCCTCGACCGCCTGCCCGAACCCCAGCGCCGCATCGTCGTCCTGCACCACATCCACGGCATGCCCCTCGCCGACATCGCCCGCACCGAGGGCATCGCAGCCGGCACCTGCAAGTCCCGCCTCCACCGCGCCCGCGCCCGCCTCGCCGAGGTCCTCGCCGCACACGCCCCCCTCCGGAAGGCCCGATGACCGACCACCCCGACCTGCACGACCGCATCGAGAACGCCCTCCCCGAGGCGCTCGCGGCACTCCCCGCTGACCTCCCTCCGCCCCCCGAACTCGACGCCGCCGTCCTCGCCACCGCACCGCCCATCCGGCGCGGCTGGCCCCGCTGGACCGCCCCCATCGCCCTCGCCGCTGGCGTCCTCCTGGGCATTGGCCTCGCCCCATCGTCCGCCCCCACCCTCACCCTCACCCCGGGCGCCCACCACATCGAAGGCCCCGCCACCGTGGTGGTTCCCGGCGGCACCCTCCACCTCGACGGCACCGCCGCAATTCAATTTTCCCAAGCTACGGAACCCAACCCCGGCACCGTGCGTGACACACCGCGAACCCCCGCCACGCCGGAGCCCACCATGTTCACCCCCCGCGACCTCCTCGCCGCAGGCAGCGGCGCCGCTGTCACCATCGCCATCCTCGCCGGAACCGGCACCTGGTCGGCGTCCGACGCAAGCCCCGACCACGTTCTCACCACCGGCGACGCCCTCCAGGTCGCCCCCAACCGAAAGGTCGTGCGCACCGTCGCCGTCCCCCCCACCACCGAAGACCCCCAGACCCTCCCCGCCGCCAAAGAGCAGCTCGCCGCCCTCCGCCAACGCAACACAGAACTCGAAGAGGCGCGCGACGCCCTCGACTTCGAGGTCAAGGCCCTCCGCGGGCAGCTCTCGGCATACGGCGCCACCGCCACCGAGTGGCCCGACGACCTCCCCGACCCCTACCGCCCCGAGCCCTTCACCGAGTGGGCCGAGTCCGTCATCGCCGACGTCCCCGGCTTCGCCATCGCCGAGGTCGACTGCAGCGAGTTCCCCTGCCTCGTGCTCGTCGAGTCTGGCCCCGATGCACCGCTCGCCGAAGACGGCTCCATCGACTGGGACGCCGCCGGCCGCGCCTTCGCCGACCAGAAGCCCCCGGGCGTGCCCGAAGACACCGAGTCCTCCGCCGGCATCTCCGTCATGGAAACCAACAAGGACGGCGAGCGCTCCGGCGTGATGGTGCTCTACAACGCCCCCGACAGCCACATGGCCGACGGCATCCAAGAGCGCCTCCAGGTGCGCACCCGCGACGCCGCACAACGCCTCGCCGAAGCCGACGCCACGGCCCAATAGGCTCCCGGGACCGTCGCCGGGCGCCCCCACTTCGCGCTACGCTTCCCGGACCTCCCCGAGGAGAAACCCGATGCACGTGCGACTCGCCTCCCTCCTTTGCGTCTCGGCCCTTGCCTGCCGCCCCAAGCAAGAAGACTTCGCCGACGACTTCTCGGCGTCTCTGTGCTCGTGGGCGGACGAATGCATCTACGACGTCGACGACGACCTCGTGCAGGAGTGCGAGGACACTCTGCTCGGCCCTCTGCAGGAAGCCGCCACCCACGCCGACTGCGAATACGACGCCGCGAACGCCGACGAATGCCTCAACCACCTCGAAGATGGCTGCGGCGCTCAAGTCACCCGCATCGTGCTGTCTTGCTCCAGCGTCTACACAGGTGATGGATGTCCGGCCGACATTCAAACGCTGCTGGGCCGTGTTGGGTTCTAGACTTTCGGTGCGTAGGTAACGCACCGAAAATCCATCCTTGTCTTTGCGGGGACAAGCCCCCGCGCCGCGCAGGCACGTTCAGCGACCGGATTCCTCAGAACCGCCACCACATCCGGACGTACGGCAGCGGGTACACGGGCGGGAGGTCCTGGCCGACTCCGAGGAAGTTGAAGATCTGCTCGAGCTCGGCGAGCCCCGCATTCGTGACGTCCACGCCAAGCGCCAGTCGGTACTTGTTCCATCCATGGTTCCAGGCCGCCCCGCCCTTGAACACAAACGCCCCGTCGATGTCGGCCTTCACGTCCGTCTCGAAGCGGAAGCGGAAGGTGGTCTGGTCGCTGGGCACCAGGTCGTAGCTGAGGTGCAGCGGCACGCTCAGGGAGGTGAACGACGTGTTGTCCTCTTCGTTCCCCGTGACCTCACCCACATCCAGGTCCAGCTTTGTGTAGGACACCCCGAGGCTTGCGTTGACTCGGTTGGTCTTCTGCCCACCCAACGTGTATGTGGGAACCACGCCCACCGTGTAGCCGCCGCTCCAGTAGTAGCTGAGGTCGGCCCCCGCCGAGAATGCGCTGTCGTCGCTCTGCAGGATGGCATACTCGCCGCTCAGGTTCGCGCCGCCCAGCCAGCCGAGCACCCGGGTGCCCATCTGGAAGTCTTCGGTCACGCCCCGGTAGTACTGCGTGCCCAGGGACAGCTGGTTGACGCCTTCGCGGAGCGTGTGGCCTGTGTTGGAGAGCTCCCCCGAGATCACGGGCGTGCCGTCGCCGGCCATCGCGGTGCCGGAGAGGGTCAGGGCAAACAGAGCAAAGCAGGTCGGAACAGATCGATTCATGTCACCCTCTGGTCGAGTCCCCACAACTCTGACACAAGCGACCCCCGCCGTGGCCCACGCCCACAATCGTGCGCCATTCCCGCGCGTCCGACGCCCCGCACGTCCGCGGTCTCGCCGACCGGAATGCCCTGACACAGGCACTGCGAACAGGCCCTGACACCTTCGGCACCCGTCGTCCAAGAGCTCCAGTTCCTCCGCAGCAGCCTCCACGGTCAGCACGTCCGCCCGCAGGCTCCAAGTGGCCAGCCGCGCATGCGCCTGATCCAAGCCCGCTCGGTCAGGCGCACAGTCAGTCAGAGGTCTCGGACTTCCGCCGTCGCACCAACGCCCACGCTATCGGTCGAGGTACTGCCACCGAAGCGTGATCGTGCCGCTCTCCCCCCCCGAGGTCCCACTCTCGTTGCAGGTGTCTTGGCCGGTGCCGTAGTACGTCTCGACCACAAGCTTGATCTGGTGCACAGGCATCGACTCCATCCGCTCGATAGGCGCTGGGCCCGCCCGCCAAGGGGAGGGTCACATTGCCCAGAATGCCCTCGCCTACCGCGGTCCGGGCATCCGCATCGTCCAGAACGACGGCGGCTCCATCCCAGTCGGCAGGGTTGGCGTCGTGCGGTCCCACGGACGCTGCGGAAGCACACGCGGAATCCGCCGAGACGGCACCCGACAGGTCTTCGAGTGGCGAATCCAGTGGGCGAACACCCGCGGAACAGCCAGCGAGCGGATCCCAAACGGCATCGGCGGCAGCACCACCTGCGGTGACAGTCGCCAGCCCTCGGGCGAACACGTGAGGTCGGACAGCCACGGCGGAATGGTGTCGAACGTGAGCCAGGCATTCGGGAAGCGGCGGCCGATGGCCCGCACCAGCGACTTCACCTGCATCGCGGTCAGGAACATGAACAGCCCCTGCGCCAGGATGTGAACCGACCCCGGCGGCACCTCATCCATCCAGCCATGGTCGAGCACCGAGCGGCGCACGTGCAGGTGCTTGTGGTCCGGCACAATGAACTGCTCGCGGGCATTCATGGCATCGGGCAGGTCCACGCTCACCCACACCGCCGGGGTGTCCGCCAGGCGGAAGCGCTGCGTCTCCAGCCCCTCGCCGAGGTTCACGATGACCGGGTCGCGGTGCGTGGCACAGAAGGCCCGCACCTCACCATCGAACGCGCAGGCACGGACGGCATGGGTGGGGCGCGGACAGCCGAAGCGAGCGGACAGATCGAGGCCCAGCGAGTCTACGATCCGCACGCACTCGGGATCGTCGAG
>Ga0213840_1001926_pt1 | contig 14519 bp, 15 predicted proteins | sample SWPATP22_FD_160132 | JGI IMG/M metagenome (GOLD analysis project Ga0213840, IMG submission 160132) | Coastal seawater microbial communities from Marineland, Florida, United States - SWPA TP2 #2 | ecosystem: Environmental > Aquatic > Marine > Coastal | place: USA: Florida | collected 2016-08-14 | reverse complement strand
GCTACCGTTCTTCTGCTGGATACTATGAAAGTAGCTGGCAAATTGATGAAACAGGACGGGTCACAATGGAAATTAGTATCCCGTTCAACACATCAGCAGAAATTGTCCTTAGCGATATCGCAATTTCAGATGTCTTACTCAACGGAGAGACACCCGACGCTGAACAAACCGGAAACGACGTGACAATCAATGCCGGAGCAGGGCATTACAGCATCGAATATCAGCTAAATAATATTCAGGAACAAAATTAAACAAAGAGGATTATCAAATGACAGTGAAAACACGCTATGCGCTCGTCGGAACAGGATCACGGGCGGGTATGTTCATCGACGCAATCGCTTCAACCTATCGTGATGTTGCTGATCTGGTGGCTTTCTGCGATTTGAGCCAGGTACGCATGGATTGGCACAATCAACAACTGGCTGAACGCTTTGATTATCCACATATTGCGACGTTCCCTGTCGCTGATTTCGACCGCATGATTGAGGAAACTCAACCGGATACAGTCATTGTCAGCACGATTGATGCGACTCACCATCAATATATTGTCCGCGCAATGGAACTCGGCTGCGATGTCATCACCGAAAAACCGATGACCACCGATGTCGATAAGATGAAAGCCATTTATGACGCAATTGATCGTACCGGGCGTTCTCTTAGAGTGACATTCAATTATCGTTATGCTCCTGCCTATACCCGATTTCGCGAATTGATTATGGAAGGCAATATCGGGCGTCCACTGGTGGTTGATTTCACCTGGGTGCTGGATACCAGTCACGGTGCAGATTATTTCCGAAGATGGCATCGCGAGAAACAGAATAGCGGCGGTCTGCTGGTACATAAATCGACCCATCATTTTGACCTTGTGAACTGGTGGATTGATTCGTATCCGCAACAGGTATTTGCAATGGGAGATTTGCTTTTCTACGGCAAAGAAAACGCTGAATCACGTGGCGAGCAGTATCCATATCAGCGTTACACCGGGGAAGATGCCGCAAAAGACGATCCCTTCGCACTATTTCTTGATGAGAAAGAACAATTTCGCGGCATTTATCTGAATGCCGAAGATGAAACAGGCTATCTTCGTGATCGCAATGTTTTTGGTGAACCGATTACCATCGAAGATACGATGTGCGTTACAGCCCGTTATCGCAACGGGGCATTGCTCTCATACAATCTTGTTGCCTATAGTCCCTGGGAAGGTCTGCGCGTTGCAATTACCGGGACAAAAGGTCGCATCGAAATGGATATTGTCGAAAACATCAATCATCTGCATGGCGATGGAAAAGCCGATGCCAGCAAAGGGGCATTCAAACAATCGACAATACAGGTTTATCCAATGTTTGGCGATAGCTATGCCATTGATATTCCATCCGGCGAAGGTGGACATGGCGGCGCTGACCCGGTGATGTTAGAGCAAATTTTTTCACCTGAACCACCTCCTGACCCCTTCAACCGTGCAGCATCCCACATTGATGGCGCAGCATCCATTCTAGTGGGAATCTGCGGCAACATTGCGATGAAAACAGGTGAACAGGTTGTCGTGGACAATGTATTCCCTCTGTCACGCTACACAAAAGAGGCACCCTTATAAAAACAACCTGTTATTCAGCCTATGTGCTGAGTACAAGCAATGAAATACTGTGAACGGGCATCGCAAAAGTCAATTGAATGGGATTTCCGTCGTTCGATAGAACTTGCGGTGCTTCCAGTAATTCTAAATTTCCACGCTCTTGAATTGCTTGATACACATTATCTGACGGATACATCGGTTTCCCCTGGTTGACCCATTTCGTATAGGCATTGCTGTGCTGAGAATCAATGCGATAGTGGCGCAGGGACAGTGTTTCTGTTTCAAATGGCAGATTCTTGATTGACATATTTACATCAAATGTGCCGGTCACATCCCAATCGTCATGGTGATTATAAATCAGCACCGACAGTGTATGATTGCCATTTAAAGCCGCAAAGCCGGAAATATCCGGCGGATGACCACGCCCGCAAATATCCTCATACTCCAGTGGATTTTGTGTACCTGAACTCTCGAATTGCACTGCCTGATGCCCCATCTTCGCATACAGTCGAAACAGGTTCAGGATAGGCTTATCAATCCCCTGTGTTGAAAATGTCCTTGTTCCTTCAAAGCAGCGTTCTCCCGGAAACATGAACGCCCAGCTAAGAAAACGTAAATCCCAATCATTTTCGCCAGCAAATTTTGTCAATTTATCAAATGCAGTCACCACAAAAGAGGGATAATACTCTGTATTGCGAAAGTTCAGATTGGCGTTATCCCATGCGCCACCTGCTGCCCATCCATCGGGGTCAATTTCGGAAAGAATACATTCAAGTCCGGTCAAATCGGGATACTTCGCAATGATTGCATAGCCCGTTTGTGTATCTTCCAGAATGCGCTTTACAGAAGGTGGTGTTTGCTTTTGATGCAAGGGGTCAGCGCGATACCCGCCACCTTTAACATGAAAACTGAGAAAATCGAGCGGCGTACCTGTCTCTCCTGTATAGAAATTTTTTCCGTTGACACAATGATTCAAAAAAGCATCTAAAAATTCACCGGAATAACCATCTTTTTTGGGATTGGTCGTACCGGGTCCCCCGACTTTTGCTGCGGGGATTGCCTCTTTCACGGCTGCAACCGTGTAATCATATAATTTATTGAATTCCTCAATCGACCCTTTCCAGTAATAATCTAAATCCGGTTCATTCCACAATTCCCAATACCAGGTGACTATCTCATCAGTACCATATCGTTCAGCACAATGTTGGACAAGTGCATAGATAAGGTCATACCATTTTTGATAATCTTTTGGAGGAGCAGCAAAGCCATAAGCACGATAATTGGAATGTGTCCATGTGTCATCCTCGATTTTATAGTGCTGCGGGTCTGCGAGATGTTGCGGCATAAACCCGAGTTCAACGAATGGCTTGCAATGATGCTTGAGCAAAGTGTCGAACACTAAATCAACGAAAGTCCAATCGTAAATGACCTCGCCATCGCGTTCCAGATAAGCATTGGTCGAACCCCACTTATAAAATCCGTGACAATTCCCTGTACAGAACAGATGATGCACCCGAACATAATAGGGCTTCTCCTGAAATTTTGAGAATTTAGACAGTAAATCCTGTCCTTCAGGGATATAGGTGTAATTAATTTCATCATAACCGATGTAATTCCAGTTGTGGGGCAGATCACCAACCCATTTTCCAGCATCAACTTGAATACTAATTTGTGATTCACTCATAAATTTATCTTCCATTCCTATGATTCATTTTCGATTGGCACAATCCGGTCAGGAGGTGGGTTTTCAGCAAATCGCACAGCTTTCACAGTTAGCAATCCGAATACATAACATTTTAAAATACGGTGCATCCCGTCCATGATGTCCCCGTCTGCACTCATCACAATGGGATACTGTAAATCTGCCGCGAGAATACGTTTCGTATGGTCGCCAATATCACGCCATAAAGGAGGTTTACTCAAAGAATTGCATTGAAAATTGTCATTCTCCCAATCGAAACTATCCAGTGAAACATGCTCCACAGGCATACTTTCTGACAATTTCCACAGGGTGCTGGCTTTCCAGTAATAATAATTCTTGCCATCACTTTCGACATAACCATGTTCTTCCCATTGCGCCATAAGTCTTTTCTCCCTTAATTACCTCTTGATTATATTGGTTTGTTGCGAACATCCCCATATCCGGTCACAATCGGTATAAAGATACTTTTGTGGAGAAAAATAACATGGATTTAGGCTTAAAAGATAAAGTTGCAGTGATAACAGGGGGTAGTGTTGGAATTGGTCTGGCAGTTGCACGGGCATTAGCAGAAGAAGGCGTTCATATTGTAATCTGCGCTAGAAACGGTGAACGGGCACAAGAACGCGCCACAGAAATAGCCACAGATTTTGGTGTAACAGCAATTGGCGTCAAAGCAGATGTCACAAATACAGATGACTTGAATTCACTTGTCGAAACAGTAGGAAATCAATTCGACGGTATTGATATTCTCATCAATAATGCCGGAACAGGTAGCGAAGAAACCATCATGGAAGCCGATGATGACAAATGGCAATATTATTGGGATTTGCATGTCATGGCGGCAGTGCGACTGTCAAGGAGTTTCGCCCCGATGATGGAAAAACGCGGCGGAGGTGTGATTCTCAACAATGCCTCTATCTGTGCGACACAACCGCTTTACTACGAACCCATCTATAACACAACAAAAGCCGCACTCGCCATGTTTTCAAAATGCCTGGCACACGAATTTATCGCTAAAAACATCCGTGTGAACACCATCAACCCCGGTCTCATTATGACCCCTGACTGGCAAAATACAGCAAAAGTCCTTACAGAGGGTACAGAGCAAACATGGGAAGGCTATCTCGATAACATCGCAAAAGAAAATACCCCGATAGGGCGTTTTGCAACACCGGAAGAACTTGCGCACTTTTTTGTTTTTATGTGCTCGGATAAAGCAAGCTATTGTGTTGGCTCAAGTTATTATGTTGATGGCGGTTGGCTCAAAGTGGTTAACTGAACTCAATATATAGAATAGTGGGGGAGCAAGCGCTTCCCCGCTATAGATCATCACCATCAAAACTGTTTTCATTGCCGGGGAGATTGCTCCAGCCTAAATCCCATCTATTGACATCTTTACCACGATTATCAATCCGGCGTTCCTGAACAACAATGCCATCTTCAATCTTGATATGATTTTCAAATTCAAACACCGACCCGAATCCCATATGGACATAATGCAGCATCTCGCCATCTGGAATACGCAGTACACAACTGACCCAATCTGCAAAAAGCAGATCATCTCCCTCAAGCTTATAACGCCCCTTGATTGATTTGAGATATAACTTGCTATCTTTGAGTTCCCACGTTCCCACATAACCACGCCAGCAGGCTGTAGACATGACAGTTGTCTCCTGTGTTTTTATCCGGGGATGATCGGGAATAGGTGGACAAAATGCCATAGATGTTTCTTTACCCTCAATAATTAATTTTTCATGTACCTGTGCAGTCATTGAAAAATATCTCCAACTATCAACTTTTCCAGTCACATTAAATCATAAGTTCGCAGTATCAGAATGCTATTTGACAGCAGATTGACAGTTTTGAAGATTGTAGAATTGCAGATTATCAAGTCTAATTTGGCGCAGTCAAATACGCTACACAGGTGAAGTGAACCATGAACACATCAACAGAAGTGATTAAGCAATTACAGGAAACCATCGAAAAAGCACAGAAAGCACAGAACACGGTTGATAATCTCATCGCGGTGCATGATTATCAGGATGTTGCCTCGCTGGTGATTCAAGCGGCAGAGGCATTGTTGCATTCCGGTGTCGCATTTATGCAATCCGAAGATGAAAACGCCCTCAATCTGATTGAAAGCGCTGAAGACCTCATCGACGATATTTACAAGATTATTGACGGTGACCTTGAACTCTAAGGATTCATCAGGGCAATCACAAAAGGATAAATCGCGCCGCTACCATGTTTCATCAGGGAACGCCCGACCATCGTGATTGTCCATTGTGACCCGGCGTAATCATCGACCAGTAAAATCGGCTTGCCACTCAATTTGTGTAGCATTGTGTAACGGTCTATCAGATTGGTGGCTTGCTGAAAACTATTGTTCATCTCGCTCTGGGCAGGATGTTGCTCCACATGCTCAATCAAATCGAAATAGGGCAGGTTGATCGCCTGTGCCAGACGCCGGGCAAAATCCGGTACAAGTTTCGGACGCCGCAATGACGGAACACTTGTGACCACCGTTGGAATCTCATCCCATGATTGCCAGTTCTGTTTGATGACATCTGCCGACGCTGCAACCAGTTCATCCTCGTAATGATTGTTCCTGCGACCATTCCTGACCAGTGTTCCCCAGCCTTCATCGTAATAATTACACAGCGCGATTCCTGTCTGATTGACGTTTTTGATAACCGTATTTTTTGCATCGGGAAAACCGGACGGAAAGCGTTTTCTTGGTTCGAATTCAATCGCTTTACCACCGCGCAGGAATGTCCGTGCTTTTTCAATTTGCGGGATAGATGGCGTGAAACTGCTATTTGCTCCAGTACAATTCCGGCAACGTCCACAGCGTTCAATCGGTGCAGGGTCATCTAGCGCCAGAGCCAAAAATCGCATCAAACACTGATCATGATTCAGATAGGCTTTCATCTGATTGAGTTCTTCATAACGCTTTCTTGTAACCTGCTGCCAGCGCTCAAAATCGGGATTGCTACGTTCATTGACCAGGTGAAATTCCCGATTTTCTTTAGTGACAATATTTTCTACTTCCAGATGCACCAGGATTTTTTCCAGAACGGATCGTCGTGCATTAACATAGCGCTCTAATTCACGCTGACTCATCGCCCCATGATAACGCAATGCTTCAACCACCTGATTAACCTGTTTTGGAGATGGAAAAGCCGTGTCAATGAAATATTCTTGAATTTCTTCATCTTCGGGTCCGTGCATTAAGACGATATGCGCTTTGTCGATACCGCGTCCGGCACGCCCGATTTGCTGATAATAACTGATGATATTACCCGGCAACTGATAGTGAATCACAAAATGCAAATCCGCTTTATCAAATCCCATCCCGAGTGCCACACTGGAAACAAGTGCTTTAACCTGATTATTCATCAATTGATCTTCGAGTTCGGCGCGTGTTTCGGAGAGTTTCTCTTCCACGTTGGCGTAATAAGGTTTGACATTGTAACCCTCACTCTGCAACCAGTCCGCAACAAGCTCACAATCACGGGTGGTTGTACAATAGATAATGCCATTGCCCTGGATGTTTTTCAGCAAATGTGAGAGCAGAGTCAATCGCACAGCCGTATCCAACATCTCGGGATAAACATACAACGCGAGACTATCCCGTGTCAGTGCGCCGCGCTGAATATTCATACTCGCCCCGAGGATTTCCGCTACATCTTCGACCACACGATCATTTGCAGTAGCCGTTGTGCCTAGAACAGGCGTGTTTTTCGGAATTTCATCTAAAATTCGCATGATACGCCGATAATTCGGACGAAAATCATGTCCCCAGTCAGAGATACAATGGGCTTCGTCTATCACCAGCAAACCGATATGCTGCTTGATGTCATCCCAGATATTTTCACGAAATTGGTCATTTGCCAGTCGTTCAGGAGAAATTAGCAGCAAATCAACTTCATGGTTGAGTAATTTTCGCTCAACAAGTGCATGTTCTTGACTGTTAGAGCTATTGATCGTATAAGCATTCAATCCATAAGATGCTGCCGCCTGCATCTGATTCCGCATTAAGGAGAGCAAAGGACTAATCAATAATGTCACGCCACGATTCTCAGCGCGTTGTAAACGGGTTGCCATGAAATACACCAGACTTTTACCCCATCCGGTACGCTGCACCACCAGTACCCTCTGCCGTTGACTGACCAGTGCATCAATTGCTTCCCATTGCCCATCACGGAAAGCCGCATCCTTGCCTAAAATCTCCTGTAGCCATTGCTCTGCCTGTTGCCGCATCGTTGTTCCTGTTTTTGTTATCACTTTCTGTCATAGTAACGTGAATAAAGACTTTCTCCAACAGCGATTTGTTCTATAATCACAACAGGAGGTGCATATGATAAGAAAATTTGTATTTGTCATGATGGCATTGTTGAGTTTAGCTGCCTGTACTGCTGATAAAGCATCCTTACCACTGGCAGAAGGCAAGCCAACATTGCTGTTTTTCTACACAGAAAACTGACCGCCATGAGCGCAAGCACAGCCTATCGTGAATGGGCTTCAGGAACAGTACACAGGTGAAATAGAATTTGTCTACTTGAATGCGGCGGATAATGCGGAAGGACAATCGGCATTCGAGCAGTTAGCATTGCCCGGACACCCCTCTATTGTGATATTTGATGCAGAGGGTAATGAACTTTACAGAGGATTCGGTACATTTGAAGAATCTGTGCTGGAGGCTGAATTAGCCACATTGCATGAATAATTTTGCATGAAAAAAGCGACCCGATTGTGAGTCGCTTTTCTGTAGGAAACTTAAAAATGCTGAACGCTGACAGGCTGAGTGCTGAAAGCTCTCTACTTATTGCTGTTCCGGTGATTCCGGTGCGTAGTCAATATCTTGCAGCGCACTGACGATTTTGCCCCAGTCCGCCGGATTGTCATATTCGACAGTGATCATTTTGGTATCAGCGACACCATCTACACGACGAATACCTTCCATGTCGCCTAATTCACCCTTTATAGTGTTTACGCAACCGTTGCAACCTATATTTGGAACTCTGAACGTTTTTTCCATCGGAACTGTCCTCCCGAAAATAGCTAAATGAATGTTTACAATACCCCGTAGGGTATTCATAGTATATACCCCGCCCGGTATTTTGTCTATAACATTAAGCAGTAATTGGCTGGACTCTTTCGCGCCAGATTCGGGATAGGATGAAAAATCCAATTGTCCCGACCAGCGCCATTGTTCCCGCGCCATACCACATTGCAACAGGGGCAACTGCATCGTTTAAAAATCCGCCGAGAACAGGACCAATCCCCGACCCGACCGGATAGCCTAAACTCAAGAGACCGAGATACCGCGCACGCATATCATCCGGCGCAAGATTCGCAACTAGCGTCGTTGCAGTCGGCATCACAATCAATTCGCCCATCGTGACAATCGCGACACTAATCATGAAATGCCACAATTCACTACCTAACACAAAACTGAATAGACCAACAGAATAAAACAATGTACCAACTGTCATGACCTTAAAATCGTCAAAACGTTCACTATACTTTGTGACGATGAATTGCAAGAACACCACCATCACAGCGTTGACCGTTATCATCAAGCTGTATTGATTTTCTGCCAGACCAAAATTTTCTGACACATAAACTGGCAACAGCGAAAACATGTGTGCGTAAGCCATCAAAATCAGGAAATACATGCCGATGAAGCTCATGAAGCGTAAATCTTGCAGGATAAAGCCATAACCATCGGAGAAAATACCACCGCGCTTGCGTTTTGCATCAGGATTATCAGGAATTGTTTCTGCAATAAACATCACGGTCAGTACGGCAAGCACAAGATAGGATATGCCTGTCAGCATGAAAACAAGCTGGAAAGACATCACAGCAAGCACACCGCCGATAATCGGTCCGATTGCGATTCCTGCATTACTGACTGTGCGAATCAGAGCGTAAGCCGGGGCACGTCTCTCCTGCGGGATAATATCGGCAACCATCGTATTGACCCCGATATTATAAATGGGCATTACCGCACCAAATACCGTAATAATCACTGCCCAGGCTGGCAAGGATGTGGTCATCGTCATCGCAAAAAATACCAGACCACTGGTGATCAAACCGAATACGATCACGCCTTTTCTGCCTGTCTTATCCATTATCGGGCTGACAATCGCTGTAGAAATAATGCTACTGATTGCTCGCAAGGGGAACAGCAGGGTAATTGTCGCTAGAGGGACTTCCAGAGTCTGATACATATACACGGTGAGGAAGGGCCATATCATACTGGCTGTCACGCGGTTGATGAATACACCCCAGAATAACAACCAGAATTCACGCGGATAGTTGATCTCGCTTACTTTGCGCTTTCGAAGGATGGCGAACAAATACTGATACCTTTACACAAAAAATAGAATTCAATCATTGTATCATTCTCACAATAAAATGGTTCAGTCCATTTCCTTAAGCCATGTTATAATCGAACATATTTTCAATCAGGGAGATGTAATGGATTTTCGGGACGAAATTAGTCAGGGAAAACGCGAATTTAAAGGCATTGAAGTCGATGAAATTGATTGTGCTGGAGTCGAAGCCTATGACCTTGAATTGCGTGATTGTACTTTCCGCAATGTCAATTTTCGCAGCGCAAAATTAGAGAATATGATTGCTCATAACTGTACATTCCTGAGTTGTAATTTCAGCCACGCGAAACTGATGGAATCGCAATTCACACAATGCAAATTCTATCAATTGTCTGCTGAATGTACGTTCTATGAAGCTGATTGCCGTATCTGTGAATTTGAAGACTGTGATATTCGTCTTGCAAACTTTGAAGGTGCAAAATTATTCCGTAGCAAATTTCACAAGACCAATGCCACCGGAGCAAATTTCCTGCGTGCCGATTTCAACAAAGCCGCTACCATCACTGAATGCAATTTCCGTATGACCGATTTACGCGATGCAAAACTCCCGAAATGCAATTTGAGCAAAACCATCTTTGAGCAAGCCGACCTCCGTGAAGCCGATTTCTCAAAGTGCAAACTGACCGAATGTGATTTTTCCGGTGCAGTGACCGCACATCTCAATATCAAAGAAGCCGATTTACGGGGCGCAAATATCGCCTCATTTGATGTTCGCAAACTTGATTTTACAGGCGTGAAAATCTATGAGCAGCAGGGTAAAGTTTTACTGGAAAATTTAGGCATCCAGCTTATTGAGAAAAGTTAAGGCACAAGCGCTTCAATTTCTGCTTTCACATCTTCGTCATCTTCACGATAGTACATCTCGTTGAGTTGTTTGATTGCCCTGTGTCGCATCAGTTGCCATAATGCCCATGCTGCATGACCCCGCACAATCGGCTCAGAGTCATAGAGTAATTGAATAATATAAGGGATAAACTGCTTATCATGACTATTCCCGGCAGCAAGACAGGCATTCCGCACCAATCGTTTTCGTTTAATCCGGTAAATAGGGGAGTCTCTATATTTTGCTTTAAAGCTCTCATCTGTAAGCGTTAATAGTTCTGCCAGATAGGGTGCTGTTGTGTTTTCATCTGCCGGATAAAAGTCTTCTTCCTGTGATGGGAAACTGAATCGCTGAAACGGACAGACCTCCTGGCAAATATCACATCCATAAACCCAGTTACCAAAACCCGAACGCAAATCACGGTCTATCCAGCCTTTATTCTCGATTGTGTGATAACTGATACAGCGTCTTGCATCCAGCACATGCGGTTTTGGAAAAGCATCGGTAGGGCAGGCAGTCATACAACGGGTGCATGTCCCGCACATGGTTGCTTTATGGGCTTCATCATACTCGTCAAATTCAATTGTGCTGATAATTTCTCCGAGGAAAAAATAGCTGCCACGTTTCGGATGAATCAGCATCGTATTTTTGCCGATAAACCCTAATCCCGCTTGCTGTGCATGACTGCGCTCTAAAACTGCTCCGGTATCGACATAGACTTTATGCTCGACTGATTCCCCGATTTCCGATTGCATCCATGAGGCAATTTCCTCTAAACGGGGTTGCATCACATCATGATAATCTACATTCCAGGCATAAGAGGCAATTCGTCCGCGTGCCGGGTCATTCAAAATATGTTCGGGAACAGCAATCGAGCGATAATCCAGCCCGACCATCACAATCGACTTTGGACCGTCAACAATGTGATTGAGATTTTCCCGCCGGATAAGTCTGTCTTCACGAGCCATATAGCCCATTTTGCCGTGCATTCCCGCATCAACCCACTGGCGATAGGCTGTTAACGTAGGAGACGGCACAGCAGGTGTAATACCAACGAGGTTGAAACCACGTTTTTGTGCTTTTTGCCTGAGTTTTTCTGCTGAAAATACCATAAACAATCACCCTACAATGCTAGTGTTAATTCAGTATACTATTACCCGAATACTTTATTTCTTCACGGATGGAATATATTCCATCCCTACACAAGCCCCGATTTTACAGGCATTTCGTAGGGTTGAGATATATCTCAACCGCAATTGCTTTATTGGAAGTTAACAAGAATGCCCGACAATCTCAAAGCCCTCAATCGAGAACGATACGCCCGTGCCGCCGAAAAATATGTTGCAAGCAAAACCCATGCAAGCGGAATGGGCTTACCTCGCTTACTGGAACTCGCTGAGATGCAAGCAGATTGGCGTGTTCTTGATATTGCCACAGGTGGCGGACATACGGCTCTGCATTTTGCACCCCATGTGAACGAGGTCATTGCCACTGATTTTACTGAAAAAATGGCACAGGCAGCACAGCGTTTCATCAAAGAACAGAACATCACCAATATTAAATTCTGCGGGGCGGACGCTGAAATATTACCCTTTGCCTCGGATAGCTTTGATTTGATTACCTGTCGTGTTGCTGCCCATCATTTCCCTGATATTTTTGCTTTCGCACAGGAAGCCTGTCGTGTACTAAAACCCGGTGGCACATTGCTGGTGCATGACCATGTTGTACCGGATAACGAAAAAATGGCGGATTACATCAATGCCTACGAGAAATTGCGTGATCCTGCTCATGCCCGTGCTTTGCCGGAATATGAATGGCGCGGTGTTTTCCTGGATGCCGGGTTAACAGTCGAACATAGTGAACAATTCACCATCGAACACGAAATTTTACCCTGGGCGAAGCGACAAAACTGCTCTGATAGAACAATCGAACAACTGAATATCATGCTATTACGTGCGCCGGAAAAAGTGCAGAAGTGGATGAAACCACAATATGCTGGAACAGACTACGCACGTTATACTGACCACCACATCATCATGAAGGGGAAAAAGCCGGATGAACGATAAGGCTTTCTGGCAGACGGTCATCGCCAACAATTATGCAATTCCTGATAAAGAAAAATTGCTTGTTTTCACCGATGAATTACTGGATTATCTCGCGCATCCTGACCCGGAATTGCGTGACGAATTTGGCTATAACATCCTCACGCGCTGGATTGCTGTCTACGGCTATCATAGTACAGAGCAACTGATTGTCATGGGGCAGTGGCTGCTGGAACAACTGGATAAAGGCATCGGGGAAATCAATACAGACACTGTCTTTTTGCGCTCATACTCGGCGGCGGTATTATCTCTGATTGTCTATCGCGATGTTAAAGAGCAATTCATGAGTACCCGCGATGTATTGACGATTCTGGAAACCGCACAGTCTTATTTGCTATTTGAGCAGGATACACGAGCACATGATCCGGTCAAAGGCTGGATTAACGCCATTGCTAATGTCACGGGTTTGCTGCGCTATCTTGCCATGCACCCCGCACTCTCAAAAGAACAATTACAGGGCATTTTAGAAACCGTTTCGCGCAAAGTTTGCCAGCCAGCCGATGAAGCCTTCAACCATGATGAAGAAGATCGACTGGCAAGAGTTGTTATTCCAATTATGATGCGAAATGACCTCGACAAAACCGATTACGCCCTCTGGTTCAATGAAATCAAAATGTGGCTGACCACACATGAAACTGATGGTGACTATAACGCCACTTACAATTTCACCTATCAGAACATCAAACGTTTTTTGCGTGCTCTGCATGTTCAGGTCTTGCTTGCCAACCGGGTGACGGATGCTGCGACAGAATCACAGGTCGATTTACTGGATGCCATTCGCGAATTTAGCTTATAGCCTCTTCCACCAGTTGCGCTGCCCGTTGAATACCGCCAAGACTTGCCATCTGTTCGGCAAAGCGCTTTGCATTTTCAGCGACAAAATCTGCTTCCATGATCGCTTTTGCGCCTTCATGTAATTGACCCTGTTGAACCTCATGAGCCGTCAAATTTAGTCCAATTTTCATCTGTGCGACCCGTTTTGCCTGAATACGCTGGTCTGCTGCGTGTGGCACGACAATCTGTCGCAATCCATGTGTAATCGCTGCATGAGTTGTTCCCATTCCGCCATGATGAATCATCAATTCACAACGTGGCAAAACATGGTCGAAAGGTGCCCAGTTGAGTAAGCGTGTTCCCGCAGGAAGCGCATTCTTGAGTTCAGCCTTCTTTTCCGGTTCAAGAGGTGCCCATCCGATAACTACGATCGGCAATAGTCCGGCTTGCGATGCGGCTCTTGCGCCCCAGCTATAGAATCCTAAATCACCTGTGAAAATCGTTCCGAGTGTAATCATCGCCAGAGGTGTTTCTTCGGGGATATCGAGTAACCATTGCGGTGGGTTATCGTGCGGTTCATTGTTGCTACCCCCGACATACTGCGTTTGAGGCAACATATACGCCTGTTCACTCGCATACCAATCCGGCGTGAAATAGGTGATATGCAAATGCGGACTACGGATACTTGGCGCAGTGCCTTTACTAAAATTAATGCCCTCGACATCAAATTTTTCAAAGAGTCGAAGCAGTCGTTGCATGCTATCGCTGCTCAGATTTTTCTGCACAGGGAAAAGTGCATTCTCATCGAGACTTGCCTGAGCGGGCCATCCAGCGACAAATAGCGGAACGTCCAATTTTTCGGCTGCCAGTGCTGCCGCCGTCAAAAAGGGGTCAATCAACATCGCATCAGGCTTACCGATTCTGGATGCTAAATCAAGCAAGCACTCAACCCCCCGGGCGACTAAATCCTCACTCAACCAGGTATCCAACGCACGGGTATAACGCAGTTGAACCGCTTCCTGTGGCGGCATTTTCGTAACATCCGGCGCGGGAGGCGGAGGCCATAGCCAGCCAGTTTCTTCAATCCCCTCAAAGTGGATGCCTTTTTGCTGGAGAGCGCCTTCTAAAACAGGCTGACTCACCC
>Ga0213840_1001923_pt1 | contig 14539 bp, 15 predicted proteins | sample SWPATP22_FD_160132 | JGI IMG/M metagenome (GOLD analysis project Ga0213840, IMG submission 160132) | Coastal seawater microbial communities from Marineland, Florida, United States - SWPA TP2 #2 | ecosystem: Environmental > Aquatic > Marine > Coastal | place: USA: Florida | collected 2016-08-14 | reverse complement strand
TTGATTGCGAAAAGGTTGGTGCCGGTGACCACGCCGCGCTCATTCCATTCGACGCTCGATTGGGCGGCGATGAGGGTCGGCGTCGCGACGAGCCCCAGGCCGAGCCCGACGACGAAGCAACTGGCCGCGACCACCAGGATGTTGGGGGCGGAGGCGGTGAAGGCAAGGACTGCTGTGCCGATGACTGTGACCGTGATGCCGATCAGGGCCGTGTTCCGGAACCCGATCCGAAGATACAGGCGGCCCGACTGGGACGCGCTGATCGGCCAGCCGATCGTCAGCGCCGCCAGGGCGAGGCCAGCCAGGATCGGGGAGGTCGAGAGGGCTCCCACGAGGAACGTGGGAACGTAAGAAGTGATGCCAAGCATGACCGCTCCCACGCCGAAGGCGACCATCGCCGTCGTCGCCAGTAGCCGCCGGGACACCACCCACGGCGGCAGGACCGGCTCCGCCGCCCTCCGCTCGACGAGGATGAACGCGGCGAACAAGACGGCGCCACCGGTGAACACTGCGCTGCTGATGGCGGAATTCCAGGCCCAGGCCTGTCCGCCCTCGAGTGCCCCGAGGATGAGCAGGGTGAGCGAGACCGTGAGAAGTCCCGCCCCCAGATAGTCGACACGGTGCTTCACGCGCTCGATATTTTCGTGGAACGACCGGACCAGCATCCACCCTGCCACGAGGCACAGCGGGATGTTGATGAGGAAGATGCCACGCCAGATGCCCAGTGAGGCAAACACTCCGCCGAGCGTCGGGCCAACGACTGAGGAGACCGCCCAGACGCTCGCAATGTAGCCCTGCACTTTTGCCCGCTCCGCCAGCGTGTAGATATCGCCGGCGATGGTGATGGCCATCGGCTGGACCGCTCCGGCGCCCAGGCCCTGCACCACACGGAAGGCGATGAGGGCCGGCATGCTCCAGGCGACTCCGCAGAGGATCGAGCCGAGCAGGAACAGGCCTATTCCGAGGAGCATGATTGGCTTGCGGCCGATGGTGTCGGAGAGCTTCGCGTAGACAGGCACTGACACGGCCTGGGCCAGCAGGTAGGCGGAGAAAAGCCACGGGAAGGACGTGAACCCGCCAATATCGTGCACGATCGAAGGCACCGCTGTCGCCACAACCGTCGCATCGATCGCCACCAGACCCGTCGAGAGCATCAGGGCAATCAGGACAGGGCCGCGTTTGGACCGGAAGCCGACTCCCTCGGCAGGCGTCGTCGTCACGTGATCTCCTTCCCGTCGGCGCCCCAAAGGGGGCTGCCGAGGTCCCAGGGCTACGTGTCGAGGTCCCAGTGGACCCGGATTGCCTCTGCAATCGGCCCGGCAGCGACATCGACCCGGAAAGCAACGGGCGCGGTCCCCGTCTCTTCGATGACCACGTCATGGTAGACGCGGCCGCATGAGGGACACAGGGTGTAGAGATCCTCGTCCTCGGGCCACGTTGCCAGCCCCGCGGGCAATGGAGTGTTTCCGCCAATGTGAACGGGGATGCCTTGTGAGTTGGCCTGAATCAATCCCTCGTTGCTGACGGTATTGCCGCATACGCACGTGATGGTGGTGACGTCATGATCGATGACCTCAGCGAATTCGGTGTCCATGATGAGCTCCCCGGGGTTGGAAGAAAGCGTCTTGTCGTAGATTATGCCTGCGGACCAGCTGATGGGGTCGGGCGTACCAACTTTCGTCAGCTGTGCCGCACATTGCCTCAGCGTCTCAGGTTCCGCAGAACGTCCGGTAAGGGCCGAAGCTTTCCGGGGCGGCTGCGGCATAATGCTCGAGGCCGGGCCGCTCGTCGAAGGGTGAGGCTACTGCGTCCATCAGCCGTTCCAGCGGACGGATGTTCCCGCCGGAAGCGGCGGCCAGGGCGTCCTCCACCAGGTGGTTCCGCGGGATGTAGACGGGGTTGATCCGGTCCATGGCGTCTGCATCCGGCGCCAAGGCGCGCCAGCGCCTGACCCAGGCATCGAAACCTTCCAGGTTCAGAACCTGGGTCCGCGCCGGTTCAGGCTGGCCGCGGGCGGCTTTGCCGAGGTGCCGGAAGAACGATGTGTAGTCCGCCCGTGACTCCTGAAGAAGAGCCAGGAGATCGTCCACAAGAGGGGAGGTCACGTCGTCGTCGAGCCCTTCACGGAACCCCAGCTTGGCCTTCATGCCGGCCGACCAGGCTTCGCTGTACTGCGGGCGGAACTCGCCGAGTGCTTCCACCGCGAGGTCCACCGCCTGCTCCTGGTCATCGTGGAGCAGGGGCAGGAGGGACTCCGCGAGCCGGGCAAGGTTCCACTCCGCCACCACCGGCTGATTGCGGTAGGCGTAGCGTCCGGTCTCGTCGATCGAACTGTAGACGGCGGCGGGATCGAAGCCTTCCATGAAGGCGCACGGCCCGTAGTCGAGCGTTTCGCCCGAGATCGTCACGTTGTCGGTGTTCATGACCCCGTGAACGAACCCTACGAGCATCCACTGGGCCACCAGTGAAGCCTGGGCGGATATGACCGCCTGCAATAGTGCGAGATAACGGTTCCCGGCCCCCGCGGCGTCCCGGTAGTGCCGGCTTAGTGCGTAGTCGGCGAGGCGGCGGAGGAGGCCGATGTCGCCCGTGGACCGGGCGAACTGGAAGCTGCCCACCCGCAGGTGGCTTCTGGCAACCCGGGTAAGGACGGCGCCCGGCAGGAGCGTCTCGCGCTGCACCGAACGCCCCGTCGCGACTACGGCGAGGGATCGTGTGGTGGGAATGTTCATCGCGTGCATCGACTCGCTCACGATGTATTCGCGCAGCATAGGACCGACCACTGCCTGGCCGTCGCCGTTGCGCGCAAACGGGGTGCGTCCTGATCCCTTGAGGTGGATGTCGCGGAGCTGCCCGTCCGCGTGCCCGATCTCGCCGAGCAGGAGTGCGCGCCCGTCGCCGAGACGGGGTGCATACCAGCCAAACTGGTGGCCGGCGTAGGCCTGCGCCACCGGACTGGCCTCCGCAGGGACGGCGTTGCCGATCAACAGAAGCAGGCCCTCAGGGCTCCGGAGAAAGGCCGGATCGAGGCCTAGCTCGGTGGCGAGGTGCTCGTTGAGCACCAAAAGGTGCGGGTCGGGCGCCTCCTCCGCGCGCCAAGGAATGGCCATCTCCTTGAATTCGCGGGCGAAGCTGCCCTCAAACGTGATGGTTGAATGCGCGATGTCACTCATCTATCAAGGATACGGGCGACGCCGTCAGCAATGTCGCGTGGCCGGTTTTCCGCCTGTCATCGCAGCGCTGCCGGCCCCTGGTCGCTCTTGGAGTTCACAGAGCTGAGGAGAGCCAGGGCCGCAGCCACCCCCGCACTCAGCACGACGGCTCCCAGCCACATCGACACTGGCCATTGAATCGATGACGCCAGGGCGATTCCGGCCAGCTGGCCCGTCCAGATAAGTGCCGCCAGTAATGCGGTGACCGCCGGCAGCCGGCTCCGCAGCCACGGCCCCGCCCGTCGGGCGAGCAGCACGTCAGCCGCGACCGCGAAGATCGTGGCACCGGCCGCGCCGGCGACGGCTGCCGGGCGGAGCCCCGACATGGCCAGGGGCCGCTGTGAACGGACTGTGAGCGTTTCAGGGGCGATGCCGGCCGAAGGGGGCCGAAGGGGGCCGCGTCATTCCGGGTGCTGCCGGCTGCGGCAGCTTTGCCCAGCTTTATTCAAGGGCCGTTCCGGACAATTCGAACTACCGGGACGGAAACCGGCGACGATCAACGGGGGCGCAACGCATGGATCCGGCAAGGCCACAGTCTGCGCCGTGCTGTTTGCCTGTCTGGCCGTGGGTACTTGCGGCTCCCCGGAGGCACGGCACCCGTCAGCGGAGACGGCGGCAGGGTTGCCGGACGCAGTTGCCTCCGCGAATGCATCCGCACCATCGGGCAACCCGGCTGCGCAGGCACCGGAACCTGTCGACGCTGGCGTACAACAGCGCGTCAAGAACCTGTGCACGGATGAGCTCAAGGCCCAGGCATCCGGGGTGACTCCCGCCCCGGGTCAGCTCCGCGCCATGCCGAAAGTCACGTTGGTCAGCATCAAATACCTTGGAGAGATAAGACTGATCGCGCTTCCGGACAGTGCCTCCGGTTACGAACTCGGCATCCAATTCGCCTACAAGATCGGACACGACGACTCCAAGACCGCCACGAAATTCTGCCGGGTCGATTTGACCGACTCGACCGTGGACTGGAACTGGACCGCGAGCCCCTGATGAGCGTCGGTCAGGTCCAGGCCCGCGGACCAAGAGCAGCAGGCCGAGGTGGTTTGCACTGGCTCAATGGCCGGGTCCGGTGACGATCTTCCTTCGTTCGGATTCGTGCGCGCCGCCCTTCTTGTCCAGCGTGGAGCACGCCTCTTCGATGTCCCGGGCGAGCGTGTCGACGTGCTCGCGGCTCAACGTTTCCTTGACCAGGGCCCGCATGATCGTCACGTCCTGGGCGTTCGGCGGCAGGGTGTAGGCCGGCACCATCCAGCCGCGCTCGGCCGCGAGCTGCCAGGCAATATCGAACTCGTCGTACCCGGTGTCGGCGGCGAGCCGGAACGCGACCAGGGGAAGTTGCTCCTCGTCGCGGCCGATGATCTCGAACCGGCCCATGGCCTCCAACTTCTCGGCGAGGACGCGGGCGTTGGTCTGCATGTTCTGCATGATGTAGGTGTAGCCGGCGCGGCCATAGCGCACGAAGTTGTAGTACTGGGCGAGAACCATCGCCGAGCCGGTTGAGAAGTTCAATGTGAAGGTCGAGTCGGTCTTGCCGAGGTAGTTCTCCTCGAAGACGAGGTCCTTGGCCAGGTCGGCCGTCTCCCGGAAGATCAGCCAGCCGATGCCGGGATAGACCAGTCCAAACTTGTGCCCGGAGACATTGATCGAGCGGACCTGCTCCAGCCGGAAGTCCCACTCGGAGTCCGGGTAGAGGAAGGGCCAGACGAAGCCCCCACTGGCCCCGTCCACGTGCAACGGCACATCAAGGCCCCGCTCGCGCTTGATCCGCAGCAGCAGGTCGTTGATGCCGACGATGTCGTCTTTGTGCCCGGTGAACGTCGTACCCAGCACGGCTGCGACACCGATAGTGTTCTCATCGACATGGGCCTTCACGTCGTCCGGGCCGATCGTGTACTTCCCCGGCTGCAGCGGCACGATCCGCGGCTCGACGTCGAAGTAGCGGCAGAACTTCTCCCACACGACGTGCACGTCGCCGCCGAACACGAGGTTGGGGCTCGACGTCGACGCTCCGGCGGCCTCGCGACGCTTGCGCCAGTTCCACTTCAGGGACAGACCGCCGAGCATGATCGCCTCGGACGATCCCTGGGTTCGGGCTCCCGTCGTCTCGCCGGGAGCGTGGAAGAGGTCGGCGAGCATCCGAATGCAACGTTGCTCGATCTCGGCAGTTCGGGGATATTCGGCGTGGTCGATGAAATTGCGGTGGAGGTTCGCGGCGATGATCTGCTGGGCCTGCGGCTCCATCCATGTCGTCACAAAGGTCGCCAGGTTCCTGGCCGGATCGCCCTCCAGCGCCAGATCCTCCGAAACCAGCCGCAAAGCGTCCTGTGCAGGAATGCCGGTCTCCGGGAACTCCCGGCTCGGAACCTCCTGGGTGATGAATCGGTTACCGAACAGTGCCACGTCGGCATCCGCCGGCTGGGAATTTTCTGACATCACTTCTCCTTCAGAGACTGTTGAAAAAGGGGCTACGGATGAGTTCCCCGGTCCGCGGGAACCGAGGCGTCGGTGGCTTCCGGACTCAGCATCAGAATTGCGCCAGCAAGGAAGCACAGGGCTCCCACGAGTGTGCCGAGATTGGACAACTCGGCGTTCCACACATCGCCGCTCGACGGTATGACAAAGGCCGCGACAGCCGAGATGCCGAACGCAACAGAGCCGGCCAGGTTGATCACGCCGATCTTCCACACCCGAGGCCTGGGCCTGCCGGCAACGGCGCCACGACCGGCATCCCGCAACGCCACGCCGCTTGCAACGAGGAAGGCGACCGAACCCAGAGCGTCGGGTCGCCACACCCGCTGCTCGGCCAGCGCCGCGCTGAGATTGTCCCGCACTGCGTTTCCCGTACTCCAGTTGAACCACAGCGTTCCGGCAAGTTGAATCCCGCCGGCGAGCCAGCCGAGATTCCGCGGCGCCCACACCCAAAACGAATGGCGCCGCGTGCCGCCCACGGCCGGGAGGGCATCAACGGCTTCGCGGTACTGCAGGAACGCCGCACAGGTGAAGAACAGTGAACCCACGAAGAATGTCGCTGCACACCAGCGCAATCCCACGGCCTCGGCGTATGACGGCACCGCCCCCAAGGCGAACAGGCTTGAGCCAATGATGAACAGCCAGGCGGTCCACCGCTGCCGCACGGTCGAACGGCCCGCGCTCGAGGTCTCATTTTGCATGGTCGGCCTTCCCGGGAGCCCGATGTTGGGCCGGGCCGACGTCGTCAGGCGCCACGGACGCCCTCGGATCCGCGCCCGTACCCGGGGTCGGGCCCGGGCGCGGGCCCGGGGTCGGGAGCACATTGGCGATCACGAAGGACACCGCCACGGCCACGACCACCTGGGGCGTCACGGCCACACCGTCCACTCCCAGCAGCAGCGTGGCCAGCAGCGTCGACGTCAACGGCAGCCGCAGCATGGCTGCGCACATGGCTCCAATGCCCATGCCGATCGCTGCCGCGAGATTCATTCCGGGCAAACCGCTCGCAGCAATACCGAGCGCCGCACCGATGAACATGGACGGGAACACGGGCCCACCACGGAATGCGCTCAGCGAGAAGCCGTAGGCCAAGGTCTTACAAGCGATCAGCAGGACCAGCACGCCAAGCGGGTAGTCCGCGGCGTGTTCGACCAGTTCCGGAAGCGCGTCCTGCCCCGAGAACAACACCTGCGTGAAGCTGTGCCCCGAGATCAACTGGTACGCCATCGCGGTAAGACCGATCAGCAAGCCGAGCGCAGAGGTCACCAACACCCGGTTCAGATGCACGACCGGACGAAGTGACAGCCCGACCCAGCGGATCAACCATCCCAACAGTGCGCCGGCCGCGCCCATGATTACCGCCCAGCCAAGGGTCGCCAACGTCGGCGGCTCCGCAGGCGGCACCACAGGCAGCGCCAGCGAAAAGCTGCCCAACCCGGTCCAGCCGTCCAAGCCGACGAACACCAGCGCCCCGACGCCAGAAGCGAGCAGCCCGGGCAGCGCCACCAGGCTCAGCGTCATTCCCCCGATCCCGGCGGCCTCCATGATCAGGAAAGCACCGAGCACGGGAGACCCGAGCAAGGTACTGATCGCGGCGAAGCTGCCTGCCGAGGCCATGATCGTCAGGGCCATCGGCGGAGCGTCCTTCTTCACCAGGTGCACCGCCAACGCCCCGAGGCCGCCACCGATCGCGATCAGCGGCGCCTCGGGCCCGAGCACCGCACCCAGGCTGAGCGTGGTTAGGGCCGCGAGAATGATGCCCACGAGCTCCCGCCCGTTCGGCGGACCGCCGCCCGTCTTGAACCCGAAAGCAGGTGAGTGGCCCCCGGTTCCCGGCAGATACCGGATGGTCAACGCCGTCAACAACCCACACAGCACCAACCACGGAAGCGGCCACCACGCAGGAGCAGGACCCCCTAGGACTTGATTCGGCAGCCCGTCGAATATGTACCGCTGGATCGTAGCCACCAAAGCGAGAAAGCCGTAAGCAATGGCCGAGATGGGAACGCCCAAGAGCGCAGCCAGCACGAGCGCAGCGATGTACGGCTTGGAACGAATTACGACGGCCGGATCCATGCCGGGCGTCGACGCTGGGGGCCCGCTCATTCCCGGCAACCCGGCGCGCCAGTGACGATTCGGGTCGATAGCTTCCGAATCCGGCGCGGACTCAGCCAGCGTCCGCCGGAAATACGGCCCCCAGCAAACAGAGTCGTCGAGAGGACCGAGAGAATGGGTTTGGTGCGCCCGTGGTAACAGTTGAGCATCCTGTCTCCTTCCGCAAGACGGCGGGAGCCTTTATTGAGCTCACAAGCGATAGAGGCTGGTCGATCACATGCTCTCCAAGCTAACTCTTCCGGTTGGGGCAGTCGTCACCCAATGCGGGTGAAAGAGAACCAAAGAGTGCTCGTGGTTACAGGAAGAATCCAAAGGGCGGACTTTCCACTATTTCTTGATCTCGCAGCGCAGAACTACTTGGCCGGCGTTGCGGTCGGGGAACGTCGGCTGATCAGTACTCGCCCTTGATCACGAAGTAGGAGCCGCGGATTACGCCCGCCAGCTTTGATTTCTGGCGGGCGAACTTGAAGCGGGATGCCAGTTCCTCTGGAATCTCCATGCCTTCGGCCAGTTTGAATCCGACCGCCCGCTTCCCGCCGTCCTCGATGCTGTACATGACGTTGATCGACAACCCCGACTCGTAGAACACGTAGGCCATCCGCAAACCGTCGACTTCGAAGGCGGTCGCTTCGAGCGGGCGGGAGCCGATGACGATGTCGCGCTCGTCCCTGAGGATGCGGCTCACCCGGTCGACCACCTCCGGAACCTCGCTTGCAGGGCTGACGGTAAAGGCGTGGCCGTACTTGTTGTGGTAGTAGCGGCCCTCGTTGGCACGCAATCCGGCAAGCGCCTCGGCGACCGGAGACGACTCCAGACCGGTAGTGGAAACGTTCTCGAAGTCAACAACGTACGGCATGCGCCCTCCTGATGAGATGTGTTGGACCAACGATAACGTGACGACATGCTTCCCCGGCGTCCGAACGCTCGTGGGCCGCCGCTGGCTCTCAGCGAGCCATCGAAAGGGGGTTCTTTACCGCCCGGCCGGAAGAATCAGGGCGCTCGCCCCCGCTTGCCCGGGCTGCTGTTTTTTGCCTATATCGGTATGTATCGTTGAGTATCGTTCGGATTACTAAGGAGTGCGGCATGCGTAATTCATATTCGGCTGGCGGATTCGGCGGCCCCGGCATCGACGGAATGTGGCAGGCCGTTGAAGACCTGCGTTCAAGGTTTGAAAAGCGCTCGGGCACCCGCGCTGGGCGGGGCGAGGTGCGGTCCGCGGTGCTGGCCCTGCTCGCGGAGCGGCCGATGCACGGCTATCAGATCATCCGTGAAATCGAGGAGCGGAGCAAAGGAAGCTGGAAGCCGAGCGCCGGCTCCGTCTACCCAACACTGCAACTGCTGGCCGATGAGGGGTTCATCCGTGCCGAGGAATCCAACGGCCGCAAGATCTACTCGCTGACCGAAGCAGGCCGGGAGGATGTGGCGCATTCCGATGCGTCAGCGCCATGGGAGTCAACGGGCCCGGCATCCGGCACCGGCTTCGCGGCACTGCCCAAGGCCGGCGTCGAGCTCGCGCAGGCCGCGGCCCAGGTGGGTCGCACCGGCTCTCCGGAGCAGGTGCAGCAGGCCGTGGCGGTGCTCGACGAGGCACGTCGTCGGCTGTATACGATCCTCGCCCAGGACTGACCGGGGTGACGTCGGTTCGTCGGGACCGAGCAGACCCGGCCCCCGCCGGGAACACCCGTGCCCGTTACCGTCGAATCCTGCGCTTCGCCGCGTGGCATCTCGCCGTGACCTGGTGGTTTGAGCTGTTCCTCCCCCGCGTCGGGCTAGGTGGGGTTGCCGAACGCACCCGGACGAAGAGAATGCGGACCTTCGCACAGCGCTTCCACATGCTCGCGGTAGATCTGGGCGGCCTGATGATCAAGGTTGGTCAGTTCCTGTCGTCCAGGCTCGACGTGCTTCCGCCCGAGATCACCAGGGAGCTTGAGGGACTGCAGGACGAGGTACCCCCCGTTCCGTTCCCCGCAATCCGCGCACTTGCCGAGGCGGAGTTGGGCGTGGCCCTGGACCAGGTTTTCGCGTCGGTCGCGCAGACGCCGATCGCCGCCGCATCGCTCGGGCAGGCTCACCGTGCACGGCTCCTTCCCGCCAATGCCGCCGACGCGGGGCTCGACGGCGTGGTGTTGAAGGTGCAGCGCCCGGGCATCGACGCGATTGTCGACGTCGACCTGGCGGCACTGCGTAAAGTGGGCGGCTGGCTCAGCCACGTGCGGCTGGTGTCCGATCGGGCGGACATGGCCGCCCTGGTCGAAGAGTTTGCGCAGACCAGTCTGGAGGAGATCGACTACCTGCATGAGGCCGCGAACGCAGAGCGCTTCGCGGCTGATTTCGCCGACGACGACCGCGTGGGTGTGCCCGGCGTCGGATGGGAGTGGAGCACCCGCCGCGTGCTCATCCTCGAAGATGTCACGGCGATCAAGATCACGGACGCGGAGGGTCTTCGTGCGGCGGGCATCGATCCGGCGCAGGTTGCCCCGGTTTTCGCGTCGGTCATGTTCGACCAGTTGTTCACCAACGGCTTTTTCCATGCCGATCCGCACCCCGGCAACATCTTTGTCACACCGGTTACCGGTTCATCAGCAGGGCGCCCGTGGAAGCTGACGTTCATCGACTTCGGGATGATGGGCGAGGTTCCGCCCGGCACCCGCAGCGGCCTGCGGAAGCTTCTGATCGCGGCCGCCGCGCGTGACGGCAAGGGCCTGGTGAGCGCGATCAGCGACGTGGGTGTGCTGGTGCCGTCGGCCGACAGGGCCGAGCTTGAGCGGGCGATGACGCACTTGTTCGCCCGGTTTGGCGGGATGGGCTTCGCCGAGCTGCGCGAGGTGGACCAGCGCGAGTTCCTTGATTTTGCGGTGGAGTTCGGCGACCTGGTTCGGTCCCTGCCGTTCCAGTTGCCGGAGAATTTCCTGCTCATCATCCGGGCGATGTCACTGACCTCGGGTGTGTGCAGCTCGCTGGACGCCCGGTTCAATCTGTGGGACGCGGTCGAACCCTATGCGGCGCAGCTGCTGCGCGACGAGCGGGGCAACATCGTTCAGGACGTGGCTCAGCAGGCGCTCGACGCCGCCGGGGTCGCCCTGCGTCTGCCGAAGCGCCTGGATGGGCTTGTCAGCCGAATCGAGGACGGGGCGCTATCCGTGGCAAATCCGCGCCTCGAACGGCAGATGGCGCGTCTGGACCGTACGGCGCAGCGCACGGCGTCGGCGCTGATATTCGGCGCCCTGCTCATCGCGGGTTCCGTGGTCCGGGCGGACGACTCGGTGCTCGGCAACGTGCTGATGATCGTGTCGGTCGTTCCGCTGCTGCACGGGCTGTGGTTGGGCCGCCGCGGCCTCTGAGCGACCTGCGATCCAGGACCGAATAGGACCAGCACCCACTGCCCACTGCCCACTGCCCACTGCCACCGTGGCAGCGGACTCTCAGCAGTCAGCCCGCGCCCTGGCCCTCGCGGGCCACCTCTTCCAGAATCCTGGCTGAAGGCGCTGCCGTCATCAGCTGCCCTATCACCTCGGGTTTGTCCCACACGTCGCTGCGCAACTTATCCAGAAAGCCGGTCGCGGCGTCCTTGGTGTCGAAGTCAAGGAGCACGGCCACGCTGTTCTGGTCCTCGGTATCCCGGAACAAGCGGACAGACCGGGCGCCCGAGGCGGCGCGGCCTGCGGGATCGGTGTCGAAGACCTTCTTGAAAGCCTCGTAGTCCCGGACCGGATAGCTTATCTGCAGGGTGAACATCGTCGTTCCTTTCCCTCGTGCTGTTGGCAGGACCACGATAGGCCGCACAGCGTTATCCCGGTAGGGCCGGAGGGCGGCCGTCACTCGGCCGTGGATCTCTGAACACGGGCAGCGCGCGGTCCGCGGAAGGTGGCACCATGGGACCATGACTCCCGCTCACGGCTTTTCCGGGTTCCTCCGGCGTCCCCGGCCCATCCAACCCCAGGCCGGACAAGAATCGGTGTGGGACTATCCGCGGCCGCCAAGGGTCGAGCCACGATCGGAACGGATCACCGTGCGGCTCGGCGGGCAGGTGATTGCCGACACCACCGATGCAGTGCGCGTCCTGGAGACGAGTCATCCGCCTGTCTACTACTTGCCATTGGACTCATTGCCTGCCGGCGTACTTGTCCCGGTCGGGGGCACCAGCTTCTGCGAGTTCAAGGGAGAAGCGCACTACTTCGACGTCGTCGCCGGCGGTGTCGTTGTTCCCCGTGGCGGGTGGACCTATCCGGACCCTGCCCGGGGTTTCGAGGCGCTCAGCACCCGCGTTGCCCTCTACCCGGCTCACATGGACTCCTGCGAGGTCGACGGCGAGCAGGTGACCTTCCAGGAAGGTGACTTCTACGGCGGCTGGATCACCAGGCAGATCGTTGGTCCGTTCAAGGGCGGCCCGGGCACGGCCGGGTGGTGAGCACATCGCCCTTGCGCCGGCAGGACTTGCCCCTGACTTTGCCTCAGCTGGCTCCGAACCGGCGGTCGTAGCGGCGGGGTGGTGGTTGCCGGAGATCCGGCCGGAGGCCGGGGCCGCAGCCCTCAAGCGCGGTGCCGCCGCCGGGCCGGGCGGTGACCGCAGCGTGCTCTTGACGCGGCCCGGCCGCAAGCGTATACAAGGGCCATCCCGGTGTCGTCGCGGGGGTCACGGCCGCAGAACAAACGCGGGCAGCCCGGGGCCCGTCATGATGAACCACGGCGGAGCAGCGGAGTGAGGTGTGAGCGATGACCGGATTGACTGCCCTCCGTTTCGTGGCGTTCGGCTGGGCTGGCTTCGTCGCCGCGGAAGCAGGCATCGCGGACGAATGGGCATACTACTTCGGCGTCTTCGTGATTGTGCTGGCCCAGTGCGCCGGCGTACCGCTTCCCGCCGTGGCCGTACTGCTTGGGGCCTACGCCTCGGCGCGCCACGGAGATCTGAACCTCGCTGCCGTTATCGCGGTCGGCAGTCTGGGCGCCATGCTCGGGAGCACTATTGGCTACGTGCTCGGACGGGTGGGAGGCCGTCCGTTGATGCTGCGCCTGGCACGGCGCTTCCACGCCGATGAAAATCTCATCGTCCAACTGGAGTCGTTCTTCGAGCGGCACGGCGGCACAGCCTTGTTCTTCGGCCGCTGGGTCATTGTCGTCCGGCTCTGGGGTGCCATTGCCGCGGGGGCTGCAAAGATGCCGTGGCCCAAGTTCCTTCTGTGGAACATCACAGGGTCCATTGCCTGGGTCGCGAGCCTCAGCGTTCTCGCCTATCTGGCCGGGACGCTGGCCCATGCCATCGGTGACGCTCTCGACATTGGCGGCTGGGTGTTGGTCCCCATTGTCGTGCTTGGCCTGGTGATCGTCTGGCGCCGGCGCAGACGCCGGAAGCTCAAGTCGGCCCAAGGGCCAGGGGACGGCGTGCCCGACGCCGGCAAGCCCTGAAAGTCGCCGTTCATGTCTCCCCCGCAACTGCAGGAACCGCACCGCGTGCTCGAGCTTGACCACGTCGCAATCGCCGACGGTGATCAGGGAGGGGGCCGCAATGCCCCTGGATCTCGTCAACACTCCGCCCTGTGGTGCACGCGTCGTAGCGCCCGAGGTTGTCCAGGATGTTCATGCTCCGTCCACGCTGCGACTTTGGTGACAACGGTGCCTGTGGCGCGGACCGCGGTGATTACTCCACAGCGCTGCTGGACGCCGCCGAGATGGAGGCGGTCGAGACCACTTATGTTCCGAAAGGTATCGGCGCTGCGCACGCCGACATCTGCGAAGGCGCGTGCACCGCAGGCAGCGTCGATTGGCGGTTCCGACGATCGTATTGCCGCGGTGCCCTGGCTACCCCTGGGCGGAGTCGTAGGCCTGTTTGATGACCAAGCTGATGCGTCCGCGGCGGCGTCGACGATCCCGGGTGAGACTGTTAGGTGGTTGAGTTGGCCCCCTGAACTGCGTGATGTCAGTTCTGGGACAGTTTTCCGCTGGCTGATCGCTGCAGCCGCTGCAGGTTTTGTTCGTCGGCGTCTGCGACGCGCAAGCCACTGGCCGAAGCCGGGCCCAAAACTGGCGGCAAAGAGGGGCCTTGTCGTTGACTCCGCCCACCGCTTCCGGTGAGCACCGCCGTCGCCACTCCTCCCAGCAGGAGCAGTCCGCCAGCGACTTCCGTGGCCGAGGGCACCTCCTGCAGGGCCAGCCACGCGGCGCTCATCCCCACGACCGGCACTAGCAGCGTGAAAGGGACCACGGCCGACGGCGAGTATTTGGCGAGCAGCCGGTTCCAGATCCCGTAGCCCACCAGCGACGCGAAAACCGCCGTGTAGAGCGCGCTCAGGACAGTGGCGGGCTGGAGGTCTCCGATCGTTGCGGTGATGGCATCGGGACCATCGATGATCAGTGAAAGTCCGGCGAGCGGGAGCGGGACCACCGCACCGGACCAAACCACCAGTCCCAGCCCCGAGGCCGCCTTGGCTTTGCGTGCAACCACGTTGCCCACGGCCCAGGAAAGCGCCGCGGCCAGCACAATGATGAACGGTAGCAGCGGGGCAACGGCACTGCGGCCCGCCGCCACTACCGCCAGGCCGGCGACGCCGAGCACGACGCCGGCCAGCTGACGCCCGCTGGGCCGCTCGCCAAGGAACACGGCGGCCAGCAGAACCGTGAGCAGAACCTGCGCCTGCAGTACCAGGGAGGCCAGACCAGCCGGCATGCCCAGCGCCATGGCCAGGTACAGCAGCCCGAACTGGCCGGCGCTCATGAAAAGTCCGACGCCGATAATTGCCGCCCAG
>Ga0213840_1001897_pt1 | contig 14786 bp, 11 predicted proteins | sample SWPATP22_FD_160132 | JGI IMG/M metagenome (GOLD analysis project Ga0213840, IMG submission 160132) | Coastal seawater microbial communities from Marineland, Florida, United States - SWPA TP2 #2 | ecosystem: Environmental > Aquatic > Marine > Coastal | place: USA: Florida | collected 2016-08-14 | reverse complement strand
AAACGCTTGTCCGAGGATGACAGCTCAATCGGCGGGTTCCACTGCTCCACGAAGACCTCCCGGTGAGGTCTCCGTTAGATCACAGCGGCGACGTCTGGTCGACCCTGACTGTTGATCAGCTCTCTAGATGCTCGGTGCGTAGGTAACGCACCTCGCATCCAGCGTTTTCTTTGCGGGGCGAGCCCCCGCGCTGCGCATCAAGATGCGCTCCCCCACGGCATCATCGCTGCGCGATGCTGCCGCCGCCCGCCCCGGTGGGGCGTTCGGGATGACCGCGTCGGATTCTCCGCCGCGGTCATATGGTCCGCGACGAGGCGCCTCGGCGGAGACCTCTTGCGCCCGTGGGATGCAGTCCGGCGGGCGCCCGGTCGTCTTGGACCGCCTACCTCCCCTCCAGCGCCTCTCGCCCCATCCCGGCGAGCTGCCAGCGGACTGGACCGTCGAGCGCCTCGCCCGCCTCCAGCCAGCCATGGCGTGCCAGCCGGTTCAGTGCCTGCTCCACCGCCGGCGTCAGGCTGGCATCGAGCTTCAAGGCCGCGGTCACCTCCGCGCTCTGTCCTCCGGGCGCCTGCTGAACAGCCCAGAGCAGGGCCAGCGTCTCCACATCTTCTCGGGACAGCGTGGGGGTGTTCGGGCTCGTGTGTGGGATTGCCATGGTGTCGTCTCCAGGGTGTGCGGGGTCAGCGTGAGCGGGCGACGAAGGCCCGTAGGAAGGTGGTCACGACGCTCTGCCTGGGACCGCGTGTGGCGTGGGGGTCCCGCACGTCGCGCAGGTAGCTGCGGATGTCGCCGTAGATGATGAGGTGGTCGCGGGCGCGGGTGAGGGCCACATTCCAGCGCTTCGGGTTGTCCAGAAAGGCCGACGCGCGCCGCCGGACGAGGCTCACCATCACCATCTCCGCCTCCCGACCCTGGCAGCGGTCCAACGTGCAGACCTCGACCGCTACACCGCCTCCTTCGTGCGGGCGGGTGGCCTGTTGCCAGTCGGCCACCGCTGCTCGGAGCAGGCGTTCCTGCTTTCGGTAGGGGGTGATGAGCAGCACCTCCACCTGCCGTCCCTGGCGGACTGCGCCCGCCCGCACCCGGTCGAGGTCGGCCAGGATTCTGGCGGCTTCTTCGCGGTTGTCCTCTCCCCGACTGTCCGAGTCCACCTGGACCAGCCGCGCGCCACCACGGGGACAGTCTCGGCGTCCGTCTTGAAGGGCCTTGCCGTCGTAGAAGAGGGCGCGGGGGACCGCGGACAGCTCGGGCACCATGCGGTACTGGGTGCGCAGGGTGAGCGCCCAGGGGGCCACGGCACGACGCAGGCCCGCTGCGGGAGTCATGGCGGCTGGCACCCGACCGAGCGGACCTGCGGGCCATGCTGCGTCGGGCAGGCCATCGAGCCAGTCGTAGACCGACACGCCAAGGAGAGCGTAGAGGCGGGCCATCTCATCGAAGGCCGCCGACCGCGCATCGGCTTCGAGGAGCTGGGGCAGCAGCTTGGGGAAGCCCTTGCGGCGACCCAGTGAGGGGGGACGCACGCCCACCTGCTCGGCCCAGGGCAAGGTGTGCAGCAGGTCGTGGCTCAGGCCCACCATCCGGGCTGCGGCGCGCTCGCGGTCCTCCACCAGGCGGCAGCCCGAGCCCACCTCTGGCCGCTCGACGCCCATCCCGCCCCGCTGGGCGAGGATCGCCACGGTGCCCGGCGGGTGAGCTCGGTGTCCGGAATGGCGCCAGCTGCGTCGTTCTCGGGGTGCGAGCAGGGCACAGGCCTTCGACAGCTCGGCGGGGGCACACACCAGGATGCCGGGCAGGTGTGCCAATCGGTCGGGCCGGCCCTGGAGCGTGTGGACCGGCAGGTGGGCCCGGGTCTCGGCCCGGCGCATCTGCAGGCGGATGGCCGCCGCGGCATCGTCGGGGCTGTTGGACACCACCGCCAGCCGCAGCTCGTCCTTGGCGCTCGGCGGCCGGGCCTCGATGAGCGTGGTGACGCTGGCTGCAAGCTCGGCCAGGGGGCCGTAGGCGTCGGCGAAGCACACGGCTGCCTCGCGGGCGTCCAGGTAGGGGGGCAGCTGGTCGGGGTCGCCGATGAGGGCCCAGCGTCGGGCGTAGACGGCGACCGCCAGGAATTCGGGCAGGGTGAGCTTCGACACCTCGTCGACGATGAGCAGGTCGAAGGCGCCGGGCGCGAGCTCGTCGAAGTCGGGTGCGGACAGAATGCCGATGGGGGTGCCGCAGACCACCGCCCGCTGGTCCGAGATGGCTTGGGACAGGGGAGCGGTGCCTCGCTTGTTCTCGTCGAGCCGTCCCCACCAGGCGGCCAGGGCGGGGAGGGTGCGCAGGCGGTCCTCGAGGCGAAGTGCGAGCTGGGTGGCCCGGACATCGCGTTGGCTGGACTGCCAGGCCTGGCGGGCGTGGGCGGACAGCTTTCCGTCCCTGGAGGCCCAGCGCACCGGCAGGGTGTGGCGTGCCATGCGGTCGCGGGCCGGGTCGGCGCCGGGCGCGGGCCAGAGCTTCTCGGTCACATTGTCGACGGCGACATGGGTGGGAGAGACCACCAGCACGCGGTGACCAGCACGCACCTCGCGCTCGATGATGGCGCGGATGACAGTGGTCTTGCCGCTGCCTGGCGGTCCCTTGACCAAGGCGAAGTGGGGGGTGCTGCGGACCGCATGCACGCAGGCCCGCTGGTCGGCGTCGAGCCGCTCTCCCGGCAGGAGCACCACGTCCAGAGGACCGGGGGAGGCGGGTGCGGGTGCCTCGGACAGGCCCAGGAGGGCTTGCAGCGGGGCGAGGGCGTCGGGACAGGCGGGGTCACAGAGCAGGTCGAGTCCGCGCTTCATGCGACGAAGGGGCGTGAGGTTGGGCACCAGGGCGAAGTGGGTTGCGCCGTCGAGGGCGGCTGGGAGGTCGACCACCACGGCCTCCACCGGGACCGCTCGGCCGCCATGTTGCCGGGTCTCGACCTCGGCCAGCTTGCCCATGATGGGCGCGGGGTGAAGGCTGAGCAGTTCGCGCGGGGAGCTCTGGAGCAAGCGGAGCTGGGCGGGAGTGAGCAGGTAGACCAGCTCATCGATGCTGCCGTTCAGGGCGTCCAGCAGCTCCTTTTCCTGGCCCCGCCACACGTCGTCGGTGTCGAAGTCGAGGGGAATCCGGGCCGTTCCCTCGGCGTCCACGTCGATGGACGCGGCGGCGGGCTCGGGGGCCACTTCGTCGAGAATGCTGAACAGGTCGTCATAGTCACCGGTTGGCTCGTGGGCAGGAGCCGCGGGCTCGCAGCCCGGAATGGGACACCACACGGGGTTCTGGTACACGTCTTCCATCTTGGCGAGCAAGGCCTCGCGCAGCTGTCGCGCAAGGGGAGCGGCGTGCGGAGAGGGGGCGGTGTCTTCGGTGTCTTCGGTGGACAAGAGTCCTTGCTGCAGGAGCTGTTGGAGGAGGGTGTCGAAGCCGGTCATGTGCTCTCCCGTGGCGGGGTCCGAGGGGTGTTCCGCGCAAGGGACGTCCCTCGCCGGGCTTGCGGACAGGCCTTCGGGAATGCGCCCCGACGCCGTCTGCGTTGCCTGGCGGGCTGACCGATGCCTTGCGTGCGCGGCATGGGTCGAGGACGGGCTGCTCCGGGGGTGGGGCGAGGCGGGAGAGTTGCCTGGCCCGAGGCCCGGTGCGATGCTGGGCGGCGCCGCTCAGGCCCACTTCGATGGCCGCCGGCACCCGGGCTCTCCATGTCATCCCCTCCGCGCACCGACGACGATGCACCGTTCACGGTGGTGGCGATGGGGTCCCTCGACGACGAAGGGGGGGACCGGGAAGCCGAACTCCACGACTACCTCGACCAGCTCGAGCACGCGCTTGGCCTCGTGTCTGCCTATGCGCGCTACGAGCCCGAGCTCACCTTGTGGTGCTGCCGACGGGTGGGGGAGCTCGCGCTGTGGTGCATCCACATCTCCTTTGGCGCGGAGCCGCTGAAGAAGCGCAACCCCACCTTTCGGGAGCTCAAGGCGCGGGGGATTCCGGACACCACCCTGCGGGACATCCTCGGCGACGGTGCCTTCATCGCCCTCGATGTGCTCCAGAACCTCGGCAACCTCGGTGTCCACCCGCGGCGGGGGGCGCGAGAGGAGTCTGCGGCGGCTGTGCGCACGGCCATCAGCGCGGTCGATCAGGTCGTGCGTGCCTTGTTTTCGATGCGGGCGCTGACCGAGGCCAAGTCCAACACAACGATTCGCCAACATCTGCAGGCCATCCAGCAGGGCGGCCTGGGCGAGCGCCTCGACCGGCAATACCTCGAAAGGCTGCAGGAGGAGCTGGCAGACGCCCGTGCTCAGGTGGGGCACTGGAAGGCCAGGAGCCACGAGCTGGCCGACCACATCGAAGCCCTCACCTCGGGGCGCCCGCCACCCCCCAACCCCGACCAGGACCGCCTCATCACCCAGCTGCGGGTGGCCCTCACCGCCACGGAGGAAGAGGCGCAAGCAGCCCGCCGCGAGCTGCTGGAGGCCCAGGCCGCCCAGGCGGAACGCGACCACCTGGCTGCCGTTGCTGCCGCTGAGAGCGCCGACCAGCTCAAGATGTTGCAAGAGGAGCTGCGGGCCCGGGAGGCCCTGGCCGTCGACCCCGCTGTCGTCACCCGGCTCCGCAGGTCGCGGCGTCGGCTCGGGATGGGCATTGCTGTCGCGGGTGGTCTGGTGGGGCTGCTGGTGTTGCCCGACCTGATGCCCATTGGCGTCGGGGGCTCCGCTGGCTTGCTTCGGGTCACCGATGCGACGTGGATACCGCCGGGCGATGCAACGGGCGCGGACAAGGCGGTCCTTCGCGTGGATGCCCCCGTGTCGGCTTCGGCGCCGGAGCACGGGGCCTCGCCGTCGCTCTCCTGCCGCCCCGATACCCAGCTGGTGGACGCCACCTCCCTGCGCCTCGCGCCTCCGCAGGACCGGCCACGGTGGCCCCGTCCGCGCTCTGTCACAGCGAGAACGGTGGATGTGACGGCATTCTGCATCGATGTCGTTCCTGCGGCTGCCGACGCCCGCTTGCGGCCTGTCGACTGCAACCCGGACCGCTCGGTCGACCACGCGAGCTGCGTGAACCGGCGCCAGGCCCGGGACCGCTGCAGCCAACGCGGCGGTGCATTGCCCACGATTGCGCAGTGGGAGGCGGCGGTCCGCAGCCACCCCGCGCTGGTCGCCCAGGGCATCCCGAAGTGGGAGTGGGCCGAAGACGCCTATCCGCCGGGCGTCTTCACCATCACCCAGGCCGACGGCACCGACTACGACGCCATGTTTCGGGCGGGCGTGCTCGACGTGAGCGACAGCCCCGACCTGCGGCTGTCTTGGAATCGGTCCATGGGCGCGAAGTCCTTTTCGAAGATGGGGTATCGCTGCGTGTTTCCCGTCGAGACAGGCCCGGGGGGCTGAACGATGGGCCTGCTCCAGGACTTCCTTGGCGCCTGTGCGGGCGAGCAGCGGGCCGCTTCCGCGCTGTACGCCGCGCTGCAGCAGCTCGGTGGGCGCCAGGTGGCGCGCTTTTCGAGACTCGACGCATCGGAGGGTGAAGATGCCGTGCAGACGGTGATGATGCGCATCTGGCGGTCTCGCCCGACCTTCGTCGATGAGCTGCGAGAGTCCCGCGCGCGTCCCCAGCTGTCCGCCTTGAAGAAGGCGTCGCGTCGGGGCGCCACTCCCCGGGAGCTGTCCCAGGCGCTGGGCCGGGCCTTGTCGCCTTCGGAGCACGCCGCCCTCGACCCGCTGGCCGACGATGCGGCCGCCCGGAAGTACCTCACCACGGCCATCCGCAACGCATTGAGGGACCGCCTGCGCAAGCGTCGGCCTGCCACCGAGCTCACCGCCGAGCCCGCCACCCCACCCGAGCCCACCTGCTTCGACGCCCAGGTGCCGCGCCTGCTCCTCGCCCTTCACCACGACTTCGTCGCGTGGGCCAACGGCCGCTCTCCCGGCAGTGGTGACCGCTATGCCGCGTCGCTCCAGCAGCTTCGGCGCGCGCCGGAGGGAGGGGCCCGTGCGGTGGTGGCGGCAGAGTCCCCCACCCTCGACGCCGATGCCCTGCGACGGGCCGCCGGCACCCGCAGGCGGCACTGGTCGAGGGCCCGAACGGCCTTTTACGACTACGTCACGGAGGAGCGCCGCTTCCAGCGCCACGAGCGCGCGTTGGTGCCAGATGTGCTGCGCCTCTTCGACAGCGAGTACCGAATCCGAAAGCGGTCTGCCGTCTCTCCGAGGCAGGGTGTCCGCAAGCCGGGCCCCCTGCGTCCCACGGGTCCGCCTGGAGGACCGCCATGACCACCCCCCGCACCATTCGCGTGGTGCTGCGGCCGGCCCAGCGCGGGACGGACGCCGCCTTCTCTGCGTCGCAGCGGCTCGAGCTGGAGGCCCCGGAGCTCGAGGAGCTCGGTGTGTTCGTCGTCTTCGATGGCACCGACCTCTACCTGGAGGCCTTCGACGACCAGACCCTGTCCACGCCTTCTGACCGGGAGCCACGGGCGGTCTGCAAGCTGACGGTGGTGGAGCCGGTGGACAGCACAGACGGCTGGCGCTTCACGGTGACCCGCCAGACCGACGGAGCCTGGGCGCTCGAGGCCACCCCCAAGACGGTCGCCTCGATCCCCTGGCTGCCGGCCCCGGCCCTCGACGACGCGCTGCTGCTGCTGCCAGACGTGGTGCGCGCGGTGGCCATCGAGCGGGCGTCGGTGGGCTCGGGCGATGTGGCTGCCGGGCTCGTGCTTCGCTTCGGCCAGACCTCCATCCAGGGCATCCTCGCCGGCCGCGACCGTCCCGGCGAGCTCGTGGTGGAGTGGTGGCAGCTGCGCTCCCAGGACGAGCGGGAGGCGGTCGCCGGGCATGCCCACACTCTGGCCCGGGCCGTGGCGTCGACCGCCGCGCATCTGTTGTCTGAAGAGGCGGTCCATACGTCGTCTTGGGCCGACTCAGTCACGGCTTTGTGCCTGCAGCGCGACCACCTCGCCAGCCTTCGGACCGCCCTTCGACGGCTGAACGGCCTGGCCCCCGAAGCAGCGGCCTTCCAGCAGGCGGACCACCTGCTCCTCAAGCTCTTTGGCAGCCTGTTGGCTCCTGTGGTGCCGACCCATCCGTATCTGCGGTGGGTCGGTGCTCGGCGCGGCAGCTTCTGGAGCCGTCCCGGTGGCGAGGACCTCGGGTGAGCGCGCCCGATTGGGTGGCAGGCAGCTTGTCCCGCGTGGCCAGTGGACGTCGCGTTCGACCCCGTGTGCGTGCCCAGGCCGGCCTCGCTGCAGCGTCGGGACCCGGCTTCTGGCCGTCCGAGGAGGGGCTTCGACGACGCATTCAGGAACGCCTTTCGGTGGCGATGCCCGCCGACTGTGTGGGGCGCGTTCCAGTGTTGGCTTGCGGCTTCGGGCAGAGGTCGGCCTGGACGGTCTCGGTCGGCGGACACCACGGCGAGGTGCTCACCGGCTCGGCGCGTCGGGCGGCCCAGGTGGCCCGTCATGAGGTCGCCCGGTGGACCCCCCTGGCCTGGCGCATGCTTCCGGCCCTCGACCACCTGCGGGCGCAGCGGGTCGACGTGAGCGTGCCGGTGGGCAGCCCGGTGCTCGAGCGTCCCCTCACCGGCGACTCCCTCGGCCTGTCCGTGGCGCTCGCCGTCGTCTCCGCCTGGATCCAGCTTCCCGTGCCGGGTCATCTGGCCGCCAGTGCCGCCATTGCCAGCGACGGGAGGCTGGAGCGCGTGGGCCGGCTCGCGGACAAGGTCGGGCTCCTCCGAGACCTGCTGCCCGGGGTTCGGACCCTCGCCGTGGCGTCCGAGCAGGCCGAGGACTGGCGTCGCATGGTGGCGCAGACAGCGGGGGTACAGGTGCAGGTCGTGGGCTTTCCCAGCGTGGCCGCCGCCATCACCCACTTCTTTGCGCCGGGGGACGCCCTGGCCAGCGTGCCGGCCTCGGAGCACTCCCGGGTGGTGTTCGGGCTCTCGTCCCTGATGGCCCGTGGCCAGGGTGCGCTGCCAGACTGGAAGCCCGTTGTGTCGGCCGTGGCCACCATCCGAGCCCACTGGTCCCTGTCCTCCGACGACCGGCACCGCCTCGACCTGTTGGACCTGGTCGCCCGTCGCTACGCAAAGCTGGCGTTGCCCACCGCCCCACCCGGTGGCTCCCTCGCCGAGCTGGTCGACCAGGCCAGCCAGCGCAGCGCCCTGGAGCGGGGCGTGCACCTTGCTCTATTGGTCGAGCACTGCAGCTTTCTGGACCTGCCGTTGCCGGCCTCTCTCGCAGCGGCCATCCGTCCCCACCTCGACGCCGACCTCCATCCCTTCTCCTTCGATGTGCGGGGAGCCTATGCGCGCTGGCAGGGCACCCATGACCCCGTGGCCGCTCTGGTGGCCCAGCAGGCGCTGCTCACTGAGCTCATCGCGGGTCGTCGCCTCGACTCCTGCAGCCATGCGCTGAATGAAGCCATCCGGCTGGCGGCTGTTCTCGGTGACCGCACCGCGTTCGGGCACCTGCTCGACACCGAGTCCCGCCTCCATGAGCTCGGCGGCCTCGGGCCCGTCGACCGCACCTTCGTCGACGCCGTGGTGTGTGGGGGGGCGGCACTGCTGGCGCTGCCGGAGCTGTCGGAGCGGCGCTGGGCGAGGCTGGCCGAAGGGGTGGGTCCCAAGTCCTACCTACAGAGCTGGGCCCACCGGATGCGCTGCCTCTCGGGACTGGCAAGGGCGGAGGACTGGCCGCTTCTCCCCCACCACCTGGCTCTCCACCAGCTCGCTCAAGGGGACGTGACGCTCGACCAGGCCTGCGCCGCTTTGGGTTCGGGACGGGCCCTCGCCGGGCGCCTCGCCGAACAGGGGGTGGACCACCTGCTGCGCTTCTACCCTTCTTGAGGCCGAGCAGGCCGAGCCCCCTGGCGGACGCCCGCGGTCCCCTGCACCCGCCCAGCCCGCCCGAACACCGGCCACCGCAGCGTTCTCGGCTCGTCCTCCGCGCCCCGGATGCGCCACGCCCGGGCCAACCTGTCCGCCACCTGCGCGACGGGGTCCCGGCCGGTCTCCAAAGCCGCGGTCTGAGCAGCGGACCAGGTGCGCAGGATGTCCTGGAGGGCCGACAGGTCCCCCCTGGAGCAGGCGGAGAAGGACGGCATCTCCACCTCCGCGAAGGGGAAGGGCAGCGCCCGGTAGCCCGACGCCACCCGGGCCAGCCGAGGGCTCCACCAAGGGGCCAGCGTGTGCTGGATGTAGTCGTCGATGACGGCCTGCAGGTCGTCGTCTTCGTCAATCGTCGTGCCGTAGCTGAACAGTGCGACGAAGGCACCGGGGCGGGCGACCCGGTACACCGCGGCGTAGAAGGCGGGGAGGTCGAACCAGTGGGCAGCCGCCGCAGCAGAGATGGCGTCGACCGAACCGACGGCCAGAGAGGGGGCTTCAGCGGGCTCCGTCCGGTAGTCCACGCTGGGATGCTCGGGTGCGCGGGCGAGCTGCGCCGGACTGGCATCGGTGGCGACCACGCGGTCGAACACCCCTGCGGCCACCGACGCGAACTGGCCGGAGCCGGTGCCCGCGTCCCACAGCAGGCCCGGCGTGGGCGCCTGGTCACCGATCCACTCGGCCAGCGCCTGGGGGTAGCGGGGTCGGGCGGCGGCGTAGCGAGCGGCCTGGCTCTCGAACAGGGTGGGTGGGTCGGTCGGGCTCATGGGGCCGGCACCCGGGCGGACTTGTAGGTGAGAAGGACGGAGTCGATGGCAGTGCGGTCGATGGGCTTGGTGAGGATGCCGTCGGCCCCCGCCGCCATGCAGGCCTGCCGGGTGGCGGGTGTCACGTCGCCGGTCGCGATGAACACCGGGAGCGACCGGGTGGTGGGGCAGCTGCGGATGCGGCGCAGGGTGTCCAGTCCGCTCAGGCCCGGCATGTGCATGTCCAGCAGCACGAACTCCAGGCCAGCCCCGCCGTGCTGGTCGAGCTGCGCGAGGGCGTGCAGCCCGTTGTCCGCCAGCACCGCCTCGAAGCCGCGGGAGGCCAGGCGCCTGGCGAGCACAGCCTGGTTGATGGGACTGTCATCAGCCACCAGCACCTGTCCCCGGCGGTCGGAGCGGGCGGGCGGGGCGAAGCGCTCGAGCACATCGCTGAGCTGCTGGAGGGTGACCGGCTTCGACAGGTAGGCGTCGACTCCGGCCGAGAAGCAGCGTCGCTGGGTCTGGGGCAGGCGGTCGGCCGTGAGGGCCACGATGGGCACTGTGGCGGCGGCGGCTCCGGCTTGTCCTCCTCGGATCTCCAATGTGGCTGCAATGCCGTCGAGCACGGGCATGTGGACGTCCATCAGCACCACGTCCACCCGCTCCCGCCCCAACACCTCCAGGGCTTGTCGTCCGTCTTCAGCGGTGAGCACCTCGTGTTGCAGGCGGCTGCAGAGGAGGGAGGCCACCCGCCGGTTGATGGGGTTGTCGTCCACCACCAGCACCCGACGGGGACGCGCGGCGGGAGGCGGCACCTGCCGGGTGGCAACGGGCACCTGCTGGTCTGGTGGTGCCCCGAGAATCACGGTGGCCACGAAGCGAGAGCCCACATCCGGGGTGGACTCGGCCAGCACCAGGCTGCCACCCATGAGCTCGGACAAGGAGCGCGAGATGGACAGGCCGAGGCCGGTGCCCCCGTAGCGTCGGGTGATGGTGTTGTCGGCCTGCGTGAAGCGGTTGAACAGGCGGTCCTGGACCTCCTGGGAAATGCCGATGCCGGTGTCCTGCACCGTGATGTGCAGACGGACACGGTGACCGTCGAGGGGCTCGCAGCGCACCCGCAGGCTGACGCCGCCTTCGTGGGTGAACTTGATGGCGTTGGAGACCAGGTTGATGACGATGCGGCGCAGCCGTCCGGCGTCGCCCACCACGACCGGCGGCACCTTTCCATCGGCCCCCCAGTCGAGCCGGATGCCCTTGAAGCGGGCCTGCACGACCAGCATGGTGCCCACATCTGCGAGCAAGGCCTGCAGCCGGAACGGTCGATGTTCCAGCTCGGTGCTGCCTGCCTCGATCCGCCCGTAGTCGAGGAGGTCCTCCACCATCTCCATCAGGGAGATGGCCGACTTCTGCACCACCGTGGCCTGCTCATGCTGGTCGGTGTCGAGGCGACCCGCGAGCAACAGCTCGGTCATGCCGATGATGCCGTTCATCGGGGTGCGCAGCTCGTGGCTCACGTTCGCCAGGAAGTCGGTCTTCGCGCGGTCGGCCTGTTCGGCCCGCTTCTTGGCCTCCGACAGTGCCTGGCTGTCGATCATGTTGCGGTAGACGAGGCCGGCCATGTTGGCGATGTACTGCAGCAGCGCGATGTGCTGGTCAGTGAAGGCGTGGGGGGTGCCCGATGCGAGCCCGAAAGCTCCCACGCACTCGCCGCGGGACAGCACCGGCAACCAGAGCCGGGACCGCACCACGAATGCGCGGGTGCTCGACCGGGTGGAGTCGTCCGTGGCGGTGTCGGGCACATGGATGACCTGCTTGTCCCGCACGACCCGGCCGGGGTGGCGCTCCATCGCGGTGCGCTCGGCCTCCTGGCGCTCCTCTTCGGAGAAGCCCTTGGCCACCGGGAGCCGGAAGGTCTGGGTGGTGGGGTCGAACAGGTACAAGCCGGAGTACTCGACCTCCGTGACCGAGTCGATGATGCTCTGGACCTCCCGCGCGAGGGAGTCCAGGTCGGCCATGTGGGAGAAGCGGGCCGTGATGGCGTTGAGTCGAGCAATGAGCTCGATGCCCGCTTCGCCCGCCGTGCCGCTCACGCCATCTGCTCCAGTGCCTCGATGGCGGCCTTGGCGCACTGCTCGTCCTGCGCGTAGTGGCCACCCGCGACCCCGATGGCACCCACCAGAGCGCCGTCCACATAGATGGGACTTCCGCCGCCCAGCAGGGTGAAGCCTTCGAGCACCTGGGCGCCGTCGCTCAAGATGGGGTCGTCCTTGATGAAGTCGTGCCAGGGCTTTCCGGTGGGCATGCCGAAGCCGACGGCGGTGCGGGCCTTTCGGTGGGAGGCGTCTGTCGCGAGGAGCGGGGCGCCGTCCATCCGGGCGTAGAGCTTCACGAGGCCGCTGTGGTCGACGACCGTGGTGGTGATGGCCATGCCGAGCTCGCGCGCCTTGGCCTGGGCGGCCTCGAGGGCCACCACCGCAGCAGCGAGCGACAGGCTGCTGAGCTGTACCGTCTTCATGGGTCCTCCGTGCGGGGTGGCCTTGTCGGCAGCCCGGCGAATTGCCTTGAGAGGGTCTCGTGCGGAGTGTGCGGGGAAGGGATCGGGCCCCTACCGCGATGAAGTGGGCAGACCACTACCGGACAGGTACACCAACGACATGCCTCCTGCTGCTCGCCGTCTCCTCGTCCTCGCTGCGAGCCCCGTGCTGCTCGCAGTGGGTCCCTTCGTCGAAGGGCGCCGGCAGCCGCGGCGGACGGTGGAACGGGGTTCGCTCGACCCCGCGCACACGACCGCCCCCATCCAGGGCCGACTCTTCTACGAGGACCACCGCACGCTCGGTCGCCACCAAACCCGCCTCGACCACAGCGGGGAGCCCGGACGTCCATCCGGGGAGCGCACCCGCTGGCGCCAGCTCTTCCTGGGCGCCCACTACATGACTGTCGACATCTTCGAGGTCGATGAACAGTCGGGACCGGGCTGTTCGCCCTTGGCTTGGGTGGGCTCGGCGACCGTGGGCGCAGACGGCCGCTTCACCACCGAGGTGCCGACTGACGACCCCTGCAGTGCAGAGACGGCGCCCCGCTATGTGGTGGCCGCCCAGACCAGCTCCTGTGAGGACGACGCGCTCTGCTTCTTTGTGGGTCGACGTCCCCGCACGGCCCACACCTTGTGGTTCGGGCTGGGCCGTCCCTTCGAAGGACCGGAGCTGCCGGATCTGTTGTTTCGTCCCCGCGGCCACTATGGCGCAAGTGTAGAGGCCCAGGCCGCCAACCACTACGCTTCGCTGGTCGATGGCCTGCTCGCGCTGCACGTCGAGGCCGGCATTCCCTTTCGACGCGAGGAGTTCGGGCCCGTCTCGGTTCGCTTTCCCTCGCCCTGGTCCAATGGGCAGGCACCGCGGTCCGACCTCATCGATGCCAACAACATGGGCTGGCCGAAGGGGGGCCTCGTGCTCCATGAATACGGCCACATCGTGCACCGACGCGCCTGGGGGGGCGACTACGCCGGCTATCCGGCGCCCGTCCAGAGCTGGCGGGGTGGTGGCGGCTCCGAAGAGGTCCCCTTCATCGCGCTGAAGGAGGGTTGGGCCAATTTCACCACCGCCTACGTCACCGGCCGCTGCTTCGTCCCCCGGTATGACAGCGCCGACACCCTGGTGAGCGTCAAGCGAGAGGTCCCCGGCCTGCACTTTCCCCAGAACCACCGCCGGGCCTTGTGCGACTGGGTGGACAGCCTCGAAGACCAGCGGGCTGGCACCCAACGCGGCGACACCCTGTCCACCGACCTCTACACCCTCTGGCAAGCCCTCGACGAGACCGACGCCCTGTGGCCCGAGCACGCCGAGGTGCCCGGTCTCGACATGTGCGACCTTGCCGCCACCTACGTGGTGAATGGCTCCCTCGCCGGCCGGCCCGCTCGATTCGACGCCATCGCCGGCGTGTTGGAGACCAACGACATCGACTGTCCGGGCCTGATGTTGCTTCCGATTCGACAGGTGGCCGCGACCCCGGGGCCCCGCGACTGAGCCGACCACCCACCCCGTGTATCCACGCGTGAACACGCTTCGTGGGTGGGTTGGGACCGAAGGGCGGCGCACAGCGGGGGCGGTCCTCGTTCAAGCAGGTGCCTCTGCAGCGCATCCAGCCGCGATGGACTCTGCAGAGACGTCCCCCCAGGTCGCTTGGCTTGGGTCTGCCTCCCTACGTCCCCGCCTGGAGTCGCCATGTCGCGTCGCGCTGTCACCGTGTCCCTTCTGTTGTTCGCCTGCGCCGAGGAGTCCGACCCCAAGACCCTCGTAGAGACGTCCACCGAGACCGTGGAGGTGGCCACGGATGCAGCCCCGGTGGTCGGCGAGATTCCCGAGCAGCAGGCGTGGGTGGACGTGCCCGCCACCGTGATGCTGGCGGCTTGGGTGAGCGACGATGGCGCGCCCGCAGCGGAGCTCGAGTACCGGGTGACCGACGGGCCGGGAGTCATTGAGAATGGTCGGTGGACGGGCGTCTTCGACTCGGAGGGAGAGGCGTCCGTCTCCTTTTCGGTGACCGATGCCGGCGGACAGGTCGCGACCGGCGAGCTGCAGGTGCAGGTGCGGATGCCGGTGGACGCCGCCGTGGACCCCGTTCCCTCCCACGATGCCGTCGGGGTGCCCGTGGACGTGGTGCTGTCCTGGGACGGCGGGGGTGGTGCCGATGCCTTCGACGTCTACCTGTGCGACTCGGTTTTGGATGCCGCCAACGCGACGACGGAGGCGGCCTGCTTTGTCGGCCGCACCGACTCGCTGCAGTTCGACGCCGGACGGCTGGCTGCGGACACGACCTTCGCCTGGCGCGTGGATGCGCGCCTGGGCGATGCGGTCTGGCCCGGCCCGGTGTGGACCTTCCGCACCGAAGCGGTCAACAGCCCCCCTGAATTCGCCGGGGTCCAAGGGGTGGCGGCCCTCGGTGGCGACGCTCTGCAGGTGAGCTGGCTCCCAGGAGACGACCTGGAGACGCCCGCTTCGGCCCTCGTCTACCAGGTCTTTGCAGGCAGCCCCGTGGGATGCCCCAGAGTTTTCCTGGACACCTGATAAGCACTCTCAGGAGTCCCGATGCCCAAGTCCGAACGCGGCCGCTTCTCGGCCAAGCGCAAACGTGAATCCGTCCTCCGCCTGCTCCGCGGTG
>Ga0213840_1001894_pt1 | contig 14812 bp, 10 predicted proteins | sample SWPATP22_FD_160132 | JGI IMG/M metagenome (GOLD analysis project Ga0213840, IMG submission 160132) | Coastal seawater microbial communities from Marineland, Florida, United States - SWPA TP2 #2 | ecosystem: Environmental > Aquatic > Marine > Coastal | place: USA: Florida | collected 2016-08-14 | reverse complement strand
CAGTTGAAGGTTTCATGAATCACACTCAGTGGTAGCTCAATGTAAGCCGGCCCGGGTTTACCCGTTGTTACCTGGCGAATAGCTTCACGAACGATTTCGTCCACCTGATCAGGCTCTTCGATAATGGCGGTATACTTCATTGAAGATTTGAAGTTCTCTACTTGATCGATATATTGTATCCGCCCCCGCCTTGCACGCTGATAGGCGATGCGAGAGCGTTGACCACCAAAGAAAATGGTTGGCGAGTTTTCTTTGGCAGCGACGATCATGGCCGCAGCCAGGTTAGAGATACCCGGCCCCTGGGTACCGAAACAAACACCCGGCTTGCCTGTCATGCGAGACCAGGCATCTGCCATAAAGCCGCCCGACTGCTCATGGTGTGGAGCAACCACACTCCAGCCACGCTGTTCAGCGGTCATAGCCATATGAATGAAACCCGGGTCAGGGATGCCAAACAGCGTATTAATTCCCTCGGCTTCCAGTAGATGCACGATGCGCTCGTAGACAGGTACAGACATAAATCAGGTCTCCCGTAAATTTTTGCCGCACAGGGCTTATTCGACGTTCGGCGAATTATTTTCCCGGTTTGCGCGGCTTTCCAATTGTGTCGTTATTTGTTGAGCAAGCGCGGTGAGCCCCTGCCCATAAACTTGGCGAGATTGCGATGAAAATTGGTAATCTTCTGCTCCTGATGCGGATTGGGCAAAGTGCCCCGAAATCCGCGCGACCTCATGCCTTTCTGTACCGCGGCCATATTGGAGAAGTCTTGCGCCAGCACCAGCCCCCAATTCTCCTCGGTCGGTTCGCCATACACCCACTCGGTTTCGGGCTCTTCACCTTCCGGAAAACGCTCGATGGCATAGGATTCAAAAATGCACTTGTTGGGGTCATCACCATAAGGGCGAGCGCGATAACACAGGGCGAAGGTAACTCCTTGCAGAACAGCCATATTGGGAAAAATATGCCAGGCAAGGCCGGCTTTCGCCATCTGCTCCGGGGAGATTTGCGGCCAAATAACACCGCGTGCTTCGTCGTCCGCCTTGGCGGACTCGAGCCAGTGTTTGATCACCTGATCCGCCGGGGTTCCTTCGGGCAGTTCGTCAACCAGTCGTTTCGCTGCGTTTACCAGTGTCTCGGTGGTACTGGCGCTATTGACCGTTGTGTAAATCTCATTCTGCAGCTCATAAGTGGAGATTCGAGGGTCGCTGCCCTTGCCCGCACGGGTAATGGTACTGCTCTGTTTCATTTGCAGATCTGGATCGCGCTGATCAAAACCGCTGACACCATGTAAGCCGTAGGGCTCGCTGTAAGCGTAATAATCACCGTGTGCCAGCATCTGTGTATGGGTGCCCGCGACATGATAAGGCTCCATAAATGCCTCGAGTGCAGTCTTCCAGTTGCAGTCGAAAATCACCCATTGACGCCATTTGTAACGCATTTCCTCGAACACAAAGGGGTCGAGAATACTGGCAGCCGGTTCCAGAAACTCACGCAAGGGCACGCACTCGGGGTCCATATTGATAAAAATCCAACCACCCCAGGTATCGACCTTGACCTCGGAAAGCGAGGTCTGCTCCTCGTTCAGGCCACCTTTCCAGTCCTGCTCGTCATGAATGTAGACTTTTTTGCCATCGAGGTTAAAAGACCAACCGTGAAAACCGCACACAAACCGCCCTTTCTTGCCACAGGCATTGTTACACCCCTCCGGGGTGTCTACCAGGCGGCGGCCGCGATGCGGACACACATTGTGATAGGCCTTTATCGTCTCTTCTGACGTGCGCACGACAATGATTGAGTCGTCACAAATCTCATAGGTGATGAAATTGCCGACCTCAGGGATCTCCTCGACCCGACCGGCCATCTGCCACACCTTGGGCCACAATAGATCGCGTTCATCCCTGGCATATTCCGGGGAAGTAAACGCCTCGACCGAATAAGTTAACGGTTCAGCCAGATCCTCGTCTGTAAGTTCAACTTGTTTATCCATGAGCTGCTCCCACCAAAATTTAATATTTGCAGGCTATGCCAAAGCCTGCTCCGCCACTTCGAGGACAAGTCCCTCCAAATCGCCCTTATCACGCCAATCCTGCAAGAGTTTTTCGAAAGCGTCCCATCCGGGACCATAGGCTTCGCCCAGATAGGAGCGATACCTCTCCTCCCCTTTGCTATTGATCTGGGATTCACCCTCGTTATTGAAATAGCTGGGCGTACACTCGCGCACGAAATCGGAATTATCGATAGCCGTCGCCCGAACATGACTAACCCATTCGTTTTGGGCTTCCTGGCTTGGCTCAACGACGGTGGCACCGCGATCCAGAGCTTGTTGGATGATATGGGCGATGTGATACCCCTGGCGGTTGAACACCTCAGTGGTCGTTGCGTTCAGGCCGCCCTGGTAGAAACCCACGTAAAACTGGTTGGGGAAACCGTGACTCATCATGCCGTGCAGCGTTTGGTAACCGTCGGCCCAGTGATCGTAAATCGACAGGCCATTGCGGCCTTCAATCGCATTGATGCCCCAACGGCGATCCAGATCACTCGTCACTTCAAAACCACTGGCGAAAACCATGCAATCGATTTCATATTCAACGCCATTGGCAACAAAACCGTTTTCAGTCATACATTCGACGCCCTTGGTCGCGGACACGTCGATCAGCTTCACATTGGGGCGGTTGAAGGTATCGAGATAACCTTCATTCGACAGCGGACGTTTACACAGGAAGCGGTACCAGGGTTTGAGCGCCTCGGCGGTTTCCTTGTCGTCGACGATACTCTCGACACGGCGGCGCAGGCGTTCCATCACCTGGTAATCCATGAGTTCTCGCCTCGCCATGTACTCCTCAAGCGTCACCTCCTGGCCTTCAAACTCCGCGGCCAGGTTGCGGCTGATTTCGGTCCAGAAATCACAGACCAGATCCGGCTCGCCCGGCAAGAAGCGACCCTCCATCGCTGCGCGGTGGAAGTTGGCTTGCCGCTCCTTTTGCCAGCCGGGCTTCAGTGTTTTCACCCACTCGGGATCCGTAGGCGTGTTCCTGCGCTCATCGACAGTGGAAGGGGTACGCTGCAGTACATAGAGCTGCTTGGCATATTTACCGAGATGGGGGATCGCCTGAATAGCTGTCGCGCCGGTACCGATGATCGCCACCCGTTTATCGGCCAGCTTGTCCAGTTCCGGATTCTGGCAACTACCACCCGAGTATTCATAGTCCCAGCGGGCGGTATGATATATCTTGCCCTTGAACTCGTGAATGCCGGGAATGCCCGGTAATTTGGGTATATTCAATAGGCCGTTTGCCATGATCACGAATCTGGCGCGGATTTCGTCACCACGGTCTGTCATTATGCGATAGCGTTTTATCCCTTCATCCCAACGTATGCCGTTGACCAAGGTGTGAAAAAGTGCGTTCTCATAGAGCTCATAGCGTGTGGCAATGCTCTGGATATATTCGTATATCTCCCAGCCTTCGGAAAATTTTTTCGAGGGCATATGGCCCATTTCTTCCAGCAATGGCAGATAGCAATAGGCATCGTTATCACACTGGATACCCGGGTAACGGTTCCAGTACCAGACACCGCCAAAATCACCCGCATGGTCGATATTGCGAAAACTGCTAATACCGGCCTTTCTGAGTTGAACGGCAGCCAGCAGCCCCGACCAACCGCCACCGAGCACGGCGACATCTATCTCCTCCGAGATGGGATCGCGAGGCTCGACCGGTTTGTGAGGATCACCTTCGTAGGTATCGGAAAAGTCGCCTACAGGACGTACATACTGCTTCTGGCCTTCGCGATGGATACGCTTATCACGCTCCTGGCGGTATTTTTCCCTCAACGACGGGATATCGATCTCCTCCGCCGCAGGCACGTTTGTGAATTCGCACTTCATATCTAACCTCGTGACAGGGGCATTGCCCATAGCGATACTAATCAACAGTGATGATATTATAAAATCAACAGTGTTGTCTAGTAAAGTAGCTTTGAGATCAAATAAGAAGCCCAGGAAAGGCTGCTCAGGATGTTGTTTATTGTGCCAACTCCGGACGGTTGCTAGGAGTCTGTCGGACTTAAGCGTCCGTAGCGAGAAAGCGTTCGGTTCGAGGCCTTTTTTGCACAAGTTTTCGGCGAATAGTGGGGCTATTTAACGAAAACTTGTGCAAAAAAGGACCGAATCCGGCGGTTTCGCAGTAGGACAGCCTTAAGCCCGACAGACTCCTAGTGGCACCTCTACAAGCGGCACGGTGTCAAGTTGTGACCTGATCTGGAGCGGCACGGTCGGGGACGGTGGCTTTTTTTCACGTCTTTTGTGAAAAAATGACTCCGTCCCCTTCGAAGGGCTCCACTCCCCTCTGCCGCGGCACCTGTCGCAGGTTGCTCCGGTCTTGTGATTTTCAGGGCTACGGAGCGAATTTGTGGTGGTGCCTTCGTTTGGAGGGAGTGGCCCCGTCTAATTACTTCCTGCGGGTATAGGTAGGTTCGTCCTGACCAGGCATGCCGGGAGGTGCCCCATAGTCGGGACAATCGACCAGCTCTGCCGACAAGTCAATGGGACCACGGTAGTGAAGGCCAAAGTGACGCCACTGGAACCGCCAACGACCACCCTCCTCCACATAGCGGTCATAGTAGACGCCGATAGTCATAGCCGAGCTGCCATCAGACATCTTGGCAAGCTCGGTGACGTGGATTCTTCCAGTCGCCGTGCCCTGCTCAACATCCAGAACCGGCATCCCCAAAAGGATCTGGACCCGGTCACAAACCCCCATCAATTTACCGAAAGTACTGCCAATTTCCCCTCGCCCACAAATATGCATGCCGGCAATTTTCCATTCGCCATCCTCCGCAAAGCAATCGGCAAAGGCTTCCGCATCCTTGCGCCAAACGGCATCAATAAAGCGTGCGTGCAATTGCCGGATGCCGCTATCGGCCACCACGAATTCAGTCATTTTCCAATTCCTCCAGATAGAATACAGGCTTAATCTCCCCATTCGCCGATACAAAACCCTAGAAGAGCCGACCGCAAGTAAAGGGGAATCACGAGAAAATCAGCGCAACAAATGCTGTTAACCAAAAAAGCCATCCGGGTTAATCCGGAAGGTTTTTCACTATAAACCGTGAGATTGACATAATAAGTGCCCCGGAGTAAATAGCTAAGGCACCTGCGCTTGCATTAATCATTTTGCTGATAGAGTCACTCGCACCCACTAAGATGCTTGTATTTCCGGTCAACTCCCAAATTATAAGCGCAGTGCCTACAAGGCTGAGTAATCCACCAATTATTGTAATTAAGTGAAAAAAACAATGCTGGAGGATTTTTAGATATGCTTTTTTCATAATTATCTCGTACACCAAAAGCAATAGGGGATTGCACACCGAGGCGGCCAACTTTTCTTTCACTTCATCAACCCAGACTGCCCAAACTGCCAGATCGAATTTCGCCTTTTACAACGAAACTCGGCCTGGCTGGCCGCCTGAGAGACCGGTGTTATCCGATCAAGTCTTGATTACGCTACGTCCCTGCTCTGGTCTATTATCACTTGATACGCTCCGGTGCACCGGTCCCCATATATTCGGCCAGGTTACGATGCAGATTGGTGACCTTGCGCTCCTGATGTGGGTTTGGCAGATTTCCGCGGAAGCCGCGAGACTTCAGACCCGCCTGAACCATTTCCATGTTTGAGAAGTCCTGGGCAATGACTTTGCGCCAATTCTCTTCCGTGGGCTCCGCAAACCCCAACTCCCATTCGGTCTTGGGCTCCTCACCTTCCGGGTAACGCTCTATAGCACAGGCTTCGTAAATGCATTTGTCAGGATCAGTGCCGTAGGGGCGAGTGCGGTACACCAGCGCGAACGTGGGCCCTTGCAAGATACCCATATTGGGGAAAATATTCCAGGCAAGACCGGCCGCCGCCATCTGCTCGTCACTGATCTCTGGCCACTCCACGCCCATCGCTGCATAATCGGTCTTGCAGGACTCAAGCCAGTGCTTATGCACTTCGTGTGCCGGGGTACCTTCCGGCAGCTCATCGACCAGCCGTGCCGCGGCATCGACCATAACTTGTGTGGTAGCGGCACCTACTGTGTCCATAAACTCCTTCTGCATCGCCGCGATCATTACCCGGGCGTCGGCGCCCTTGCCAGTCCGGTGAACCGTTGTGGTGGCCACGTTATCCTCTTCCTGATGCTCAGGCGTGTCATAACCGTCGTTGCCGTGCAATCCCTGCGCTTTGCTCCAAGCGTAGAAGTCGCCGTATTTGGTGAGCTGCGGATGAGTGGCCGCGACATGATAGGGTTCCATAAAGGCTTCCAGTGCCACCTTCCAGTTGCACTCGAAGACCGTCGCCTGGCGGAACCGGTAGCGCATCTTCTCGAACTGGAACGGATCCAGCATGCTGGCAGCTGGTTCGAGAAACTCACGGAGCGAAACACTATCCGGATCCATATTGATCCAGATCCAACCGCCCCAGGTATCGACCTTGACGGAGGTCAGACAGGTGCGCTCATCGGTCAATGCGCCCTGCCAGTCCTCCTTATCCATGATGTCGACATTCCTGCCATCCAGATCGAAAGACCAACCGTGGAAGCCACAGAAAAACTTCTGCGCCTTGGCGTTGCCCCTGACTCCATTACTGCCCTTAGGCGTTGAGACCAGTCGACGACCGCGATGCGGACAGACATTATGATAGGCCTTGATACTATCGGGCGCGGCGCGCACGATAAGGATCGAATCACTGGCAATTTCATAGGTGATGAAATCGCCGACTTCGGGAATTTCCTCGACGCGACCAGCGTGCTGCCACACCTTTGCCCACAACCTGTCGGCCTCAGCCTCTGCGTATTCCCTAGAAGTGTAGGCTTCCGCCGGAAAGGTCAGCGGCCCTGACAGGTCTTCTACCTCTATAAGCTCTTCAACCTCAATATCGACTCGTTCGTTCACGACATTCTCCCAATTTGAAAATCAAATCCTCGCGGGTGGGCGCAAACACACCCAACTGGATTCAGTTTCACGTATCTCCCAAACCCTTTAACAGCTCAAGCGGGTTCTGCAACATCTTGTTCTGATTCAGCAGTAGCCTTTTCAAGCATCAGCCCCTCGAGATCGCCTTTCTCGCGCCAATTCTTCAGGAGCTCAACATAGGCGTCCCAACCCGGCCCATAGGTTTCGCCCAGGTAAAAGCGGTATCTCTCGTGGCCATTCTCGTCGACATCAGGTTTACCCTCATTATTGAAGTACCCAGGGGTACACTCCCGTATAAACGCCGTATTGTCGACCTCGGTATCACGCATATGCTTGACCCAGCCATCCTGGGCCTCCTTGCTGGGCTCAACAGTCGTGAGGCCACGATCGAGTGCTTCCTTGATGATATAGGCGATGTGTTCGGACTGTGTTTCGAAGTTCACAGTGAGGTTGGCATTCAAACCGCCCTGGTTGAAGCCAATGATAAACTCGTTGGGAAACCCATGAGTCATCATCCCGTGGAGGGTTTTGTAACCACCCGCCCAGTTGTCGTACATAGAAAATCCGTTGCGCCCCTCGAAGGTACTGATTCCCCAGCGACGATCCAGGTCACTGGTCACCTCGTAACCGCTGGCAAAGATGATACAATCGACCTCGTACTCCACACCGTTAGCCACAAAGCCGTTTTCGGTCAAACACTCAACTCCCTGGGTCTCAGAGACGTCGATAAGGGTCACATTGGAACGGTTAAACGTAGCATAATAATCGTCATTGGAAGCAGGACGCTTACACTGGTAACGGTAATAAGGTTTCAGTTGTTCCGCCGTTTCCTTATCCTCGACAATTTCATCGACGCGACGGCGCAAACGTTCCATCACACGGTAATCCATCACTTCACGCTGCCGCGCGTATTCGTCCTGGTCCGGCCAATTGTTGACATCAAACTCGTCGGAGAGGTTACGGTTAACCTCGGTCCAGATGTCGTTGATCATGTCCGCTTCCCCCGGCAGGTAGCGCTCCAGTGCGCCGCGGTGGAAGTTGGCCCGCCGCTCAGCCTGCCAGCCGGGATTCAGGGTTTTCACCCACTCCGGATCAGTGACCGAGTTTCTGCGTTCATCGACGCTGGACGGCGTGCGCTGAAGGGTATAGAAATGATTGGCGTACTTGCCGAGGATTGGCACCAGCTGAACCGCGGTAGCACCGGTACCAACAAGGGCTACGCGCTTGTCGGCCAGCTTGTCGAGCACCGGGTTTTTCCAGTCGCCGCCAGTGTACTCGTAGTCCCAACGGGAAGAGTGGAACACGGTGCCTTTAAATTCGTGAATGCCGGGAATACCAGGCAGTTTTGGCATATTCAGCAGACCGTTGGCCGTGATAACAAAGCGAGCCCGAATTTCGTCACCCTGCTCTGTTGTGATTCGCCAGCGCTTGATCTCCTCATCCCAAACCTGGGATACCACCATGGTGTGAAACAGCGCATTTTCATACAGATTGAACTGCTTCGCGATGCTCTGGGCGTATTCACAGATCTCATACCCTTCCGTGAATTTCTTTGTCGGCATGTACCCGGTTTCTTCGAGCATGGGCAGGTAGCAATAGGCGTCGTTATCGCACTGTAGGCCGGGATAGCGGCTCCAATACCAGACCCCACCAAAGTCACCGGCGTGATCGATGTTGCGGAAACTGGTGATACCGGCCTTCCTCAATTGAACACCGGACAAAATTCCTGACCAGCCACCACCAAGAATGGCTACGTCGATATCTTCGGATATCCGATCCCGCGGTGTTACCGGTGTGTAGGGATCGCCTTTATATGTGGTAGCAAAGTCGTCCACGGGCTGTACATACTGCTTCTGGCCTTCTGGATTCATGCGCTTTTCGCGTTCATGACGGTATTTTTCCCTCAGAGCCGGGATATCTATTTCCTCTGCCGAAGGCAAGTTCGCGGTTTTATATTTCATTTACAACCTCTCCTAAGGTGTTAGCCCGTAACGGTTATGGTCAGTGCCGATGATCATTTTAATCAACAACGTTGTTGATTTATAAGTTATCGGATCAAACACCTGACCTCATTGATCCAGATCAAATTCGGGTAAAGTTGTTAAAGGGGTTCTTTGAATTTGTTTGGTCGCCTGAGCTGCTGACTAGGCTCTAGCACTATTTTGTAATGATTCGGCGCGATGTGATGTATTAGGTAAGAGATTTAACGCTGTCCGCCGTGTAATTTTGTGCTCAATAGCGGACGGTTTTGGTTTTACCCAAAAAACGGGCACAAGAGGTGTTGTTCGTTTGGCGTTTGGGTTTTCTTAAGACTTGAGTGCCACACCGCGGGCCCGCCAAGCGAGTCACGCAACGGCACGGTCGGGGTCTGTCCCTGTTTTTCACGCTTTTTTGTGAAAAACAGGGACAGACCCCTTAGAATGGTTTCACGATCCACGCTAACGACGGCCCATATGCAAGATAGCTCCCGTCGACTTAAACAATTGGCTCCTCCCCAGCCGTTTTGGTACGGTGGAGCAACCGACCGCAATCAGGATCGTAAGGCATAGCCCGGTGCATAGTGCCAGTATTGTCCCAGATTACCGTATCGCCCACCTTCCACTCGTGGGCGTAATGGAACGGCTCACTGGTTGCCCACTCCCGCAGTCCGTGTAGAAGCTTGGCACTTTCCTTGGAGTCCATCCCGACAACATATTGAGCAGTGTTTCCCAACACCAGTGACTTACGGCCCGAAACGTGCTTCCAAACCAGTGGCAGCTCAATCTCACCGAGGCACATCCACTCCTCCAACTGAGCCAATGTCGGTTCAGGCGTGTGGTAAAGCTGGGAATTCCAGAAAGAGTGGACGACACGCAACCCTTCGATGTCTGCCTTTTTTTCATCAGACAGGGCTTCGTAGGCAGCATAGGTATTACAAAACTCGGTGTTTCCCCCCCAGGTGGGCAACACCTTGCTCGACAGGACCGCAGCGCCGATTGGCAATTTGTTCATTGTGCCGTCAATGTGCCAATAGAGCGATCCCTTGAGATAGTCGCGATTAGGATTTTTCTCCTTGTCTAACGATATATTGAAAACAGTTTGTCCCTGCATTTCCGGCATAAAAGTGCCCAGGGTCTTGGTAAAGGCAACCTGCTCCTCATCGGTAAAGCTGATTTCCGGTAAAACAAGTACGCCACGCCGCTCAAGTAATTCACGCAGGTCCTCTGCGTATTCGCCGCTCAGCAAGGCGGCCTTGCTGAGGTGCACCTGACTGCCGATCTGGGGAGAGATATCTGTGGCTTCGAGTCGCTCAAGAATTTCTGCACTCATAATATTTGCTCCTTTATTTCAAGTTCCAAAGCCGAACGCAGCTTAGCTATCCAATTCCGCATGCTTTGCAAACATCTCAGCGATATCACCAGAGGTGATACGACGCGGCACTTCACCTGCGGCCAACGGGGCAGCACCACCAGTGGATATCAGGGTGGTATCAACCTTGTCGGCAACGGCTTTGGCTCGCAATGCTCCCACCGTGAGCTCTTCACGCTTGTAATACTTGAACAGATCGTGATTGAGGAAACGAGCGGCATTGAGGTGGGTAACCTTATCGATCTGCTCATCGGTCAGATTTTCAACATTCTTGATCAGATACTCGGGAACTTCCGGCCAAAGTGCATCGGAGTGTGGATAATCACACTCATAGGCAACCATGTCCTCACCGATGGCGTCCAGGTTGTCAAGGCCGAACTTATCATCGATAAACGTGGTCATGAAGTGCTTGCGGAACACTTCGCTGGGTTTTTTGCCGCCAAAATCGGAGTTGGTCCAGGCAGTGTGCCGCCAGTGACTGAAATCCGCACGTTCCGTAAAATAGGGAATCCAGCCGATGCCACTTTCAGACAGGATGATCTTCAGGTCAGGGTAGCGCTGCAGCGCTTCCAGCTGCAACCAGTCGGCAGCCCCCACATTGATCGACATGGGCATGGTAGCGATCCAGGCCTCGATGGGTGTTTCCATACTCGCGTGCGGTGCGGCATTACCGGAACCGATGTGCAGGCAAATCGTAATATCGTGCTCAACCAACGCTTTCCACATCGGCTCCCAGTATGGGTTATGGATGCTGGGCAGCCCTTTCTTGGTAGGATTGTCACTGAGAGTCACCGAGGTGCAGCCCATAGCCGCGATACGCTCAATCTCCGCCACAGTCGCATCCATGTCCCAGGTCGGCAGCAATGCGCAGGCAATAAAGCGACTCGGATCAGTGCCACACCAATCCTTAATATGCCAATCGTTGTAAGCGCGCAGGTGGATAAGCGCCAGATCCTTGTCAGGGGCCGCGTGGAAACAGCGGCTGCCATCGAATCCGCCAATACTGCCAAAGTTCACCGATGCGGCGATACCGTTGACGTTCATATCGTCCAGTCGCGCCTTCGGATCCCAACAACCTTTACGCACCTGATCCAGTGACTGCGGCTCCATACCGTACTCTTCCGGCACACGCCCCACAACCGCGTTGAGACCAACCGAGGTCAGGATCATACCCTGATAGGTCCAGTAGTTTTCACCTTTTTCCGTAGTGTGAAATTTTGGCGCTGTCTCCAGATCCTTGCCCGTCAAGTGTCTTTCAAACATATCTGGGGGTTCGCTGATGTGATCATCGACACTGATAATCACCATATCTTCCATCTTCATTGGATATCCTCCCGGTTACGTTGTTAATTCAATGCCTCTCTGCCCCGTTATTGTCATGCACGTCAGGAACGTTACACCCCTCGAAGCAGAGGATCACGGCTCCATGATGGACTTATTGCAACTCAACTGTGTTGATCTATATCAATGATGCAATACTTTAATAAACAACACTGTTGTATTGCCATAACCAGTTAAATAAACAGCAGTGTTGACCTAAATCAAGGACAACCCAGCCCACAAACACCTAGCATCTACACTACAACCAATAAACAGACGGCTACACGAGTGAGCCGTTAACCTGTTATAAGAGGAAGACCGCATGAGCGCTTCACCTGATAATATCATTGCAAAATCGGACTGGCCTTCGAGCTGGGAAACCAAGGAACAGGGTGTGGGGGTAGGCCGTTATACCGATCCTGGTTTTGCGAAACTCGAGTTTGAAAAGCTGTGGAGCCGCGTGTGGCAGGTCGCCGCTAGAGTCGACGAAATTCCTGAAACCGGCGACTACACTACCTACAAGATCGGCGACCAGTCGATTCTGTTGGTACGGGTGGACGAGTCCACCATCAAGGCCTACTACAACTTCTGTCCCCACCGCGGCACCACACTCGGTGACGGTTGTGGTCACTTCAAGGATGGCAAGATCATCTGCCCATTCCACGGCTGGCGTTGGGACCTCGAAGGCAATATCCAGCTGGTGCTGGAACGCAATGAGTTCCGTGGTGGCCAACTGCGGGACAGCGATGTCGCCATGAAAGAAATTGATTCCGTGGTCTATGCAGGCTTTGTATTTGTCAACATGGCGTCGGACCCTGAACCTTTCGATGAGTTTATCGCACCGGTCAGAAAATATTTAGACGGGTTCGTGATGAGTGAAAAGCGCCACATCTGGTGGAAAAAGGCAGAGATGCCTTCCAACTGGAAAGTCGCTCAGGAAGCCTTCTATGAAACCTATCATGTATCGGCAACTCATCCGCAACTGGAAAAGGTTGGCAGCCAGATTGTCTACGGCGACCGCATCGATGGGGAAATGATCTATCAGGGAGTGACCTATGAGGCCCTGGATAAGGGCAACGGCAGATTCTATGGCGGTGAAAAGTCACCCATTGGTGGCAATATCCAGGAACCCACCGACAACCTGGTTGAGGAAATGGCCGCACGTATGAACCTCACCGCGGAAGGCCTGGGTGCTATGATTCTTAAAGAGGACATCGATCTGCTGCTGACGCTGAAGGATAGGGATCTCCCTCCCGACGCCAACCTTGGCGCGGAGTATGTCAAACTGCAATACGAACACGCAGCAGAAGTAAAACGGGCAATGCCAGATCAAGATCCCGAGCTTATCGCAATGTGGGGCGGCATGTTTACCCTATTTCCCAATATCCTTATCCTGCCACAGGCGGGTAACGCAGCTATCTATCGCGCGCTGCCACACCCAACCGACCCGAATAAGTCTACGTTTGAGATTTTTTCGACAACGTCTTATCCCGAGGGCGAAAAACCACCCCGCGCAGAGGTAGAACTTGTCACTGATCCTGAGCAAATAGGTCTTATACCACGCCAGGACCTGGGCAACATCCCAAGGATTCAGGAGGGACTGCGCTCGAAGGGGATGAAGCAGACTTGGCTGGCTTCGAACCAGGAAAAGCTGATTCTGAACATGCATCAGGAATTGGACCGCTACCTACTTTCTTGATGATCAGTCTCGGGGGTGAGCGGAGTCCCCGTAGTAGATATGTGACAAATCCGGACAGTCGCACGAATTGATTAGTGGAAGTGAATTTGCACATGGTCGTGTCGGATTTAAATCCGACCTACACGGCTACGGAGCACCGTAGGGTGGATTTACCCTGAGAAACGGGCACAAGAGGCGTTTTTTGCCGTAATCCACCACGACCATGCTCGAGATCACTCCCGCCAATCAAATCGAGCGACCGTCCGTATATGGACTCCTCACCGGCCAGTCAGGCTTAATGCCATTCAGCCAAGTACACGGCCCCCCTAAAATGAACCGCTCTAAAAAAGTTTGAACAATTACACGTTAAATCACTGGTTCACTCGCCGCCGCAGAGCTACGCGGTTGTGTAATACTCCAAACCCCGGTCGCTTCCATCACTGCCGCACCTTCCACGCGCAGCACCCCACGGACGAAAGCCATTTTCCGCCCCTGCCTTAGAATCTGACCATCAAGCTCGACAAAAGCCGGCGGGCGAACCGCACTCAGAAAGTGGCTGTCAAGATGAACTGTGGAGCAAATAGCTCGCCCAGTCGCCTCCCACACCATCAAGGACAACGCATGATCCATAAATGTCATCAGAACACCACCATGAACCACGCCTTGGGCATTGGCGTGACTCTCCTCGAGTTGCACGCCGTACCGCCAGCCGTTCTCATCGCGATGCGTCCACAAAGCACCCAGCGATGCCGGAATGCCCTTCATTTCCCGCCGCGTCCAATGATCTGGCGCCTGGCCGCCCGATTCGAGTTTATGAGCATCTGTTTTTAGGTCATCCAATTTCATCAATCACTCCTACTGGATAAAGTCGCCGCTCAATCAGCCTTTAGAGGCCATCTCGAAACAGTACTTCAAGTGGTCAATATGTCCTGAGGGCACAACCGGGAAACTCAGGCACTCATCCGTATCACGAATGGCTTTAATCTGTTCCGCAACCTCCTCGATACTCCAGGCAGGACGGTATACGCCTTTGGTTTCCACCGCATAGGCACGCGCAATTCGCCCAGCCATGGCGATCAGCATTTCGCCGGTGATGGTGCAGGATTCGTGGGACAACCAACCGACAGTGGGCGCAACCAATTCCGGATCCATCGGTGGATATTGGCTCGTATCCAATCCTTCCGCCATACGCGTCACGGCGCCGGGCAGAATAATATTACTTTTGATCCCGTATTCCGCCCCTTCCAGCGCCGCCACATTGGCCAAACCAATGAGGCCCGCCTTGGCCACGCTGTAGTTGACCACATTGGCGTTGCCGTAAAGACCATTGATGGAACCGGTCAGGACAATACGGCCGTAGCCGGCCTCGCGCATGTGAGGAAAAGCAGACCGGACAACGTGGAATCCACCGCGCAGATGCACGTCGAGAACCGATTCGAAGTCCTCATAACTGATTTCATGCAGGCCAGCACGGCGAACAATACCCGCGTTATGGATAAGAATATCAATACGAC
>Ga0213840_1001888_pt1 | contig 14846 bp, 12 predicted proteins | sample SWPATP22_FD_160132 | JGI IMG/M metagenome (GOLD analysis project Ga0213840, IMG submission 160132) | Coastal seawater microbial communities from Marineland, Florida, United States - SWPA TP2 #2 | ecosystem: Environmental > Aquatic > Marine > Coastal | place: USA: Florida | collected 2016-08-14 | reverse complement strand
CCAGCCCACTCCGGACAGCTTGGCGGGGGAGCTGTCAGCTCCTGGCCCGTTCTGGCCGCGATGCCCGCCCCGACCAGCCCAATCCGGACAGCTTGGCGGGGGAGCTGTCAGCTCCTGGCCCGTTCTGGCCGCGATCGCCGATCCAGCGGGCCCAAACCGGACAGCTTGGCGGGGGAGCTGTCAGCTCCTGGCCCGTTCTGGCCGCTATGCCCGCCCCGACCAGCCCAATCCGGACAGCTTGGCGGGGGAGCTGTCAGCTCCTCGGGGGTTCTGGCCGCGATCGCCGCACCAACGCGCCAGCCCCCACTTCCTCCGCGAGAGCCTCCTGGTCCGCGCCCGCCCCCACTTCCTCCGCGAGCGCCTCCCGAATCGCTGCCCTCCATGCGGCGACTCCTGCCTCCACCCGCTTGCTCTTCACCGGTGAACAGGCGTCCAACAGGGCGAGCGCCGCGGCCGGCTGGCCCGCCGCGATGAGGCCCCCGATCGCGGGCTGCAGCGCCAGCACGTTGAGCCCCTCCTCCTGCGCCAGGCCCAATGCGAGCGCGGCCGCCTCGTCCGAGTCCGAGCCTCCAGCCGCCAGGAGCGCCACGATGAGGTCCGCCTGACAGGTGCGACGCAGCGCCGCCTGCTGCGCGTGCGCCCGGTAGCGGGCATAGCGCACCCCGCGCTCCGGATCCCTGCGCGCGAGCCGGTGCACCCAGCGCTGCGACCAGAGGGCGAACACGACCTTCATCAGCAGCCAGGTCACCAGCCCCACCGGGATCCCGAAGTACGCAGAGCCCGTGTCGATCCCAGCCGCCACCCCGGCCAGCACGGGGACGAGTTCGAGGGGGCCGCCGCCCGCCATCGCCGCGAAGAGCTGGTCCACCCGCCCGAGCTCCGGCCGCGGCCCGTCGTCCGGCGGCTCCACGCGCGGCAGGCGTCCGAACGTGAGCGCATCGGCGAGCACCAGCACGAGCCACCCGACCTGCGCCAACGGAACCGCCAGCCCGGCCACGACCAGCAGCACCAGCGGCCGTGGAATCTCTACGCCCGCGCCCACGATCGCCACGGCCACCAGCCCCAGCACGAGCCCGAGCAGGCCCACCCCCCACCGGCGCACCCACCCGGGCATCGGTCCCGCGCGCCCCCCCACGGACGCCCCGGCCGCTGCCCCGATGAGCGCGGTGGCGGCGAGCAACGAGGGCCTGGTGGCGTCGCGGAGGCTCGCCTCCGCGTGGTGTACGGCCTCGGACCACGGGTGGTGGGTGAGCTCACCGAGGAGGGCGGCCGCTCCCAGCGACGCGCCGAACCCCAGGACCCCCGCGACCACTCCGGCCGCGAGCTGGATCCGCGCGGGGACGTGGGCGACCACCAACGTGGCCGGCACGAGCGTGAGCAGCGCGATGACGGGTCCGCGGGCAAGCGCCCAGTCCAGGGACCCGAACAGGGGGTACCCCGTCATCACTCCGCCCAGCGTGAACGCCGTCGTGAGCACCACCGTGAACAACACGGCCCGGCCGACGGCCTGTCGCGTGGGACCGGCACGATCGGCCTGCGCGACCACGACGCCGAGGTTGGGGTGGGCCTGGATCTCGATGCCCGATCGTATCGGAGCCTCACGAACCGCCCTGCAGCGACGACCCAGGCTTCGACTACTCTCTGTCGCCATGGACTTCACCGATCGCCACGTCGTCGTCACCGGGGGCACCGGAGCCCTGGGCACCGCACTCATCCACCGCCTGCTCGTGCTCGGCGCCGTCGTCCACGTGCCGGCCTTCGAGCAGCCCGTCGATCCCGCGTGGCCCCACCACGGCCGGGTGCAGCTGACGGAGGGCGTCGACGGCACCGACGAGGATGCGGTGCTCGCCTTCTATGCGGAACTCCCGGAGCTCTGGGCGTCGCTCCACTGCGCCGGCGGCTTCGCCATGTCCGACCTCGGAGACACGTCGCTCGCCCAGCAGCGGCGGATGATGGCGATGAACTTCGACACCTGCTTCCTGTCGTGCCGGGGCGCCGCGGGCGCGATGGGCGACGCAGGCCGGATCGTCAACGTGGCCGCCCGCCCCGCTCTGGAGCCGCGATCGGGGGCGGGGATGGCGCCCTACACCGCGAGCAAGGCGGCCGTGGCGGCCCTGACGAGCGCCCTCGCGGCCGAGCTCGCCGACCGGCGGATCCTGGTGAACGCCGTGGCGCCGTCGATCATCGACACCCCGGCCAACCGCGCAGCCATGCCCGGGGCGGATCACGCGAGCTGGGTGCCGCCGCAGGACCTCGCCGACACCATCCTCTGGCTCGCCTCCCCGGAGAACGCAGGATCCGGCGGTGTCCTGCCGGTCTACGGCCGCGCCTGATGCGCTGGCTCGCGCTGCTCTCCGTGGTCGCCCTGCTCGGCGCGGCGCCCGCCCATCCGGCCGCCAAGGACAAGCACATCGCGCTGCCCGACGGCACGCGCATCGACTACCTGGAGGTCCTGCCACCGGACTACCAGCGCCGCAAGGACTGGTACCCCATGGTGCTCGCCCTGCCGCCGGGTCCGCAGACGCGCGACATGGCCGAGGCGGGCATCGCGCGCTGGCGCCGCCAGTGGCAGGACGCGGGCTGGGTGGTCCTCGCCCCCTGGGCCCCGGACGGGCAGACGTTCAACGGGGACGCCAGCAAGCACCTGGGCCCGCTCACCGAAGCGCTCGCGAAGCGCTACGCCCCGGACGGCACGAAGTTCCACCTGGTGGGCATCAGCAACGGAGGACGCAGCGCGTTCACCGCCGCGCTCGCCGCCCCCGACCGCTTCCACTCCATGGTCGTCCTGCCGGGCCTGCCCACCAGCGCACAGACCGCCCGGCTCGGGGAGCTCACGGATCTGCCCATCACGCTCGTGGTCGGGAGCGAGGACGGCGGCTGGACGAGCGGATCCGCGGACACGGCGAAGGCGCTGACGGACGTGGGCGGCAAGGTCGAGCTCGTCGTCCTCGAGGGCGAGGGGCACGACGCGTTCCAGCAGGTCACCCACGCGCGCCTCGCGGGGTGGCTGAGCAAGCGATAGCCGGGTCCCGCCGGGTATCGTTCCGCGGGGGAACCACGGGAGAGCGACTGTTCGTGCACGCCTTCGTCCGCCTGCTGCTCCCCGACGGCTCGGAGCACACGCTCGCCCCCGGCGACCTCATCGGTCGGCTGGAGACGGCGGCGCTGTCGCTGTCGGACGCGCGGATCTCCGAGGCGCACGCGCTCGTCAGCCTGCGGGGTGAGGAGCTCCGGCTCCTGGGACTGCGCGGACGGTTCGCGGTGGACCAGGCCCCCCTGAAGGAGGTCGTCCTGCGCCCCGGCCTCGCCATCGAGTTCGCGCCGGGACTGACGGTCCGCGTGGTGGACGTGACGCTGCCCGACGAAGTCCTCGCGCTGGAGGGTGACGGCCTCCCTCGCCAGGTCCTGTCGGGGGTCTGCTCGCTGCACCTCAAGCCCGAGCCGCGGATCGCGCACCGGTACGAAGCGGCCGCGGCCGCGCACATCTGGTCCGTCGGCGGGTCCTGGACGCTCCAGATCGGGGACACGCCCGCGCGCCCGCTCGAGGCCGGGGACGAGTTCACCCTCGACGGACGGGCGTTCGCCGCCGTGCCCGTGTCGCTCCTCGAGGCCGCGAGCCCGGCCACCCGCGCGGGCGGCGTGAGGCCGCCGATCACGATCGAGGCCCGCTTCGACACCGTGCACATCCACCAGGACGGGGTCCCGGCCCTCAGCCTGAGCGGGATCGCGGCGCGGATCCTGTCCGAGCTCGTGGCCTTCGACGGTCCCGTGCACTGGCAGACGATCGCCGCGGAGATCTGGAAGGACGAGACCGAGAAGCTGCTGCTCCGCCGGAAGTGGGACGTCAGCCTCGCTCGCCTGCGCCGCAAGCTGAAGGACGCGGGGCTCCCCCCCGGCTTGCTCCGGGCCGCCCGCACCGGCCACGCCGAGCTGGCCCTCGAGCTCGGCGACACGGTCCTCGACCGCACGTGATCCCCCGAACGACGTGATGGACGACTCCGACGAGGGCGGGAGTGTCGCGGGAGTCTGGGCGACGCCAGTCAGCCCCGATGCGCTCACGACCGACGCGCAGCACCCGTTCAGCATCGACAACGCAGACCGGTACGACCGGGGCGGACTGCTCGGGGCGGGCGGCATGGGCCGGGTGTTCACCGCGCGGGACCGCCGCCTCAACCGCGAGGTCGCCCTCAAGGAGGTGACCGTCTCGGCGGGTCGCTCGGGCGCGGACCGGCTCGCCCAGGAGGCCTGGATCACCGCCCAGCTCGAGCATCCGAACATCGTCCCCGTGCACGACGCCGGGACGGACGCGGAGGGCACCCCCTGGTACACGATGCGGCTCATCCGGGGCCGCACCCTGCACGACGTGCTGGACGGGGCGGATCGCGCGACGCGGCTGGGCACCCTGCGCCACGTGCTCGCCGCGTGCGAGGCGGTGGCGTACGCGCACAGCCGCGGGATCGTCCATCGCGATCTGAAGCCCCAGAACATCCTCGTCGGCGGCTTCGGCGAGACCCAGGTGGCGGACTGGGGCCTCGCGCGGCCGCTCGACGGAGAGCAGGAGGACTGGCAGGACGTCGTGCCCGCGGAGCACGGCGCGGCCACGATGGTGGGCGCCGCCGTGGGGACCCCCGCGTGGATGAGCCCCGAGCAGATCCGGGGCGAGCCCGCGACCCGGCGGTCCGACGTCTGGTCCCTCGGCGCCGTGCTGCGGCAGGTGCTGACGGGACGTCCGCCGTACGCCGGCGTCGCGCCGGACCAGATCCTCTCCCAGCGGCTCGCGTCCGGGGACGAGCACCTCGAGCGCACGCTGGACGGACCGGACACCTTCGCGGCGCGTGCCGAGCTCGAGGCGATCGTGAGACGCGCGATGGCCCCGGTGGCGTGGGACCGCTACGCCGACGCCGCCGAGCTGTCCGCCGATCTCGCCCGCTACCTGGACGGGCGCCGGGTGCACGCCCACGAATACTCGGCCGTCGATCTCCTCCGGCGCCTCGGGAGGCTCTGGCGGGCGCCGCTCGTGGTCGGGGTCATCGGCGCCGCGCTGGTCCTGGCCGCCGTCGCCGTGGGGTACCGCAACACGGCCGCCGAGCAGCGTCGGGCCCAGCGCAACCTCGCGCAGGCGCTGCTCGTCCAGGCCCGCGCCGCCCAGGAGATCGGAGATCGACCCCGCGCGGAGGTCCTGGCCACCGAGATCCTCGCCATCGCCGAGTCGCCTGCAGCCCGTGGGATCCTGGCGCTCTTCGCAGGCGCGACGCCCCCGTCCGTCTCCGTGACCCCCGCGCCCACCGACGGGTGCGACGCAGTGCGCATGGTGGACGCGACGCTGTGGACCTGCGCCCGCGGCGCCGAGCTGAGCGGTCACCGGATCGGCTCCGACGCGACCCTGTGGACGCGGACGTTCCCCTACGTCGTGACTCCGCTCGCGGCCGACGGCGGGCTGCTCTTCGCCGCCGTGAAGCTCGACGTCCTCGAACAACTCGACCCCGCGACCGGCGAGACCCTGCGCGCGCTGCCCACCGCGCTGTTCCCCGAACAGATCCGCCGGTCGGCCGATGGTCGCTACGCCGCCGCCTGGCGGGCCCACCACCTCGTCCTCTGGGATCTGGAGGACGGGACGGACCACGTGATCCAGGGCTGCGGTCCCCCGACCGTGGTGACGGCGGCCACGTTCGGGGCGCGCGGGCTCTTCGTCATCTGCGCGGACTTCCGCCGCGGGTGGGTCGATCTCGCCTCCCCCACGGACGCGCTGTTCCCCGGCTTCATGCCCCCGGAGGCCAGCGCGACGGGGCTCGCAGCCGTGGCCTCCATCGGGGCGGACCGGTTCGTGTTGGCGACCCACCGCGGGCAGCTCCACGTCTACGACGCCGGTCAGGACACGGCGTCGACGACACTCGACGTGTCCCGGCAGGGGCTCGTCGCGCTCGCCACCGACCCGGCGGGCAGCCGGGTCGCGATCCGCGGGGAGCGCGGAGACGTCTGGCTCTGGGACGTCGACGCGCCCCAGGCCACGCCGCTCCCAGGGCGCGCGCGCAGCCTCCTGTTCCCCAGCGACGACCGGCTGCTGGCGCTCGGGGGTGATCTCCGGACCTGGTCGCTCCCTGGCGTCGCGTCGCCGCGCGCGATCGACACGACCGCCGGCGTCAGCGCGCTCCGCGTATCGAGCCGCGGCACGATCGCCGCCGCCACCGGACACGGTCACGTGATGCTCTGGGATCCCGACCGCCGACGCGTCGACGACGTGCCGCTCGTCGACGCCGTGATCAAGGACCTCACCTTCGCGCCGGACGGGGACTCGGTCCTGGCCAGCACCGCCCACGACCAGCCCGCCCAGCTCGCCTGGATCGACGTGGACTCCCTCGCGCTCGAGCCGGTGACGGCGCAGCGGTACCTCCGGCGGATGGAGCTGCTGCAGGACGGGTCACTCGTCGGCCTGAACTGGTCGGAGTACGGCCCCTTGTACGCCCGGTCTCCGGACGCGCCGGCCGCGCCGCTGGCCTGGGCGCCCCGACCCAGCTTCGGGCTGTCCGTGGACCGGTCCCGCACCCACGTCGCGAGCCTGGCGGACGATCGCGTCGTCCGGGTGGGGACCCTGGGTCCGACCGGGCTGGGGCTGGCGTGGGAGTTCCCCGTGCCGGACGCGGTGTCAGTGGCCATCCATCGCTCGGGACGGGTGGCGGTGGGCGTCCCGGAGGGTGCGCTCCTCATCGACCCGGCCGGCGCCACGACCCGGCTCGTGGCCCCCGCCCTGCAGGTGATCACCATCGCGTTCTCGCCCGATGGTCGGACGCTCGCCGGCGGCGATCTCTCCGGCCGCATCTGGGTCTGGGACGTCCCGTCGGCGCGCCTGATCGCCGAGCTGCGCGGGCACGAGTCCCGGGTGTCGGGGCTCGCCTTCCGAGGCGACGCCGAGCTCGTCTCGGGCAGCTGGGACACCACCGTCCGCCGCTGGGACCTGGGCCCGGCGCGGGCGTCGCTGGCGGATCTGCGACGCGCCACGGCGGGCTGGAGCCTCGACCTGGAGGACGTCCTGACCGACCAGTAGGCTCGCTGCATGGTGCGGATCACGATCGTGGGCGACCGGGCCCCGGAGCGGGCCACCCACCGGGCGACGGAGGAGGCGCTCCGCCACGCCGGGGAGGTCGCCCTGCGCTGGACCGCCACGGACGCCGTCAGGACCGCCGGGCTGGGCGCCGCCGACGGGGTGTTCATCGCGCCCGGCAGCCCGTACCGCGATCGGCACGGAGCCTTGGACGCGATCCGGGCCGCGCGCACTCGGGGGATCCCGCTGCTGGGTACCTGCGCCGGCTTCCAGCACATCGTCCTGGAGTTCGCGCGGTCGGTGCTGGGCTGGGACGAGGCGGACCACGCCGAGTACGAGGGCGTGCACCCGGAGCGCGCGTTGATTCGGCCCCTGACGTGCTCGCTCGTGGGGACGCGCGGACGGGTCGACCTCACGCCCGGCTCGCGCGTGCACCGGGCGCACGGCGCGGGTCGCGTGGTCGAGGAGTACCGCTGCTCGTACGGGGTGGACGCGGAGGGATCCGCGGCCTTCGATGCGGCGGGGTTGCGGGTGACGGGGCGCGACGAGAACGGGCTGCCGCGGGTGGTGGAGCTCGACGGCCACCCCTTCTTCGTGGGCACGCTCTACGTGCCGCAGCTCAGCTCGACCGCCGAGCGCCCGCACCCGCTCATCGCGGCGTTCGTCCGGGCCTGCGGGGGCTGAGCTTCGCTGTACCGCCGTTTCGGGCCTGCGGGGGCTGACCGTCCCTACAGCGACGTCCGGTCCCGCGACCACGGGTCCGTCCTACAGCGCCGTCCGGTCCCTCGACCGCGGATCGTCGACGCGCGGCCCGCTGTGGAACACCCCGTCGATGCTCCGGTCCCGCCAGGCGATCGTGCTGTCGTAGTAGGCCTCGCCGGGGTCGATCCGCGTCAGCAGCAGTCCGCTCCGGTTGCGGCGCAGGCGACCGACCATCACGCCGTCGGGCCGCACGACCAGGCTCGGCCAGCAGCTCTGGGGCGCGGACGTGTTGCTCGCGCTGATCAAGACGTAGTTGTTGGCGGCCATCGAGATCATCGTGGCCGGCATGGTGATGCCCGGCAGCGTGCCGGCGCCGCCGTGGAAGCGGTGGTGCTCGCGTCCGGTGGCGTCGTGCATCGCCTCCCACCGGTCCGGCGGCACGTTGCCGGCGTGGTAGCTGTGGAACATCACCTGGACGCCGCGCCGCTTGTACTGCCGGTACAGCTCCGGGTAGCGGTAGTCGTGGCAGATCAGGACCCCGCAGGTCACGCCGCTGAGCGTGAACGTGCAGAAGTGATCGCCGGACGAGTAGTGGGCGAGATCGCCCTGATCGGCCGACGCGGGGCCCGCGCAGAAGAGCTTGTCGTAGCGATCGACGAGCGCGCCGTCCGCGCCGATGACATAGACGCAGTTGTGCGGCTTGTGGGGCGGGGTGAGGGGGTGGCTGCTCCCCATGACGACTGCGACGCCGGAGGCCTGCGCAGCCTCCTGGACACGCTCGGTCGCGGCCCGGAGCTGGCCCCAGTCGAAGCCGTCGTAGGACGGGAAGTCGACGCCGGCGTAGCCCGACAGCGCGCACTCCGGGAGGTGCACGACGTCCGCGCCGGCATCGGAGGCCTGCAGGATCTGGCGCCGCACGTGGCGCAGGTTCGAGCGGACGTCCGCAGAGACGGGGAAGGCGCTGGTGGCGACGGTGAGCGGCATGCGCGGGACGATCGCACGCGTGGGACACTCGGTGCATGGCCTTCCCGAGCTGCTTTGCTGCCCTGCCCGTCCCCGCGCTCCCGGAGCTGACCGCTCTGCACGACGGGTTGCCGCCCGAGCTGCGGCGCATCCACCCCGAGGATCAGCACCTCACCATCGCGTACTTCGGGCGCATCGACCCCGCCCTCCACGCGCCCCTGCTGGACGCGCTGGGCGGCGTGCCGTTCGACGGCGCGCGCGTCGTGCTCGACGCCGTGCTGCCCCTCCCGAGCCGCGAGCACCCGAGCGCGCTGACGCTCACCCTGGAGCCGGGCGACGGAAAGGACGCGATCGTGGCGCTGATGCACGACCAGCGCGCCCCACTCGCGGCGATCGCGGGGACCCCGGTGGAGACGCGCCCTCCCCTCCCCCACGTCACGTTCGCCCGGCCCCGTGGCCGGCGCATGACGGACGCGAGGCGCGACGCGGTCCTCGCGTGGGCCGACGCCCAGCCGGCGCTCGGGTGCGCGGTGGAGCTCGGTGGGCTCGTGCTCATGCGCTCGCGACCGCCCGGGGGTCCTGGTCCTCACTACGAGATCGTCCAGCCGCCGCGCTGAGCCGCCAGGGCGTCCACCGACGCGCCGAGCCGCCAGGGCGTCCACCGACGCGCCGAGCGACGCTCGCGCCTACGCCTCGCGACAAGAAAAGAACGACCGTTCGTTTTTACTTATGGACAACACGAACGGTCGTGCTATCCATTGGCCATGAGCAAGGGACGCGCGACCCGTGACCAGATCCTGAAGCACGCCCTGTCCGAGGCGAGCCGCTTCGGTCTCGAGGGCTTGTCCATCGGCGCCCTGGCGAAGGACGTCGGCATGTCGAAGAGCGGGCTGTTCGCGCACTTCGGCTCCAAGGAAGGCCTGCAGATCTCGGTGCTCGGGCGCGCTGCGGACCTCTACATCGACAACGTCGTCCTGCCCGCCATCGAGGAGCCTCGCGGCGAGCCGCGGGTCCGCGCCCTGTTCGCCAACTGGCTCGACTGGACCGACTCCGTCGCTGTCCCCGGCGGGTGCCTGTTCATGTCCGCGGCGTTCGAGTTCGAAGATCGGCCGGGCGCCGTCCGGGACACGCTCGTCGTCCAGATCCAGTTGCTCCAGGACGCGCTGCGCCGCGCCGCCGCGATCGCCGTCGAGGAGGCGCACTTCCGCCAGGACCTCGACCTCGACCTGTTCGCGTTTAACTGGCACGCGCTGCTGCTCGGCTACCACATCCAGGGGCGGCTCCTGCACGTCCCCGCCGCGAGGACGATGGCGATCGAGGCGTTCGATCGCCTCGTCCGGTCCGCACGCGCCGCCCACCGCACCGACTGATCCACCACGAAGGAGAGCCGTCATGGCCGATGTTCACTCCGCAGAAAAAAGCACGAACGTTCGCTCTAACCTGAGCCGCCTGGCCGCGTTCGGGGTCGCCCGCGCCTTCACCTGGGCCCCCTCGGTCTCCGCATCCGCCGCGCTGTACCTGTGGGCCCACCCCCAGCGCCGCACCCGCCCCGCGCGCGAGGCCTCCATCCTCGACGGCGCGACCCCGATCCGGATCCCGATGGGCATGGGAAGCCTCGCCGGCTGGCGCTGGACGCCGCGCTCGGCCGCCGCCTCCTCCGCCTCGCTGGGGGCCCAGGCCCCTCGCGCTCTCGCGGTCCACACCGCCACCTCCGCCGCCGGCGCTCCCACGGTCCTGCTGGTGCATGGCTGGGAGGGGCGAGGCAGCCAGCTCGGCTCGTTCGTGGAGCCCCTGGTCGACGCCGGCTACAGCGTGGTGAGCTTCGACGCTCCGGCGCACGGCGACTCCCAGGGCGAGCGCGCCTCGCTGATCCGGTTCGCGGACGCGATCGACGCAGCCGTCCGGTCGGTCGGCCCGGTGCACGGCATCGTGGCCCACTCCATGGGCGGCGCCGCCACGCTCCTCGCCATCTCCGGCGGCCTCGACGTGAAGCGGCTCGTCCTGGTGGCGCCCGCCGACCCGTCCCACGCCATCGCGCGGTTCTCGGACGCCGTGGGCATCCCCGACACGGTCCAGGCCCGGATGGAGGACGACCTCGTCACGCGGTACGGCGCAGGCATCCGGACCTTCGGCGCCCCCGTGCTCGCCGCCGGCAGCCCGGCACCCGCGCTCGTCATCCACGACCACGCCGACCGTTGGGTGCCGATCGCAGACGGGCACGCATACGCCGACGCGCGCCCGGACTTCGTCCTCGTGGAGACGAACGGGCTCGGGCACCACCGGATCCTCCGGGACCCGAGCGTGATCGCGTCCACTGTCCGCTACCTCGGGGGCGCGGATGCTGTGCCGGTCGAGATCGACGCCCCGGAGAGGCGGGCGGCCCTCCCTACCGGGCCGCTGGACGCCATCACCATCACGGAAGAGGAGATCCTGGCGGACCTGGCCCACGGCCGCTGACCCGCTCCCGGCCGGGAGTTGACCCAGAGGCCAACTTGGCCTGGAGGTCAACTCCGACCCGAGTTGACCCAGAGGCCAACTTGGCCTGCAGATCAACTCCGACCCGAGCTGACCCAGAGGCCAACTTGGCCTGCAGATCAACTCCGACCCGAGTTGACCCAGAGGCCAACTTGGCCTGCAGATCAACTCCGACCCGAACTGGCCGGATTAGACTCGCCGCATGCCCCCCCTCTCCAGGCTGGCCCTCCTGGCTCTCCTCCTCGTCACCATGGGGTGCGCCACACTCCCCGCGGCGCGGCCCCTGGACCCGGGCCTTCACGAGATCGGCGCGTCCATGGGCGGGCCCGTCCTGAACCTGGGTGGGACACCACTCCCCGTTCCGTTGCTGAACCTGCAGGGTCGGCACGGCCTGCCCAAGCTCCTCGACCGCCCCATCGACCTGACCTACGGCCTGAACCTCATGGGCCTGCCCTTCGGCATCCTCCAGGGACACGTGGGGATGGGCTGGATGGTGGTGAAGCAGCGCGGCGCGGCGCCGGCCATCACGGTCGCGGACAAGCAGTTCTTCGGCACCAACGCGCTGGGCCTGCCCAACAAGCCCGCGGCCGTCGCGACGGGCTGGGCCGCCAACCAGCTCGAGGTCGACATCTCCTGGGAGATCGAGCGCCAGGTGATCTACGCCGGCCTCACCCAGTACTTCGACTTCGGCAACCCCCAGCTCACCCTCACGCCGTCGTTCGGGGCGTCGTTCGACACCAGCCCCCTGACCGACGGCGGACTCAAGATCCACCTGGACTTCCGCTGGTACGCCCTCAACCAGAGGGACATGTACGACGCCATCCGCTGGGTCCCCCGCCCCCAGGGCTCCTGGGGCTTCGGCGCCAGCCTGAGCTACGTGTTCGGGGCGGGCAGCAACCGCAAGCCCGCGGCCGCCGCGGAGGAGTCATGAACCGCCTGCTGCTGGCCACCCTGGTGCTCCCGCTCCTGCCGGGCTGCCTCGACCTGGACGGCTTCGTCTACGGCGCCGTGCACTGCACCACCGTGGGCCCGGACACCTGCGAAGACAGCCGCTTCGACAACGACTGGGACCGGGCCTGCGTGCCGTGCGAAGAGCCGTACGACTGGACGCGGGACTACGACTGGATCGAGGGCACCCTCGACGAGGGAACGCCGGACGTGCGCCCCATCGAGACCGACGTCGAGCAGCTCTGGATCGTCCCCGACGACAACCTGGCCGCGCTGGACACCTATGTCATCCCGAGCCACGGCGAGGTCCCGGAGCTCGCGAACACCACGATCCTCTACAACCACGGCAACTACCTGGGCATCGAGCACTACCTGCCCCGCGTGCGCTTCCTGCACGAGGCCGGCTACGGCGTGATCGTCTGGGACTACCGCGGCTACGGGAAGAGCACGCCGGAGGAGACGCCCACGACGGACCAGTTCCTGGCGGACGCGCACACTGCGCTGGCCCGGGCCAAGGAGCTGGCCCCCGATCCCGACAAGATCATCGTCTACGCCAACTCGCTCGGCGGCATCCCAGCGGTGGAGATGTCCGTCGCGGAGCCGCCGTGCGCGCTGATGCTCGAGGCGGGCTTCACGTCCATGTCGCGCATCAGCCGGTCGAACTCCACGACGTCTTTCGGCGAGTCGTTCCTGTCCCAGAACAAGTTCGACAACGTGGCGAAGCTGCAGGGCTACGCGGACCCGCTGCTCGTCATGAGCGGCGACGAGGACAACTTCTTCCCCATCGAAGACCAGCGCGCGCTGTACGACGCGGCCGAGGGGCCGAAGTCGTTCTGGGTCGCGGTCGGAGCGAAGCACGGCATCAGCAACGGCGGCGTGCCGGAGGTCGGGCTGACGCCGTACTACGAGGCGATGTCCCGCTTCCTGCGCGACACAGCCCCGAGCTGTCTGACGCTGTAGGTCGACCTAGAGCAGGTCGACGTCGATGTCCATCATCGGGCCCTTGCCCACCGCGACCTTCGCGGCGTACATCGCGGCCTCGGGGAGGACCATCTCGAAGTAGAACCGCGCGGTCTGCATCTTGCTGACGCGGGTCTTGTCGTCCTCGGGCAGCTCGACGACGTGCTGGGCGATCTTGAGCCAGACGTACCCGAGCGTCACCAGCGCGAACTGGTTCAGGTAGTTGCTGGCCACCGCGCCGATGACCTCGTTGTCCTGCATGCCGGCGGCGGCCATGGACATCGTGGTCTCGTTCAGGCGCTTGCTCTCACCCTTGAGGGCGGTCGCGAAGGGCGCGAGGCGCTCGTCGCCGAGCGTGGCCTTGAGGAGCGCGCCGACCTCGCCAGCAAACACCCGCATGAGCCGTCCGCCGCCCATGGCGAGCTTGCGGCCCACGAGGTCCAGCGCCTGGATGTGGTTGGTGCCCTCGTAGATCATCGCGATGCGCTCGTCGCGCATGTACTGCTCGACGGGCCAATCCGACGTGTAGCCCGCGCCGCCCATGACCTGCATGGCCTCGCTGATGTTGGCGAAACCGCGCTCGGAGCCGAAGCTCTTGATGATGGGAGTCAGCAGGGCGACCAGGTCGCTCGCCTTCTCCTTGGCCTCGCCGTCCTCGCCGTGGTGCATCACGTCGTAGTTGATGGAGATCCAGGCGACGAGGCCACGCAGGCCCTCGGTCGTGGACTTCACGTTGAGCAGCATCCGCCGCACGTCGGGGTGCACGAGGATGGTGTCCGCGCCGTGCTCGGCGTCGCGCTTCGCCGGGTCCAGCGAGCGGGACTGGCGCCGGTCCTTCGCGAAGGCCAGGGCGTTCTGGTAGGCGGCCTCGCCCAGGGCGACGCCCTCGGTGCCGACCTGCAGGCGCGCCGCGTTCATCATCGTGAACATGGAGCGCATGCCCTTGTTGGGCACGCCCACGAGCCAGCCCTCGGCGCCCTCGAGGTTGATGACGCAGGTGGGGGAGGCGTGGATGCCGACCTTGTGGTCCGCGCCGCCGCAGAACACGGGGTTGCGGGAGCCGTCGTCCAGGTACTTCGGGACGATGAACGTGCTGATGCCCTTGATGCCCTCGGGGGCGTCGGGGAGGCGCGCGAGCACGAGGTGCACGATGTTGTCGGTCATGCCGTGCTCACCGAAGGTGATCCACGTCTTCGTACCGGTCAGCTTGAAGTGGTCGCCGAACGGCTCGGCCTTGGTCGTCAGGAGACCGAGGTCCGTGCCGCACTGCGGCTCCGTCAGGCACATCGTGCCGGCCCACTCGCCCGTGACGAGCTTCGGCAGCAGCTTGGCCTTGAGCTCGTCGGAGCCGTGGGCCTCGAGCGCCTCGATGAGGCCGGACGTGAGGCCCGGGCACATCGAGAAGGACTTGTTCGCCGCGACGATCACCTCCTGGCCCAGCACCGAGAGCGTGAAGGGCGCGCCGAGGCCGCCGTACTCCGGGTTGTGGGGCAGGCTCGCGTACCCGTTCATCGTGAAGTCCTTGTAGGCCTTGATGAAGCCGTCGGGGACGGTGATGTCGTGGGTCTCGGGGTCGTACTTGACGCCCTGCTTGTCGCCGGTGGCGTTCAGGGGCAGGAGCTCGTCGATGCAGAACTTCGCGTACGCCTCGAGCAGGCCCATGCCCGTCTCGATGTCGAAGTCCGCGAACTTCGGCATGGACTGAACGTTTCCGGCGTAGTCGAAGGCCTCGAGGAGGAAGCGGATGTCGGCGAGGGGC
>Ga0213840_1001885_pt1 | contig 14856 bp, 10 predicted proteins | sample SWPATP22_FD_160132 | JGI IMG/M metagenome (GOLD analysis project Ga0213840, IMG submission 160132) | Coastal seawater microbial communities from Marineland, Florida, United States - SWPA TP2 #2 | ecosystem: Environmental > Aquatic > Marine > Coastal | place: USA: Florida | collected 2016-08-14 | reverse complement strand
CCGCGTCGTACACGTTGAACACACCCGTGGCGGGGCCATAGAAGAGGTAGGTGGTGCCGGTGCTCGACCCGCCGAAGTCCTGCTGGCGCGCCCCCCCGGCGATGTCGGCAACCCCGTCGCCATCGACATCCCCGCCTGCCACGGCATGTCCGAAGAAGTCGGACTCCCAGGCGCCGTCGATGCGCACCATCGCCTCGCGCTGGGCGTGCCACACGCCGCTGAGCTCGGGTCCGCCCGGGCAGGTGTGACCGCCCCGGCATTCCAGCCCGTGGGCGCATCATAGGCATGGGCACCCACCACGAGATCGACGGTTCCATCGCCATTCAGGTCGCCCGCGGAGTCCACCGCCGAGCCCAGGTAGTCGCCGTTGTGGTGCCCTTCGATGCGGAGGTCCTCCACGTCGCCAATGGCTTGGGTGCCGGAGAGGTCGAACAGGCTGCCGGACAGCACCACATGCACGAAGCCCGAGCAGTCCTCCCCCTCCGCGCGGCAGGCTGTGCTGGCCACAAGGTCGGGCCGTCCGTCTCCATCGAGGTCGGGGCCGTTCGCCACGCTTCGCTCCCGACCCAGGTGGGCGAAGTCGCCGTCGCCGAGCAGCGTGAGGGAGACCCGCTCATCCACCGGGCCCCCCGCCATGCTGCGGTCTCCCCGAAACAGGTCGAGCCGCCCGCCGTAGTGGGCCGAGGTGCGGTCGACACCAACCCCCAACACGAACTCCGCGAGGCCGTCGCCGTCGATGTCGCCGAGGATGTGCGCATCCCCGTCGGCGTACTCGTAGGCGCTGTCGTGCTCGAACCAGACCCCTCCCGTGTCTTCAAGAAGCTCGTCGACGGTGGCCCACCGGCCGGTCGAGACCGAGTCGCCCCACACCAGCACCGACGCCTCCCGCCCAGGCATCGTGAACAGCAGCTCATCCATCCCGTCGCCGTCGACATCGCCATCCATCGACAGCGCCGTGCCAGCAAAGGCATGGTCGTCTCCTCCCCCGATGGACACGCTGTCGACGCGGCTGACGTCGATCTCGGTGTCGAGCGGACCCAGCACGAGCCACACACGGCCCGCATCCCGCTCTTCGTCGAAGCCCGCGCGGTCGGGGGCGCCCACCGCCATGTCGGTGTGCCCATCGCCGTTGAAGTCGCCGAGCGAGAACACATGGCCGAACTCGCTGCCGACATAGTTGCCATCGAACACAACGGCATCGGCCTCATCCGCCCGCACCGTGCCCTCGAGTCGACATGCCGCCGCGGCCCCATCGCAGTTGTCGTCGAGGCCGTTGCCGCAGATCTCTTCTGCATCGGGGTGCACGGACGGGTCGGCATCATCACAGTCGCCGTCCGCCTCGGCCACACCCTCCCCCACCACGCACACGTAGACCCGCTCGGCTCCGCCATGCCCATCCCCATCGGCATCGAGCCAGGCCTCCACGGTTCCCGCCAACACGAGGCTGTCGTCGGCATCATCCACCAGGCCATCGCAGTCGTTGTCCACCCCGTCGCAGGTCTCGCTGGCGCCCGGATGGACCGAGGCGTCCTGGTCGTCGCAGTCTTCGGCCGCGGACGCCCCGTCGGAGTCGGCGTCAACCAGAGCGCGGTCAGAGTCGGACTTGTCCCCTGCGCATCCCAGGCTGAACACAAGGGCGACCAGAGCACAATGCAAGCGCATCACATGAGCCTCCAGGGCAGGCCATCTCACAGCAGATGGTGCCCAGACCCTACTCAAGCCCAGGCGGACCCCACTCCCCCTCACTTCGGACCACCGTCGAGACCGCCGCCGAGCGAACGCTCACTGGCCGCTGCCGAAGCGCACTCCGATGAGGTCGTCGCCAGGGCTTGAGGACAGCAGGTCGGGCAGGCCGTCGGCGTTGTAGTCGCCCACTGCCATCGCGGTGCCCCGGCGCCCCTCCTCCCACACACCGACCATGTTGGCTTCGGTATCGAAGACGTTGAGAACGCCCGTGCTGGGGCCATAGAAGAGGCAGCTCGTGCCCCGCGCATTGCCGAGGCCGTCGGTGTAGGGCGCCCCGCCCGCCAGGTCGGCGGAGCCATCGCCGTCGAGGTCGCTGCCGCTCGCCACACTCCGGGCGTCGCCGAGGTCGTCCCACTCCTCGCCGTGGAGGCGGAGGGCCGCAAGCTCGCTGGACGGACCGCTGGCCAGCCCTCGGTCGACACCGAACAGCTCGACACACCCGGCCTCCCAGCCGACGGTGCTGTTGCCAGGGTCGCCGACCACGAACTCGGCCAGAAGGCGTGGCCCAGCTCGCTGTAGAGGTCGTGGCCGTCGAGCACCACGGCATCGCCCTCGACGGCTTCGAGGGTGCCTTCCATTCGACACGAGGGCGCCGCACCGTCGCAGTCGTCGTCGATGCCGTTGCCGCAGAGCTCGTCGGCATCGGGGTGCACGGCGGGGTCGTCGTCGTTGCAGTCGCCCGGTCCCCCCGCTGTCTCACATGCTGGCCCTCACTCGCAGGGCCAGTCCCCCAGCTCCAGCACATTGTCGGTCTCATCGCACTCATCGACGGCGCCCGCGGAGTCCACCTCCACCGTGAGCCGATCCCAGTCGTCGATGCCGACCTCCAGCACCGCGCTGTAGACACCGCTGCCCTCGGACAGGCCGGGCACCGTGTCCTGGCCCACCCGCGTGCCGTCTGAGGCGACCACGGCCACCTCGAAGGCACCGGCCTCCACCAGGCCCTCGTTCTCGATGGGAATGGCGATGTGGACGACGCCGTGGTCGCAGTCATCGAGGCACAGCTCGGGCTCACCCGGCTGCAGGTCGGCGCGCCAGTGTTCGCGGTGGGTGGTGAGGCCGGCAGAGCGGTAGTCGTTCCAGAGGTCCCAGGAGTCGGTGGGTGCCGCGGGGATGGAGGCGTCGTCGTCGACGTTGGAGACCCAGTAGCTGTGTTGATTCCACACCTGCCGGGTCATGGGCCAACCCAGGCCGCCCGAGCCGAACACCCGCAGGCCGTTCCACCCGGAGAAGTTGCCGTTGTTGCTGGCCAACAGGATCTCGGCCTCGCCGTCGGCGTCGACGTCCGCGATGATGGGGTACTCACCGCCGGTCGACGAGGCGTGTCCGGTGTCTTCGTGCACAACCGCACCGGTGAAGCCGTCGATGATGCGCCAGGTGATCTCATCGGCGTGGACCACCTCCAGATACCCGTCGCCATCGAGATCGACCGTGCTCACGCCCAGCGTGCCCGATGAGGTGTCGCGGATGGGCACCGCCCACAGCAGGTTGCCGGCCGCATCGAGGGCGGTGAGCTGCGTGAAGTCGCTCACGAGAATGTCGGGCTGACCGTTGTTGTCGAGGTCGGCGATGCTGGGGGGACCGCCTGGGCCGCCGCCTGGAGTGGCCATCGTCCAGCGCTCGGTGCCGTCGTTGAGCACAGCGGTGATGGCGAAGTCGCCGGAGCGCACGAGGTCGGGCAAGCCGTCGAGGTCGAGGTCGACGATGGCCACCAGACCGTCGTTCCCGCCGTCTGTCCACGATGTGCTGCCGTCCATCTCGTAGACGGTGTTGCCCGCCACCACCTCCTGGGTGCCATCGCCGTCCCAGTCGGCCACCACGCTGGCGAAGGCGGGGTAGCCGTAGAAGTCGATGCCGCCGTAGCCGCCCGTCCCCACCCCGAGCACATTCCCCTGGTGGTCGAAGATCTGGCGGCCATAGACCACCTCGGAGAAGCCGTCGCCGTCCATGTCGGACAGCACGATGCCACCGAAGATGCTGATCTCGCTGCCTGCCGCCCACTTGAAGGCGCCGGTGTCTCCCTCCACGCACACCACCGACGATGTCCAGCCCGGCATGCACACGTCGGGCTGCCCATCGGCATCGATGTCACCCACGGCGTGCTGACAGGCAGCGTTGAAGCGGTGGCCATCGGCCTGTCGAATGCTCCAGTGCACCGCACCCGTCTTGCCGTCGAGTGCGGTGAGGGCGCCGTTGCCGGTCCAGTAGTCGTCGCCCTTCTGGGAGAGGAAGACCACATCGGGGTCGTCGCCGGGACCGATGATGCCATCGGCATTGTCGTCGGTGAGGTGGGCCACGAAGGGGTTGGACTCGATGTTGTCCCAGCCCGGGTGGACGGTGTTGGTGGTCCACGACCACTCGAGGGTCGGTGAGATGGGCAACAAGGGCGTGCTGTTGGCGCAGGTGGAGACCGTCGACACGCTGTAGGCCGACGGAGCGGCGAAGCCATCACAGGTCTCGGTGTCGGGTGGCTCGCCCGTGTCGTCGGGCACCGTGTCGGTGTCCCCGGTGGGTCCCGTGTCTGCAGTGTCGTCTGGAACAACGTCGGTATCGCCTTCCTGGTGCTTTCCACCGCCGTCACGACCGCCTGTGTTGGGGTCGGGGTCCTTGCCGAACAGGCCGTAGTCGAGGCAACCCACGCCGGAGCAGAGGAGCACCACAAGGCATGCAGAGTCACTGATGACCTTCGCCATGGTCACCTCCAGGCGCAGAGTACCAACGATGCCGCAGCTGGGGCTTGAAATCAGGCTGACACCTGATCTCGCCAGGACGCCGCGTAGCCCGGCTACGTTCCACACACAGGCCAGGAGGTCCCATGGGGTTCGGACGTCGCAACGCTTCTCAGGAAACTCAAGACCAGGACACCCAAGATAGTGCACAAGGCGCCAGCGGCTACTCCCAGGCGATGGGCAACAGCGCCCAGGCCGCAATGATGCCGGGCGTGGTCCCCACTGGTCCGGTGGCCACCGGCCTGTTCGGCTGGGCCGCCGACCGCATCGGAGACGCCCTCAACATCCGTCCCGACGAGGCCCGACGCGACGCAGAGGAGGAGCTGGCCGACTTCATGGGCCAGTCCTACAGCAAAGACGACCACCAGCCGTCCACCGGCCGCGGCCTGTTCGACGCCGACTACGACCCCTCGGCCGGTGAGCTGCGCATCACCTGCCGGGTCCACTTCACCTTCCGCAACGGCGACCCCACCGACCCCGACTGGACCGCCAAGACGGCAGGCGGCACCTTCGACGCCGCCGACTTCGAGTGGCAGGACGACGAGAAGACCGGCTTCGCCGACAACACCCTGGCGGCCATCGAGGCGGTGTGGTCGGAGCAGTACAGCTTCCACTCCACCAGGCCCCACTGGGGCAGCCTGCCCACCGTGAAGGTGGTGGTCGACATCCAGCAGGTCGACCAGGCCGACGCCCACTACGACATCGAGGTGTTCAAGTGGCCGAGCGATGTGTTGGGTGCCCACGTCGACATCCCCGCGGCAGGAGCCACCCAGTCTGGTGGAGAGTGGAACGAGTCGGTCGACGACGCCGGCATCGAAGGTCCCGACACCTCCAACTTCCGCCGCACCCCCGACCACCGAACCGCCTACAAGGATGCCGACAACAACAACCCCGGTCGCATCTTGTTCGGCATGGGCTCCAGCGAGGTGGGCGCCACCGACCGGGCCGCGCTGCAGACCTTCGGCCAGACCCTCGGTCGCGCAGCCATGCCTGCCTTCCCCGTGAGCATCACCGGCCACGCCAGCACCGAGGGCGGTGACGAGGCCAACATGCGGCTGTCCGAAGACCGGGCCAGGGAGGTCAACAACATCGTGGTGGGGGCAGGCGCCAAGACCCAGCCCACTGTGCGGGGACGCGGCGAGACGGGGATGGATGCCACGCCCGAGTCCCGCCGGGTGGACATCACGGTAGGTGACTTCCGGGCCAACCAGCGCACCGTCGTGCACGAGGCCGGCCACATGCTTGGTCTCGGCGACGAATACCCGCGGGCGGACGACGGGGGCAGCCGGCAGGTGGGCGACGAGGTGGCCCACTCCGACCTCGCGGAGTCGTGGAATCTCACCGACGACCCCGTGGTGGCGCATCACAGCGACAGCATCATGTCGAATGGCGAGACGGTGGAGCCCTACCACTACGCCACCTTCATCGAGGTTCTCGCCGAGATCACGGGCACCCAGGACTGGGCGATCGGGCCGGCGGTGATGGGGCCCGGCGACTTCCCGGCACCGGGTGGCGGGGGCACAGCATTCGCGTGAATTGGCTCTACATCATCATCTTGAGCGTTGGATGCGCGTCGGAGTCCGCCCCGCCGGTGGATGCCTGCGCGCCCGTGGAGGTGGCTGTGGACACCCGCACCCAGGCCATGCTCACCCTCGATGCAGGGGTGTGGGTACAGGTGCAGTCGTCGGACCGCGAGGGCGCGTGGACGGGCTTTCGGATTCGCGATGACGGCGCGATGGAGCGCAAGGTCGACGACGGCGAGTGGTCGGCCTCGGGCCGCTTCTCCCCCGACGACCTCGCAGCCGTGCGCGCGGTCCTCGACACCGCCCCGAGCACCCCCGGCCTCCACCGCGCGGGCGGCCCCGGCGCCGACGATGCCACCCAGCACCTGGTCCAGCTTGCCAGCGACCAGGGGGTGGTGGCCTGGCTGGCGACCCGGCCCTGCAAGCACGACCCTGCGGATGCTCTGGTGCGCGCGCTGGCCCCGTTGCTCTCGAAGGCGGTGGTGGAGTAGGTGCGCGACATGGTCGAGAACAGCGCCGACTCGGGGGGCCCGGTTCACCTGCGTCCATCCGCTGTCGGGCGCCGGGGGTGGTAGGCTGCGCGCCCGGAGGCCGCGTTGTTCGTCAAATCCCCCAGCTTCTTCCGCACTGCCGCACCCTCACTGGGCGCCGTGCTTCTCCTCGCCGGCTGCTTCGTCAGCAAGGACGAGGTCTCGGAGCGCTCCGACTACGACGGCGACAAGGTGCCACTCGACGAGGACTGCGACGACAACGACGCCTCGGTGGGCGCCCCCGTGTCCTGGTACGCCGACGTGGATGGGGATGGCTTCGGCGCCGGCGACGAGCAGTCCGGCTGTCCTGACGACAAGCCGTCCACCAACACCGCCGACAACGCCGACGACTGCGACGACTCCAACCCCAGCGCCTTCCCCGGTGCCGAGGAGCGCTACTACGACGGCATCGACCAGGACTGCGCAGGCGAAGACGCCGACGGCAACGGCAGCATCGACGACTTCGATCAAGACGCCGACGGCTACGAGCAGGACGTCGACTGCGACGACCTCGACGCCAGCCTCAAGCCCGACCCCTCCATCGATGAGGTGCCCTACGACGGCATCGACAACGACTGCGACCTCACCACGGGCGACGGAGACGCCGACGGCGATGGCTACTGGTCGGCCGACTACGCCACCAAGGCCCCCGGCTCCGCCCTGAGTCCACCCACCGGCTTCGACGGCGACTGCTACGACGACGCAGACGACCCCGAACAGGCGGTCGACCCGCTCAACGGCTTCCCGGAGCTCGGGCCCGAGGAGGTCCACCCCGCGGTCACCGAAGACATCGCCTACGACGGCATCGACGCCGCCTGCGATGGCGACGACCGCGAGTTCGACGCAGACGGCGACGGCTTCACCTCGGCCGCCTACGACGAGCGCGACGGCAGCAGCGGCACCGACTGCCAGGACTGCGTGGAGCCCTGCGACCGGGAACCGAACGCCACCACCGCCCTCGACAGCGACCAGATCCATCCCGACGCCACCGAGGTCTTCTACGACGGCGTCGACCAGGACTGCCTCGGCATCGACGCGCTGGTGGCGGGCGTGGAGCACGACTACGACCAGGATGGCGATGGCCACGTCATCTCCGGAAGCACCGACGCCTTCGGCAACGTGGGTGACGACTGCCTCGACACCGACGACCGGCTCGCCCCCGGCAACACCGACACTCCCGGCAACGGCCTCGACGAGGACTGCGGGGGCGAGAACGACTACGACTACGACCTCGACGGCTATGTGCCCGACGCCGCCTTCGGTCTGGCGACCATCGGTGTGCCCGGCAGCGAGACCACCCCCGGCGGTGACTGCGTCGACGACCCCTCCCGCGACACCATCGTGGGGGCGAGCCAGGCGGCCGCTCGCTACAACCCGGGGCAGTCCGACGGCTGGGGCGATGGCTTCGACTACGACTGCGCTGGAAACGACGACTACGACCACGACGCAGACGGCTACCGCGGCGACACCTACGCCACCTCGAGCGACCTTTCGACCCGTCAGCAGACCACGACCACCTGGGCCCACGGAGCCACGACGGCCGACGACTGCGACGACGACGACAGCAGCGTGAATCCCGGCGTGGCCGAGGTGGCCGGCAACGGCCTCGACGACAACTGCGACGAGGCCGGCGCACCCGAGGGCATCCACGGCACCAACACCCCCGACGACCACCACTCCGGCGCCGTGGTGGGCGCATCGAGCGCCGCCTACGGGCAGGTGCTGGCGGCTGGCGACCTCGACGACGACGGCCAGGCCGACCTCGTCATCGGGGCCTACGGCTACGACACCTCGAACTCCAATGTGGGGGCGGTGGCCTGGTACTCCGGCGCCGACCTTCACAATGCCGAGCTCGACTCCGAGTCCGACGCAGCGGGCTTTGTGCGGGGAGAGGCCAGCACCGACTACCTCGGGCGCTCGGTGGGCATCGGCGACGTCACGGGCGACGGCTACGACGACCTGCTCATGGGTGCCCCCTACGTCGACAACGGCGGGTCGGCCGGCACCAACCAGGGCGGAGCCTTCATCTTCGAAGGCCCACTGTCCGCTTCGGCCAGCGCCACCTCCTGGTCCGATGCCGACCTCGCGGCCTTCGGCGACGGCGGTCTCGCGGGCTGGCGGCTGGCGGCGGGGGAGGTCACCGGCGACAGCACCATCGACCTCGTGGTCTCCGCGCCCTACACCTACGTCGACACCGACTACGCCGGCCTTCTGCTCATCTGGAAGGTGGGCAGTGCCACCAGTCCCCTCGAAGCCGGGGATGCCGCGCTCATCTACGGCGAAGGCAACGGCTACCTCGGCTACTCGTCTCTCGACATCGGCGACCTCGACGGCGACGGCAGCAACGAGATCATTGCGGGCTCCGAGCTGTACAGCACCCCCGCGTTCTACGCTGGCACGGTCTACGCCGTCGAGACGCCCGTGAGTGGGTCGCCAGATGTGTCCGACGTGGCCCTCTTGCAGGTCAGCGGCGAGGAGGTCGGCAGCACCTGCGGCCGGGCGGTGGCCATCGGAGACTACGACAACGACGGCTACGACGACCTTGCCGTCGGCTGCCCGGGGGTGAGTGGCACCGAGGGGGGCGTGGCCGTCTTCCTGGGTGGCACCAGCCTGAGCGGGAGCACCACCTACACTTCGGCCGACACACTGGTGAAGGGCTCCAGCGACGTCACCACCGGCGGCATGGGCTACGCCCTCGACATCGGCGACATCACGGGCGACGGCAAGGCCGACCTGGTGGTGGGTGAGCAGAACTGGTCGACCTCGGCCGCCTCGCAGTACACGGGCCGGGCGCTGCTCTTCGAGTCTGGGGCCACCGGCAGCCTCGATGCCGATGACGCCGACGGACAGGTCGTAGGCGACCGCGCCTCGGGCTACCTCGGTGCAGGGCTCGTGGTCGCGCCCGACGTCGATGGCGACGGCACCGCAGACCTCCTGGTGGGGCGCACCGGCAACAACATCGACTCCAAGAACTGGGGCGACGTGCTGCTGTTCACCGGCGGGGAGTGGTAGCCGCCACCGGCCGGTGCCTTCCGGACATTGTTTGTCCGCCGCGACAGCGTGCAGAGCGGTACTGTGCCGTCGCGGAGGTCAGACATGCGCATCGCAATCATCGGCGCCGGCGTCGCCGGGCTCACGGCAGCGGAAGAACTCAAGCGTCGCGGCTACGACCAGGTGGTCGTCTATGAGGCCAACGACCGGGTCGGAGGCAAGGTTCACACGAGGTACGTCGACGGCCTTCCCTTCGAGCTGGGCGCCTACATCACCTTCGAGAGCGACGACGAGGTGCTCGACCTCATCGAACGCCACGACATCGAGGTCCGAGCGGCCCGTCCCCGGATGGTGCACGACTTCGACAAAGGCGGCCAGATCACCGAGTTCGAGGACTGGCAGGCCAAGAAGTACACCACGGTGCAGACCGCCGCTGCAGCCGCGAAGTACCTGCTGTATTGCGCGAAGCACCGGGAGATCTTCAAGCCGGGCGGCTTCGCAGACGCGGACCCCGAGCTGTTCATGCGCTCCGACCGCTTCTTCGCCAAGCACGAGCTGGGCCCGGTCGCCTGGCTCTACAAGCCCATCATGGCCGGTCTCGGCTACGGCTTCTACGAAGAGACGCCTGCGCTGTATGCCATGCGATTCATCGACCCCGCGAAGCTCGCTGTGTTGGTCCGAACGCTGCTCGACCGGGACTCCCGTGTCGACATGGTCTCACCGGGCTTTGCCAGGCTGTGGCAGGCCGTGGCCAAGGACCACGACGTGCGCCTGAACCACCGCGTCACCGCCGTCGAGCGCAGCAAGGGGGCGAGCGGCGGGTGGGCGGTGAAGGTCACCGCAAACGGCGAGACCCACACCTACGACCGACTCATCACCACGGTCTCCCACCCCCGCATGGCCGACATCCTCGATGCCGGGCCCAAGGAGCGGGAGCTGTACGAGGCCCTGGAGTTCAACGCCTACGTCACCACCATCTTCCGCGCGAAGGGCCTCGCCGAGGGCGTCACGGCCTACTTCGGCCAGCACAGCACCCCCGACACCCGCGGTCGGCTGATGATCTACTCGCAGCCCCACGACGGCTCCGACCTCTACCTGGGTTGGCAGCTCGGCGACGAGTCCAACGCAAGGGCGCTGGCCCAGAACCTTCGCTCCGATGTGGCCAAGGTGGGCGGGCACGTCACCGAGGTGGTCCACCAGGAGTTCTGGCCCGACTACTTCCCCCAGGTGAGCCGAAAGTCCCTCAAGGAAGGCCACTTCAAGCTTCAGGACAACCTGCAGGGGCGCCGCGGCACCTACTATGCCGGCGCGATGGTCGACTACGAGCTCACCGGCACCGCTGCAGCCTGGGCCAGGGAGCTGGTGAAGCGCCACTTCCCAAGGGTCTGCTGACATCGCGTGACCGTCTCTGCGGATAGTCGGTGGGCCCAGCCCCGAGGTCCCCGCCATGCAGAGTGCACACCATCGACCCGTTCCCTCGCACCAGCGCAAGGCCGCCATCGCCCGCGGACAGGCCACCGACCACGCGGGCCTCGTCGACGTCGAGCCCATCGTCGGCTTCGACCTCGACCGCACCATCTTCCAGACTCTGGAGGGCCGCCTCCAGCGCTACGTGATGCGCACCCGGGTGGGCAAGGAGGTGCGGTGGCGGCCTCGGGCCATGCAGGCGGTCGACGCCGAGTATGCCGAACACGAGGCTGTTCACACACTTCCGCCCATCGACCAGCGCCTGCTCGACTTCATGGTCGAGGAGTGCGACTTCGACGTGGAACACGCCGACGGCAGCTTCCTCGACCACCTCTACTTCTGTTTCGAGTACAGCGCGCGCCACTACCCCCAGCAGTCGCCCATCGTGATGCTGCTGCACTCCATTCTCGGCACCGGCACCAACACCTTCGCCATGACGGCCGACAAGATGGCACGGCTGCAAGCTCTGGTCACCCCAGACGAGTGGGCCCACATCGAGGCGTTTCCGTCGGTGCTGCGGCTGCTGTACTCGGCCGACCTCCGCGAGGAGCTGCGCGACCGGCTCAACCAACTCGACGCGCTCACCGGCATCGAGATGCGGCGCGTCATCGACAATGCGCCCATCACCCTCACCGCCGAGCAGCTGTGGGTGAACCTCAACTTCCAGCTCATCCACCTCGTCGACTTTCTGCCGGTGGCCAACTGGCGGGCCCACGCCAACGACACCTCCTTCATCCTGTTTCGCGACCTCTTCGACCTGCTGGAGCGGGCCGGAAAGCGCGGGTTCGCCCTGGATGTGGTGCCCGCGCAAGGAACGGCACGGCTGGAAGGCGAGTCCACCAGTCTTGCCGGCTGGCTCACCACCCTCGTGCCCGTAGGCATCAGCGAGACCATGGCGGCTCGCTCGGTGCGCACCTTCTCGGAGCGCGTGGGCCACGACATCTCCTACGCGCTCACCTGGCGGTAGCACCTCGCCGCAGCCCCACCAGGCCCGCCAACACAAGCAACCAACCACCGGTCGCCCCCCCACCCACAGCGCACCCACACCCGCCGTCATTGCCCTTGCCAGGGTCGTTTCCAAGCCCGAGGCCCTCGCCGGTGTCCGAGGGCGCATCGGTGTCTTCGGGCTCGCCAGAGTCCTCGACGAGGCCCGTGTCCCCCTCGCTCGGTGTGTAGTCCACGGTGAGCAGCGGCCGAAGGGCGGGGTCGCCGGCTTCACTGCTGTGGATGTCGGTGCCGTCGCTCGACTGGGCAATGAGGACAAAGCCGTGGTTGCGGCTGGGGTCTCGGGTCCACTCTCGGAGGGCGATGCGCACGCTGAAGGTGGCTGTGCCCACGCGGGTGCCTTCGAGCGAGGACAGGGCCTTGGGTGCCGAGGAGGGCGGGTCGACACCCTGCGCCGTCCAGCCATCGTCGGCGGTGCGCTGGGACCAGTCCACGTCGTCGAGGGTCCAGGGCTCCAGCACCTCGTGGATGCCCAGCTCGCCTCCCGCATTGTCGACCTGCAAGGTGAGGAAGGCCGAGTGGATCTCCGAGCCCTGCCGGATCTGACCCTCGCCCGGACCCACGATGTCCGGGAAGCGCAGCAGGGCACGCACCTCGGCGCCGCTGTGGTCTCCATCGCTGGTGTCGACGAACAAGAAGGCGGCATCGGCCGCTTCGGCGCCCACAGCCGCCAGCGTGATGTCATCGGTGTGCCCGTAGTCCCCTGCTCCCGCCTGAAAGGTGACGGTGTCGGCGTGGGTCGGGAGGGCTGCAGCGAGAAGAAGGGCGGTGAGCATGCGGCACCATAGCGACGCAGCAGCAGGGCGGCGTCCGAAGAATATGTGATATCGGAAGTCCTGACCCCCGGCCTACCAGCCCAGCCAGTCGAGCTGCCGGGCCGCCTCGTCGCTGGGGAAGCGGTGGGCGCCATCGTGGAGGCAGAGGCGCACCTCGTGGCCGCCGCTGCAGTCGTCGAAGACAGTGCATGTGACGCCGTCTTCATCGACAATCAAGGTGGACTCCCCACACCCGCTGCTGGCCCGGAAGGCAGCGAGTCCCTCCGCGACATCGCCCTGGGTCCACGAGCCGAAAGAGCGGCCGGTGAGGGGCCAGGTGCCATCGGTGGTGCCGTGGGTGTGCCGCACGGTCACGGGGCCGTCGCAGGTCGCGGGCTCGGGAGCCCAGAATGTGCCGCTCACGGGCATCACGATGGGCCAGCGGCCGGGGTCCTGGCAGGCGAGCTCAGAGGCCATGCTGGCACCCTGCGAAAAACCCGATGCAGCGACCTTCTTGGCGTCGATGGGCCAACGCTTCGCGACGTCGTCGAGCACGCGTGCAAGAAAGGCCACATCGTCGCGGGTGCGCTGGTCGGAGGACTCCGGGCTGTTGGGTGTCGACCAGCTGTTGTCCTCGCCTTCTGGCACAAGCCACAACACCCCGGCGTCTGCGTAGGGGCCGCCGATGTCGTCGCGCTGCAGGATGACGTCGGGATTCCCGCCATAGCCGTGGGCCGTGAGGATGACCGGCAGTCGGCTCCTGCCATCCCACCCCGGCGGCTCGATGGCGAAGTAGCGACCGCCGTCGACCCGGCAGACATCGTCGTTTCCGCAGCCACATCCAGCGGTGAATGCAGCGAGCGCGAGCGGGAGGAGTCGGTGCATGGCCCTACGGTAGCGCCCTGCTCAGGCGATGTCGGGCGCAGAGTCGATGGTGGCGAGTCCTGCACAGAAGGCGTCGTAGCGCGCGAATCTGTCCCGCACCTGCCCCTCGGTGAGACCGATCTCGCCGAGAGAGTAGGGGTGGGCCCCGTACTTTCGCTGGGGCCGGTTGCGCACCAGTGTGGTCACCCGCTCGCGGGCCCGGCCGTCGAACGGCAGTCCGAGGGCGTCGTGGATGTGGGCCACGGTCGCGAGAGGGGACTGCACCAGCGACCGGTAGGGCACATCCACGATGCGCAGCTCCGGGCGCTCGGCGCGCACATCGAGGTTGCGGTGGACGAGTCGGCTCAGCAGGTCGATGCCCTCCGCGCCGATGTCCTCGGGGTCTCGGCGCCGGCTGAACTGCCCGCGCAGGGTGTGCAAGAGGCTGCCGAAGCTACCCATCACGGGCACGGGATCTCGGTGGGTCTGCACCAGCAAGGCCTCGGGAACGGCCTCCACCAGGGCATCTACCCAAGGTGTGTGGGCTGGCGCCTTCAACACGAGCCGCTGCCCAGGCGACCGGGCCTGAAAGACCCGCAACAGCCGGGCCCAGTAGCGGTAGGCGACCCGCTGGTCCTGTTGGAGATACCACTGCAGGTAGCCGCTGCAGGGGGCGAACACGGGAAAGGACAGGCTCACGCCGCTGCCATCGAGCAGCAACATGTCCTCCTCGGGGGAGGTGACCTCGAAGCGGTGCTTGGCGTCGATGGACGGCGAGGTGCGCCGGAGGACCGCCAGCGCGAACACGGTGATCCAGTAGTCGAGCCGCCGCGGGGCCACCGGACGACCGAACTCCCACAACGCGATGGTACGGGCCTCGGGACCGAGCGCCATCAAGCGATGCAGCCAGGTGGTGCCACTCCTGGGAAGGCCGATGATCACGATGGGTGGGCGCAGCGGAGGAGGGGTGTGCCGGGCCTCCCAGTCCACCAGTCGCAGGCGCGTGGCCACCGAGTCCACCAGCCTCTGGCGCATGAACAGCCGGCCGCCCACGGTGATGTCCGCGTCTTCTTCGATGGAGGCGCACACCTGGGTGAGCCCGTCGTGGAGCTGGGCCACGCCTTCAGGGTCGTCGCGCTCACCGAGGTCGTCGAGGCCGGTGAGCTTGCGGGCAGCCCGGAGGATGTCGTCGGGACGCAGGCGCATGGACTGCAGGCCGGCACTCCACAAGGCACCGTGCAGCCCG
>Ga0213840_1001882_pt1 | contig 14866 bp, 11 predicted proteins | sample SWPATP22_FD_160132 | JGI IMG/M metagenome (GOLD analysis project Ga0213840, IMG submission 160132) | Coastal seawater microbial communities from Marineland, Florida, United States - SWPA TP2 #2 | ecosystem: Environmental > Aquatic > Marine > Coastal | place: USA: Florida | collected 2016-08-14 | reverse complement strand
TTATAGCTTATAGCTTATAGCTTATAGCTTATAGCTTATAGCTTATAGCTTATAGCTTATAGCTTATAGCTTATAGCTTATAGCTTATAGCTTATAGCTTATAATCATTTAAAACTAACCACTTTCCTATCAAGCTCAGATACAGATTGTTCAGTTTTAGCATTCCATACTAAATCACAAATACCATCTGTAGGGTTAAAGCCAGTTGGGGCGTCTAACAATAATTGACGAATTTTTTCATGATCAAAGTTATGACAAGCAATATCGAGGGCTTCTAAAAACACATTTAGTTCAGCAAGTGGTAGCATAACCTCTTTAGCAGTCATAATGCGTTCATGCGTTGTGTCTTCAACGTTATCGCCTATTAAGAGCTCTTCATAAAGCTTTTCACCAGGTCGAAGGCCTGTACATTTAATTTCAATGTCACCATGCGGGTTAGCTTCGGTTTTTACTTCAAGGCCAGATAGATGCACCATCTTTGTCGCTAAATCTTTTATCTTGACTGACTCACCCATATCAAGCACAAACACATCACCACCTTTACCCATAGCACCAGCCTGAATTACCAACTGTGCAGCTTCAGGAATTGTCATAAAGAATCGAGTAATATCAGGGTGTGTTAGAGTAATTGGCCCGCCTTCTTTTATCTGTCTCCTGAATAGAGGCACTACAGAACCTGAAGAACCTAGCACATTACCAAAACGTACCATGCAAAAACGGGTTTTGTGCTTGCCCTTTTCTTTATTCTGAGCAAGGCCTTGCAAACATAACTCTGCCATACGCTTCGTTGTACCCATTACATTTGTTGGGCGCACAGCCTTGTCAGTACTAACTAAAACAAATGTTTCTACTTTTGCGTTAATTGCAGCCTTAGCTGCATAATAAGTACCAAATACATTATTTCTGACACCTTCTACGACGTTGTGCTCAACTAGCGGAACATGCTTGTATGCAGCTGCGTGATAAACTGTTTGCACACCAAAAGCAATCATACAAGTTTCTAAACGATTAATATGCTGTACAGAGCCCATGATAGGGATAAGCTCTATATCTAAACCTTGCGCTTTAATTGTCTCGTTCAATTCTTTTTCAATTGAATAAAGGGCAAATTCAGTTAATTCAAATAACACAAGCTTAGTAGGCGACTGTTTAATAATTTGACGGCATAACTCAGAACCAATAGAGCCTCCAGCGCCTGTCACCATCACAGACTTACCTTTCAAATTGGCATTTAATAAATCTTGTTTAGGTGCAACTGGATCACGACCCAATAAATCTTCAATTTCAACATCTTTAATTTCATCAAGCGTGGCGCGACCTTCAACAACATCAGCCATACCTGGTATAGTCATCACTTCTACAGACAGGTTTTCAAGTTGAGCAAGAATCTCTTTTCGGCGAGCTCTACTTTCGCTGGGCATAGCCAACAAAACTTTTTTTACTTTTTTACGCTCAATTAAACCAAAAATACCACTAAAAGCAATTACAGGAATACCTTGTAAAATTGCACCTTGTTTTGACTTATCATCGTCAATGAAAGCACTGACATAGTATTCTTCACCAGCACCTATAGCTGGTGCCAATTGACGACCAGCAGAGCCTGCTCCATAAATTACAACAGGTGTTTTATTCACAGTCGCCAAACGACCAACCATGGCACGCACCATGATCCTCGAACCACCAACAGATAAAACCAATAACCAAGCATAAATAATCGGCATAGTTCGAGGTATAGAAACATGAGAGAAAAATGACGCCATCACTAAAACAACAGTACTGACCACTGTACCAACCAAAATAGCGCCTATGGCGTGTGCACCTACATATCGTAATACAGCTCGGTAAAGACCAAGATTAACAAAAGAAAATAAGCTCACTGGTAATAATAATGAAAGAATCAACCAGTTCTTTACCTCAAAGAAAGGTGACAGACTGTCGAGCCTAACAATAAGCGCTAACCAAAAGGCACTAAAAATAAAAACAGAATCGATTAATAGAGTAAAAATGCGCTTTTTAGAGCGAGAAGCATTAAGAAGAGAACGGAACCAACTATCCACTGTAAATCCTTGAGCTAACAAATTTCAATCATATAGACTAATGATTTAGTTATAGACTACAAATATACACAATATTTCAACAACTGTCATTTCAGAATTATTAAATTAGTTGCCTATTGTAGGTCAACCAAACCACCTACAACCCCGTTATTCCTCACTTATTTCATAACCCATTGTTTTGTTTGTAGACCCTGAAACAAGTTCAGGGTGACGAAACAGCACAAGCCCCAACCCAGTCATTCCGAACTTGTTTCGGAATCCATTGCTTTATAGGCCCTGAAACAAAATTAGGGCGACAACACAAGGCAAACTTCCCTTGCAGGTCGTGGCTTTAGCCCGATAACAACTAAAACCAGTCGCCATAAATGACGATCAACATAAAAAATAAAAACGCAGTGCAATTACCACATCACACCGCGTTTCTTGATATCTACTCGCTAACTTCAATCTAGCTAACTCGCAACTTGTAACTTACAGCTTCTTAACCCTATCGCCAGATCCCTTACCAGCCACTGTCATAAATATATATTTAAAATATTTACCGATACTCATTGTATCAATCATTTCCCTATCTGTTTTAGCTAACAGCTCAGGTGTAGACATATCAATTTCATTCACCTGTGATAACCCTGTAATGCCGGGACGCACATGAAAAACTTTTTGCGCATCACGAGCCTGAGTAAGCTCTTCTTGATTAAATAGACCTGGTCTCGGACCAACCAAACTCATCTCACCTTTAAGTACATTCCATAACTGAGGCAATTCATCTAACTTAGTCTTTCTTAAAAAAACACCAAAAGGCGTAATTGAAGCTGTACTAGCTAAATGACTCGCCACTGAAGCTGTATCAACTTTCATAGTTCTAAACTTTGCTAAAATAAAAGGCTTTTTGTTACGACCAACTCTTTCTTGAGTAAATATGGGCGAACCGGTATCAAAAAGGCCAATAATAAAAATTAAAGCTAGAAAGGGAAATGTCACTATCAAGCCAAATAATGAAAATAAAATATCTAATAAACGCAACATAATTATCTCATTCTATTTAAAGCAGCGCCTAACACCATCATCAAAACTAACTGGAGGAGTCCAATCTAAAGTTTTTTTAGTATGTTCGATATCAACTGTTAAGTTACTAGTAAACCGTTCAACCACCTTTTTCTTACGAAGAAAACTTGAAATAAATAGTAAAACACTAACTGGGACAGGCAATAACCTAGGTGAATGTCCTGACGCAACAATCAATTTTCTCATTAACTCTGAGGTTGATAAATCATAATCATCACTTACTAAAAATGTTTGACCAAACGATTTCTCAGGCCTTAGTATACATTGTACAATAACACTTATCAGGTTATCTATATAAACAAAGCTACGTTTATTTCGAATTAGGCCTAGAGGTAAAGGGTAATTTTTCGCAGCTACTTTCATTAAAGTACCAAAACTTCCTCGCGCACCTTTACCGAAAACTAACGGTGGTCGTATAATGGTGTAACCCATTCCCCCATCATTACATAGCTCTTTTATTGCTAACTCAGCAATTAACTTTGAATGCGCGTAACTTTCTTGAGGCTCTGGTTTATCATCAAAGCGATAACTTACTTTTTTTCCTAAACCGTTAACCCCAATTGAACTAATAAAAATAAAATGTTTAACACCAAACTCTTTAGCTCGCCTAACTAAAGCTTTAGTACCCTCATAGTTAATAGCTAAAAACTTACTTTCTGTTGCTCTTGGTGTGTGGGCTAGACCAGCTAAATGAACTACAGTTTGTACACCTGTAAGATCGAGCGATTCAATAGTTTCAAAGTTAGATAAATCTAAATATAAATAATTTTGATAAGGGGCAACTCTTGTCGTACTTAGCCATGAAATATTTTTACTATCAAAAAACTTAAGTAGATTCTGTCCGATAAATCCCTCACCTCCTGTGACTAAAACTGTCATAATAAACCCTCTAACTTTTCTACAAAAACGCTAATATTATCTTCCCTTATATACATACTTTTAATTTTATCTCTGTTCAAATTAGACAAATAATTCTTTGACAATCTTTTCAAAGCTTCACATACTGCTTGGTGAAGGGCATCAATGGAATCAGGTTGGATAACAATATTATTATCAAATTCAGCTAAGACTTCAGCAGCCTGAGCACAACCACCGTAAATAATAAACTTACGAGATGCAAGATATTCATACAGCTTTGAAGGCATGGCGCCTTTATAATCAGAGCCCAACTGTGCAAACAAAATATCAGCTTGCTCATAATAGCTTGGTATAGAATCCCAACTTACTCGACCAGTCATCTCAACATTTTTTACATTTTTGTCATGAACATACTTTTTAACCCTATTAAAGTCGTTACCACCTCCAACAATCAAAAAGTCAACTTCTGGACATCTAGTTGCGACATCAACAAGCAGGGTTAAATTTTGGGCAACCCCTACATTTCCAATATAGCAAATAGTTGGTTTACTGTTCTTAGAGCGATTTGAGTTAGAAAGTATATCAAACTGCTGTTTTGATACTCCATTAGGCAACATATGTAATTGCTGAGGATTTAGTCCATAGTAACACTCCATCTTTGAAAACTCTGTGGTATTCGTAACTGCCACTAAAGAAAACCGCCCAAACTTTTGCTTTGCAAACCAAGATAATATTTTCTTAACACATAAAAATGTTAATTTATCACTTGAAAGATACTCCCAAGTAAGATCTCTAACATCAATAACTTTCCTAGAGTGTTTAAGTATGCCACTACGAAATAAAAGAAACATAGATGGAATAGTCAGCAAAACACAGTCTGCCTTTTGATAATTAACCAACTTCAACAACTGGTTAGCATGCTTAAACTCTTGCATTGCTCTAGAGAAAAAACCCACTCCTTGGACATCAGGCTTTGGGACATACAAAAAATTTACTTCATGTTCAAAACTGAATACTGGTGTTTCATAATCCCCAGAAATTAGCGTTACAGTAAAACCATGCTGAATTAGCACATCAATATAAGGTTGAAGCCGATTTTTGATTACAGGCTCAGCATTAATAGGGTAACTAGTAACTATAGTAATTCTTTTCATTTTGTAACCTAATCTTTATTATTCCAAGAAAATACCGTTTTTATTGATTCACCTAAAAACTCAATACACAACAACAAGCTACGCACGGAGGTGCCAAATTTAGGAGACTACAAACTTTCTTCAACTTTTAGTAAGCCACCGGAAACTGTAAGTAAAACTTCATTTCCATTTACCAATAACTTAGCTGACGTTTCACCAATAAAATTGACAAGAACATCTGGATGCAAATAGTATCGAGCAACAACTTTAGGCTTGATTTCTTGACAACACTATCTTCTATTTCAATTATGTTGTGTTCAAAAGGTATTTGAATTTTTCTAGTATACTCCCCAGATATATTTTGTTTTACATGACCATTATAAGTCGCAGATATTATACAGTAAATAATGCGTGCATTTAATAGTACGTTCTATAATGTTTGCTTTCTTAGCTACTCTAACCCCTTACTTGCTAGATAAAGTATAAGCAATCTCTATGGTGCAATAGCTTACCGCTTCGCGTTGCCGTTGAAGAAGCCAAGCTGTTCCGCAAAGTGATGTACCAGAGTTTAAAAACAGCTTTTAGTTAAACAAGCCCAAACTCACATCTAAGAAAATTTGATTTGCCGCTTTAGGATGTTCATTACACACTTTTATTAAATCAACTAAGTTATAAACAGACACTAAGCTACGTTTATTTTTGTTGATTGCTCTAAAAGGTAAAGGAAAGCACTTACCCTCTAGCCCCATCAATGCTGAAAAGTTCGCCTTTACACCTTCACCATATACCAATGCTGGGCGAATAATCACAATTTCCAACCCCGTACCTTTACCCAAAGCCATAAGCTGCTCTTCAGCCTTAGATACACCACAAGACTCTTCAGGCCGCGGCGTATTTTGGGCAGTGAAAGCTTGCTTACCCGTAGTGCTTTCACCATTAATTTAAATTGAGCTTAAAAATATAAAACGTTCAACCCCTACCTGTGCTGTTTGTTTAGCTAGATTAAATGTTCCTTGAGCTAACGACGCTAAATTCATTAAGAGGTTCACTTAGCGGTATCGTCCGTAATATGAACTCTTACAGCACAATGCACAACTACATCAACATTTACCAATGCATATGTGTAACAAGATATTGAATCAAGGTTATGGGTGCCCCATAAGTTTGACGGCTTTCTACCTAGTAAATTTATATGATACTTCCCTTACAGCTGTTCGGCTAAATGATTACCAACAAAGCCTGAGCAGCTTGTGATTAGTGAGAGCTTCACCTTTACCGCCATAACTGATAACTGATAACTGATAACTGATAACTGATAACTGATAACTGATAACTGATAACTGATAACTGATAACTGATAACTGAGTTTGCCATTGCTATCATAATACTTGTACGTGTGTACTTCTTAAAAACTATCTCGATTTGCTTGCCCAAGTTTCAAAGTAGCAAATGATGCAATCGATTACTGATGACTTCTTGGATAAAACACTTCAGCATTATCAACTTCTTTATTTATAAACCCAGCAGTGTAACCGCTTACCCCGCTAAAATTGACTTACCCATAACTGCATACTAAAAGATTTTTGAAGGTAAAACCTTTCCGAATGCAGAGTAATCGCTTAAATGTAAAAATAGAATATCGGTACTTAAACACTCTTTAATTAACTGGTCACGAGTTACTGGCGCGCGAAAGCATATTGGCAACCCGCTGACATCCCCCCAGCCAGGGCGGCTTTTTTGGTTTCCATTTCCAATCACTTTAGACTGATATTTCGTGCCAGCCTGCCTTACTAGCTCAGGTATTATAGTACTCACCCCTGACCTTTACCGACATTCCCCGCGTATAGTAATGTTAACGATACTGGCTTGTTTTATTCTAATTCAGCCGACAACTCAGTGTGCAAAAACTCTTTATCAGTAACGTTTGTAAAACGTGAGTAACTTGCACTTTTAAATCGATTAACAAAGTATCTCTCAACCCCTTTTGATACTAGGTTAATTACCTTGCCGCTTAAAATGTATAGCTTTCAGCTAATGTTGAAATAGGTTTTAGTAAAAAGTTAATTTTGAGTTTAACACACATTTTATTTTATCAACAACAATGTCACATATATCAAAAAAAGAGGGCACTTATTCACCTTGCAATTCTCACCACCAAAAACCTCAAACAAAGGTTTACTGAAAAAAACAAATCATAATTTACTACTACAAGTTTGTTAGCCTGCTTATAGAAATCAGCAAAAAACTTAATTTAATCAAGCATACCTCTTTTCTGAGAAGGTAAAACTTTAACTCTAAATGAGCCTGCACATAAATCGGGAGCATAATAAAATGAGAGCACCAATACTTTCAAAGCTATTCCTTTTGGATTCTTATTTCTGTAATCAATTGTTCATTATTAAATGGTATAACTATTTTTTTGTTTGGAATGGTTTTGCCAAACTCTGGATGCCAAGTACTATCTTCAATAAAGTAATTATGTGAACTTACTAAAATCACTTTGCGCTCACACGCAAGGCTTAATTCCAAACATGTTTGACTAACTTGCTTGAGCTCTAAATCCGGATGAACATGTAAATTAAACTCTGCTGCTGTTTTTATAGATAAGTCATCTGTAATAATACAAGAGTCGCTCAACGCACTTATTGTGCGAGTATGAGTAACTTTTGGCTTTAGCCGCTTATAACCATCATGACTTGCTGATAATGTAACGTCACCAGAATTTTCTTCAGCCTGAATGAGTCGGCTATAAGCTCTTCGAGCAACACGAAAACCAGACCAAACCTCTGAAGAACTTTGTCCACCAACAACTACTGTATTATGGGCTGAAGTCTCACGCTGCCTTAAACGCTCTTTACTCACTCCATAAAGTGAAGTACCTGAATTAACAAAAACCCTCTGAGAACCAACTGACATTTCAAAACTTAGACTATCAGCATGAGCATGCCCTGGTAAGTAGTCAGGCCCCACGTTTGCGTGATCAAATAAAAGAGTGTAATTGTCATTTTGCACCCGACTATAGCCACTACCATGATTAGTAGTAAGTATATTAAGTGGCAATTGCCACTTAATACCTAACTTACTTGCATAGGCAAAAATTTCAGCAGGACTTGCCGCTATGCCAATAGCCGCATCATTAAAAAAGCTTACTTCACCATCTGGATGGATCATTGTCTTAAGCCAACTAAGTGCATTTTTAGCCACTAACTCCCAGCTTTTTAAACGCGCTAAAAGTTTTATATTTTGACTAGTTTTCGCTAGATCAATTAGCTCAAGCAAATCCCAAAGTAGGATTTCATGGTACATTGGTGACAATTCAAAATGAGCGCCATCAGTTAAAAATTGCTCGTCAACTTCTCTATCTAATAACTTTAAACCTTGATTTAAAAAACTATCCGCCTCATCACCACGTAAATAAGCTCCCACAAAAGCCAAAGCTTTAGCGTTAGCAAACAAGTGATTACCTAAAATATGGTATTCAAGCTGCTGAGATAGTGCAGCAGCCTGTTGTGCAATACTATTTAGATATCTTTGCTCAACACTTTCTTTTTTACTAAACCACTTTACCCAATTTACCAACCTAAGTGAGAGCGGGTAAGGTTCCCAACCATTGCCAAAGCATGGTGGATTTTCGTCAATCCAACGATTAATAAAAGAATAATGTATAGACTCTCGCTCCTGATAGCTAGCAGAGCTTAAATCATCAAAATAATGTAGATTATACAACCAGAGCTTTGAATGACTATCTGAGTTCCAATCAGCACGTTTACCAACCACACCCTTTTCATTTAAAAAGCAAACATTATTATTTTTAAAAATCGACTGCTTGAAAAGACAAGGCCCATGCCAAGTGAAGCTATTAACACTACCTACAACTGACCTTACCGCTTTAGGTTTTATAAACTTATAAAGTACCCTATAGTAAAACTGCTCGAATCTAAGATATTTCAATGTATAAAATATTCTCTGCAGTTTAATAACTACTAATTTCAATTTATCCACCAATTAACTACCAACAAGCAAACTTCTCAACTTAATCACCGATTACAAAAACTCAACACAATAGCAACCACTTATTCACACTCAATAAATCTTGTAAAACGATTAGCATATTGCTCAATTGTTAATTGAGTTAGGTATAAATGATATGCATTATGGCCCATTTCTGAGTAGTTAACTCTACCATCAAAAAATGAATTAATTACATCATCTAACCCTCCAATATCATCAAATAGGATACCGTTTTGATTATGTTCTATTGATACAGTTTCCCCCCCAGTGATAGCATTAGAGGAGGTTACAAATGGTATACCAAAAGAAAAGGCTTCAACAACACCTAAACCTGCCTGTAGGGGAGATATGACAAAAAAGGCTTTTGAATACAATACTGCCTTTTCTTGAGCGCACGTAATAGCTCCAAGCATTTCAACACTACCAACCAACCCTAGCTCACTGATTTTATTAATTACATTGTGATATTCAGGTCCTTCACCAACAATGAGTAGCTTTAAGTGTTTATGCTTTTTTACTGATTTAGAAAAAGCCAATAAAAGCTCTATAATGCCTTTACGTTTATTTAATGAACCCAAAAATAATATATACTCTTTTTCAGTTTTTGAGCTATCAAAAGAATATGGGGAAGACAAAGAATTTCCAACAACAGTGATTTTTTTTTGATTAATAAGCCAGTATTGCTTCATTGGCAATTGAGAATATAAAGCTAAACCACCAGATAAGAGTGTTATTATATTTCTAACTACCCTTTTTATAAGACTTTCAACACCTAAACCTTTTGATGAAGAAGTCCCTATCCCCCAGAACAATAATTTTCTTCTTGAGGTGTTAAAGAACAAACTGGTAAAAACGTTAATTAGCCTTATATTCTGCATATAAATAACTATGTTGTAATTTTTTAGATCCAAGCAACTAATATATTCAAACGGGCCAATACTGGAGTATGTATGAATAGCTTGTTTAAAAGTAAACTCCCCTTCGATTTCTGGGCCTCTATGCACAACAGTAACCGAGTACTTCTTTGCTAATAACTGAAATAGTTCTACCCGATAAAAATGTAACTTATGATCTAATATAAACACCAATTCTTTCAAAATGACTCACTCTTTATAAATATCATCCAAATTAAGCAGTAACTTATCCGCGAATTAAAGCCAAGATGTACTAACCTCTAAATTTAGCTTTTTTTAGTAACTTATTTGACAAAGCTATAGAACTCTTGAAGGCAAGAGACTTATTTGACTGCTGATTAGAGGCCCTTCTGCTAATCTGTAATAGTAATTAGACCCAAGCCTTTGCTAATAGAAATCACTACCAACGTTCATCCTTATCAACAACATTAACAACAACGAGTATTCTACTATCGTTAACCACTATTCTTCGATAACATTGTGCTCTACAAATACTATAGAAAATCACTGCATCAGATGTTCTTTCAACAAATCTAAATACAACATCAAGAAGTACTAGGTGACATGAAAACTTATTGCCTTTTATTTCATCCAAACACCACAGTATAATTTTAGCAAAAAAAATTACAGCAAATAAACGCAACCAAATTGTTAATAAAATTTGAAGCACCTTCAGTTATAACAACACCAGACTTACTTCCTTTCAGAAAAGACACTAACCCTAATGTAAAAGAGATGTACGCATAACCGTTAGATATATTAATTCTTATATTTTTTGAAATTCAATTTCTTGACTTTAAAATTAACTATATCTAAGTGAGATTTAACTTTTATACCCACAAAATAATCAGAATAAACAAGCATTAAATCTACATTTTCATCACGCCCAATCAATAACAGAAACTCTTCAAGATTGAAAAAACTGTTACAAACAACAAGTGTATCATTAAATTCACTTTAAAAAATAAAACAAAAATACCGCATAATAGTAAATAAATCATGAATATTTAACCCAGAATTCAACTTCGAAGTGCGACACACTAACATCAAGAGGCCATGGCTAATTCTTTAAAAATAACGCAAGCTCCTACACTTGTAAGGACATTCGATATTTGCGAGCGGCTTTGCGCCTTCGAACCGAAAAATCATGAGCATTATGAGCCCCCCCATGTGTTTTATTTCTTTTTAACCCACGATACACCGTTGCACGATGGCATTTCACTTTTTTGGCAATTTCAGAGATTGAAATTCCCAGTTCCAAAAGGGCTGAAATCTGTTATCTCCCCCCCTCGGTCAACTACTGATAACTCATAGTAGTACTGCTTGTTTCTTTGACTAGAAGAGCGTACCACTTTCGGCAGTCGGCCTCCTCTTCTACACCTTTCTGTGAATGTCGCTCTTGTTATCTGAAATCAGGACTAAAAAACATTATGTACATTACAGCTAAAAGTACTCACTGTTAAATATCATTTTATTGGCAGAAAACTTCCTCCCTTAAAGTGAAAGTAAAAAACAACCAAATTTACCACTTAAACATTGAGAAACAAATACGAGATCAAAACCATATATCTTACTACTTACAACCACACGAGTTTAAACCTATGTTGTTAATGCTTAAATTCACGATAAAAATTCAAAAAATCCCTTTTTCTAAACACAATAAAAAATGTAATACAAAAAACAAACAATGAAGAGTGCAGATAAACTCCACTAAACATCAACATTATCATTGGATAAAATAACAAACTTAAGACCCAAAAAGAAATAAAACACCAATTTCTGACGGAATGTATTATTAAATAAAATATAAAAAACATAAAAAAAGTCAGACCAACCAGGCCAAATTGTAGCGAGATATCAAGAAATATATTGTGCGCCTGTATAGTTTGTTCCATAGCACCAAATGGCCCATAACCCAACAAGGGCCTATCCATAATATAACCAACTGCAATTTGATACACAACATCTCGACCTGAGCTACCTTTTTCTATATCGATTCCACCATCAGCAGCAATAAACTGAGTAGCCCTTTTTAACCCCTCAAGAACAAAACTTATGTCTGAAAAAACATTTACCAATTGAAGGAAAACAATAAGAACAATGACTACTTTAAAAATAAAACTAACAACTCCTTTACGAGTAATTGATTTCACTTCATTTTTAACCATGGTGTATAATACAATCAAAATATAAATTATTGATAAAATTAAAGCACCTCGCCCCCCACCCACAACCCCACCGAGGAAACATGCAATGACGACAACATAAGAAAGATATTTGTACCACGGTAATTGAGTAAACCCTAAGCGGAATTGAGGTGATATTAGCGTTGCGTACACCAATAGCATACCAAATGTAAACATTGAGAAATAGGACAGCATTTGGTAATTTGCACCTGCTAAATTTGTAACCTTACTTCCAGTAAGTGATGGTATGGTAGTATAAATTATTATACCGCTTGCAATGACAAGAAATGTTACCTCTGTAAACTTGATTAGCAAAGCCGTTAAGTTAAGCTTGATAATAGTTACTGCAGAAAAAAAACCGGGTAAGCCAAAAAAAATAAAAAACAATAGATAATCAGGCACAATTCTTAATACAGCTTCACCAAACATGTACCAAAAAAAATGTATAAAAAAAACCATTACACCCACTATAATAACAACCACTTCCGAAAGATATAATCCCTTTAAAAAACTTGCATATAAATAAAAAATAAAACTTCCGACAGCTAAAAATGCAATGTAATAAATATATATAGGACTCGAATCCGCACCTTCATACTCAACCCCCAACAACCCTATAAATGCAAAAAAGAATGGAATGTTGAGCATAGCTATAGAAATAAAAACTGCTATTAATTTGTTAATTTTACTCATGTATAAAAAACCAACCAAAACCAAACCATTACAGCCAACAGTGCTCACACTAGCAAAGTAAGAGCACTGTTAATTAGAAGAAAATGGTTTAAAAAAGCATTTAGCCAAAAACTTATAATTTTTAACTTTAATTGAAAATATATTTAACAACAAATAAAAAACCATACTTAACCTCCCTTTAGCGGCATAACATAATACTTCGTATTTAAATGAAAGCTCTTTGACTCTTACAAAAATCTCATAAGAAAACCGGGAACCACTTAACCTATTTATTTCTCTTAGTATTGAAATATTATCTAGCAATTCAGTAAGCAACAAATCAAGATCAATTTTTCTATTAGACCAAGAACCAATAGAGCCCTTGTTGTATATAGACATAGCTTGACTGAAAACAAACATATCTCCAAACGTAAGAGCTATTAATTTTAATCTTGTGTCACCGGCAAAGTAGTCATGATTAGAAAATGAAAAACATTCAAACACATTTCGTCGCGCCATAATTGAACACGTCATTATAAATGGCTCAACCTTTAAATATAAAGGTAAATTATACAACTCATCCATAACTGAAATTTTTTTCACACTATCGCCTTTCTTTACTTTCCTTATATAACCTTCAGAGGCAACAATGGATATATCCACTTTAGAATCAAGTATATTAATATAATCTTGAAGTTTACCCTCATAAATCCAGAAGTCATCTCCTTCGCATAAAGCTATATATTTTCCTTTTGAATATGGAAAGCTTATAATTGTCGGCGCCTGCCCCTTCGAATACTGATTTTCGGTTTGTATAAGAGGTTTAAATATATGTGGGTAACACTTTGCATATTGTCTAACAATATCGCTAGTGCCATCAGTTGAAGCATCATCATGAACTATCACTTCAAATACAAAGTCAGTTTTTTGAATTAAAAACCCTCGAAAAGCATCTTCTATATAATTTTTATGGTTAAATGTGTTACATAAAATACTCACTACTGGTTTATCTATATCACCTTGCCAGTTTGCCATTATTTCTCCCTCTGTTGGCAATGGCTTGGCTCTAAACGCATCTATATCAAATAGCTCTTTTGACACTTAGTTTACTCCTAATTAAATCTTTAAATAACACCAACGCAGTTAACGCGACACTTACAAACGACACTAAACCTAGCAACATAAACAAACGCCATCTACCCATATCTAGGCTGAGTGGAAATATAATGGTTAATATCACAACAACCCCAGCTGATAGCGCAAAAGGAACAAGCACACAATTTATTAACCACTTTAAATGCAAGCCAGGAGCAAACTTACCATGAACGAAGGCGCACCAAACAGTTAACGACAATAATCGATAAGCCAACCAAACCCAGGCTACTCCTAGCGCACCATGGTAGGTTGCAGCATAAATAATTAAAGGAATATTAATTAGCACAGAAAATGTATTCCACTTTACATGGTATTTAAGAACACCATGAGCATACTGTAACTGATATTGAAACACCATAATTGCCAATACCATGCTACCTAAACAAAAAAATGGCAATATTGGTGCTACCCATTGTGCTGCGGCTACATCCCCCGTCCAAGTGTATATAACAACCTCAGCATTAAATGCAATAATTATTGCGATTGGAAAAACAAAGCATGCAACAAACTTAGTGGCTGTTTGATACAAGACTAACATGGGCTTTTCACCTTGCTCTTCCAGCATAGCTGTCATTCTTGGTAGCAAAGCTTTAGTTACTGGGCTACTTAACATTGTCATTCCGTTAGCAACAGCGCCAACCAAAGTAAAATAACCGTATTCAGACAACGTTAAATACTTAGATAACAATAGTTTATCTAGCTGAGTTAACAAAATCCAAATACCGCTGGTATAACCTACACTTAGCGCAAAAGGCGCAATGCGTTTTAACTCAACCATTGAAAAGCGCTTTATCTTACCGAGTTTACTAGGTAAA
>Ga0213840_1001877_pt1 | contig 14898 bp, 15 predicted proteins | sample SWPATP22_FD_160132 | JGI IMG/M metagenome (GOLD analysis project Ga0213840, IMG submission 160132) | Coastal seawater microbial communities from Marineland, Florida, United States - SWPA TP2 #2 | ecosystem: Environmental > Aquatic > Marine > Coastal | place: USA: Florida | collected 2016-08-14 | reverse complement strand
AAGGCCACCTTGCGGTTGTGGTTGGCCGCGGCATCGAGGACCTGCTGGACGCGGTGCACGTGGGAGGAGAAGGAGGCGACGATGATGCGCTTGGAGGCCTGGCCGAACAGCCGGTCCAGGGTGGGCCCGATTTCCTTCTCGGCGGTCGTGAAGCCGGGGACATCGGCGTTGGTCGAGTCGGACATGAACAAGTCCACGCCTTCTTCGCCGAGCTTGGCGAAGTGCCGGAGGTCGGTGATGCGGCCGTCCAGGGGCAGCTGGTCCATCTTGAAGTCACCGGTGTGCAGGACGGTGCCGCCCGCGGTCCGGAGGAACACGGCCAGGGCGTCCGGGATGGAGTGGTTGACGGCGACGAACTCGCACTCGAAGGGCCCGAACTTCTCGACCTGACCCTCGACAACAATTTTGGTGTTGGGCCTGATCCGGTGTTCCTGCAGCTTGGCCTCGATGAGGGCCAGGGTGAGCTGCGAGCCCACGATGGGGATGTCCGCGCGGAGGCGCAGCAGGTACGGGACGGCGCCGATGTGGTCTTCGTGGCCGTGGGTCAGAACGACCGCGACGATGTCCTGGAGCCGGTTCTCGATGTAGGAGAAATCCGGCAGGATGAGGTCGACGCCAGGCTGGGTCTCCTCGGGGAAGAGCACGCCGCAGTCAACGATGAGGAGCTTGCCCCCAATCTCGAAAACGGTCATGTTGCGACCGATTTCCCCGAGTCCGCCGAGCGGCACGATCCGCAGGGTGTTGTTCGGAAGGCGGGGAGGCGTGACAAGGCCGGGAAGGGCGGTTTGGGTCATAGTGCACTACTTTCCAGGCAGGAGCCGGGCTGGTTCTCAACGATCAGGATTGGCTCCGGATCAGGAAAAGACCATCCCCGCTTCCGCCAAATCCTCGCGGATGATTGCGATCTCGGCCAAGTCCGGCTCCACGAGGGGCAAACGGACAACCGAGTTGGGCAGGACTCCCTGCCACTTAAGAACCTGCTTGGCAGCGACAGCACCCTGAATGTGGGTCATCACTGCGCGGACCACGGGGTCCAGTTCGAAATGTAGGGTGCGGGCGGTAGCAAAATCGCCTGCAAGTGCGGCATCGATCAGCGCGCGGAACTGCCGCGTCGCGACGTGCGCGGAGACGCTGACCAGCCCGACGGCGCCGGCGGCCATCCACGGCAGCGTGAGGCCGTCATCGCCGGAGTAGACATCAATGTCGGTGTTCGCCAGGACCTGGGTGAGGGCGGCGAAATCGGCCTTCGCATCCTTGAGGGCAACGACCCTGGGGTGGTCAGCGAGCCGGATCATCGTCTCGGGCAGGATGGGCACGCCGGCACGGCCGGGGATGTCGTAGACCATGACGGGGAGGTCGGCGGCGTCGGCCACGGCCTCGACGTGCGCCTGGATGCCTGCCTGGCTCGGCTTGTTGTAGTACGGGGTGACGATCAGCTGGCCGTGGGCTCCGGCTTTGGCGGCGCGCTTGGCCATCTCGATCGAGTGCGAGGTGTGGTTGGTCCCGGTTCCGGCGATGACCTTGGCGCGGTCGCCGACGGCTTCGACGATGACGCGGAAGAGCTTCTCTTTTTCGTCGTCCTCGAGAGTGGAGGTCTCCCCCGTGGTGCCGGAGATGACGAGGGCGTCATTGCCGTCGTCGACGAGCTTGCTCGCCAGTTCCGCCGACTGCTTGTAGTCGACCTCACCGTCCGCGGTGAAAGGCGTGACCATGGCAGTCACGAGGGTCCCGAACGTGTAAGAGCGAATATCAGAGTCAGCCATATGAAAAACGTTACCTTGTCTCCGGCATGTTAGGACAATGGCGGGGGTGTGACGAACGTCAAACTCGCCGGCCGCACGTCACGATTCCACACTCCGGCCCACCGTCCCGCCGGACTCAGTGCCGCCGAAACCGCGCCAGCACACTGTGCTGAAGGCTCGCGGTCAGCACCTCAGTCCCGTTCCCGGCCGCCTGCCGGAACGGGAGACCGTCGGGGCCCCAGAAGCCGCTCAGCCCGCACGAGGGTCCGAGCGGCGTGGTGCCCGCCAGGTTCGCCAGGACGGAGAACATCCGGTTGTCCATGGCGCGGGCGCCGAGATGCAGCCCCAGCCGGTGATCCTCGCCCACCGTATAGAGGGCCGAGACTGCATAGATGTCCGCACCTGCCGCCGCCGCCCATTCCGCATGGCCGGGGCGGGCTGCGTCGAAGCAGATAGCCAGGGCGACCTTCCAGCCGTCGATCTCAAGGACCGCAGGGTGGCTGCCGGCAACAAACAGTCCCTGCTCCGGCCCGTGCAGCCAGGTCTTGAAGCTGGGCTCAATAGTGCCTGCCGGGTGGACCGCGAGGGAGGCCAGCCGCGGCGTGCCGTCCTCCTCCTTGAACGCGGCTCCGACCACTGCGGTGATTCCGGTGCGCCGACAGATATCCCGGAGGCCGTCCAGCCGTCCGTCATCCGCACTCAGCCACCCCTCCGGCCGCTCCAACAGGTCCAGCCGGTACCCCGTCAGGGAGAGCTCCGGGAAGATGACCAGCCGGGCCCCGTGGGACTCCGCGTCTTCGATCAGCCGGATGTGTTCGTCCACATTCGCGGCAACACCACCATCCAGGGCCTCGTATTGAACGGCGGTCAGCGTCAGGTCAGTGATTGAGCCAGTAGTCACCCTGCCATCCTAGGCACCTCTCAGGCTGAAGCGGCGGGCCTGCCGGAGGACGCCGCCGGTGCAGCGGGTGCAGCGGGTGCCGAGCAGTAGCGCCCGACAGCGGTCTCACGCAAGGACTCCGCCCAGGCCGCAAGCCGCTGGGCCGCTCGCACATAGTTGAACAACTCGGCAGGCGTCAGTGCATCGAGATCCGTCTCGGACAGCCGCCGGGCCAGTTCCGCTCCCGGCGGCTGCACGGCCAGCGCCGTGCCCTCGTTGCCCCACTGGACATCCTCTGGCGGCTCTCCGGCGACCAACCGCCGGAAGAGGAAGTCCACAACGCCCGGACTCATGGCCTTGAGGACCCCGGTTGCCGGCTTACAGCCGCCTGCCTGTCCACCGGGCGGGGCGCTGGCGGTTTCCCAGCCTGCAGATCCCCGGCCAGCAGTCTCCCGACGAGTTGCTTCCCGACTAGCAGATTCCGTACCCGGGGATTCCATACCAGGCGATTCCGTACCCGGGGATTCCGGACCAGAGGATTCCGAACCAGAGAATTCCGAACCAGAGAATTCCGAACCCGTGAATGCAGGCTCTGCGGCGTTGTTCATGCGTTCATGCTATTCGAACATATATTCGAATACAAGGCCTGTTCGGAACCGGCCTGAAGCCCCGGACCGGCCGAACATGAGACGATCAGACGATGACCGCGCGCGGAATGACCACTGCTTCCCGGACCGTCAAAGCCGCTTCGGCCGGCGCCCGGCTGGCCGGCGTCGACGCCGCGCGCGGGCTCGCGTTGCTGGCAATGATGGCCACGCACGTGCTGGCGACCTTCGAGTCGGATCCGCAACTCACGCCCACGTGGATCGGGCTGGCATTTTCCGGTCGGGCTTCGGCCCTGTTCGCCGTGCTGGCCGGCGTCGGTCTCGCCTTGTCCACCGGGAAACAGCGGCCGCTCCAGGGACCTGAACTGTGGGCGGCCCGCCGCGGCATTGCCCTCAGGGCGCTCGTGGTGGGCGCCGTCGGGCTGTCTCTGGGCGGCCTGGAAGTCAACATCGCCATCATTCTGGTCCACTACGCGGTCCTGTTCCTGTGCGTGCTGCCGTTTGTCGGGCTCGGCGTGAAACGCCTGCTCGCACTGGCGGCTTTCTGGGTCCTGGCCGCTCCCGTCCTGGCCTACCTGCTCCGGCCCTGGCTGCTGTCCGCCGATCCGCCCTTGAGGCTGGGGCACAACCCCGGCTGGGAGGACCTGGGCACGCCGGCCAGGCTGCTCGGCGACCTCTTCCTCACCGGCTACTACCCCGTCGCACAGTGGATCGTCTATCTCCTGGTGGGGCTGGCGATCGGCCGGATGGCGCTATCAAAAGCAGTTGCGCCGTTCCTGTTGCTGGCCGCCGGGACGATGGTGGCTGTCTTTGCCAAGTGGCTGGGGGTAGTCCTGATGGAGGACTGGGGCGGCAGACGCGCCCTGGAGGCGCAAATCGGCGATCCCGCGTACCCGCTGGAGAGTCTGCTGCAGGTCAACCTGGCCGGCGTCGACCAGTCGGGCTCAGTGTGGTGGCTGGCCACCAGTTCACCGCACGCAGGCACCACGCTGGATCTGCTGCACACCTCGGGCGTGGCCGCCGCCGTGATTGGCGTGTGCCTCCTGCTGGGGCGGCTGGGCGAATGGCTGGAGCTTGATCTGCTGCTCCCGGTTCGCGGAATCGGGGCCATGACACTGAGCCTTTACACGGCTCATCTGTGCATCATGGCGGCCCTGCACGATCAGCCGCTGGCACCGGGCTGGACCGTGGAGGGCGTGTACTGGGCGCAGGCCGCCGGCATGCTGGTGATTGGCGCGGCCTTCGCGGCGCTCGCCTGGCGCGGGCCGCTGGAGTGGGTGACCCATGCCGCCAATCAGGTAGGCAGGCACCAGCCCTCCCCGGTCCGCCAGCCAGCCCGCTTGCGTTAGGTTCCGCTAAGGTTTCTGCGCCCCGTCGCGGAACATCCGCACGGCGTCGCGCATCGAGGCGCGGGCCCGCTTGCGGTCGCCTGCGGCATCGTAGGCACAGCTGAGCCGGAACCACGAACGCCAGTCGTCGGGGGCGGCTTCGGCTTCGGCACGGTATTTCTCAAACTCAAGGTCTGCGGCTTCACGGATGATCCGGCCGGCGGGCGTGCGCGGCAGCGTGTCCTCCGGCAGGCCTCCTTCGGCTTCGAGGATTTTCGCCAAACGCTCGGTGCGGGCCCCGAACAACAGCTCCCGGACCATGGCCCATGCGCCGATGACCGGCAGCACCAGGTAGGCGACGCCGATAGCCTTCGCCACGAGGTTGGGGTCAGACATCAGAAGCAGGGAACGCTGAAAGGACACCGCCAGGTAGAACACGAGCAGCAGGGTGACGGCACCCACCCAGATCTTGGTGCGGTTGGCTTTCAGTGCGGTCAAGGCAGCGGACACCGGGCTCAGAGCCCCAGGTCCAGGTAGCCGTCGAGTCCCACGGTGAGACCGGGGTGCGCGGCGACGTCGCGGACGCCCAGCAGCACGCCCGGCATGAAGGAGGCCCGGTCGAAGGAGTCGTGGCGGAACGTCAGCTGCTCCCCCGGACCGCCCAGCAGAACTTCCTGGTGCGCCACGAGGCCGCGGAGCCGGACGCTGTGGACCCGGACGCCGTCGACCTCGCAGCCGCGGGCGCCGGCAAGCTCCGTTGTGGTGGCGTCCGGGCTGGAGGGCACCCCCGCTGCGGTGCGCTCCGCCGAGATCAGCTGCGCCGTGCGCACAGCCGTGCCCGAGGGGGCATCCACCTTCTCAGGGTGGTGCAGCTCGATGATTTCAACGGATTCAAAGTACTTGGACGCTTTGGCGGCGAAAGCCGAGGCCAGGACCGAGCCAAGGGCGAAGTTGGGAGCAATGAGGACGCCGACGCCGGGCCGGGTGGCGAGGAGGTCCTCCAGCCCCGCGAGCCGGCCGGCATCCCAGCCGGTGGTGCCGACGACGGCGTGCATGCCGTGCTCGACGGCAAACCGGACATTCGCCTCGGTGGTTTCGGGGACGGTCAGGTCCACCACGATCTGCGCGCCGGAGCTGACGAGCGCGTCCAGGGAGTCGTTGCGGCCAAGCGCCGCGACGAGCGTCAGGTCCGCGGCAGCTTCGACGGCCTTCACGGCCTCGGCGCCCATGCGCCCGCTGGCGCCCAGCACGGCGACTGAGAGTTGTTCGGTCATGCCATCAACCCTACCGCCGGGGCCGTTGCCTTCCGGAACCGGCGGCCTTGGGTTACAGGCCAGCCCGGCCCGGCGACCGGGCGTTCTCCCGCAAACTCCCCGGCCGCAAACCAGCCCAGGGGCAATCACCCACCGAGGCCATCCGCTGCCTCAACCTCGACCTCAACCTCAACCTCACGGCTGTCAGGCTGGATTGACGACGCCTACGTGTCAGCCTAGACTGACAGGCATGGATACTGACGAGCTGTCCGCACATATTCATTCATTGGACCCCGCGGTCGGCCTACGGGCGGTCGGCGCCCTTCATCGCCTGGCAGAACAGGTCGAGGCAGCACAGGTAAGAGCTGCCCGACAACAGGGATGGACCTGGGAGCAGATCGGTGACGCCCTGGGCGTCTCGCGGCAGTCCATCCACGCAAAATACCGAGAGTGAGATCAGCGATGTTTGAACGATTTGCCGACGACACCCGTAGGATCCTTGGCTTTGCCATGGACGAGGCCCGCTACAGCGGCGACAAGCGGCTGGGCACGGATCATCTGCTGCTGGGGGCGCTGCACGATCCCGGTCCCGCCGGCATTCTTGGTGTCACGCTCGATGAGGCAAGGGCAACGGCAGCGGCGCTTGACCGCGCGGCACTCGCGTCAATCGGAATTGATGCCCAAGGCTTTAAACGCAGCACGATGCCCGGCCGAGGAAAGAAGCCGCCCTTCAGCTCGGGTGCCCGGTCGGTAGTGGAAGGCATGCTTCGGTACGCCGTTGACCAGAAGTCACGACAGATCACCACCGCGAATCTTTTGTTGTCGCTGCTGGACCGCGGGGAACATGATCCGGCTGCCTCGCTGCTCAATGAACTGGGGGTGGACCGGGCCGAGGTCCGGCGCCGGGTCCTTTCCTCCTGATCGCGCTGATCGCCCTGGTCACTCAGGTCGCCCTGATCGCGAGCTAATTTCGGGTCGGAGGGTGAACGAACCTCTGCGCGTGCCTACTCGCCGGCTCCGACCCATTCGACCGTGCCGTCGGCGAAGAACTGCTCTTTCCAGATCGGCACTTGGGCCTTGATCCGGTCCACGAGTTCGGCGCACACCGCGAAGGCCTGGCCGCGGTGGGCTGCCGAGACGGCGCAGACCAGGGCGGGGTCGCCGATCTCCAGCATGCCGATCCTGTGGGCCGCCCAGATCCGCACCGGCTGCTGCTGTTCGCCGGCGCCGGTGTCGCTGTTGCCGCTGCTGTCGGGCGCCCCGTGGGATTCCCCGTCGCCGGCTGGGGCGGAGTGCTCCGCGACGAGACCGGCGACGACGTCGGCCATCACCTGGTGCGCCGTGGGGTGGGCGCTGTAGCTGAGCCGCGAAACCTGCTTGCCGCCGTCGTGGTTGCGGACGACGCCGCTGAAACTGACCACCGCACCGGCGGTGTCCGATTCAACGGCCGCAATGGCCTGCTCCACCGAGATGGGCTCGGCGCTCAGCACGGCGTGCACGATTTCAAATCCTGTTTCAGTGCCCATGGCTGCCTTCCAGCTGGTCGCAAAGGTGTCCAACGATGGGATCCAGCACGCTCAGTCCGTCCATGACGCCCTTCGGTGATCCGGGAAGGTTCACGATGAACGTCTGGCCGGCCGCGCCCGCGTACCCGCGGCTGAGCATGGCCATGGGGGTCTTGGCGGCCCCGGCGCTCCGGATGCCTTCCATGATCCCCGGGATTTCCCGGTCCAGCAGGGGCAGGGTCTGCTCGGGGGTCGCGTCGGTGGGGCTCAGGCCGGTGCCGCCGCTGGTGATGATGACGGCCGGCTGCTGGGTCAGCAGGGCGCGGAGCGCGGCTCCCACCGCAGCCCCGTCCGGCACCACCAGGGCAGGAAACGGCTCAAAGCCGTGTTCGGTGAGCCAGTCGATGATGACGGGACCCGTGAGGTCCTCATAGACGCCGGCGGCCGCGCGGGTGGAGGCGATCACGACGCCGGCCTTCCGGCCGGTGGCCTCGCCGTGGCGGTGCGGTTCGGGCATGTTCATAGGGTCCAGTCCCCGCTCTTGCCGCCGCTTTTGGCGAGCACTTTGATGTCGGTCAGGACCGCGTGCTTGTCCACGGCTTTGATCATGTCGTACACGCTCAGTGCCGCCACGGACGCCGCGGTCAGGGCTTCCATCTCGACGCCGGTGACTCCGCGGGTCTTGACGGTGGCAAATACCGTGACGGAGTCGGCGTCGAGCTCAAAGTCGATGGTGACTTTGGCGATCGGCAGCGGATGGCACAGCGGGATGAGGTCCGGCGTCTTCTTGGCCGCCATGATCCCGGCGACGCGGGCGACGGCCAGGGCGTCGCCCTTGGGGAGCTCGCCGCCGCCAAGGAGGGCGAGGACTTCAAGCGTGCTGCGGACTGTCGCGGTGGCCGTGGCCTCCCGCGTGGACTCGGCCTTGTTGGACACATCCACCATCTGGGCCGTGCCGTCGTGCCGGAGGTGGGTCAGGCGGGTGTTGTCCGGTGCTGTGTTGTCCGCTGCGCGGCTGGCCGCTGCGGGGGTATCTGTTTCATTCACAAGATCCATACTTCCACTTCATCGCCCGCGGCGAGCGCCGCTGTCCCCTCGGGAACATGGACCAAGGCATTGGAAAGGGCCAGGGCATGGACCAGGTGTGAGCCGGCGCCGCCCTCCAGCCGGACGGTGCCGTCCGGCGCCAGTGTGCCGCGCCGGACCTGATGCTTGCCCGGCGGGGAGGCCAGCGGCTCTGCCAGCCGCGCCCGGACGGCGGGACGCGGCGCCGGAGCGCCGAAAAGCTCCGTGAGGACGGGGCGCAGGAACATTTCAAAGGACACGAGGCAGCTCACCGGGTTTCCGGGGAACCCCAGCACGGGAACGCCGCCGAAGCTGCCGATCCCCTGCGGGCCGCCCGGCTGCATCGCCACGGCGCCGAACTCGACGTCGTGTCCCGCCATTGCCTGCCGCACCACCTCATAGGCGCCCTTGCTGACGCCGCCGGTGGTGACGATCAGGTCCACCGCCGGGGCGTGCCGGCGCAGCAGCCCGGCGAGTTCCTCCGGCCGGTCCGTGGAGATGCCGGTCCGTGTGACCAGGAGCCCGGCCTGGCGCATGGAGGACTCGAGCAGGGTGCCGTTGGAGTCAAAGATCTTGCCCGGGCCCAGCGGGTTGCCCGGTGCCACGACCTCGTCGCCGGTGGTGACCAGCAGGACCCGAAGGCGGGCCCGGACGGGCACCTCGGTGAAGCCCAGTGCCGCCAGGAGTCCCAGCTGGCCGGGGCCCAGGAACGTCCCCGCGGCGAGCGCGGGCTCTCCGGAACGGATGTCACTGCCGGCGTCACGCACAAACGATCCGGAAGCCGCGGCCGGCAGGCGCACCGTGGCGGACTCGCCCGGTGCCGGGAAAAAGTCGGGCACCGCCTGTTCAATGGGCACGACGGCGTCGGCTCCGGCCGGCATCATGGCCCCGGTCATGATCGGGGCGGCCGTGCCGGCGGCCAGTTCCGCCGGTGCGGCACCGGCCGGGACGGGCGCGACGACGCGCAGTTCCGCGCCGCCCTCGGGCACGTCGGCGCTGCGGATCGCGAAGCCGTCCATCTGCGAGTTGGCAAAGGGGGGAAGATCCAGCGGCGCCAGGATGTCGGCCGCGAGGCCCCGGCCCAATGCCTCGAGCAGCGGAAGCCGCTCCACGCGTTCCTCGGTCCGGAGCGGGGCGAGGAGGGTACGCACCTTGTCCCGGTGCGCCTCCACGCTGACGTGCCTTGTCTCGGTGCGGTGCATGCGTTTCCTGACCTTTGCTCGGCTCGCTAGGATTTCACGTCAACTCTAACCGTGTGATAGCCGGTGGCCCCGCTGGGCGCGACCGGGGCTGACTCCTCCACTTGCGGAACGCCGTCAAGGGCTGTGGCCCGGACCTGGACCTCGTACCGGCCCGGAGTCAGCGCAAGCGCCAGCTTCCACTGGTACCACGTATCCTTCGAGATGCCGGGGGCCAGCTCGGCCTGCTTCCAGTCGCCGCGGTTGACCCGCAGCTCCACCTTGCCGATGCCCGTGTGCTGGGCCCACGCGACGCCGCCGAACACCACCGTCCCGCCCGTAACGTTGGCCCCGTCGCGCGGGACGTCAATGCGGGACGAGGTCTTGATGGGCCCGCGCTCGCTCCAGCCGCGGGGCGTCCAGTAGGCGACGTCGTCCGCGTATCGTGTCACCTTCAGCTCGGTGACCCACTTGGTGGCCGAGACGTAACCGTAAAGCCCCGGCACGATCAGCCGGACCGGGAAGCCATGCTCCAGCGGGAGCGGCTCGCCGTTCATTCCCACCACTAGCAGCGCGTCGCGGCTATCCGTGAGGGCCTCCAGCGGCGTCCCCGCCGTCCAGCCGTCCGTGCTGCGGGACAGCACCATGTCCGCTCCGGCCTTGGGGCCGGCCATGGCGAGCAGCTCGCGGACCGGCCAGCCGAGCCAGCGGGCATTGCCGATCAGGTCCCCGCCCACCTCGTTGGAGACGCAGGCGATGGTCACGTGGCGTTCCGTCAGTGGTTTGGCCAGCAGGGCGGCAAAGTCGATCTCGATCTCGCGCTCCACCATGCCCGTGACCTTCAGCGTCCATGTCTCCGGGTCAACCAGCGGCACGCGCAGGGCGGTGTCGATCCGGTAGAAGTCCTTGTTCGGCGTCACGAGCGGACCGAGGCCGTCCAGCCGGATCTCGGCGCCCGCGGGGATGGGCGGCGCCGGAGCGGCGGGAGCGGGGAGCGCCAGTTTGCTGCGCACCTCACTGACGACGGCGGCCGCTCCCCTCAGGGTCGAGGCGAGCACACCGGCGACGGCGGCAACCGCGGCGGTACCGCCAAGGGCCAGCAGGAAGCGGCGCCGGGCCGGGCCGGCTTCAGCGGCCGGGGGTTCGGCAGGCTGCGCGGCGGCAGGTTGTCCGGCGGCAGGCTGTCCGGCGGCTGGGGCTCGCGACAGGTTGGACTCGACGGCCGGGGCCACCACCGGAACTGGTTGCGCCGTTGCCGGGACTTCCGTTGGCGCAGCCGCCGGGACTATGGGCTCGCCCGTAGCGGGGAGCCACACCTCGAGTTTTCGGATCAGCCAGCGCAGCAGGGCGATCCCCACGAGTGCCACGAGCACCGGGACGGGAATGGCGTTCACGGTCAGGTCGGCCCGGCTCAGGACCGCCACGAGGCCCACCGCGCCGAACACCGCGATGAGGGCCACCCCGGCGAATCGGCGACGCACTTCCAGGACACCGGACAAGGCGGCGAGCGCGGCGATGACAAGTGACATGCCGCCCAGGAGCGCCACCTTGTCCGCCGTACCAAAGACGGAGATGACCCACTCTTTGACGCCCGGCGGGACGGCATCGATCACTGCCCCGCCCACGGCCGTCACGGGAGACACTGTAGGGCTCACCAGGCTGGCCGTAAGTTCACCGAGCACTACCGCGGTCCCGACCGCCACCAGCCCGGCCCCGGCGGCCCAGAGTTCGCGCACCCGCCGTCGCTTGGCCTGGGTTTGCTGTGCTTCCGGCTGGCGGGTTCCTCCGCGCCGCACCTGCCATCCCTCTCGTTGCTTATCCTGGCCGGCGATTTCCTCGTTCATTGCCTTGCCCGCGTCCTGGTCCATATGGTTGTGCGTTTCGCTGGTCATTTCGGCCCCTGCCCGTCCGGGCCTGCTCCGCGGTTCACCGCGTCCGTCCCGTGTGGAGCGACCCGTCAGCGGAGTCCCGCGGTACAGAGGGCTCCCCCGCAGACAGTTCTCTGTCGGGGACTCCCTGGCCGGGCAGCAGCAGCGAGAAGCGGCATCCGCCGTCGACGTTTTCCACGGTGACGGTGCCCTGATGGGCTGCGACAATTCCGGCGACAATGCTCAGGCCAAGCCCGGCCCCGCTGTAGCGCATGGTGCCTGCCGGTTCTTCCGGCCCGGGCACCCCGCCGTCGTCGGGTGCGGGCACGCGGCCGGCGGGCCGCCGGGCGGGGTCCTTCTGCCAGCCGGTCTCGAACAGATGCGGCAGGTCCTCTTCGGGGATTCCGCCGCAGCCGTCGGTGACCGCGACGACGGCCCGGTCGCCCTCCCTGCCGACTTCCACGGTGACATGGGACCCGGGCGCGCTGTGCACGATGGCGTTGAGTACGACATTGCGGATGGCACGCCCCATCGAGGGGCCGTCGGCAAGGGCCATGCATTCCCTCTGCCCGCCGCCGTCGAGCGTAATGCGGTGCTGCTTCGCTACCGCGGCGAGGTCGGCGATGGCGTCGCTGGCGAGGTCGTACAGATCCAACGGCTCGGCCTTGAGCCGCATTGTTCCGGCGTGGATCTTCGAGAGCTCCAGGAGGTCGTTGACCATGCCCGCCATCAGGTCGGTCTGGGCGATGATTTTGCGGTAGTAGCCGGGAACGTCCGCCGCCATGCCGTCTTCCAGGGCCTCGGCCATGGCCCGCATGCTCGCCAGCGGCGTCCGGAGGTCATGGGAAATCCAGCTGACCAGTTCGCGGCGGGCGTCCTCGACGGCGGCCTCACGCTGCCGGGATGCTTCCAGCTTCCGGCTGCTGGCTTCGAGTTCGGCGGCGAGCGCGGCAAGTTCGTGGCTCATCACCGGAGACTGGATCCCGGGGCTCTCACCGCGGCCGATGCTCCGGGCCGCGTCGACCAGGGCCTTCGCGTTCCGCGACACCCTCGAGCCCAGCACCAGGGCGATGGCAACAGCCACCGCCGAGGCCACAGCCAGGACGTACCACATGACCTCGAGGTCCCGTGCCGAGATGAACATGGCGTTGAAGGCGCTGACCATTCCGGCCGTCAGGACCGCCACCGCTGCGAGTACCACCACGCAGATCTGCACTGCAAAGGAAGCCCGGCGCAGCGGTTTCAGGATGAGCAGGGACGCGGCGCCGATCACGGCTCCCCATGCCACGGCCCAACCGACAATGGTCAGGAGCTCAGTGGTCTGCACCGGCGGACTCCTCCTCATCGCCAGGACCGCCAGGGTCGCCAAGGCCGGGGTCGCCAGGGTCGCCAGGGTCCAGCCGGTACCCCACACCCCAGACCGTTTTCAGGATGGCGGGCCGGGTGGGGTCGTCCTCGATCTTTTCCCGCAGCCTCCGCACGTGGACCGTCACCGTGGAGAGGTCGCCGTAGTCCCAGCCCCAGACGGCCTTCATGAGCTCTTCGCGGCTGAAGACCTGGCGGGGACGGCGCAGCATGAAGGCCAGCAGGTCAAATTCCCGGGCCGTCAGCGCGAGGGGCCGGCCGTCGCGGGACACCGTGCGCGCGGCCGGGCTGAGGTCGAAGCCGCCCACTTCCACGGAGGGCTCCGGGCTGAATTCGGGAATGCTCCGGCGCAGGACCGACCGGACCCGCAGGACCAGCTCACGGGGTGAGAAGGGCTTGGTGACGTAGTCGTCCGCACCGGCTTCCAGGCCCAGGATCCGGTCGTCCTCCGTCCCCAGAGCCGTGAGCATGATCACCGGGACACTGTGGGCTGCCCGGAGCCGCCGGCAGACTTCCACGCCGTCGAGGCCCGGCAGCATCCGGTCCAGCAGGACCAGGTCCGGGCGGCGTTCGGCAGCAAGGCGCAGGGCCGTGAACCCGTCGGCGGCGAGGACCACCTGGAATCCCGCCTGGACGAGGTAGTCGCGGACCACTCCGGCGATGGTCGGCTCATCTTCGACGAGCAGGATGCGCCGGTACTCCGTTGCGTCCGGGGCCGGCTGAGTGGTGTTCACGCTTCCAGCATAGGTTCGCAGCCCCGGCGCGGGCAGGCGTCCGGACGCCCGCAGGACATCCTTCCCAAAGACGTAATATCCCTATTGTCATGCGGCTGTGATGTCTGCCGCGAGGTGGCGTAGCCTGACTCTATGACAGTTCAACTGGGTATGCCCCAGCCCCGCGAGGCAGGCACCCCGGGAACGGGCATGCCTCCTTCAGCCGCACTTTCCGGGCGCCCGGAAGGCCTGCCTGCCGGGCTCGTCGATCGCTATGGCCGCCGCGCCACAGACATGCGGCTGTCGCTCACCGACAAATGCAACCTGCGCTGCACCTACTGCATGCCGGCCGAAGGCCTCGAGTGGTTGTCCAAGCAGGCAGTGATGTCCGCTGCGGAAATCGTCCGGATCGTGCGGATCGGCGTCGACATGCTGGGCGTGCGCGAACTCAGGCTGACAGGCGGCGAGCCGCTGGTGCGCGCGGACCTGCTGGACATCATCGCCGCACTGCGCCAGGCCCACCCCGAACTGCCGATCTCGATGACCACCAACGGAGTCGGCCTGGATAAGAAGGCCGCAGGGCTCAAGGCCGCGGGACTCTCCAGGATCAACGTCTCGCTGGACTCCCTGCACGAGGAAACTTTTGCCAAGCTGACCCGCCGCCCCTTCCTGGACAAGGTCCTCGCCGGCGTCGACGCCGCCTGGGCCGCCGGCCTGGGTCCGGTCAAGCTCAACGCCGTGCTCATGCGCGGGATCAACGACGCCGAGTCCCCGGCCCTGCTGGCCTGGGCCCTGGACCGTGGCTATGAGCTGCGTTTCATCGAGCAGATGCCCCTCGACGCGGACCACGGCTGGACCCGACGCAACATGATCACCGCGGCGGAGATCCGCGGGCTACTCTCCACCGACTACGTGCTCAGTTCCGATCCGCGGGACCGGGACGGCGCCCCGGCGGAACGGTTCGAAGTCCGGGCCCGCGTTCCCGGCACCGGCGAGGCCACCGGCCCCGTACTCGGCACCGTCGGCATCATCGCGTCAGTCACGGAGCCGTTCTGCTCGGACTGCCGCCGCACCCGCATCACCGCCGAGGGCAAGATCATGAGCTGCCTGTTCTCGCGGGAGGAAGTGGACCTGCTGGGACTGCTGCGCGAGGGCGCAAACGACGAACAGCTCGCCAAACGCTGGCAGGATGCCATGTGGATCAAGCCCAAGGCCCACGGCATGGACCATGTGGGCCTCGGCGCCCCCGACTTTGTCCAGCCGGACCGCAGCATGAGCGCCATCGGAGGCTGACTTTTTTCGTGAACGTACGCTACTTCGCTGCCGCGCGCGCTGCCGCCGGCGTGGATGAGGAACGCTTTGAGCTCGCCGACGGCGACACCCTCGCCTCGCTGCT
>Ga0213840_1001874_pt1 | contig 14911 bp, 12 predicted proteins | sample SWPATP22_FD_160132 | JGI IMG/M metagenome (GOLD analysis project Ga0213840, IMG submission 160132) | Coastal seawater microbial communities from Marineland, Florida, United States - SWPA TP2 #2 | ecosystem: Environmental > Aquatic > Marine > Coastal | place: USA: Florida | collected 2016-08-14 | reverse complement strand
CTGTCATTCCCGCTTTAGGTTAGGAATCTATATTTACCCTAATTCCTTGCCTGGGGGCTAATGGATCTTAGGAATCAAGTCCGCGATTGTAAAAGTTAGCTAATTCGTTGACGGATTATATAAAAAAGTTTTAGGTGGGATTCCACCTAAAGCTTGGTGTGGCCGTATATCATTGTAATATATCAAATATTCAAATAATTCCTCTTTTAATTGCTCAATAGAGTCAAAGCCAGATTCTAGCAAATCTTCCTTTAAAGTTCTCCAGAATCTTTCAGCCTTTCCATTGGTCTGAGGCCTATAAGGTCTTGTGTAAGCATGCTTCAACCCAAGCTCCTTCAGCATCCTCTCAAATGGATGGTGATCTATATTGTTTCTTGAGGCAAATTCAGCACCATTATCACTCAATATTTCCTCAAATTGTATATCATAATCATGCTTGATGATATTAAACATCCTCATAGTGGCAAACATAACATTTAGGCTCTTAATATTATCTAATACCTCTGCCCAGGCTATCCTGCTATATGAATCAACTATACATACCAGATAATATTGTTTCTTATTATTGCTTATAAGATCCTTCCTAATATAGTGACAATCTACATGCCCTAACTCACCAGGACGCTCCTTTATTATCCGCCGCTTCTCTTCTCTCTCCGATTGTCTCAATCTATTCATTCCATGCCTTCTTGATATGTTATATATGCCAGATGGACTCACTAGCCTCTTACCATGTTTGCGCTCTAGCATAGCACATATCTCATACCTATTCAGCCCTCTTTTCCTATATGATATTACTTCCTCTTCTATACAGGCTTCTGGAAGTCTTGCCTTCCATCTGGGCCCGCGCTTCTGGGGTAGCAAATCTTCAGCTAAACCGCTCTTACTATATCTGTTATATATCTTATTGAATAATTGTCTGCTGATGTTATGGGCTTTATAAAACTCCCCTACAAAACGATATCTCGTATGTTTCCTGCCCTTTACCAGCTCATATTCTGATATTAAATATTTCCATTTCTCCTGATAATTCCTTGCTAAGGTCTTATCCTCTCTCTGATGTCGCATATATCCCTCCTTGACAATTCTATTCTAGCTCTTTTTTGTCAACGAATTAATAAACTTTTACAAACAAGTCCATATAGCCTTGATTTAAGGCAAAAAGTAATAGAGTACGTAAAGAAAGGCGGCAGCCAGATATCAGCGGCAAAAATTTTTAGCATAAATAAAAACACAGTAAACAGTTGGTGGCTCAGATATTGCTCAGAAGGCCATGTAAATCCCAGAGTAAGAGTTGGAGCTAAACCAAGTATAGCAAGGGAAGAATTTATATCCTTTGTCAAAGCCAATCCAAATTTAGATGCGGAGGAGATAGGAGCACATTTTGGAATAAGCAAGACGGGAGCGTGGTATTGGTTGAAGAAATTTGGATTTAGCTATAAAAAAAAGCCTATACCTACTTGGAAGCTGATGAAAAAAGGAGGCAAGAATTTTTAGAAGAGATACAAGATCTCAAGCCTGAGGAATTAGTATTTTTAGATGAGAGTGGTGTAGAATACAACTTAGTCAAAGACAGCGGTTGGGGGGAGATAGGCAAGAAGCTTGATGGTAAGAAGAGCGGCAAGCATTATCAAAGAACTAATCTTGTCGCAGGGTATGTGAATAAGGAACCTATAGCACCTTTAGTATTTCATGGCACTTGCAATACAGAATTCTTCAACAAATGGGTTGAATCTTGCCTTATTCCTGAATTGAAGCCTGGACAAACAGTAATTATGGATAATGTATCTTTCCACAAATCCCCTAAAACAAGGGAGCTTATAGAGAAAGCTGAATGCAAGCTGATTTATCTTCCCCCCTATTCCCCAGACCTCAATCCAATAGAGAAATTCTGGGCCAATATGAAAAAATGGATTAAAAAACAAATGCATAAATTTCTTCAACTAGACAAAGCTATCGATGCCTTCTTCTCTATCCTATAATTTAACTAAATTGACTATACGTGATGTCAGAGACCCATTTCTGATTTGGAGCATTGGCTGTAAAATCCTGATTTAGTAGATTTTTAGCAACTTCCTTACAGTGATTAGAATCAGTAGTAGCTTTAAATTTACGCTTGGCTTTTGCTATCAATCCCATAGATGACATACGCTTAGCTATCGTAGCTCTGGTGCAAGCAATACCACGATCTTGAGCTCAGCAAATATTCTAGTAGAGCCATATCTTTCCTTATGTTCTACAAATATATCCTGGATTAAAGAATCTAGCTCACCCCTATTGTCAGGAAAGATGTCGCATAAAATAAAAAACTTTAGCGGGGTGGAGGAGCGACATGAATAATGAGCAAGATCAATACAGAGGTAAGATCAAGAATAATAGAAAAAGCGTTGAACAGAGGTAATAGCTCTTTGCGAGAGATCGCATATGAGAATAATATTGGTGTATCGACATTAAATAATTGGCTAAGGCGTCATCGAGCTTCTTCAAATTCTAGTAAATTCTATAAATCAGATGAATTACCTGCTAAAGTAGGAGGTAATTTTAGTGAGGAAGAAAGATTCAACCATCTACTGGCAAGCAAAGGCTTAGATGATATAGAATTAGGGAAATATTGTCGTCAGCATGGTTTTTATACTCACCAATTATTAGAATGGAAAGAATCATTTATGAGCAAGGATAGTAATTCTTCAAATACCAAAGCTTTATCAGAAGTAAGGACTTTGAGAGAAGAGAAGAAGCGGCTACAGAAGGAAATTAGGAGGAAAGATAAGGCTCTAGCTGAAGCATCTGCTCTTTTAATACTCAAAAAAAAAGCGGAAATGATTTGGGGGGATCAAGAGGAAGATTGATCTGTTCAGAGAAGAGGCTTGACACTCTCGCTATAAGCATGGAAGCTGTGGAATCAGGAGCAAGGAAGCAAGAGGTCTGTGAGATTTTAGGATTATCCAAGCGCACACTAGAGAGATGGCAAAAAGCTGGCGGTGAAATTGATAATCGTAAAGGCTCAAACAAGGTGGTTGCTAACAAATTGCAAGAAGAAGAAAGAGAAATGATAATAGATACAGTAAATGGGTTAGAATATAGAGATATGCCGGTTAGCAAGATAGTTCCAAGCCTTGCTGACAAAGGTATATATTTGGCATCTGAATCTACGATTTATAGAATATTGAGGCAAGAGAAATTGCTAACACATAGGGAGAGGAGTAAGCCTAGGACTCACTACAAACCTAAGGAATGTGTGGCTTATAGTCCTAATCAAGTATGGTCATGGGATATAAGTTACCTTCCTAGCAACGTTACTGGATTCTTTTGTTACCTTTATATTATGATGGATATTTATAGTAGAAAGATAGTTGGCTGGCATATAGGCCCCGATCGTCTAAATAATAGATTTTTGCAGAAACTGCTCTGGAGCCCTCTGATGAGCTGGGTTTGGCAAAAACACTTTTTTTGTTTTTTGCCTTTGTAGGCCTTATACTATCGTTGTTTTTTTCAACACAAACCATCATTTTTTTGATATCACAGCTCTGTATCCACCTATCTAACTGCTGTTCGTACGATTTATCATGATATTTTCTTGTTTTTAGCGGACTTTGCTCTCTCTTTTAGCTCTATATCTATGTAGCGGTCTGTGATAGCAGATGATCCATGGCCCGCATCATCTCTCACATGCTCCCTGGGCCTATGCTTTACATCCTCTGAGATTCCAGTGTGCCTGAGCCAATGAACAGTAGCAACACGTAGATTTTGAGCAGCTTCTTCATCTCCTTGTTTTTCCATCTCATTTGCAGCACCATCAAAACATTCCTGCACTAATTTTCTAATAGGCCTGTCGCAAGTAATTGACCTGTGCGGATTCTTTAGATGCCCAATTAGGGGAGTGGTCTCTGATGGGCTTGGAATAGGGGAGAGTTTGAGATAATTTACCCTGTAACGTGCAAGAGCTTCTAGCATCTCATTGCTAAGTGCTATTTGCCTTAGCTTATTTCCCTTGCCAACAGTTTTAAACCACCAATTGCCTTCTGAATCTTTAAAGAAATCACCCATAGTAGGTGAGTGTTTTGGTGTTGATGTGAGCTCTGATATCCTCAAATACATTCCATATAAACAGGATAAAATAAAAAGAGTTCTTTCATGATTTATATTTTCCTCAGCTTTTATCTTTATATAGCTTATTACAGATTTCCATTCTTGATTTGATAGCCTTCTCACAACTTGCACTTTCTGCTGCTTTTGTAGAAACTTGCTCTTTTGTCTTATGAGAATTACAGGATTTATTTGTGCTATTTCTTCCTGCATAAGAAAATTATAAAAGCTGCTAAGGATTCCAAACATAGCTTTCATAGCAGATCCAGAAAATTTATATTCTTTCTTTGATGGTTTATTTCCTTCTCTATGATCAGATTTGCTAATATGAGCTTCGAAAGGCTTCCATTCAGGATTGGATATTTTAGTGCCATCTTTATTGGTTTTAAACCTGGACACTTTCTTTAAAGCGATCCAACTTTTTGGTGGCTTCATACAAAATTCAATAAAAGCTTCTATATCTTCTCGTCTATGATCTAAAATAGATTTTTGACTTATAAACCAGCTCCATTGCAAGAAACGTTCTAAATCACGCCTATAGGCTCCAAAAGTGTCAGCACTACCTCTATAGCTATAAAGGAAGCTTAAAGCAAGCTTATAGTCGTTTATAGCAAAATCAGGCACTGATAGAGTGGATGTTGAGGTTTTAGTGTTATTTGAGGCAAAACATACTTTAAACCAATCCTCTATGACTGATTTTGGATTATTGGATCCAGTCACTTCCTTATAAAGCTCTATAGTTGTTTTAAAAGTATCAAATACTGCCTTTGGAACATAGTTTGTTGTTTTGTTTGCACTAGACATAGTTATGCATTCCTTTAGGTATGTATGTTTTGTGCTTGGATTCTTTAATTTGGATTTCTAACAAAAAAGCCCCCTACTTTGGTTTTAGTATAAAAGCTAGTAAGAAGAGTTCCTAGCTTTCTAGGATGCTATCATCTATCCTCTATTATATGCAAGCTTTTTGAGTAATTTAGAAAAGAAAAAAATAAAAGAATAACTATTATGCCAAATCCAGTAGATAAATCTGTACTCCTCACAGCATCTGAAAGATATGATATTTATGGATCAACTTCTTTAGAACTTAATTCGGAAGAATATCCCAGATATTTTGCCCTGACCAAAAAAGAAAAAGATTTACTGGAAACATTTGTAAATAACAAAGAAGCTATGTTCTTTCTTTTATCTTTAGCATTCTTCAAGGCCAAAAAGTGTTTCATAGATTTCAAATATCATGCCATTAAAAAAGAATGGAGATATCTTATTGGAGAGCATTTCCGTGGGCAATATGTTAGAAAATCCTTTCCACCTAAATATGTTCAATCCCGTATTAAAAACCAAATCCTAGATCTACTTGGATATCAGAGATTTACAGTGCAAATTAAAAACAAGATTTCTGATCAATTATTAGCAAAATCTTCTATGTATCCAAGGCAAAGGCAATTAGCCAAAGAATTACTCAATTTATTTGTAAGAAATAAAGTTGTTATTCCTGGATATACTACATTGCAAGAAATTGTGAGTAAAGTTTGGCAAAAAGAAAATACAAGACTGATTAAAGCTTACAAAAGATATACCAGCAAAGCTCAGAGAGCAGAGATAATGTCACTTTTAGAAAAAACAGATAATCTTCACCATATAGTAAGCATCAGACAAGATATGAAGACTTTTAAAAGTCATGATCTATGGGAAGAAATTGAGAAATTTGATGTATTATCTCCAATCTATAAAGTAGCACAAGAAGTAGTTCCTATGCTTTCATTACCAAATACAACAGTAGAATATTATGCTAATTTAATTAATTACTATAATGGACCCAAACTGAAGCAACTAAAGCCTGATCAAGTAGGATTATATCTACTTTGTTATGTATATACCAGGTATAAAAAACTAAATGACAATCTGATTGAAGCATTCAAAAAAAGAACTTCAGATTATCAGAAAAAAGCTAACAAATTTGCAAAAGAAGAATCAGCTAAACATTTAGATTTACTCCGCTCAGCTAACAGAAGAGTTAGTAATCTTCTGATTGATATTAAAAATGACCAACATCCTCATTTTATGATGAAGGACAAAATATATTCTCATATTCCAGAAGATCAGCTTTTAGATGTAGCTAGAATCCTTGTAGATGAAAATTTAGACAAAGATATTTTATTTTGGAAATACATAGATTCTGAAGAATATTCAATCAAGCTCAATTTACGCACATTATTTCTAAAAATAGATTTTGTCGCAACTAGCCATGAACTTCTAAATAACGCCGTACAAATGGTGAAAAAACTCCTCGAAACTGGAAATTTTAATGAGAAATGTGAAAAAGATAGTACAGGGCAAGACTTAGAAGAATTATCATCAACATTAAGGCAACTTTTTTCTAATAAACATCATGAATATATTTTTGATTGCCACAAAATATTATTTAACAGAGCAGAGTTTCAGCTTTATTCTAATATGATATATCATCTTTCGACAAATATATTGACCTTAGAAAGCAGTGCAAAATATAGAAGGATTGAAGATGAAACAATTAGCGATAAAAAATGGAAGAAAGAAAAGAGGCCTATTCTAAAAAGTCTAGAATATACAAAACTTCTGGATCCCATCAGCAAAACTCTACGCCTTAAAAAGAAAGAACTTACCGGACTATGTCACACTATAAATAAGGCAATCAACTCCGGAGAGAATGAATATATCATAATCAAAAAAGATAAAAATGGTGATGATACATGGCGCCTATCACCCCTTCCCTCTATGGCTGATCCTAATGATGGTATTTTTGGTAATATGGAGCAGAAAAGCATAGTAAATGTTATAAGATTCGTGAATCAAAAAACCAACTTTTTAGCTGTGTTTGAAGGTATTTCACCTAAATCAGCAAGAGGGGCATCAGATGATGATTTATTATCAGGTGTCATTCTTGCAAATGCCTTGCGTGTTGGTGTAGGTCCAATGTCTGAGATTTCTGATTTAAACAAATACTCATTATTATCTACTGAAGCCTCTTCTGTAAGGGTTGAAACTTTAATAGCAGCTACTGACATTATTCACAATAAGTTATCTGCACTTCCAATTTTTAAGAGATGGTATATAAATTCCAGGCTACATGGAAGCTTGGATGGATTAAAGCTTGGAACAAGTAGAAAAAACATCAAGGCTAGGCATTCAAAGAAATATTTTAGTGATGGAACTGGAGTTTCAAGTTACAATGAAGTAGTAAATTTTCTTTCTATCACCAGCAAGATAATTGGTGCCAATGAATATGAAGGGCATTACATGTTTGAGATGGTACATAATCAGAATACATCAGAAATAAAGCCAAAATATATTTCTACTGATAAACATGGCGTAAATTCCTTGAATTTTGCCTTGTGTGATTTTACTGATTTAGTTTTTGCTCCACGCATACCCAGACCTCATAAAGAAGCATTATGGGGCTTTGGAAGTGCTAAAGATTATGAGGGAGTGATATTGCGCCCTACTCACTTTACTGATGAAGTGCTAATTGAAAGTGAATGGGATAATATCCAAAGGCTAATTGCCTCAGTATTAACTGGTGAAACTGCACCTAATATTCTGATTAGGAAGCTTGCTTCTAAAAATTATTCTAGCAGAACTAAAAAAGCCTTAGTACAATACAATCACATTGTGAGGTCGCATTTTATTTTGCTATATATTCATGATCATGAATTTAGGAGAGCTATAATGCTAGCCCTTAATCGAGGTGAATTATATAACAGCCTTTACAGGTCTATCTCTATATTCAATAATGGAAAATTACGTGGCAATAGTGAGATAGAAATGGAGATTTGGAACCAGTGCACAAGACTAATTGCGTCTGTAATGCATTATTATAACGCATATATTTTAGATAAATTATATGCGAATGCCACCAGTAAAAAGCAAAAGGAATTTTTAGAGAGCTTCTCCCCTACTGCGAACACTCATATTAATTTATTGGGATATTATCAGTTTTTGAATAAAATAGATGACAAATCTTACGAACAGCAGTTAGACAGCTGGATACAGAGCTGCAATATCAAAAAAATGATGGTTTGCGTTGAAAAAAACAACGATAGTATAAGGCCTACAAGGGCAAAAAGTAAAAAAAGAGTTTTTATCAAACCCACCTAGTCAAAGGTCTCCAGAGCAGTTTCTGCAAAAATCTATTAAATAGACGATCGGGGCCATATACATGATAGAGAATCTGGAGACTATGCTGCAAGCACCTTAAAGCAGGCATGCTTTGATGAGAATATAGATCAGAACCAGATCACTCTTCATTCTGATAATGGGAAACCCATGAAGAGTATGAGTATGAAGGCGATGTTTGAAGAATTAGGCGTAATACCTTCTTACAGCAGGCCTTCAGTGAGTGATGATAATCCTTATTCTGAGGCCTTATTTAGGACTGTGAAGTATCATCCAACATTCCCTGCTATGAAGAGGTTTGAGACTATAGAGGAAGCAAGGTTATGGATGATCAAATTTGTTGATTGGTATAATAATGAGCATTTACATTCTGGTTTAAACTTTGTTACTCCAACCCAGCGTCATAATAGAGAGGATAAGAGGATTTTTACCACAAGAACCAAAGTTTATGAGGATGCAAAGGCTCAAAATCCAGCAAGATGGTCAAAAAATATAAGAAATTGGCATTTACCAGAAATTGTAATCTTGAATCCTGATAAAAAAGGAGATAAAATGCGACAAGAATTAGCAGATAAATCTATGGCTGCTTAAAAAATTGTGCGACATCTTTCCTGACAAACACCGCTTTAGATTTCTCCTTGAAATATATGATTAAGCGATCTAATAATTGGTAATTACTAAGATAAAGCTGCAAGCTTGAATCAGCAATCTCACTTGTACAAAAAGCATAATTTTCTATTGAGTAATCATCTTCTGATTTGTAGGTCATTATTCCCCTTTTAATACCAAGGCCATAGGTAAGGATTAAGGAGCTGAATGCAATTGAACCATTGATGACGCATCGTTAAGTGTTTTGTTGGCTCTTTCTACTCTGCCTTTAGCTTGGGAGCATAATACACTGATATTTTTATGCTCCCGTTGATGCTTAACTCTTAAGACGGCATCAAAGCCCTCTCTAACTAGGGAGGTAGAAAACCGCACAAACCTGAACCTATACGGATACCAGTTCCCCCAACAGAAGAATTATTATTACACATCCTCCGTGTAAAAAGTGCTACTTAGACCAAGAGAAGCGGTCATCATACCTTCTACATTTACATATACGCTGGAAGCATCTAAATCTATAATGTTACCCTCGTAATGCTCTTCTTTTAATATCTCCTTTAATTCTTTTATTCCATACTCTTGTTTAGTACCTTTATCATAAGCCTTAATTACCATTCTAGAAGTATATGGTATTTCTAGATCTTCTACTTTTTCTAGTCGTATGCCAACTTTTACACTAGATGCTGGATCAACACAAACCTTATAAGATTGCTGATAAGTTTTCTCAAATGTGTGTGTATGAGATAGCACTTCTTCACTGCCATGGCTAGTATTCCAAGCAATCTCAAGGCCAGATTCTTTTTCAAATTTTGAAGCTGCAAAATCACCCTTAGCAGTAACCTTCACATGCCACTTGGTGGAAAGTCCCCAAGCAGAGGTTTTTTTGAAGCTCCATGATTCAGAGAAAGTCTTTTTCCCTATCAGGGTGTCATCTGTTGTGAGAGTTGTCGCAGAAGATTTATTAGGAATCAAGATTTCGCCAATTAGTTCGAAAGTTTTTTTAGCTCCGTCAAGCTTACCCGATGGATCTTCATATCTAAAATCAGTTATAGTAGCCTTAATTTCATAATTATCAAATCTACCCAGATTTTTAAAAAAAGGCAGCACAGATTCAAGTACTGCTTTCGATTCCCAACCTTTGGTTATAGCCTCCTGTGCTTTATCTACAAATTTACGCTGCAACCCTTTATTCATATGCCCACTTTTTGCAAAGTCACCCACGGCTCTTGAAAGTGCGTATTTTGATTCCCATCCATTATCTATAGATTCAATTGCTTTATCTACGAATTTATCCTGTGTGTCCGAATCCATGTGCCCACTGGATGCAAGGACACCCACGGCCCTTGAAAGGGCATGTTTTGACTCCCATCCCTTATTTATAGATTCAATCGCTTTATCTATAAATTTACTCTGCAGCCCTTTATCCATGTGCCCGCTCGCTGCAAAGGCCCCTAAGGCGCTTGAAAGGGTATGTTTTGACTCCCATCCCTTATTTATAGATTCAATCGCTTTGTCTACAAATTTATCCTGTGTGTCCGAATCCATGTGTCCACTGGATGCAAGGGCACCTAAGGCTCGTGAAAGTGCGTATTTTGACTCCCAACCATTCTCTATAGATTGCATTGCTATATAAAAAAACTTCTTTGCTTGACTAAAATCCATATTACCGCTTGCTGCAAAGGTGCCCATGGCTTCTGATAGTGCATGTTTTGACTCCCAACCCTTACTTATAGACTCCTCTGCTTTACCTATGAACCAATTCTGCAAATATTTATCCATGTGCCCGCTCGCTGCAAAGACTCCCAAGGCTCCTGAGAGCGCGTACTTCGAGTCCCAGCCATCATCTATAGCGCTCATTGCCGTCTTAAAAAACATGTCTATTTGAGATTGACTCATACCTCCACTAGCTGCAAAAGCACCCAGCTTTTTTGCATTATCATACTTAGATTTCCAACCTTTATTGATAGACTTAATTGCGTCATCAAATTCTCCTAATGTCATTGACATAAATACCTCCAATCAAATGTTACTCTTAGCAAGCGATACGTAAAACATCTTACAAGCCACGCACTTGCAGTTCCCATGATACTAATAACTTGTGGTAGGTGTCAATGACTTAAAATACAGCTGTGTCGAGTAGCCACTCCCAGATTACTCTGAGAGCAGCTACTCGACAAAATATGAACTTACACATGTATAATGATCATGTGAGGTAAAAAACTTGCAAAATGTCTTTAAGGAACTAAGCTTAACCTTGAAGGCAGGAAGAGGTGATTCTGTGCTTACACACAGATCTAGAATCTGATTTTTTGATAAGAACCCTCTTCCAATATCGTCTCAAGCTGAATGGTATCTTAGAAAAGCTTTAAGCTTATTCTGTATTAACATGACTAGCTCAGGTGATTGTAGTACTTCACTTTTTTAAAACTATCAAGGCCCTTGGCTAAGGAACGTGCGCCACGATGCAAGCTTGAGGAAAGAAATCCCATTTGTTAGCACTCTCTAAGTGTAAATGATGCTCACAATATCCTATCAGATCATCACGTGAAATCTCACTTGTTGCCACTTCAATTTCTACATCTATTTTGTATATAAGCATGGGAGTGAAGTGAACGGGTTCTGTCACATCTGTTTTGTCATGCCTTAAATTCCCTTATAGCAATAAAAATATCTCCTTTAGCACAATCACAATAATGCACTTCTACTCCATGAGATATTGATTTATTGACTTTTACAACTTGCACAAACAATACTACAGACTCGAAGAAGTTAATTCAGAAACTTCACCAGTGTGGAGTACCTCATCTCGATCATTTATAACCCCTATAGTATTCCCTACGGGATATTCTGATCCAGTATCGACGTATGCTTCTGATCTTGATTCAGCAACAATTTTTAGCAATCTTTCCTTGCCTTTAGAAGCCATAGTATCTTGTGGATCTAATTTTACAGCTTCACTATAGGCTTCCAAAGATTCTTGATACCTGCCTAGTTTACATAATACTTGACCTATATTTTTATGCAAAGTAGCTACTTCTGGTTTGAGTGCTTTGGATTTATTATAACTTTCTAAAGCGGCTTCATTTTGTCCCATATAAGATAGCACATTACCCTTACTGTTATAAAATCCTGCACGAGCAGGCTTTAAATCTATAGCCATATTTATTGCTGTTAAAGCCTCTTCTGCTTTACCCAATCTCAAAAGTATATAGCTTTTATCGAATTAGGCTGTATCATTACTTGGATCCATATCAGTTACTATATTATAAGTAATTCCTACTAAATCACCCATTTGGGTTTTAAACCTAGCAAACCACTTTACTACTTCAGGAATTGCTACTGGATATAATAATTGCCTTTTTACTTGGTATGTAATATCATACAATCCAGAACTATTACTATATAATTATGGGAAATATCAAGTTTGCTGCTGTAAGGGAAGATCCGATAATTGAAAAAAATATAATAGAAAATTTCAAGCTTAGTAATGTGCTTATGATAGCATCAGGGGGCTGCACAGCTCTTAGCTTAAAGTCTTATTTTCCTGAGATAAATTGTACCCTCTTTGATTTTAATCCTTATCAGATTATGCATGTTAAAAACAAAATAGTTAAATTAAAAAAAGAAGATATATCCCACTTCAAGGAAACTTTTAATATTGGATATAAAAATAAGAATGGACTAAATAATCTAGGTGAGTTCGAGTCTCTATTTAGAAGTTTCAAAAATTTTATTCTAGAATTTATAACTACAGAAGAAGAGATACATAATATAATGCTGGGTAAGGTTAGCCCGAACAATCTTTTATCGAATAAATATTGGAACCTTGCCTTTGACTTGTACTTTTCAGACCCAATGCTGTTAACAATGTTTGGCCCTGATGCTATTCAACATGCCGATCCAGGATCATATCCTAGATATTTTCAAAAAGTCTTTGAAAAAGGCCTCTCCTCTCCAAATATTACGGAAAATTATTTTATGCATCATATATTCTGTGGATCATACATTGATAGGAAAAATGCCATACCTTACTATTTAGAAAAGAAGCCAGAGAATATGGAATTTGATTTTATCCAAGACTCATTACTAAACATTGAAGATGTGAATAAGTATGATTTGGTATCACTATCTAACATATTTGATTGGATGGACGAAGATGGTGTCATAGAGCATTTAAAGTATCTAGGTTATCACTTGAAAAAAGGGGCCATTGTATTATTTAGACAACTAAACAATTCTAAATCATATCCTATGGAAGCATTTAAACATCATAATGCTCTTGAAGAAGAGTTACTTAGAAAAGACAAGAGCTTATTTTATAACAAAATCAATATCTTGGAGAAAATATGAAAGATCTAATTGACAAAATTCTAAAAGAAACAAATTATCAAAATAACCCATACTTCACATTTTTATTGGATGGAAGCTTTGATAAGGAAGACTTCATTGAAACGCAAATTCAATTTTATTTTGCGGTAGTATTTTTTAATAGGCCAATGTCTGCACTAGCTGCTAAAATTCCCTCTCCAGATCTTCGCATGGAAGTGCTAAGAAATGTTTGGGAAGAACATGGAGAAGGGAACATCAGTCTTTCACATGGCAGCAGCTTTTTAGAATTTCTTCAGCAAATGGGCAATATCTCTAGTAAAGATGTAAGTAAAAGAGCACTTTGGCCAGAAGTAAGAGCATTTAATACCTGCCTTTCTGGAGCTTGTATCTTAGATGATTTCATCATCGGAGTTGGAGCAATGGGAATGATTGAGAGAATGTTTTGTGATATTTCATCAATTATTGGAAGTGGAATCATTCAAAGAAAATGGCTTACAGAAAAAGAACTCATTCATTACAATGTGCATGCTGAATTGGATATAAAACATTCTGAAGACTTTTTCAATATCCTAGAAGAATCTTGGAATAAGAATGATGAAAATAGATATTTCATCGAACAAGGATTAAGGCTTGGTGCATCAATCTTTAATAACCTCTACAAGGGACTATATGAAAGTAGGAATAAGAGAATGGACCGCTTATGGCAAGGTAGGCATTCTAAGTCAGATTGTGTCTAATGATTCAAGTTGAAGCAATAGCAGATGATCTAAGGGCTAAGTATAATTCGGACTTGCTCAAGTTTGAGGAAGAATTCACATATCCTTTTGGTAAGGATAGATTCAGGATCAATCATGGCAAAGACTACTTCAATTTTTTCGACTTAATTGGAAAGCCGTATATCTTTGTGGCCTTTGATAAAGATAAGATTGTTGGAATTGCTATCTTTGTTCTTCGAGATCAAACAGAAAATCCATTCTGGTATATATGCGACCTTAAAATAGCACCTGAATATAGAGGCAAAGGAATTGCGGAACTAATCTTTCTTAAAGCAATAAAATGTAAATCTATATCAGACAAAATTTACGGTATTTCTATGGATTCTCAAATGGGGGAAAACAAGCTTATAAACTTCTCAAAAAAGTTAAAACACCTTAGCTTAGAACGCAAGGAAACTTTGTTTTTTTATATTGTACAAATAAAAGAATTAGAAACTATTTCTAAATATATAGAAAAAAGATATGGCCCATATGGATTCCTTTCATTATCAGGGACAAAGGACTTGGTAATGCAAAGTAATCAGGAAATATACCATTTATTACACATAGTGCCAGAGCAAAAATCCAACAAAGAACTCTCAGAGATTGCTTGTCCTGATATAATGTTCTGCGCAGAATCATCAAGCCTTACTCACCAAAAAATGCAGGAACTTGGAATAAGACATGCATGTACGGCCAGTGTAATATCCAATATGGACTTACCTAACTGGGATTGGATTTTAAGCAGTGAAATTTAAAAACTTATTTCTGATACACATGTTTGAATGTATAACACTACTGATATAGTAAGAACAAAACCCATGAAAATAGATATATTTCTTTTCTTGTGCTATTGTTCTAAATATAACATCTGACGCCCATATTAGGGGTCACCTGGGGAAACGGAAAATATGATACGCTAAGGAATTTTATACCCCTGAAAGCCTATTTTAATAAGGTTTTCTTAATTATCAATTTTCGCT
>Ga0213840_1001864_pt1 | contig 15004 bp, 12 predicted proteins | sample SWPATP22_FD_160132 | JGI IMG/M metagenome (GOLD analysis project Ga0213840, IMG submission 160132) | Coastal seawater microbial communities from Marineland, Florida, United States - SWPA TP2 #2 | ecosystem: Environmental > Aquatic > Marine > Coastal | place: USA: Florida | collected 2016-08-14 | reverse complement strand
TAAAATAGCTTGGCTAAGTGTTGCAGTATCCAGTGAAACAAGTTTTTCTACTTGAAGCTCTAACCAGTCAAAAAATGGGGCATCGTAAATAATGCCGTATTTAATTACTTCGGCCATTCCTGCGGCAAACTCGCGAGGAGGAAGGGTAGACAGCGAGTCTGTGTCTATGGCAACAAACACCGGCTGGTAAAATGCGCCAATCATGTTCTTGCCAAGCGGGTGGTTCACCGCAGTCTTACCGCCTACTGACGAGTCGACTTGCGATAATAGGGTAGTAGGTACTTGAATGAATGGCACACCACGCTGGTACGTTGCGGCTACAAAACCGGTTAAGTCACCAATTACACCACCACCAAGTGCAATAAGCGTGGTGTCGCGAGCAGCATTAAGCTCTAGCAAGCGTGTCATTACAACTTCAAACTGCGCAAGATTCTTATGCTGCTCTCCATCTGGAAGCACAATGGCTTCAACGCGCACGTCTCCGCATGCTGCAATCACTTTATCAAGATACAGTGGCGCTACGGTTTCGTTGGTTACAATGACCGCTAACGGGCCTTTTATGTAGGCATTAAAAAGGCCGGGTTGCGACAGCAACCCAGCCTCAATTTGTATGGGGTAACTACGTTCTCCAAGTTCCACAGTTAAGGTTGACATTGGCGTAGCACCTCCTAATTACATGTTATTCTTATAGACCAATTTTACTGATGATTTGGTTCGCAACTGCGCGAGCTGATTGGTCATCGGTATCAACGATATAGTCAGCCACTTCTTCGTATAGTGGGTTGCGCATTTCAGCAAGCTCGCGAAGTACCTTCTCCGGATCTTCGTTTTGAAGTAAAGGACGACGTTTGTCGCGTTGTGTACGAGCAACTTGCTTATCGATAGTCGTTTGAAGGTAAACAACGATACCGCGAGCAGATAAACGATTACGCACCGCTTTAGTCACAATAGAGCCACCGCCGGTTGCAAGTACGATACCTTGCTTATCGGTCAGGTCGTTAATTACGTTCTCTTCGCGTTTACGGAATCCGTCTTCGCCTTCTAGATCAAAAATCCAAGCTATATCTGCACCTGTGCGGCGCTCAATTTCTTGGTCAGAATCGAAGAATTCAAGGTGAAGTTCGTCTGCTAGGTGTCTACCGATTGTACTTTTGCCAGCACCCATTGGGCCAACTAAAAAGATATTACGTTTTTCAGCCATATTTGCTTATATCACAACTTAATCATGTTAGGGGCAGTGCACTGTTGCCTTACCAGCCTACCCATTGACTCGTGCCTATTTAGTGTCCAATAAGCACTACTCCTTTAACCTCGCTTAAATTTCGAGAGCGCGATTATCTCAGCTTCAGGTAATGCGATGCAAGTTTTGTTACCAACAAATAGTAGGAACTTGTAAATAAACTGCCAAAAAAGGAGTCAAAACGAAAAAGCGCGCCTTAAGAAGCGCGCTTTTTGCCGTTTATACTGCTGCAGTACTAAGGACGCTCGGTAACAATTTTCGGTGTTACAAAAATTAGCAGCTCACGCTTTTGTTGAAGCTGCGACGTATTTCTAAATAACGCGCCAAGCACTGGAAGGTCACCAAACAATGGTACTTTGGTAACACCGTCTTGGCTGGTTTGTTGGAATATTCCACCCAATACAATGGTTTCACCGTTTTCTACTAACACCTGTGTTTTGATCTCTTGCGTATCAATGGCGATAGCGTCACCGGTAGAGGTTGATACCGTTTCGCCTCGTGTATCTTGAGTCACTACAAGGTCAAGAATGATACGGTCGTCCGGGGTGATGTGTGGTGTAACTTTTAACGATAGAACGGCCTTTTTAAATTCCACCGACGTAGCACCACTTGAAGTGGCTTCCACGTAAGGAATCTCGGTACCCTGCTCAATGTATGCTTCGTGTTGATTAGCAACCGTGATACGCGGGCTGGCAATAATCTCGCCTTTGTTTTCAGACTCAAGTGCCGATAGCTCTAAGTCTAGAATGGTGCCATCAACAAGGCTGGCAATTTGAAAGCCAATGCTTCCAGCTGCTGTCGTTACAGGCAAATTAACGTTTAATCTATCGTTAATAGATGGTACTACTCCCCCAGCTATGGTGTCTGCGCCTTCGATAGAGCCTGAAACGCCATCATCACCTTGCCTATCGCTGAAGCCCCAGCGAACACCTAGCTGTTCATCTACGTTGTCTAAAACCGTTACCATACGGCTTTCGATAAGTACCTGCTTCACAGGAATATCAAGGGCATCAATGGTTTTTCTGGCCTCATCAATAGAAGCAAGCGTGTCGCGAATGAGAAGTGTATTGGTTCGTTCGTCCACTGTTACGCCGCCGCGCTCAGACAAGATACCGCCTTCAGACGATTTCAGTATTAATGCCAGTGATGCCGCTTTTGCATAGTTTACTGGAATGTTCACCGTATGAAGTGGCGCTAAGTCAGACACTTGCTTTTGAGATTGTAGCGCTTGCGTTTCTCTTGCTGACAATTCTTCAGCAGGCGCAATAAGCAAAATGTTGCCCTCTAACCGCTTATCTAGCCCTTTAACACGCAGAATCATATCTAGCGCTTGATCCCAAGGAACCCCTGATAAGCTGATAGTGACATTGCCTGAAACCGTATCGGTCGTTACTAGGTTAAACCCATTTACCTGCGCGATTATTTGTAAAACCTGTCGTACCGGAACATCTTGGAAATCTAAAGAAATAGGGTCGCCGGTGTATTTACTTTCTGACGCCAGCGCCTCTTCTTGTGTTTCATCCATTGGCGCAACTTCAATACGCAAAACGCCTTCATTAATACTGTTTTGCACCACTACATTTCCGCTGTAGTTCACTTCAATTCGAGCGCTGTTGTCTTCTTCAAACGTTTCAATGGTAGAAACAACGGTGCCGAATTCACTTACGTTAAGTTCAACCAGTTGTTCATCGCCTAACTCTGTTGAAGATAACGTAACGGATACTTTTCCTTGCGACTCAATAAGCTGCAATTTTGGTGTGGCACCTTTTAAGGTTACCAGGGTGACTGCGGTATTGTTTGCAGCGCGGGTAAAGTCAATGTTTGTTACCGTGGTGGCTACATTAGTGCTGTTATTAGCTTGAGGGTCTACCAGAACAGGCTCTTGCGCTTTTACGGGAGCAACTAGCAACGTAACTGAGAAAAGTGCAGCAATCGTTAAGGCTAACCAATACCATCGCGGCGTTCTACGATTCAGAGATTTATTGAATATGTATCGCTCGGCCATTTCTATTCTCCTACCTTAGATGCTGTAGTCATTGTTGTTGTTTTCCTTTGCCAGCAGCCGGCACCATCCGGTATTAACTGTTCTATACTAATCGAATCGTTACCAATTTGCGTAATTTTCCCATAAAACAAACCAATACGGCTGCCCGTCTTGGCTTTATGTAATACGCCATCGTTACTTCGTATTAATGCCCATTTCGTCCCTTGAGCAGTAAAGTTTCCACTTAACGCCAACGCATCAATACCATAAGCTTCAAGGGCATCTTTGGTGCGTTGAAAGTTTGGCTGTAAGCAGTTTTCTACTCGCGGACGACTAACCGGAGCAGTGTTTCGCTTAGGTTGTTCAAACGGGCTTCTTAATGCACTTGCCGTATAAGTGAAAGGCGGGTGCGTTTTAAATTCTGGATAGGGCTCTATCTTGGGCTTTGCTCGCGCTTTTACTTCTGCCGTATACGTATAAAGGTCGTCAAGTTTCGGTGAGCAGCCAGACAAAATAATTAGAATGAGAAGCGAAATAATGATGCGCATTAATTTTGCTCCTCTTCTAAATCTGCAGAGTTTTCAGAGCGGTATGTTTTCGCTTGAAGCTTTAACGATAAACCGGTTTCTTCCCGCTTAATATCGAAATCATGTAGCGTGACGATACGGGGTAAATCAGCAACTTTTGATACGAACTCACCAAAATTATGATAACCACCGCTGACCTCCATTTCGATGGGGAGTTCGGTATAAAACTCCTTTGGTACTTCGTTTTGCCAGTTTAGAAGCTCAAAAGTAAGGCCTGAAGATGTGCCCACATAGGTAATGTCGTCTAGTAAGCCCGGTGTTTCGTTACTTGTTGGAAGACTTTTTAACATCGAAGAAAAGTCTTCTTTGATTTTTGCCAGCTGAGCTTGATAGGCCTCCAAGTTTACTGCAATGCGGTATTTCGCTTCGAACTGAAGTTTAAGTTCTTGCTCTTTTAGCTCGGCGGCATCCTTAATAGGAAGTTTCGGGCTAACAATCATGTAATAGCTAATCGCCCCAACTATAATGGCAACGAATGCAGCTACAACAATACGAATTTCGTTCGGCCAAATGGCTATCTGTTCAAAATCGAGTTCGTTCAGCTCTTTAAGTTTAGATACATCAAATTTCATAACCTACTGCGCTCCATCTTGTTCTAGTTCTAATGGTGCAACGTTTGGACTGATTGAAAACGTTAGTTTGAAATTACTGATAGCACGAGCCGCGTTGCTATCAGATTTAATGGTAGATAGCTCTGCGGCAACGAAAATAGTTGAGCTATCTAATGCGCGCATGAAGTCAGAAAGACGATTGTTTGAGTCGCTGATCCCTTCAATTTCAATTCTGTTGTCGGTGCGGCGCATCGATTCAAAGGCAACGCCAGCAGGCACAAGTTTTGCGAGTTCGTCAAACACAATGGGGGCAACATTTCGGCTTACTTGAAGTTGCTCAATTAACGCCATACGTTGTTCTATGGCATTTTTACTGTCTTTTACTTTCTTAATTTCAGCAATCTGAGCATCTAGTATTGCGATTTCTTTTTCTAAATACTGATTGCGCGAATTTTGATTACTGATCTGCTGATCAATCGCTTGGCCAATAAACCAAAACAGTAAGCCCACAATGGCAGCAACGGCTACAAGCGCGGCTAAGTATTGTTGCTTTTGATGTTGGCGCTGTTTCTCGCGCCAAGGAAGCAGGTTTACATGTGCCATGGCGTAAAACTCCTACTTGCTAAACCCGCCGCAATCGCAAGCTGAGGGGCAATTTTCTCTAAACGTGCTGAGTCAAGTTTAGGGTTGATGGTCATACCGTTAAACGGGTTGAAACACTTCACTTCAAGCCCTAAGTCTTGATTAAGAATATCAACTAATGGCTCAATGGTTGCGGCGCCGCCACTTAATAAAATACTGGTTGGTCTCTCTGCATGTAACGTACTCATGTACATCTGTAGCGCACGGTTGATATTCTGCTGCAGATTGGCTGCGAAAATGGGCAGAGTATCTTCTACCCAATTGCCAGTGAGTGTTCCATCAAGTAACTGACGTTCAGCGCTTTCTCTTTCCACCATGTGAATGGCGCTAATATCATTAATCAGGTTATTCAAGCCGAAAGCGTGTTCTTTGGTGTAAATCACATCGCCGTTTTTCACTACGCAAATCTGTAATAGCGATGCACCTATATTCACACAGCATATGGCTTTGTCAGTGTCTTCGTTTGGATAGAAAAAGTCTATTGCATTGCCTATTGCGTAGTTTTCCATATCAACAATTTTCGGTTCGAAATTGGCTTCGCGTGCTAACAAAAGGCGACTATCTACTAAATCTTTGTGTGCTGCGGTAAGTAAAACATTTACCTTACCTGTGTGCGTTGGGCTAGGCCCCATTTCTTCAAAATCTAAATACACTTCATCGAGCGGGTAAGGAATAAGGCTATCGGCTTCAATTTCAATCTGGTTTTCAAGCTCATAGTCACTTTGGTCTGGGTCCATATACACTATTTTGCTAATCACCGACGTACCCGCTACGGCAACGTTTGCTTGTTTTAATTTTGTTTTAAGTACCTTGCGGATTTTCTTTAGTGCAACACTCACCGACTCGTAATCTTTTATTTCTCTCTCAGAGAACGCAATTTTCGTAATTGGCTCGCAAGCGTACCCTTGGAGTACAAATCCATCTTTCGATTGCTCTAGCCACACCGCTTTTATTTGACGCGTGCCTATATCTAAGCCCACAATGGGCGGCAGCTTTTTGTTAAACAGCGATTTCATTTGCATGTGTCCAGTTTCAAAGGTAGTTGCTCTAAAGTACAATATTACTCTATTTGAATTATTCGTATGGTTCTACAGATAACACATACGTATAAAAAATGCGTCATTTCAACAGAATATCTTGGTATCCGTTACAGTGAAGTACATCAAACCACTTATTTTATTTAGTTTTCTATCCGGCGTGATAGGTTTTGCTGCGCTGGTAGGTATCTACTTTTATATCAAACCAGACCTGCCCAGTGTTACTGTACTTAAGGATGTTCGCCTGCAAACACCCATGCAGATATATACGAAAGACGGAAAACTTATTTCACAATATGGAGTTAAACGGCGGATCCCAGTAAAACTTGAGGACGTTCCTCAAGAATTAATTGATGCCATTTTAGCCACAGAAGACAGTCGTTTTTACGAACACCGTGGAATTGACCCCATTGGTATAGTGCGTGCTGCTGTAAGTTTAGTGCTAACTGGCGAAAAACGACAGGGCGCAAGTACGCTAACTATGCAGTTGGCAAGAGGTTTCTTCCTAACAAGAGAAAAAACCTATATTCGAAAGGTCAAAGAAATTTTCATTGCGCTACATATGGAGCAAGAACTTACTAAGCAAGAAATCTTGGAGTTGTACCTTAATAAAATTGAGCTAGGCCATCGTGCTTTTGGTTTTGGCGCAGCTGCTCAGGTTTATTATGGAAAGCCGCTAGATGAATTAACGTTGGCTCAAATTGCCACTATTGCAGGGCTGCCCAAAGCACCTTCTGTTCTTAACCCCATCAGCCGCCCAGACCGTTCAAAAGAACGCCGCCGTGTTGTGTTACTTCGTATGTTAGACGAAGAATACATTTCTAAAGCTCAGTTTGACGAAGCGGTTAGCGCGCCCGTAACAGCCCGTAAACATGGTGCCGAGATAGAAGTAGATGCCCCTTATTTGGCCGACACTATTTATAATGAAATGGTGGAAATTTACGGCAAAGAGGAAGCTGAGACTGGCGGCTATCAGGTTTATGCAACAGCTACTTCTGAACTGCAAATTGCCGCGCAAAATGCGGTAGTAAGAAACCTTCACGACTACGATGAACGTCATGGCTATAAAGGGCCGTTAGGTTATTTATGGAATAAGCCTGCAGACCAAGATTCGAACGTTCCCGAACTCACACTTAGTTTTGATATCAGTGCACGCACGACACGTGGCACATGGGACGACTCATCTATGTTAATGGCGCTTGCTGAAATACCGCATATTAAGCCATTAATGCCAGCGGTAGTATTAACCGTTAATGAGGAATCGATAGAGGTATTAGGTGCAGATGGGGAAAAGCGTGAAATAGGTTGGGACGGTCTAGACTGGGCGCGTGCCTACATTACCGACTTTAGGCAAGGAAGCGACCCGAAAACGGCTTCTGATGTTACCCAAGAAGGGGCCGTCATCTATATCCGCGAGCAGGAAGAACAGTGGCGTATTTCTCAAATACCTGAAGTAAGCGGTGCTTTTGTTGCGCTGAACCCGAACAACGGTGCCGTGGAAGCAGTTGTTGGTGGATATAGTTTTTATCAAAGCCAGTTTAACCGTGCTACGCAAGCAAAGCGTCAAGTGGGCTCTAACATAAAACCCTTTGTTTACTCGGCGGCAATCGATAACGGTTACACCCTAGCATCTATTATTAACGACGCCCCAATAAACCAGTGGAATGCGGCAACCGGCGTTGCCTGGCGACCACAAAATTCGCCTGCAGAGTACGATGGTCCTATTCGTATGCGAAAAGCACTTGGTAAATCTAAGAACGTTGTGTCGGTAAGACTGTTACGGGGTGTTGGTCTACGCGAAACCGCGCAGTATTTAACGCGTTTCGGTTTTGACCCAGACGATATTCCGCTGGACGAAACCGTATCCCTAGGCTCAAGCTCGCACACTCCGCTTGAGCTGGTGCGCGGTATGTCCACCATCGCCAATGGCGGATATTTAATTAATCCGCATTTTATCAGTAAAGTACTTGATGAAAGTGGTAATGAGCTGTGGCGTGCCAATCCAGTATGGGCATGCAATCGTTGTGAAGAAGAGGGCGAAGCTGAGATTTCGCCAGTAAACGACGAAGACGATATAGAAGCACTGTTGGCGGCTGAATTAAATCAGGATGTACTGTTAGATTTTGACGAAGAGAGTGAAGAAGAAAAAGTTGTTGCACCACAGGTTATTTCATCGCAAACCGCCTTTTTGGTTGGTGAAATGATGCGCACCGCTGTAAGAGCAAACGGTAACTGGAATAAGAAAACCTACTGGCTAGGCACTGGCTGGCGCGCACGGAATATTCTTGGACGTACCGATATTGCGGGTAAAACCGGTACAACTAACGACTCAAGAGATACCTGGTTTAGTGGTTTTCACAAAGATATTGTGGCAACGGCCTGGGTGGGTTTTGACAATATGAGCAGACAACTTGGTCGAGCCACACGCAATCAGAACCTAATTAATAAAAACCCTGAAAAGTTTAACTGGATTGGCAATGCGCTAATTGGCACCGAAGATGGCGCAAAGGCAGCAGGGCCCGCGTGGATACGTTTTATGCAAGAAGCGTTAGAAGAGAAGCCCTTTTCACCTATGCCTGTACCCGAGGGAATTGTCCGAGTTCGCATTGATCGTACCAGTGGGAAGTTGACCAAACGTACAGACCATACGACACTATTCGAATATTTCCTGCAAGGCACCGAGCCAACCACGTATGTAAGAGATGACGAAGTGGTTGATCCAGCCGAGCAGGATGAAGAGACTGCGCCAGAGCCAGAAGAAATATTCTAAAAACAATAACGGCACACTCCAGTGTGTGCTGCTTTTGGTCATGACGAACAATTTGCCTGAACCTATTATCGGAAAACTAATGTCAGACGATTCACAGCAATATCTTTATATTCCTCACGCCGGCCCTTCACTGCTGGAAACTCCCCTACTAAATAAAGGCAGTGCATTTACTGCCAGAGAACGCGCAGCATTTAACCTAACGGGATTGGTTCCACCGCGTTTTGAAACTATTGAAGAGCAAGTAGAACGCGCTTACATGCAGTACAGCAGTTTTGATGAAGCCTTAAACAAGCACATTTATCTGCGCGCTATTCAAGATAATAATGAAACGCTGTTTTATCGTCTTATACAAAAGCATATCGATGAGATGATGCCTATTATCTACACGCCTACTGTAGGTGATGCCTGCGAGCAGTTCTCTGATATTTACCGCAGTTCACGTGGTTTGTTTGTGTCGTATGAAGAGCGTCACCAGCTAGATGACATTATTCGCAACGCGACCAAACGTAAAGTGAAGGTAATTGTTGTTACCGACGGTGAACGTATTCTAGGCCTTGGCGATCAAGGCATCGGGGGGATGGGGATCCCAATTGGTAAGCTGTCGCTTTACACGGCGTGTGGTGGTATTAGTCCGGCTTATACGTTACCAGTAATGCTTGATGTGGGCACTAACAACGAAAAACTACTGAACGATCCAATGTATATGGGGGCACGCCACCCAAGAATTGGCCAAGAAGAATATGACGAATTTGTTGATATGTTCATCAAAGCCGTTAAACGTCGTTGGCCTGAAGTTATGATTCAGTTTGAGGATTTTGCTCAGCCAAATGCCATGCCGTTATTAAATCGTTACCGCAACGATGTGTGCTGCTTTAACGACGATATTCAAGGTACTGCTGCTGTTACCTTGGGCACCATTCTAGCTGCATGTAAAACCAAGCAGCAAAAGCTTAGCGAAATGAAAGTGGTGTTCGTGGGGGCGGGTTCAGCGGGGTGTGGTATTGCCGAAATGCTTATTCAACAAATGGTGTTTGAAGGCATAAGTGACGAGCAAGCTCGTAAGCAAGTGTTTATGATTGACCGCTTCGGCCTCGTAACAGAAGGTATGGAAGGGCTTCGTGATTTCCAACAGAAATTACAGCAAAAGCCGGATGATTTAAGCGATTGGACCTTTAGCGGCGATTACGCATCACTATTAGATGTTATGCACTGCGCTAAGCCTGATGTACTTATTGGCGTGTCAGGCCAACCTGGTCTTTTCACCGAGCAAGTTATTCGCGCGATGAAGCAGAACTGTGAGCTACCTATTATCTTCCCGCTAAGTAACCCATCTCGCCAAGTTGAAGCACGTCCAGAGCAAGTGATTGAATGGACTGAGGGTGAAGTTATTATCGCAACGGGAAGTCCGTTTAAGCCTGTTGAATATAACGGCAAAATGTATCCTATTGCGCAGTGTAATAACTCGTATATCTTCCCTGGTATTGGTTTGGGCGTTGTAGCCTCTAAAGCGAAGCTTATCAGTGATGAAATGCTAATGGCTGCGAGTAATGCATTAGCCGCAGCGTCTCCACTTGTAAACACCGGCGTGGGTTCTTTACTTCCACCATTGGCGGCCATTGCAGAAATAAGCCGTGAAATTGCCTTTGAAGTAGGCAAGGTGGCAATGGAGCAGGGGCTGGCATTAGAAATGTCAGACGATGCACTTCGTGCCAGTATTGAACGTAATTTCTGGAAAGCAGAGTATCGCCCCTACAAGCGTGTAAGCATTTAGCACTCCATATTCAAAAAAAGCAGGCAAAGCCTGCTTTTTTTGAACCTATTAAAGCATCTCTCCCAACGTTTTGATGTGCTTATCACTCACTATTCTTAAGGTTTTTTAAACATTCCTCACTTCTTCCATCAATCAACTAGCATGTAAAAGGTGTTGCTTATGTGCAACATTTACTTGGTAGTTAAGCGATTGAAATGTTCATGGTTACAAATCAAGTCTCTGATTCGTATGGTTATTTCGATATTGGCACAATCGTTGAAGTACTATGTGTAAGTAATGGGAGTTCGACCCTGTAACGCCAGATTCTTAGGTATAGGTGCATCTCCTTGTGTCATCGCGTCAAATTGACGTGATGAGAAATGAGTAAAAACAGTAGGTGGTAAAATGAAACAGTCAGAGATCTCAAGAAAGTCTCGTGTAAGCCAGTTGGTAAAGCAGTCGTTTAATACAGCGCTTGTCCTTTCAGCGTTAACAGCTCTCACAGCTTGCGGCGGCTCTAGCGGTTCATCAGAGGAAACACAGGCTCCACCTCCTGCACCTACAAGCACAACTTTCTCATTAGCCGTGTCAGATGCACCGGTTGATAGTGCTACCGAAGTGGTTGTGTTTTTTGATGAGGTTGAACTTATCGGAAATGGCGATCCTATCCGCTTTAGCGTCGAAGATGAAAACGGTGATGCTAGAAGTATTGATTTGCTTACCTTACCTGGTGAGCAATTTGAACTTATTGTTGAAGATACGGAAATTCCGCTTGGTGAATATGAACAGCTTCGTTTAAGCGTAACAGATGATTCATTTATCGTAATGGACGAAGGGACTTTCCCAATTCGCGTGCCAAGCGGCGAGCTAAAGCTAGATGGTTTTACGGCACAGCCAAATTTTGATGCTGCTTATACCGTTGAATTCGATTTACGAAGAAGTTTGGTAGATCCCGTCGGCCAGCCTGTGATCATGTTAAAGCCAAGAGGCGTTCGTTTAGTGCTTAATGACGATGTAGGTACTTTAGAGGGCACGGTGGATGGTGCATTGGTTGGTGCGCCTGAGTGTGCTGAGAAAGTCGATATGTTTGATGGGAATGCCGTGTATGTCTACGAGGGTGAGCAGACTGACTTAGATACATTGGGCGACGACGCAGACGCAGGTGCCGATGACTCAGAAGTAAGGCCGTTCACGGTGGTGCCTGTGACGTATAGCGAAACTGATGAAACGTACTCGTTTTCTGCTGGTTTTGTACCTCAAGGCGAATACTCACTGAGCTTTTCATGTGTTGCTTTAAACGACGAGCCTGAAACAGACGAAGACGAAGAGGATGGTTTTTTCTTACAAACATTAGACTCGGCAACAGTAACTGCCGGTGAAACAACTTCTGTAACTATTGAGTAATCTCAATTAGTAACCAGTTTGCGGGCAAAGGACTGCTCGCCTTTTATTTATAAGCCGGGCTTTATCAAGCTCGGCTTTTTTATGTTGGTGACCTCACATCTGCTACCGTTAGTCGAAGGTAGTGAACGCAAACCCTTTTAAATCTGTTCAATATATCCAAGTAAGTTCTTACGTCATGTATTTACTAAGGCGTGTAGTTAAGGTTCTCGTGCCGAAACAAATGTGAACCCACTAGCCAAGTATTAAACATATTGAGTACTACACTGTATTGACGAGAATGATTTTAAACCGCAAGCGATTTTAAGGATAAGCAATGTCATCAACAGATAGCTATACACCGCCAGAAGTTTGGACACAGCCCGAAGATGACGGGAACAAATGGGCCAGCATTAATCGTCCGGTTTCAGGCGCGACGCACGACAAAGCGCGAGATGTTGGAAAGCATCCTCTGCAGCTATATTCGTTGGCAACACCTAACGGACAGAAAGTTACAATTATGCTGGAAGAACTGTTAGCTGCTGGTGTTGATAACGCAGAATACGATGCATGGCTTGTGAATATTGGTGAGGGCGATCAATTCTCATCAGGATTCGTTGATGTTAACCCGAATAGCAAAATACCGGCTTTAGTAGACACCACTACAATACCAGAAACGAAACTTTTCGAGTCAGGCTCAATTTTGTTCTACCTTGCTGAAAAGTTTGATATGTTCATTCCAAAAGACGCTCAATCTAAAGTGGCATGCTTTAACTGGCTATTTTGGCAAATGGGGTCAGCGCCTTTCTTAGGTGGTGGCTTCGGCCATTTCTACAGCTATGCACCTTACCCAATGGAATATCCCATCAATCGCTTTGCTATGGAAACAAAGCGCCAGCTTGATGTGTTAGACAAGCACTTAGCGAAGCATACGTATATGGCCGGTGATGAATATAGTATTGCCGATATGGCCATTTGGCCGTGGTACGGCAATTTAGTGTTGGGCAATTTATACGATGCCAAAACATTTTTGCAGGTACATGAGTATGAACACTTAAGCCGCTGGGCGAAACAAGTGGAGCAGCGTAAAGCCGTGCAAAGAGGCCGTATAGTGAATAGAACGTGGGGCGATGATGGACAAGTAGCTAACAGGCATAGTGCGTCAGATATCGACGATGCCCTTAATCCTTAAATAAGCTCTGCAGTACTTTTTAGATAGGCGCGTTGCAATTCTGTGAAATCCCAGTTGTTAAATTCAACACGAAATTGAAATTCGCCTATCTTACCTTCCCACACCTCTGAAGGCGGGTTTCGCCACGTTTTCATTGAAACTAGTTTACCGTGTAGACAGTGCAGTACTTGAAGGTCAGAAGGTGCATCGGCACTTTCGCTATGGGGGAGTTCCCATTGCTGAGAACGCATATTGGTGATAATCGAACCTTCTTCGCAGTCGGTATCGAAAAAAACGAAACCTCGGTATTCACCGTCCTGGCTCATGGTAACCAGTGAGGCGTAATGTTTATTGCCAGCCACTTTGCGCAAAGCCGGAAGCTGTCCATCTACCCTTTTTATTTGCAGTCGTGCAGCTTCATCGTGCCATTGCCAACCCTGACTTCCCATAAAGTTAAGTTCTTCAGCTTTTAACGCATTTTCGTCAAGAACGCGGTACGAAAATACGCCGCTCACAACCACTGTTGTTGCAACAAAAATGGCAGCAAAAATTAACTTCTTCATTGCAGGGCTCGAATACGCTATTTACATATTGTTCTTTACGCAGTGGGCTTTATTTAGAGCACGCTTAACGTGAATTTAATGCAACTATTACTGTGTAGCGGCGATAGCATAAACGTGTAGTCTAATCGCTTGTGCTGCCTTTTCTTGCCAGTCACTATTTCCTGTATTAGGTATTTTTTTAATACTATTTAAACTGATAAAGCCGTGAACTAATGCCCATACTTGCGCGCCTAGTGCAGCGGCCTTTGATGTAGAGGGGGCTTTTTTAGGAAGTGTTGCAGTAAGCGAAACTAGGCTGTCGTTAAGCTTTTGGTAGGCCTGTAAAGCGTCTTCAGGTAATACTGTGTGGCTTTCGGTGTTATTAAAAATAAGTTGGTAGTGCGCACGGTGATTATGCGAAAACAACACAATGCGCTCGCAGGCATCTATGACCTTATCTGAACTGGTATTACCTTGGGCTGCATCAATGGTTTGATAAAGCTTTTCACAGGCGTCAATAAACAGTGCGTCTATTATGCCTTGCTTTCCCTTAAAATGACTGTAAATACCTATGGTAGAAAGGCCCGCCTTTTGCGCGATAGCGCGAACGCTTAGGGTATCGAAACCGCCCTCGAGAAAAAGGGCCGAGGCCGCTTTGAGTATCTTGTCTTTATTCTGCATGAGAAATAACCGTGTGTTAGACAGCCAGTTGTCGTTGATATAACGCAGTTATAACTATAGAAAACAAAGTGAAAAGTTGCATAGGCAAATGTTGAGAATATTGACATCTGCCGTGCTTTTTAGAGGGCACTATTTTTAAAAGAAGAGGTAAGTGCTAAGTACGGCGTAATACGCTTGCGATATTGCTATAAGTATTGAACAAAGTAGTTAGTCACCTTTGGCCACAAGTCTTTGCACTTACGAGAGAAGAATTTCATGTGGCCTATTTCGTTTAACGTGTGATCGTGAGGATGTAGTTCTTCTATTTCAGCTTCTATATTAGGAAACACGCTTATCATATCGTGTACGTTAGCAATGTTGGCTATGTCGTCGTCGGTCGCTAATAGCCATTTAGACGGTAGCGTCATGCTGTCGTAGTGGTGCGACAGCACCTCTTTTCCAAATGCGGTTTTTACGTAGCCAGAGCCGTTACACCACTGCTGCCATTGTCGCGCCACTTTTTTAGGAAGGGGCTCGCCCATACCGACCCACTGTGATTTTGTGTGACCGAACAACAAATTGCTTACGGGGATATAGAAATTCATAAAGAAGTGGGCTTTCACCAAGTAGCCTTTACGCATGTTGCGCAAGCTACCAGACGAGCTTCCGAAATTACAAAATGCAGTGAGG
>Ga0213840_1001836_pt1 | contig 15178 bp, 2 predicted proteins | sample SWPATP22_FD_160132 | JGI IMG/M metagenome (GOLD analysis project Ga0213840, IMG submission 160132) | Coastal seawater microbial communities from Marineland, Florida, United States - SWPA TP2 #2 | ecosystem: Environmental > Aquatic > Marine > Coastal | place: USA: Florida | collected 2016-08-14 | reverse complement strand
CGGTGACTCCCAGAGGTTCTGCAGTGGCGTGTGCCTGACCGCGTAGTTTCTGGCGAATTCTGAGCAGAACGCGTGAGACATCTTTGTCCGTCTCCTTGTCACCTGTTGATACACCTTGGTCCTCTGTGCAGTCGTTGGTGTTAGAAGCGTCGCCACTCAAGTCCGTCACGTCTGTACTTTGTGTCGAGTCAGCAACACTTGCGGTGGAGCGAGCACCTTCACGATGATGGGCGTCTTGTCGTTGCAGAAGTTGCGGCACGGTTCGTGTCCAAGCAAAGAGGGGATCGTGCACGATCACCTCCAGGATCATGAACAAATTGTCGGTGTTCTGTCGAAGCACCGTGAGCGCTTGTTCACAACAATGGCGAAACGTTCCCTCCGTCCCTAAAATTCCAAGTCCATCCACTATGTTCCGCGTCAAGCGAAACGGCACAGTCTCAGGCACACGGAGAAGCAGTCCCTGGTCGAAGACATAACCGAAGTCGATATGCACAAGCTCGCCTGAGCGCAGATCAAGCAAAATATTTTCACAGTGACGGTCACCAATTCCGAGGATAAAACCGGCAATTGAATTCACAGCAACCGATCTTGCATAATTTTCGCGACGCTGGAACCAATCGCAGGCATTCGGAAATGTTTCCTGGAAGAAATGCCGAAACTGAGGTTTGTGATTGGCACAGACCTGTGCGAATAGCGCCAACTTCTCCGCGTGGCTCAACTTCTCAGCAGCCCTCATCTTATGGAAGCAAATGCTATAATTCCATTCGCTCTTGGCAGCGTACCGACTGAAGGCACAATTTTTCCCCTTGTGAAGGTAATCCGACAACGAAGTTGAACTTCGGACAACCTCCATTAGACCAGCGCGAGGGGCTAATGGCATAACTTTGTAGGTGCGGATGTGCAAAGGTGAGCTTGAGTTGGCGTGACTGCTGGAAGATGCCGTGCCACTGTCTTCATCATTCGGGGATGCGTGGGCAAGCAGATCATTCACAAACGTGAAGACTTGCTGCATGATTGCATCGGGCTTAACATCATCCATTTTTGTGAGCTGATGGTACGTTTGCCCATCGCTTCCGATGCAGCGCAAAAACTTGGGACGCGTCAAACCACTGGCCGATATTGCAATTTTTTGATCGTAGCGCGTTATTCTTGGAACCTTGTCGTACAGCCGAAAGTCGGTGGAGCCTGCTGTTGCTACATTTATCGCGCAATACGCTTCCGAACTACTTCCTGGAGTTGCTGGTATGTCGACCGTCAAAACTGGTACCTTGGTGAGGTCAATTGGCTCCAATAGCCGCATGAATTTACGGACGTACACCTTAGGCAGCTCGCTTGGTGGTTTCGCATGGTGTGCTGCAGATCGCCCGCGTCTCATGTCTGTGTCAGGACTGTTCAAGTACATCATTGCGTCACAAACGAGAGTGTAGCTCGACACAATACTATTGTGTTTGCGGCGCAGGCTATCCATTATGCTCTTTGCCGCTTGCACTTTCGAAGAAGCCAAACCTACCATCATCACAGTGCACGCGCAGAAAATACAGTCACAAATCAATCAAACACATTCGCTCATCGATGCTGGCTACACCGACCTGTGTGCGTGTCGTCTACATCCTGGCCCTTTGTCAAAGGAAAGAGAACAGCGACCACATGATAAATGTGGGTTTCGCCAATTTTCTGCACCAAACTTTGTAAAATGTGCTGGAATTGTACCGCTGGCACCACTGGTGAGCGCGATCGCGCCACGCGACCCGAATTGGCGCCATGGTTTTCCAGCCGAGAGCAGAGTTGCCGCAACAGGTCGACGAATAGGTAAGTAGGCACCACGTTGCCCGATGGTGCAGATGTCTGTCCAACACCAACCAAAGCACTCATCATGTCATTGATTTGTGTGTCTTCGCAATGTTCGAACCACAGTCCAATTAAACGATAGATCACATTGCTGACGCGGCTAGCGAAGGACGCCGATGGTGATGAACTTCCGGTAACTGCAGTAATTGAACGATCACAACTTGCAACACGAATGAAATTCCCGTATGTTTCGATTGTTTGCGCGAGCACCTTCTTGACGGCAGTTTCATCTGGCAGTTTTTCACCGACAACTCGGAGCTTTTTTTCGGTGTCTGCAATTTGGCGCGTAATTTGCCGCTCCTGTGCTTGGGAGATTGAACCTTTGTGTGCATCCCTCAATTTATTGTAGTGCTTCAAGTCTGCTTCGTAGCTCTCCTTGACACGGACCCAACGTAGCGAATCGGCGGAGGAGGCTTCAACTTGAGCATTCCTGTACCGTTCAAACATATACTGCGCCATCGTGTACATTATGCGGCATTGAACTGCGTTGGCATGAGCACAGAACGCCGTCCCAGTATCGAAACCAGCAAAAGGAATGCCAAAATACGACGCAGACCGTACTTTGCGGCGCACAGAGATATTGTGCTTGCACCAAGCGAGCGCATCTTGTACTTCCTGAATAGCTGGCTCGAAAAAATCACTAAATATTTCCGTCGTGTCTTTGATGTGGCGACGCGCGATCCATAATCCAGCTTGGAATCGGGACTCAGCATGTACGAGGTTGCACACAGCCTTTAACGACGAGCTCATTTCCTGTGTTGTCTTTGACGCGGAACCAGTGCCCGTTGCATGCTTTGCAAAAGCGTCCCCATGTTGTCGCAGTGAAGTCGAAATTCGTACGGCGATGGATATTGCACGCGTTGGCTCCTGTTGTGCCCACGAGCAGAACGCGTCCTCGAGAGCAATTTTTGCTTTTGTGAGCAAGCAGAAGCTCGAGTCCAAAAATGGTACAATATTTGAAAAGGTTTCATCACTGTTGCTCATCTTTCGCTTCCGGCGAGTCTCAGATGTGGTTCGCAACGCAAGCATTGTGGTATCGAGGTTATACACTCGTTGAATCACGGGCGTCTTTGACTTGTTTTGTGAAAAAAGCTCCTGTGTAATGCTTGACTCAATGTTCAGCAATATTCGCTGCGCAATACTACTGCGGTCGCATCGCCGGGCAAATGCCGCGTAGGAAGTCATGAAATAATGCTTCGGAAAAAAAGTTGCGTTGATGTCTCCCCAGTTTGCAGCACCACTCAAACTATCGGCCAACTCTAACAGCACCATTCGCGACTCCAGCAATGGCTTCGCGCGGTCGAAAGCGGTGGCACGTTCCATTTCATCGCGCCAATTTTGTACCAAACGGAGCAACTTTGTTTCTTGCAATTGATTGAGAGAATCACTGGTATCACACGCACGCCAGAGTGCGGATAAATCATCCACTATTTTCATGCGCACAAACCTCTGTGCGTCTGCCGTATCAATGGGAAGGCTGTCGCATTGTATTCTGTAATTATCAAACAACACACGACTGCTTGGACTCGCGCGAATACCTCCCATGCTGTGTACTGGGTGGTGAGACGAAGAAACTGTCTGTAAAACAGAGTTGCACGTTGCAGCGGATGCACTCTGACCGTCTCGTGACCAGCCAATTGCAGTGTGACGGGCCGAGGCGCAATGAAAACTGAAAGCCGATTCGTTCCTCGCAATTAGTGCGCGGGTGGCGAAAAACAGTGACTCGTGAAAAGGTAATGAAACGTTCCATACGTCACCTATGTCGCATGTGCTTGCATTCGAGTTTGGGTGTTCATATGCTGGGGCTGGCACCTCCCACTGCCCCAACCGAGCGGCAATTTGAAAATGAAACTCCGAGAGAAGAACTGTGGCGTTTGGTCGTTGATTGTGGTCTTGGCCGCCACTGCCACGCGACACTGCACTTTCGGAATTTGCAGGGAGGTTTGCAGGTTGCGTGTTTTGGCGTGTGAATTCCGACAAGCCACGTGCGCAAAGACGCAGAGTACTGTACCTTCCATCCTGGTGCAAGGATTGGAGCAGTGCTTGGAACCCTTCCTGCGAGTCAGCATCGACGCTGCCTGGCGCAGACGATGACAACAACGGGCTTTGGTCAAGAATTATGTCTCTATGCACCAGTGATAGGGCATGGCGGTGACCTGTCTCGTACACCGCCAGTCTTGATCGCAAATCTGAAGCGACTGAGAATCCGTGAAAGTCGCTAGCACTAGCAGCTTCGAAATTCTGGATGCTGGCCCCAACTGCATTGTGGACGTCACCGCGTTGTTGAAATATGTTCAGTAGCCGTTGCTTCATGGCTTCATTGGCACTCTGGTCTGTCCTACCAGGTTGTGTTCGAAGCGCTTGACTATCATTGGATCCAACGGAATCATTCGAGCAACGAAGGCGACTTGCGAATGAGTCAGAATCGTCGCATGGCAGCTCAAGAACGCCGTCCCGAGAGTATTCCAGTGCCTGCAGCGCCACGAGTGGAAGGTGCAGCTGTAAAGCAACATCGGCAAACAAATTCGCATCAACGGCAAAACTTGGGAAGTCACTCGATCCTGATAATGTCCGTTCCATCGGAACGGGAGAAATGGATGCGCTCGCTGATGATGAGTTCGACGAGATACGCCTTTGCTTCGACAATGACAGAAGCCCGCTTCCTTTCGAAGTCCGAATCATATGAACGGTTGCAATGACGGTACGCAGACATCGCAATGATGGCTGCCATGAAGATGTCTCGGTAGAAGAAGTTCCGCAGCCTTGTTGCGCTCGTAGAAGGAGAGTGAACAACGCTGAAACTTTTGTTGCAATGCTTTCGGTTGCACCGTCGGAATCCTGATCATCGCTTCCGAACATTGTGTGTGGTTGCTGGCTGTAAAATGGATGGGATCCTTTCATACGCAAAATGTGAAGCACTACGTGAGGAAACAACAACTGGGATGTTGAGCTTGATATAGAACATAATGGTTGCATAGCTCGAAGCACGTTGCCCATGACTGATGTGTCGTCAGCGCACAACTTGTGAATAAGCTGAACGGTGACTGACCGAATCCAGGCATCAAATTTGGAGCTTTGGCGCAACCACAAGTCCTCGTCGAACAAAACTGCAGTGGAAGCCGCTCGATGGAGTTTTTGGACCTCAAGGAGTTGTTCCCTGTCCGTCGTACCGTTCAGAAGGTTGATTCCACAAATTTCACCAGCACCATTGTCGAGATACTTCATGACCTCACACCGTATTTGTCGTATCAGAGAGACCGTGTTGTGAGGCAGCGGCCAAGATTCGCCCAGAGTAGGGCAGCAAGTCGCTGTTAACACAACAGATTCAGTTGACTGCTTTGAAAAGTAACTTGAAACGCGTTTGGCAAGGATCAACCTGATGAGTCTGCTTTCATAAAACTGTGAGTCAAGCCAGTTCAGCACGCCTTTGTGCCGAATGGCTGCTGAAGCGTCGAGCAGTGTCTGCGTGGTCTTAATTTCAGAGTCCAAGCGCACATGTAGGAGATCAGATACAAATGCATTGTGGGCACATTCCATCGCAACATGTGCGGCTGCTTGTGCTATACTTGGTGTTGGGTGCTGAACCAGTTGATAATGAAGCATTAGAACTTCAAAAATTTGATCATTGTCGAAGTTGAACTTGCTCCTAGACAACACCGCGTCGCTGAAAGCACGTTGCGGTCTGTGTGCAGTATTGAATATTGGAGCCGCCGTCTCGGAGGTATTTAATGACCAAAAGTGTTGAAGAATGCAACAAACAAGCCGGGATGTTGTCTCAGGAAGTTGTTGAAGTGTTTGACTGGTGCTATCCCGACAAGTCACCAACAAAGACGCGAGAACGTCTCGACAATGATGATGCATTTCGAGTTCGCCGCCTTGTTGCGTCTGTAAGGTGTGAAGGTAACCATGAAATGTTTCTGACCGAGTTGTGCGCACAAAGTGCGCAGTACTGCATCCAATGCGTGATGTCGGTGAGAATCCCAAGTCACCGTTGCGAAAGTCCTGACGGAGCAATTCGGACAAGCAATGCGTCAATGTAGCCGTGCATACCAGCCCAACGTCGCCGAAATGATTGTCAACATTCAATCCCACGTGAAAACAACTCAGAAAGCAGCAGATCACGAGAGAATATGGCTTCTTGAGACTTTGGGCACGTCGATAATCACCATGTAAACTGTAAAGGTGCGTAAAGTCACAACCGTTTCGACGCACTATGTTGGCATCGTACACAAAACTTTGTTCGTATGTCAGCGAATTGATGGCAATAGCAGGGAGAACCCAAATGATTGTACTTGTTGCCGACTCCTGTGACCATGGAGGTTCTAGTATTTCAACCTTTGACTTGCGTGATGTTGAAGCGCCTCCGACTGATGGCACTGCTCGTTCGATAACAACTTCTGTCCGCTTGACACCTCTCAAGCTTAATATTGTTGTGAGAATGGACATGATACCTTTGTCCACAACACTCAACTTGTCTGCAACCACGAAAACCTGAGCTTGTAATTCTGATCCGGCGGGAAGTGAACAGAGTGAACTAAACTGGGTTCGTAGTCGTGAGACAAACCAAATCAGCACCAACACAAGCCGAAGGAAGTCGGGGTGGTGCCGTATCACCATTTCATTGCTGATGTTTCGGCGGTCTTGACTGTCATGAAATGAAAAAGGGAGCTCAGAATCTAATGCCCCAAACTGTTTTGCTAAAATTGTAATGCACTCCAGCACAACATGCATTAACATGTTGCAATGATCCAAATGGGCTGGGTCCAAGAGGGCAGCATCACTGCCCAACTGCTTCGCAACGAACAAAATTTGCTGGCTCAAAATCCCGATAAATTTTGTGAAAATTATTGGCTCTCGCAGCCGGATGAAGCTTTTCTGTGTGCAGTTTTTCGGATCGGGATCATATCCCCTGCCTGATATCAACCAATGCAGAACTTGCACCAGGCCACAACGCTCTGATGCAGACGCTCCAATGAAATGTTGCTCGATTGACAGCAGCAAACGAAAGTGTCCAAGCGCCCGGACCACGGCATTCACAGACACTTTTGCCGATGAGTGATGTCCGCCTTGAGAGGATTGTGTGGTTTGAGTTGGACTAGCATCATCGACAAAAGTGGAGCCACAGTGTTTTCCAACTGTTTTCAGGGAACTGCGCAGCATCTTGTGCTTCATGCTGGACGGAACAATTCCAACTGCATTGGTGGCAATCGTTTCAATTAAATATGCTGTTACTTGATTTCGTTGCGCTGGCAAAGAATGAAACACACTCAAGTCCTTGAACGCGACAAAGGATGACTGATCGCATGGATTAGCCAGCCGCCACAAGTGCCTTTGTCTCCGAGTGTTGTCGGCACTTTGTTCGCGAAAGGCGCAACATGCATGTTGAAGAAGGATTGCTATTCCAAGTGTTCCACCAGCAAATTGTTTCTTCAACGACAAAGCAACCTCGTTCGCAAATGAAGTGCCGTTCGTGTCCTTGCCACGACAATCACGCACAAAACTCAACAAGGACTCGTGCATTTGAACGTAAAAGCAGTGCGTTTTGCTGTCTGGAACTAAATCAACAGAGCAAATCTTTTGTTGTGTTGCAGACGTCGGTACAGATAGCCCAGGATCCTTTTCGCGGCCAGGTGTATCTGGTAACAACACGTCAAGCAGCGTCTTCGTCCAACCAGTTGTTGCACAATCTTCAAAACAAGTTCGCGCGATGCTGGTGTCTATGAGTTCACGTAAGAGCATCTCGCGAATTGGAAAATGGTTGTGCCGTTTCAATACTTGGGAAATTGGGATAAGGAGGCCAGCAAATTCATTGTAGAGAAGAGCACTTCGAATGCAACCACACATTGCTTTGACAACAGAATTTGCTGTCTGCCTCCATCTGTTTATGTTGCGCAAAGTCCTTGATTTGTTGGTCAAAGAATGGATTTGAGTGATGCTCGATAACACTGAGCTAAGGAAGTGTACTGTTTCGCCCGATTGTTGGTCCGTTCTCCTACTGAAGAAAATATCCATGAAACTTCGTTGATAAAGTTGCGTTGCTGGACAGCAAAAGAGACGTCTGTCGAGAAATAACCTGGCTGGGACCAAGTTCAGCATATCGCGAAACACCAGAAGCCGCTCGCGCCCCTGAAAATGACCCAATCTTTGAAAGTGATCATTGAGAGCAACATATCCTTCAGTCCACCACAATAATATCAATCCAAGGCGCTGTCGAAATCTCTCGAATGGAAGAGCCGGTGATTTCGTCCCACAGGCTACACGGTAATTTTCAATGCTTTGAAAGTGACAGATACTGCCAATATAATTCGCGTAATCCAAGCCACCCACGCTATTGAGAGAACCCTGCATGCAAGAACGAGCCAAAAAGAAACTAGCAACACCCTTGACTATGACTGCTCGATCAATGCGATCGGTCCATGCTTTGTCGTCACTACGCACGCCCGTACCATCCTCGTTCACAAATGTAACACCGTCCAAGTCATTAGCGAGTTGCCGCGCTTGAAGCAACTCACCCATTGCCAACATTGCTGTTGCATGATAAGATCTCATGGTCGGGGCGCAAATACACCGAATGTCTTGCTGGTCAACCCAGCCCTGAGATCGGGAATCAAGCTCTTGCCAACTGCACTCGCCGACTGGAAGCAAGGCCTGAAGAGCACAGTTTGAATCAAAAGCCAAATTATTCTCCAGCAAGGGGCCGAGCGGGGCGTGGCCCGTTGGCAGTCTCGTGCGTAAAAATCCTTTTGCTGTCCGTGCTTGGGCATGCGCTTCATTAGCTGTGACGTACCAACGACCGTCACGGGCGAAAAAGAGGAAGTAGAGCGCATTGTCATGGAAGTCTTGGCTGACAAATATTGAATGCTGTGAACAGCTTGTAGCTTGCAACATGAAAGCACTACTGCGAACGCCGTCCGGCTTGCTTCTATCCAGTAGGAACATCGACAAATCCGCGGATGCTGTGAAGTTTGAAATCTGCTCATTGAACATATCAACCTCAGACGTTTTGGTCCGTAGTGGGGCGTTGGGCAGCACTAGCGAGGAGAGTAGTGTTTTAGTGGCTGAAGCATAATACGCGATATGACGAAACACACTTGTGGAGCAGTTCCGCACAACAAAATCTTTGTGCCGCAAAAAGATTCTCTTTATGTTGTTGAAAAACTTCTTCGAAAATGATCCCTTAAGCCGGCGGTCAAATAAAAATGCTTGAAAATAGCATTGCAGCAATAGCAAAGACGCCACCCGTCCCTGCGAAGACGTTACCTCAACCCGCTTTAAAGAAGCAAGCACAACGCCACTCGAAAGAGCCTTTGTTACGTCAGACCACTTGGATGGAACCACCAAAGCGTCAGTAGCGTCTCCAACACTAACTGTACCATGCAGCCACCGGTACAATTGGTGCAACAACACCAGTGCTGGCTTTAAACTGCCAGCTGAGTCGTGTTGATCATCACCCACAGTTTTCGGGACAACCGTGTCTTTCAGGAATCCGTAAGCGATTTCTACCAGAGAAGGCGGCAGCGCATCGGCAGCTGAAGGAAGTCCTTCCAGTGCCACCAACTGTTGTGGAGATGCCCATCCGGACACTGACTTTGATTCGCGGTCACATGAGAAGAAAACCTCTGCCAACGAGAGCGCAATTTGCGCAGGGAGTGTTGAAGTTGCCCACACTTCAACTTCTTCCGCACTGAGTCCGCCCACAGTTGACAACAACCGCTTACGAATGCTGTGACTGCCAACCAACAACACAGTGTGGCACACCGCGAACACCGCTAAGTGCGGGAGTGAGGCGCCCTGAACGCAAGAGACATCCTGAAAACATGAAGTTTGCTGAGTCCGTATCCTGCGCCACGCTCGTGCAAGAAAGTTCAAGTGCCGGCATAGTTTAGTGTACTCCTCTGATGCCTCGTCTCCGAAACTAGAGGCTCCATCACCCGATGCAACAGCTGCTTGCAGCGTCTCAAGAGTGCTGCCACCACAAAATCGGAACCACCATGGCGATGTCAAGCTCTTAAACTCGACATTTGCCTTCGTGGGGTGTTGCAAGTTTTGCTTCACGTCACGAACGTCACCTGCTACCATGAGATTTATCAAGCGCAGGTAAATATCCCCAAGGGTTTCTCTCGAGCTGTCTGCACGAGGGCTCGCACGAGATCTCTTTGGTGAGGGCTTATCATCATTGATGTGATCTCCACCGCACATACGAAATACAATGCGCCTCAAAACACTTGAAGGAATGGAAGCGAAACTATTGGAGATCTCTAACAGGCACACACCAATGGCTTGCCCTATGACAGTGACACGGTCATTCGAGAGTTCCCTCTCTTTGGCGGTGGCCGCAAGAGAAAATTCAACAATACGCGTCGTGGCAGCCCGAAAAATTCGGATGACGCACTCCTTCACACAAAATTCCTTGCTTGACCAAACGGCAGGTAATACGTCTGACGGAAAACAAATCGCGATAATATGAGCGACAGCTATGGCATACTTTGCGGCGCCAGCGAGCAATCGCAAATACGTGAACGCCACTTTTCGCAACGACCAAAGCGACACTCGAATGGTACCATCGGCGGAAAGCTCAGAGGTACTTCGGAGCAGTGTGTCGGAATTGGACCGGCTTGATCTTTCTTCGTGTGCATTCGAATCACCTTCATCTTCATCTGAGTCACTGAAAGTTCCAGAGTCGTTGTCAACGTTAGACACGTGAAAGGCGTCGCTGCCGCACCAATCCTTGGGCAAAGTTTCAACAGACAAACCAAATTTTTGAAAAACTCGTTTGAGAACCACACTTTGGCTGTTGTATTTTTGGACGAATTGCCTCAGCATGCGGCCGATCTGAGCGTGGCAAGCACGGTACATCAAAGTTTTTTCTTCCGGAGTACAAAAGTTACTGGGGTGAAATGAGGGACCTGCCAACTGTCGAGACGTGCCTGGGCATGTTGTATTCGAGAATTCGTCTGGCGAGCTGCGCGACGCTTTGCCGCGGAAAGAATTGCAAAAAGAAAAGTAATCTACGTTCGCGAAGATGGACTCCGAAATAATGTTTGTGTCGAAGCGTAGACTGGAATGATTACAATCGCCTGCAGGAATCACAAAATGTGAATCCACCGCCGAATCAGCGTAGAGATCATGAAGAACAATGTTTCTTTCCGTCGTCAACAGTGTTAGTGGGATGAAATAGTGGTGATACACGCCAAAAGAAAGCGCTTGCGACAGTGTTTCCGAATCCGCGCATAGTGTCGGCTTTGTTAAATTGTCTGGGTAAACGGCCTCCTGCGCAGCAACGAATGTTGCCAACTCCCCATCGGCGTTGAGACCCCCATCGACTCCTTCACTGTAACTAAAACGAACAATGTGCGGAACCAACAATAGCTGTTGCTTCCCTACCGCACAAATGGAAGCAGCCGCATGCACGATGTGCAAAGTACTTTTTGACAATGGGCCGCTCCGCTGATGGACAGTTGCTGGCAATGCGCCGATCTCGCGCAAGTACTCTGCCGCAGTGGCACTATGACGGACTCCATGCGCGCGGCACGCGCACATGTGAGCAACAGAAACTCCAGCAATCGAAATGCCACTGCCAACGGACGCCTTCATCAGCAGCGCTTCAATGATGTCCTGGGATTGGGCAGAGTTTGTAGCAAAGGCGCTACGGTAACTTTCGCAGGCGTACATCGTCTTGAGTAGTTCCATTTGTGAACCAAAGAGTCGAAAATTACGCAATTCTCGGACTCGAGTTTGGTGAAGGAGTGACCGATGTAACCACGAACTAACTCGCAACACAAAAGCATCAAACTTGTCCTCAGCCCGTGCAATTTTTATCCCCATATTGACAATATTGATGCTACAGGTGACCAGCTTTGTTGCCCACAGTTGTAACGCGACAGACTCACGTGACGCACTATCCCGCATGTGAAAAATTGTTTCAAGTAACTGAACTGATGCTGAGCACGATCGTAAAATAAACGGCCCAAAGACGGCGCTGAATTGATGCAGCGGAATTGTTGAACCCGAATCAGTGGAGCGTTGATGATGAAAGGCCACTTGTGCCAACAAGGATTCCATCAATGTCACTGTCACTTGCAGACAGTTAAGCAACGGCGATGCAGCTTGCCGAAACCAAATTTGTTTCGGTGCGTCAGTATGAATCTGGCTTCCGAGAGAGGAGCGGCGGCGGCGTCCTGGGCGTGCAGTTGATGCTGTCACCATTGGTGCTGTTCGAGAGTGCATCATGCCAGGCGAGGTCACACCTTCGACTACACCTGTTAGATTCTTGCTTGCACTCTTTGTGGTCGACTCGAATGACGCAACATAAAAGTCAACATTCGCAATACAATCTTGCAGTGGAAAGCAATCGATTGCTGAAAGTTCCTCTGAATTAGCTGCCATTTGAGTTGCGGTTTTGGTTGCTAACAATAAGTTTGCATTTGAACTCGAAATTCGGTGCATCAGTTCACCAATCAACAACAAAAAGTTTGTTCCAATGCTATCCATTTCCAGTTCAAGTCCAGGTCGATGGAATGAATGTGATTGGGTGACGATCACGTTTAAAATGCGCTGCAATCTGCAAAGGTTGTCCTCCCCGAGAACGTCGGCGTCACACAGACTGCCAAACGACTTTTCTCCTTGACAAGATATGGCGGAGGCCGTACAGTAAGCGCGCGTAAATCTGACACTCTCACGATGCCGAGGGAGTCGGATATCTCGAACGTCCACAAATGCTCTGACGATGCTGTCGAAAGCTAGCGCTACGGCGTGCGCCCCTTCACATAGGGCGACAGACATAAAACGAAGTGGGTGCTGCTCAGCTATCAACGACAAGCTCGCGAGAAGGGCATGATCAGTGTCACGGGACGGTAAACATTGATCGGGGCCCAAGAGATCCAAGATATCCAACAATTCGACGCCCAGGATTTCGAATCCGGGAGGGGCTGCCCGCAACAAGTATAACAGCACCTCAGCACACAGATGGCGTCTGAGCTTGGTATCCGTGGCAGTGTAATTGGAGAGGTCTTTGTTAGCGATTTGGGTGGGAGGATGCAACAGGGAAATCAACCGTTGCAGCAAAAACTGCACATTTCCATCAGCTCCAATTGAAAGGATGCTTGTGCTGCCTGGCTTTTTCAAAATGACCAGCAGCAATTTCTCGAGTTGTGACAATGACAAATCGGGCTTGTGCTTGTCATCTTGGAAGAGTTTCCAAAGTTTGTCCTCCGCTATTTTGAGGACGTTCGATGCTACGATAAACATTTTATGTAGCGCTCTTCGGTGAGCCGGCAACGAGGTGACTAGTTGCTCCGCAAGCAACGCCAAAAGTTTGATTTCTTTCTCAGGCGGCAAACTCCGTCGCTTTCTGTCAAGATTGACGGAAAAGTTGTCCACGATGCGACTCGTCATGGACGCCCAAACATTCGCCGAAACTTTGGACTTTGCCAGAATCGACGCATTGTTTAAGCGCATCAGCATTTGGTCGGTCAATCGGCGACGCTCGGTGCTGCCCGACTTTGCTTGAACCAATGACTGCGCACATGTGCTCAGAGACGCTTGCAACGCCCCTGGAGAGTCGTACAAGTCGTCCATACCTGAACAAATCGAGTGTCGGCACGAGCGGGAATGCTGCGGCCACAAGAAGTCACGTTGGTCGCGGCGGTGCACACATTATCGCTGATGTCTAAAGAATGTACTCAAGAAGTTGTGCTTGGTGGGGTCGGTGGCACGAGGCGACCTTCACAGGCGACAATGTCACCTGTGTCCCAATACAGCCAAACGTCGCCCCCAAATGTGCCAAGAAAATGCTGCAACAAAACCGTCTTTTTACAAGTGAGTCCGCACTCAGCAGATGAAGACATCTCCACTTAGCAGCATACCCCTACAACACGGTTCGCCGGCGTCTCTTCCACGTTTTGTATCATGCAGGAAGCCACCAAGCAGTCCAGCCACCGACAACCCACCGTGCCGTGCGCACCAACCAACCACCACCAACCTCATCTTTGTCGGGGCGTCGCAGGAGGAGGTCCGATTCGCATCCCGCGACGGAGCGCCATCGAGTACCAGCTTCTGTTGCTGTTGCTTCGATGGTTGAACGGACAAACTCGGCGACCAAGAACACGAGTCGGGTACAGCCGCCGTCTGTGTCCTCCCACGCGACTCAGAAAGGTGGCCTCGACAAAAAACATTCCGCAAGCCAGCCGCTGGCCGCTTTGCTTGACGCTTGACACGCTCGAAAGAAGTTGTCGGTGGTAGTGGTGTTGTTGTTGGTGGCGCGACGGCGCGGCGCGGCGCCAAAAGCAAGCAAGCAAGAAGCAACGACCAACGACGTACGTGGCGCCACGAAAATCAAAATAGATGTAATGATCACTTGCTGTGTAGGAAAAGAATAAAAGTCTGTCTCATTCAGCGCACTTCAGTTCGGTCGATTAATTGGGTGTATGCGTCAAAGCTTTACTGTACAGTAATATTTTCACCACATTCATGACCCGCGACCCACGACAGATTTTCAAACAAACAAAAGCAGACTGTGAAAACACTTCAAATTCCAGTCCTGAGTACTGTATCATTGTACCCAGTACTGATATGTCCACTATTGATTCATGTAACTATAAATCAGTACTTTTAGTACAAATCATAGGTACCAAGTACGGAAATTTGTGGTATTAATCCATATGAATTTTCTGTGGGGCTGTGAGTGGATGAGTGAGTGAGTGAGTGAGTGGGAGTGGGAGCGGGAGTGGGAGTGGGAGTGGGAGTGGGAGTGGGAGTGGGAGTGGGAGTGGGAGTGGGAGCGCCAACCGTTGGTGTTGGAGTGATGTGAGTGAGTGAGTGAGTGAGTGAGCGAGGGGGGCGGTGGAGTGGAGTGGCGGTTGAGCTGGCTGACGACTTCCTTTCAGATCGCTGTTGGTTGTTGTTGGTCGTTCGTTCGTTCGTTCGTTCGTTTGCTGCTGTTGGTTTGAAACAGTCGGTAGACAGTCAGGCTGTTGGAGGTTGGCAGGTTGGCGTTGGCAGGTTGCAGGTTGCAGGTTGCAGCAAGGGGGTAATTGCTCTCAGTACTCAAGTTGAGTATGAGCCCTTGGTTGTTGCAGGTTGCAGGTTGCAGGTTGCAGGTTGCAGGTTGCAGGTTGCAGGTTGCAGGTTGCAGGTTGCAGGTTGCAGGTTGCTTGGTGGTGGTGACCAGTGAGTGACTTGACTTGTAACAGCTGCTTTTTGTGGGTTGTGGGTTGTGTGTTGAGACTTTCTTGTGACGAGTGACGGCTAGCTGGTGGCTTGAAGGGTGGCAACGCGGCGACTTATGACTTACATGCATTGCTTTTCTGTGGTCAAGGTTGTGGCCTGTGTT
>Ga0213840_1001831_pt1 | contig 15229 bp, 13 predicted proteins | sample SWPATP22_FD_160132 | JGI IMG/M metagenome (GOLD analysis project Ga0213840, IMG submission 160132) | Coastal seawater microbial communities from Marineland, Florida, United States - SWPA TP2 #2 | ecosystem: Environmental > Aquatic > Marine > Coastal | place: USA: Florida | collected 2016-08-14 | reverse complement strand
GTTGGAGCCGTGGACGGAGACGCAGGCGACCTCGCCGGCGGCGTAGAGGCCCGGGACCACGGTGTCGTTGTCCTGGAGGACCTCGGCACTGATGTTCGTGGGGATGCCGCCCATGGCGTAGTGCGCGGTCGGGAAGACCGGAACGGGCTCCGTGTACGGCTCCACACCCAGGTAGGTGCGGGCGAACTCGGTGATGTCCGGCAGCTTGGCGTCGATGTGTGCGGGCTCAAGGTGCGTCAGGTCCAACAGGACGTAGTCCTTGTTCGGGCCGCAGCCGCGTCCCTCACGGACTTCGTTGGCCATGGAGCGGGCCACGATGTCGCGCGGGGCGAGGTCCTTGATGGTGGGCGCGTAGCGCTCCATGAAGCGTTCGCCCTCGGAGTTGCGCAGGATGGCGCCTTCGCCGCGGGCGGCCTCGGAGAGCAGGATGCCCAGGCCGGCGAGGCCTGTCGGGTGGAACTGGAAGAACTCCATGTCCTCCAGCGGGATGCCCCGGCGGAACGCGATGCCCATGCCGTCACCGGTGAGGGTGTGGGCGTTGGAGGTGGTCTTGAAGACCTTCCCGGCGCCGCCGGAGGCGAACACCACGGACTTGGCCTGGAACACGTGCAGTTCGCCCGAGGCGAGGTCGTAGGACACGACGCCGGCAACGCGCTTCTGCTTGTACGGGGTGCCGTCCTCGCGGACCGCGTCTTCCTCGACCGTCAGGAGGTCCAGGACGTAGTACTCGTTGTAGAACTCAACGTTGTGCTTGACGCAGTTTTGGTACAGGGTCTGCAGGATCATGTGGCCGGTGCGGTCGGCGGCGTAGCAGGCGCGGCGGACCGGCGCCTTGCCGTGGTCGCGGGTGTGGCCGCCAAACCGGCGCTGGTCAATGCGGCCCTCGGGCGTGCGGTTGAACGGCAGGCCCATCTTTTCCAGGTCCAGGACGGCGTCGATCGCTTCCTTCGCCATGACCTCGGCTGCGTCCTGGTCAACCAGGTAGTCGCCGCCCTTGATGGTGTCGAAGGTGTGCCACTCCCAGTTGTCTTCTTCGACGTTCGCCAGGGCCGCACACATGCCGCCCTGCGCCGCGCCGGTGTGGGACCGGGTGGGGTAGAGCTTGGTCAGTACTGCTGTTCGGGCGCGCTGACCGGATTCGATCGCCGCGCGCATCCCGGCGCCACCGGCACCGACGATTACGACGTCGTACTTATGGACCTGCATACCAGATGCTCTTTCTCTCAAAATTCGCTGTAACCCACCGGCAGGTCGCGCCTGCGCGGTGAATTTTCGTGCAATCTGCGCCTGCGCTCGGCAGGCAAGATCAGTTGCCGCGGCGGACCGTCAGTGCCTGCCCGAAGGGGCGGTGGTCCGCGGCGGCGCCGCCGTTACGGCCTTGGCGTTTATGGCCTCAGTGGTGACGGCCTTGGCCGTTAAGGCGCAGGGCAGAAGCCGCCGGGAAGCTGGACGCCGTTGGCCACGGGGCACGGGTCGAAGGTGAAGATGACCAGGGTGCCGAGGATGATGATCACCGTGGTGGCCGCGTAGAGGACGATCTTCAGCCAGAGGCGCGTGGCGTCCTTTTCGGCGTAGTCATTGATGATCGTACGGACGCCGTTGGTGCCGTGCAGCATGGCGAGCCACAGCATGGCCAGGTCCCAGAACTGCCAGAACGGGTCGGCCCACTTGCCGGCCACGAAGCCGAAGTCGATCGCGTGGATGCCCTCGCCGACCAGCAGGTTGACGGTCAGGTGGCCGAAGATCAGCACCACCAGCACGACGCCGGAGAGCCGCATGAAGAGCCAGGCGATCATCTCGAAGTTGCCCTTGGAAGCACCGCTGCGGCGGTACTTCGGCTGGATCTTGCCGCTACGCGGACTCTGAATAGTTGCAGTCATGGCTTAGTGACCTCCAAAGGCGAGGGACAGGTGGCGGATGGCGAAGCCGGCCATGACGACGACCCAGAGGCCCAGGACCGTCCAGAGCATCTGACGCTGGTACTTGGCACCCTTCTTCCAGAAGTCGACGGCGATGATCCGCAGGCCGTTGAAGGCGTGGAACACGATCGCTGCGACAAGGCCCGTTTCACCCAGGGCCATGAGGGGGTTCTTGTAGGCACCAATGACGGCGGTGTAGGCCTCAGGGGACACACGCACCAATGAGGTGTCCAGCACGTGGACCAACAAGAAGAAGAAAATCACTACACCGGTAATGCGGTGTCCAACCCAGGACCACATGCCTTCACGGCCGCGGTACAAGGTGCCAGCTGGTTTTGTCGGCACTGAATAAACCTCCCTGCAACACAGCGGCGCTGGCATGGGATCCACGCGGGGGGAACGCCTGCTGCGAGAGCACTCGTAAGCTCAAGCCTAAATCTAGGCTTCGCTCACAGCTTATTCAATTTGGGAACCCGTTGCTGACAAGCCCCGGCGCGGTTTTCCGTCTCTTTTGAGACGAACGCCACATTTGGCCATGTTCAAGGCTGTGGTCAAGGCTGTGTTCAAGGGGGCCGGAAGGGCGTGATCCCGGCCCAATCAGGGGTGATTGGGCCGGTGTCGGCTAAAGTAGCCCTGATGACTACAGACAAAGTGACAAGCCAGGATTCACCGTTGGACCGTTTTATCGCGGTCATTCCGGCGGGCGGGGTAGGGACCCGTCTCTGGCCCCTGTCACGGGCGGCAGCCCCGAAATTCCTTCACGACCTGACCGGTTCGGGCAGCACGCTGCTGCGCGCAACCTATGACCGTCTCCAGCCCGTCGCCGGCAGGCACGTGCTGGTGGTGACCGGCGCCGCCCACCGCGCGGCCGTCTGCCGCCAGCTGCCCGAGGTCCTGGAATCCGACCTCATCCTGGAAAGCGAACCCAAGGACTCCGGTGCTGCGATCGGCCTGGCCGCGGCCATCCTGCACGAACGGGACCCGGACACCATCATGGGCTCCTTCGCCGCGGACCAGGTCATCAGCCCGGACGACCTCTTCCAGGACGCCGTCCGTCAGGCCGTCTACACCGCGGCCGCGGGGAAGATCGTCACGATCGGCATCAAGCCCACCCACCCCTCCACCGGATTCGGCTACATCCGTTCCGGCGCGAACCTCAATATCCCCGACGCGCCCCATGCGCAGTCCGTGGTGGAGTTCGTGGAGAAGCCCAGCGAGGAAGTGGCCCAGCAGTACATCGACAGCGGGGACTACGTCTGGAACGCGGGCATGTTCGTGGCACCGGTTTCGCTGATGCTCAAGCATCTCGAGGCCAACCAGCCCGAGCTCTTCGCCGGACTGCAGGAGATCGCCAAGGCCTGGGACACCCCGGAGCGCGACGCCGTGACGGCCCGGGTGTGGCCCACCTTGCCCAAGATCGCCATTGACTACGCCGTCGCCGAACCGGCTGCCGCCGCCGGCGACGTCGCCGTCGTACCCGGAACGTTCCTCTGGGACGACGTCGGGGACTTTGCCTCCGTGGGCCGGCTCAACAGCGCCAAGGAAGTCGACGAGGTCACGGTTCTGGGCGAGGGCGCACGCGTTTTCACCGAGAACGCCAGCGGCGTGGTGGTCTCCGACACCAAGCGGGTGATCGCCCTGATCGGCATCAAGGACGTCGTGATCGTCGACACCCCGGACGCCCTGCTGGTCACCACCAAGGAACACTCGCAGCGGGTCAAGCAGGCCGTGGATGCCATCAAGGCCAAGGGCGACACCGACGTCCTGTAGGCCGAGTGCGGCGTCTTTTGGCCTTCCTGCGTTCAGCAATCCGTAACGCGCCGTACCCGATGCCGCTATTCCCTGTCCGCTGGATAGAGTTGTTCCGTGCGCAACTATTCGACTGAAGCTGAGCCCACGACACTCGTGGGGCCGTGGCTGGAGCCCCTCCTGCCGGAGCTGATTGCTTTCCGCCGCGACCTCCATGCGCACCCGGAACTGTCGTTCAAGGAGTTCCGCACCACCGACAAGCTGGCCAAGCGGCTCGAGGCAGCCGGCCTCAAGCCCCGCCGCCTTGAAGGCACCGGCCTGACGGTCGACGTCGGACAGGGCCCCATTGCCACCGCCCTGCGCGGCGACATCGACGCCCTGCCGATCATCGAGGAAACGGGCCTTGAGTTCGCCTCGAAGAACCACGGCGTGACCCACGCCTGCGGCCACGACGTCCACACCACCACGATGCTCGGGATCGCCCTGGTCCTGCAGAGCATGCATGAGCAGTCGCCGCTGCGGGGCACGGTCCGGATCATTTTCCAGCCGGCCGAGGAGACCATGCCCGGCGGCGCCACCTCGTGCATCGAGCAGGGCGTCCTGGACGGCGTGCCGCGCATCCTGGCCCTGCACTGCGACCCCCGGATCGAAGTCGGCAAGATCGGCACCCGGATCGGGGCCATCACCTCGGCCTCGGACACCATCAAGATTGAACTCTCCGGCCGCGGCGGCCACACCTCGCGCCCCCACCTGACCGAGGAACTGGTCTTCGCCCTGGCGCAGATCGCGGTCAATGTTCCCGCCGTACTGTCCCGCCGCGTCGATGTCCGCAGCGGCGTCTCGGTGGTCTGGGGCCAGATCTCCGCCGGCTCGGCCCCGAACGCCATCCCCGGCAGCGGCTACATGGCCGGCACCATGCGGTGCCTGGACCGCGACGCGTGGCACGACGCCGGCGAGCTGCTCGACGACATCATCCGGCAAGTCGCGGAGCCCTACGGCGTCGACGTCCATCTGGAACACACACGCGGCGTCCCGCCGGTGGTCAACTCCGAACACGAGACCGCGCTGATCGAGGCCGCGGCCCGCGCCGAAATCGGCGAGGGCGCCGTGGTCCTGACCCCGCAGTCCATGGGCGGGGAGGACTTCGCCTGGTTCCTGGCCGACACCCCCGGCGCCATGATGCGTCTCGGCACCAAGACCCCCGGCGGGGAAGAGTACGACCTCCACCGCGGCGACTACATCCTGGACGAGCGGGCGCTTGGCCTGGGCATCCAGGTGCTCACGGCGGCGGCCCTGCGCACCATCCGCGACCTCTAAATCCGGCACTCTCCGGCGCTGCAACCCTGCGGGCTGCCGTGATCCTGACCCCGGCCATGGTCCCCGCGCGGGGTTTCCCCACCTTTGCCGGCACGACGCCGGGACGCACCGGCGGTGCCGGCCGACACGCCGTCGGCGCCCTGCGAACATGGGGAAATCCGGCCGGTGTCCGCGGCGTTGGCCCCCTGAAGATCGGATACACGGTTACAGCATGGCTGACTAAGTTGTGCACAACTAAATTGTGCACAATTGAATTGCGGGGTAGGGTGGAGCTATGACCACGCCAGAGGGAACCCGCACTGCCGGTTCGGAAGCGCTCCGCCTGAACCGGCAGGTGTGCTTTGCCATGTACTCGGCATCACGCGCCGCCACGGCCGTCTACCGGCCCATGCTCGAGGAGCTCGGCCTGACCTACCCGCAGTACCTCGCCATGCTGGTGCTCTGGGAGTCGGAACCGCGCAGCGTCCGTGAACTGGGGGAGGAGCTCGGACTCGACTCCGGGACGCTGTCGCCGCTGCTCAAACGGCTCGAAGGGCTCGGCCTCGTCCAGCGCCGCCGGTCCGCCGAGGACGAGCGCCGCGTGGAAATCTTCCTGACCGACGCCGGGGCCGCCCTCAGCGCCAAGGCCAGCGGCATCCCGCAGCGGCTGGCCGACGCCGCCGGCCTCACGGCCGCGGAACTGGACCAGCTCCGCGAAACCCTGGGCCGGCTGACCAGCGCGCTCCACGCCGCCCGCTAAACCTTTCCCGCCGACAGAAACGGAACCCCATGAAGACCCTTTACACAGCCGAGGCCCTGGCCTCCGGCGAAGGCCGCGACGGCACCGCCGTCAGCAAGGACGGCAAGCTCAGCGTCACCCTCGCCAGCCCGGTGGAACTTGGCGGCGACGGGGCAGGAACCAACCCCGAGCAGTTGTTCGCCGCCGGCTACGCCGCGTGCTTCCACTCGGCCCTCCGCCTGGTCGGCCGCCAGCAAAAAGCGGACCTGACGGATTCCGCCGTCGCCGCGAGGATTCACCTCGGCGCCCTCGACGGCGGTACCGGCTATGGCATCGCCGCCGAACTCGAAATCGCCCTTCCCGCCGTGGACCGCGAAACAGCAGAAGCACTCGTGGCCAAGGCCCACGAGGTCTGCCCCTATTCCAATGCCACGCGTGGCAACATCACTGTCGACATCACGATCCTGGAGGTCGCCGCATGAGCGCCAACACCGAAACCCCCACCCTGCCCGCCACCAGCCGCGAGATCCAGCTGGCGTCCCGGCCGCACGGCCGCCCGGTGCCGGAAAACTTCCGCCTCGCCGAGTCGCCGCTGCCCGAACTTCAGGACGGCCAGGTCCTGGTCCGCAACCTCTACATCTCGGTAGATCCCTACATGCGCGGCCGCATGAACGACGTCAAGTCCTATTCCGCGCCGTTTGCGCTGGATGCCGCCCTCGACGGCGGCGCCGTCGGCGAAGTGATCGCGTCCCGTTCCGCCGACCGCAAGGTGGGCGACGCCGTCGTCCATTCACTCGGGTGGCGCGAATACGCCGTCCTCGATGCGGCCGGCACCACCCTGGCTCGCACCGACCTGGCGCCCGCCCCGGCATTCCTCGGCGCCCTCGGCATGACGGGCCTGACCGCCTACGCCGGATTGCTGAAGGTCGCGGACTTCAAGCCCGGCGACGCCGTGTTCGTCTCAGGCGCGGCCGGCGCGGTCGGCTCACTCGTGGGGCAGATCGCCAAGGCCCTGGGGGCGTCCCGTGTGATTGGCAGCGCGGGCTCGCCGGAAAAGGTGGCACGGCTGCTCGAACTCGGCTTCGACGCCGCGTTCAACTACCACGACGGCCCTGTCGCCGAGCAGCTCTCCGCGGCCGCCGGAGACCGCGGGATTGACGTCTACTTCGACAACGTCGGCGGCGAGCACCTCGAAGCGGCGTTGTCCTGCCTCACGGTCGGTGGCCGGGTGGCCATGTGCGGGGCCATTGCCCAGTACAACGCCACCGAGCCCACGCCGGCGCCGCGGAACCTCGCGCTGGCGATCGGCAAGCAGTTGACGCTCAAGGGCTTCCTGGTCAGCGGCTACTGGCAGCACATGGCCGAATTTGTCGAGACCATGTCCGGCTGGCTGGCCGACGGGACGGTCCGCTACGACGAGACGGTGGTGGACGGCCTGGAGAACGCCCCGCAGGCCTTCATGGACCTGCTCGACGGCGCCAACACCGGCAAGATGCTCGTCCGGCTGTAGCCCGGCGCTGCACCACCGCTTCTCCCAGACGCCTCCGGCGCCGGTTCCTGCAGGGACCGGCGCCGGAGGCGTCTGTGTGCCCGCCGGGGCTGGAAACGGGCACGCCGTCTACCGCTAGGTAACAAGTTCTCAACAATCTGGGTAATTGCTGTGAAGTCTGCTACGTGGACGTGTCGCAGGACACTAAAGTGGCTTCATCAGTGCGCCTCGGCGCAGTGCTGCGAATCCATCAGTGAAAACAGAATTCAGCGGAATACCGCAGACAGACACTCATTGAGCTCCCGTCGTAGCGCCTAATCTTTCTTCCTGGAGGAAAATTGAAGAACTCTCTGCGTGCCACCTTCAAGCGCGGATCAATGGCCGGGGTTGCCACCGCGGGCGCGGCTGCGCTCCTGCTGACCGGCTGCGGAGCTGCCCCTGAGGCCAGCACCGCCACCCAGACCGCCAGCAACTACACGGGCTGCATCGTGTCCGACTCCGGTGGATTCGACGACCAGTCGTTCAACCAGTCTTCCTACGAGGGACTGCAGAAGGCCAAGGCGGATCTCGGCATCAAGACGAACGAGGCCGAGTCCAAGACCAACAACGACTTCGAGCCCAACCTGCGCGCCATGGTCTCCGCCGGCTGCAACCTGACCATCACGGTCGGCTTCCTGCTCGGCGACGCCACGAAGGCCCAGGCCACCGCGAACCCGGACAAGCACTTCGCCATCATCGACTTCGGCTATGACACTCCGGTCACCAACGTCAAGCCGATCATCTATGACACCGCCCAGGCCGCATTCCTGGCCGGCTACCTCGCAGCAGGCACCACCAAGACCGGGACGGTCGCCACTTTCGGCGGCATCAAGATCCCCACGGTCACCATCTTCATGGACGGCTTCGCCGACGGAGTGAAGTACTACAACGATCAGAAGGGCAAGGACGTCAAGCTTCTTGGCTGGGACAAGGCCAAGCAGGACGGTTCCTTCACCGGTGACTTCGAAAAGCAGGACAAGGGCAAGCAGTTCACCCAGAACTTCCTGGACCAGGGCGCCGACATCGTCATGCCCGTCGCCGGTCCGGTCGGCAAGGGTGCGGGCGCGGCCCTGAAGGAAGCCAAGGCAGCAGGCAAGGACGTCAAGCTCATCTGGGTTGACTCCGACGGCTTCCTCACGGCACCGGATTACAAGGACATCATGCTCTCCTCCGTCATGAAGCAGATGGGCGAGGCCGTCGAGACGGTCGTCAAGCAGGACAAGGACGGCCAGTTCACCAACGCGCCGTACATCGGCACCCTCGCGAACGACGGCGTCCAGCTGGCTCCGTTCCACGACATGGATTCCCAGGTTCCGGCCGAACTGAAGTCCGAGCTGGACCAGATCAAGAAGGACATCGCCGACGGCAAGCTGAAGGTTGAATCCGCAGCCAGCCCGAAGGCCTAACTTCCTCCGCTAAGCGCCACGGCCCGTCCGGTCACCACCGCACGGGCTGTGGCGCTTTTCGTTGCGGCCCGCTGCGCCTGACACCGCAGGCACTAAGCTGGTGCTGCAGCCCCCACTACGCGTCCGGACCAAGCCTTCCGGACACCTCGAGATTGGTCAGAGTTTTGAAACTTGAACTCAAGGGCATTACTAAACGCTTCGGCTCCCTGGTAGCCAACGATCACATCGATGTGGTCGTTGAGCCCGGGCAGATTCACTGTCTGCTCGGAGAGAATGGCGCTGGCAAGTCCACGCTGATGAACGTCCTCTACGGACTGTACGAGCCCACAGAGGGCGAAATCCTGATTGACGACAAACCCGTCACCTTCCGCGGCCCCGGCGACGCCATGGCCGCCGGAATCGGCATGGTGCACCAGCACTTCATGCTGGTCCCCGTCTTCACCGTCGCGGAAAACGTCGCACTGGGAGCGGAGACCACCAAGACCGGCGGATTCCTGGACCTTGATGACACCCGCCGGAAGATCCGGGAGATCTCCGACCGGTACGGATTCGACGTCGACCCCGACGCTTTGATCGAAGACCTCCCCGTGGGCGTGCAGCAGCGAGTGGAAATCATCAAGGCGCTCGTCCGCGACGCCAAGGTGCTCATCCTCGATGAGCCCACGGCCGTGCTGACCCCGCAGGACACCGATGAGCTGCTGGACATCATGCGCCAGCTCAAGAGCCACGGCACCTCCATCGTGTTCATTTCCCACAAGCTCCGTGAGGTGAAAGCCGTTTCGGACACCATCACCGTCATCCGGCGCGGCAAGGTCGTCGGATCGGCCGATCCCGGCGCCTCCACCACCGAGCTGGCGTCCATGATGGTGGGCCGCGCCGTGAGCCTGACCCTGGACAAGGCTCCCGCCAAGCCGCAGGAGACCACTTTCGAGGTCAAGGACCTCACCGTGATCGCGCCCAGCGGCCAGCACGTCGTGGACGGCATCAGCTTCGGGATCGCCCGCGGCGAGATCCTCGCCATCGCCGGCGTCCAAGGCAACGGCCAGACGGAACTGACCGAGGCCATTTTGGGCCTGCACGAGAGGGTCCACGGCTCGATCGCCCTCGACGGCGAAGAACTGGTGGGCCGCAGCGTCAAGGAGGTCCTCAACGCCGGGGTCGGGTTCGTCCCGGAAGACCGTTCCCTCGACGGGCTGATCGGCACGTTCTCCATCGCCGAGAACCTGATCCTGGACCGCTACGACCAGGCGCCGTTCGCGAAGGGCATCAGCATGAGCCCGGCGAAGGTCCTGGAAAACGCCAAGACCCGGATCGAAGAATTCGACGTCCGCACCCCGTCGGGCTCGCTCGCAGCGGGCACCCTGTCCGGCGGCAACCAGCAAAAGGTCGTCATGGCCCGGGAGCTCTCCCGGCCGCTGCGGCTCTTCATCGCCTCCCAGCCCACCCGCGGCGTGGACGTGGGCTCCATCGAATTCCTGCACAAGCGGATCGTCGCGGAGCGGGACAACGGCACGCCGGTCATGATCGTCTCCACCGAACTGGACGAGGTGATTGAACTCGCCGACCGGATCGCCGTTCTGTACAAGGGCAAGCTGGTCGGGATCGTCCCGGCCGGCACCGGACGCGACGTCCTGGGCCTGATGATGGCCGGGGTTTCCCAGGATGAGGCCCAGGCCGACGCCGCAGGCAAGCACTCGGCTCGATCCCTTTCTGAAGACCCGGCCGGGACCACAGCAGAAGACCCGGCCGGCACCCCGGCCGGCAACCCCGTAACGAAGCCGGCAACGAACCCGGCACCCGCCGCCCCGTCCGTGCAGGAGCCCGGCTCCGGCGCCGTAGGAGACCACCATGAGTGAGAACACCGAGCCGCGGCCCGCGGCAGCACCGGACCCGGACCGGGTTCCGGCACCCCAGGCCACCGATGTGGCGCCTGAGCCTCTCGAGGACGACGCAGATTTCGTCACCGCGCTGGACACGGCGGGCGGTGCCCACCAGCCGTCGGCCGTTCCGGTCTCGACCCAGAGCGGATCCCTTCCCGGTGCCCCGGAAGAGGAGTCGCTGCTGCGTAAGATCTTCACCGGCAACGGCATCGTGACCATCCTGGCGGTGCTGCTCGCACTGATCTTGGGCGGCGTGCTCATCGCCTTGACGGACAAAGTGGTCGGTACCACGGCGGGCTATCTCTTCGCCCGGCCCAGTGACTTCCTCACCGCCGTCTGGTCCGCCGCTACCGACTCGTATGTCGCCCTCTTCCAGGGCGCGGTCTTCAACCCCCGCGGCAACGGTGTGGCCGGGCAGTTCGCCCCCCTCATGGAGACGCTGACCATCGCCACCCCGCTGATCACCGCGGGCCTCGGCGTCGCCCTGGCCTTCCGCGCGGGCCTGTTCAACATCGGTGCGCAGGGCCAGATCATCATGGCCGGCATCCTCGCCTCCTGGGTCGGCTTCGCGCTGCACCTGCCGCTGGGGCTGCACCTGCTGCTGGTGCTGGTGGCCGGCGTCGTCGGCGGCGCCGTCTGGGGCGGCATCGTCGGCGTGCTCAAAGCCAGGACGGGCGCGCACGAGGTCATCGTGACCATCATGTTCAACTACATCGCGCTCTATTTCCTGCGCTACCTGCTCGACACGGAGTTGTTCCAGCGTCCGGGGGAGACCACTCCGATTTCCCCCATCCTGGATCCCAACGCCGTGTACCCGCTGCTTTTCGGCAGCCAGTACCGGCTGCACGTGGGCTTCCTGCTGGCCATTGCGGCCACCGTGTTCGTCTCGTGGCTCCTGAACCGCTCCACGCTTGGCTTCGAGTTCCGTGCCGTCGGGGCGAACCCCAAGGCAGCCCTGACGGCAGGCATTAACGTCTCCCGGGCCACCATCCTGGTGATGACCATTGCCGGCGGCCTGGCAGGGCTGGCCGGCGTGGCGCAGGTGGCTGGCACCGAGAAGGTCCTGACCGATGGTGTCGCGGCAACCTACGGCTTTGACGCGATCACCGTGGCCCTGCTGGGCCGTTCGTCGCCGTGGGGCACCTTTGCCGCCGGCCTGCTGTTCGGAGCCTTCCGCGCAGGCGCGGTCCAGATGCAGATCCAGACCGGAACCCCGATCGACATTGTCCTCGTGGTCCAGTCGCTCATCGTGCTGTTCATCGCGGCGCCGCCCCTGATCCGGGCGATCTTCGGACTCAACCCGCGCAAGAAGAAGGCCGCGACCGCCGGCAAAACCAAGCAGGCCGCAACCACCGGAGGTGCCGCATGAGCACAACAGCAACCTCGCCCGTCCAGGGAAAACCCCAGCCGGACAAGAGCCATAAGCCGGCACAGTCCGCCAAGCCCGTGACCTGGAAGCTGCCGGTAACGCTGTCGGTGCTGGCCACCATCGCCTTCATCTTCTTCGGGCTGCTGGGGCCGCAAGGAACCGCTAAGTTCGGCATTTCCTCCGGCGGCGACTTCTTCCAGCTGCCGGCGATCGAAGTACCCGCGTTCCTGTCCGGCATGGTGTTCTCCCTGATCCTGCTGGGCCTCGCCGGCTACGCCCTGGTCCTGAAGGCGCGAGCGAACCGGCGGCCCCCGAGCTGGCTGCCGGCCGTGTTCACCGTCGTGTTCGTGGTCGCCTTCCTCATCTGGGTGGTCGGCGGCGCCCGGACCCCCAGCATTTCTCTGGCCGGGCTCATCGCCGGGTCCGTGACGCTCGCCGTGCCGATCGTGTTCGGCTCACTGTCCGGTGTCCTGTGCGAACGCGCCGGCGTGGTCAACATCGCCATCGAAGGCCAGCTCCTGGGCGGTGCCTTCACGGCCGCGCTCGTCGCCAGCCTGACCCACAACCCCTACGCAGGCCTGATCGCGGCGGCCGTGGCGGGTGCCCTTGTCTCGATGGTGCTGGCGCTGTTCGCCATCAAGTACGTGGTCAACCAGATCATCGTCGGCGTCGTGCTCAACGTCCTGGTCTCCGGGCTCACCGGCTTCCTGTTCAGCACCGTGATGCAGTCCGATCCGGAGAAGTACAACTCGCCCGGCCGGCTGCCCATCATCGACATCCCGGTCCTGTCCGGCATCCCCGTGATCGGGCCCATCCTGTTCAAGCAGTCCGTCGTCGGCTACCTGATGTACGTCGCCGTCATTGTGATCTGGATCGCGCTGTTCAAGACGAAGTGGGGCCTGCGCGTCCGTGCCGTGGGCGAGCACCCGCAGGCGGCCGACACCCTGGGCATCAAGGTCAACGCGACCCGCTTCTGGAACGTCACGCTTGGCGGCGCCGTCGCCGGGATCGGCGGATCGTTCTTCACCCTGGTGGCGATCGACAGCTTCACCAAGGAAATCTCCGGCGGACGCGGCTTCATCGCCCTCGCCGCCATGATCCTGGGCCGCTGGAATCCGATCGGGGCGTTCTTCGCCGCGCTGTTGTTCGGTTTTGCGGACAACCTGCAGAGCATCGTGACGATTATCGGCACCCCGGTGCCGAGCCAGTTCATGGCCATGCTGCCGTACGTCGTGACCGTGTTTGCCGTGGCCGGGCTCGTCGGCCGCTCCCGGCCGCCGGCCGCCGACGGCATCCCGTACATCAAGGGCTGACGATGGACAGCATCCACGTCGACTGGGCAGCGCTCGAAGCCGCGGCCGTGTCCGCCATGAGGAACGCCTACGCGCCGTATTCGAAGTTTCCGGTGGGGGCCGCGGCCCTCACCGGGGACGGCCGGATCGTCAGCGGCTGCAACGTCGAAAATGCCAGCTACGGGCTGACCCTGTGCGCCGAGTGCGCCCTGGTGGGCAACCTGCACATGACCGGCGGGGGACTGCTCCGCGCGTTCTACTGCGTTGACGCCGGCGGAAACGTCCTCATGCCGTGCGGGCGCTGCCGCCAGCTGCTCTACGAATTCCGGGCTCCCGACATGGAGCTCATGACCACCCAGGGAATCAAGACCATGGACCAGGTCCTTCCCGATGCCTTTGGCCCCCAACACCTGGAGGAACCCCGGTGACACAAGCTCAACACACGACTGAAGCGTTCGACGCCGTCGACATCATCCGCATCAAGCGGGACAAGGGCGTGCTCAGCCCGGCCCAGATCGACTGGACCATCGACGCGTACACCCGCGGCGCCATCGCCGACGAACAGATGGCCGCCCTGAACATGGCCATCCTGCTCAACGGCATGGACCGGGCCGAGATCTCCCGCTGGACGGCGGCCATGATCGCCTCCGGCGAGCGGATGGACTTCTCCAGCCTGCGGCGGCCCGACGGCGGCGTGAAGGTGACGAGCGACAAGCACTCCACGGGCGGCGTGGGGGACAAGATCACCCTGCCGCTGGCGCCCCTCGTGGCGGTCTTCGGGGTGGCCGTGCCGCAGCTTTCGGGCCGTGGCCTGGGCCACACCGGCGGCACCTTGGACAAGCTCGAATCGATCCCGGGCTGGCGCGCGGCGCTGAGCAACGAGGAAATGATGGCCCAGCTCCAGGACGTCGGCGCGGTCATTTGTGCCGCAGGCGCGGGACTGGCTCCGGCGGACAAGAAGCTCTACGCGCTCCGCGATGTCACCGGAACGGTGGAGGCCATCCCGCTGATCGCGTCCTCGATCATGAGCAAGAAGATCGCCGAAGGCACCGGCTCGCTGGTGCTCGACGTCAAGGTGGGCAGCGGCGCCTTCATGAAGGACGTGGCCCGCGCCCGCGAACTCGCCGAGACCATGGTGGGCCTGGGCAAGGACGCCGGCGTCAACACCGTTGCCCTCCTGACCAACATGAACACGCCCCTGGGCCTCACCGCGGGCAACGCGATCGAGGTCGAGGAGTCCGTGGAGGTCCTGGCCGGCGGCGGGCCGGAAGACGTCGTCGAACTCACCGTCCGGCTCGCGGAGGAGATGCTGGCGTGCGCGGGCGTCCGCGACGCCGATCCCCGGGCCGCCCTGCGGGACGGCCGTGCCATGGACGTCTGGAACCGGATGATCGAGGCGCAGGGCGGCGATCCGCGTGCCAAGCTCCCGGTCGCCAAGGAATCCGAGGTCATCTACGCACCGGCCGACGGCGTCCTGGTGGAGCTCGACGCGATGGCCGTCGGCGTCGCTGCCTGGCGCCTCGGCGCCGGACGTGCCCGCAAGGAGGACCAGGTCCAGGCCGGGGCCGGGGTCCGGATGCACGCCAAGCCGGGCGCCACGGTCAGGGCCGGCGAGCCGCTCATGACCCTCCTGACGGACACCCCGGAGAAGTTCGAACGGGCCAAGGAAGCGCTCGAACACGCCGCCGTGATCGCGCCGGAGGGCTCCCGGCCCGCCCAGAAGCTCATCATCGACCGCATCGCCTAAGCGCCCAAGCCCCCGCTTGCCCTATCACCTATGGTCCCCAAAACCCTGGTTTAGCCGCCACAGGTGATAGGGCAAGCGGGGGCCGCGGGCGGCGATACACTGACTCGACAGCAGTACCCTTCAAGCGCAGGCCCGGCTCCGGCGCCTGCGTTTTGAGAGGATCTGCGTTTGAAGGATTTATCAGGACCCGCCGTGCGTTAGGAAGCTGTGCAGGCAATCAACGACTTCATCCTCGCCGCCGCAGGGCAACCCTGGGTGCTCGTCCTGGTTTTTGCGTGCTGCGTGATCGACGGCTTCTTCCCGC
>Ga0213840_1001830_pt1 | contig 15233 bp, 8 predicted proteins | sample SWPATP22_FD_160132 | JGI IMG/M metagenome (GOLD analysis project Ga0213840, IMG submission 160132) | Coastal seawater microbial communities from Marineland, Florida, United States - SWPA TP2 #2 | ecosystem: Environmental > Aquatic > Marine > Coastal | place: USA: Florida | collected 2016-08-14 | reverse complement strand
TCATTCTCGACGTCTGGAGCCGAAAAGTGGTCGGCTGGGCAACGGACACGTCCATGCCTGCCGAGCTCGTCATCGCGGCCCTGGACATGGCTCTGGAACGCAGACAGCCAGCTGCCGGTGTCATCCATCACTCCGACCAGGGGAGTCAGTACACCAGCACCGCATTCCGCGAACGCTGTGCACGGGCGGGAGTCCAGCTGTCCATGGGGTCGGTGGGAGACTGCTACGACAACGCCATGGCCGAGAGCTTCTTCGCCACCCTGGAAACCGAGCTGTTCGACCTCCGACCGCTCTTCGAGGGGCCAGAACAGGCTCGACGAGAGGTCTTCTCGTACATCGAGGGCTTCTACAACACCCAGCGCTTGCATGGTCAGCTCGGGTACCGCTCACCGGTGGACTTCGAGGCGACCGTTTCACCCTGCGACCAATCCAGACCACCCCCACCACCCTGTGACGCAGCTCCTGCACGACAGGTTCACCCCACAACCGCTCCGTCCTGAGGTCGGAGTGCTACAACTGTCCACGGAAATGGGGCAACTTCAGAGGGTCTGTGGTGAATTCGGCGAAGAGGGGAATGCCTACAGACGCACGCGGCGGGACACCGACGAGCAGGAAGCTGACGAGCCTCGCCACAAGCACTCGGTGTCGGACTTGTGGGCCAGACTGTGCTCAGATGGTGGTGCATCGAAGACAGCCCGATGCGCGACCGGTGCACCGCCCAATGGACGAAGGGCAGGAGATGACATGGCTGCGGTGGTGGGTATGGCGGGCCACCGAGCGGTAGGCACGGCTCAGCGGTGTGACCGTAGACTTCATCGGTGTCGGGACGATGTATTCGACGGCCTTTGTGCCCTGATGGGTGGAAATCGGATGGCTGGGGCCTCCGCGCGCTGTCCATGCCCGGACAAACCACAGCAGGTTGCACGCTTGGGCCTCGGCGCACCGCACTCACACGGGCTGTTGCTCTCTGCGCCGGCCACCTGCCAGCAACACCAGTCCTACGACCATTGCTGCGGGACCGCGTGGGCTTCTTCCCTGGGTGTTGCATCCACCCCCATCCTTGTCACGATCCGTGGCGATGTCTCCGTCAGAGCCGGTCGCGGTCGGAGGGAGGTCAGCGCCATCACAGTCCTGATCGATGCCGTCTCCAGCGGTTTCTTCACCCGCCGGATGGACCGCGGGGTTGGAGTCGTCACAGTCACCTGCGGGCGTGCCAGCCCACGCCTCGCTGGGGTCGTCACAGTCCAGGTCTTCGGAGGCCACCTCGGGCGAGTCGCCGGGTCGGAATCCGTCGCCGTCAAGGTCTGCGTAGCAGGTCTCGGTGCCGTTGCAGTTCTGGTCCACACCGTCGCCGACCACCTCGGGCGCGCTGGGGCCTACCGCCACGCTGTCATCGTTGCAATCGCCTCCTTGCAGGTCGGCGTCTGCTTCGCCCGGGCCATCACACTCGAGGTTTGGGGTCTCGATCGTCTCCTCGCCTGCGGACCGAAAGCCATCGCCATCGGCGTCGACAAAGCAATCCTCAAGACCGTCACAGTCGCTGTCGAGGTGGTCGCCGGCAATCTCTTCGGCTCCTGGATGAACCGTTGGAGAACTGTCGTCGCAGTCGCCGGTGGGTGTGTCGGCTCGGGCTTCCCCGCTGTCGTCGCAGTCTGCATCTGAAGAGGTCAACACGGCGGACGCGTCGGCCACAAAGCCGTCATCATCCGCATCCACCCTGCAGATTTCTTCCCCGTCGCAGTCCGAGTCGACATCATCGCCGACCGACTCTTCGGCTCCGGGAAACACCGACGCATCGCCGTCATCGCAGTCGGTGTCGTCGGCCACGTACCCGCTGGGTGCCACGCATTCCCAGGCCGTCTCCAATGCGTTGCCGAAGCCGTCCCCGTCGAGGTCCTGATACCAGGAGAGGCCGTCGGTGACACTCGACAAGGCATCGTTGCAATCACCGGCGACAGACACGTACCCGGAGGGCACGCCGCAGTCCTCACGGGTCATTGTAGGGTGTCCGTAGCCGTCTCCGTCCGCATCTCGGTACACCGTCGAAGTTGGCAGCCCATCGTCGATGATGCCGTTGCAGTCATCGTCCTCGTCGTTGCATGACTCGGCTGCCGCAGGAGAGGTGGCCGTGTCGGTGTCATCGCAGTCGCCGCCGACCTCGGCGTAGCCAGATGGCAGCGAACATGCCCCGAGGGTGGAGGCGTCGACGCCATAGCCATCGCCATCGGCGTCGAGGAAGTAGGTGGTCTGGACGCCTTCGTCGGTGGTGCCGTCGCAGTTGTCGTCGACGGAGTTGCACTGCTCGGAGGCGGTGGGGGACACAGATGCGCTGGTGTCGTCGCAGTCTCCCGAAGTCGCGCTGAAGCCGGAGGGGGTGTCGCAGGCCTCGGTGGTGGAGGTGCCGACCCCGTAGCCGTCTCCGTCCGTGTCCTCGTAGAAGGTGGACATGACCCCCTCGTCGACGCTGCCGTCGCAGTCGTTGTCCACCTCATCGCATGACTCCGAAGCATCGGGATGAATGCTTGCATTGGAGTCGTCGCAGTCATCTGAATCCGCGGCATACCCGGACGGCTGATCACAAGCCATGGACAACGCCGCATTGGTACCGGCACCGTCTCCATCCAGGTCCTGGTACCAGACTACAGCGTCGGTTGCGTCGTTCTCGTCCACCGTTCCGTCGCAGTCATCGTCTGCGCCATTGCAGGTCTCGGTTCCCGCTGGGTTGATGCTGGCGTCGGAATCGTCACAGTCGGTGCCAGTCGTCAGATACCCGGTCGGGGCAAAGCAAGCCGTGGTCGGAGAGTCTGCGTTGCCATACCCATCGCCGTCAGCGTCAGCGTACCAGGTGGTGGCGTCCGCAGCGTCACCCTCGTCGATGGTGCCGTCGCAGTCGTTGTCCACACCATCGCACTGCTCGGCGGCATCCGGACTGACACTCACACTGGAATCGTTGCAGTCCGAGTCGTTGTCGGCCGTGGCGCTGGGTTGGGTGCAGGCCTGTGTTCCAGTTCCGCTGTCGCCGTAGCCATCCCCGTCGGCATCGGTGTACCAGGTGGGGGCATCGGAATCGACCACACCATCGCAGTCCGTGTCGACCCCATCGCAGTCGTCGACCGCCCCCGGATGGATACTGGCGTCGGTATCGTCGCAGTCCTCGGTGGACAGGTAGCCGTCACCGTCGTCATCGGAGTCGTAGCCCAGGTGGATCGAGATGCCGACGCTCGCGCTCTCCTGGTGGACAACGTCGGCGAAGCCGTCGCCATCAATGTCACCGACACCCGCGGTGCCAGGTCCAATCGAGGTGCTGGTGTCGATCCAGGACGACGAGCCGGAGTAGATGACTCCGTCCACGATGAGGTCGTCGTAGCCATCGGTGTCTACGTCACCTGCTGCCGCCACCGCTTCGCCGGAGAAGTACTGGTCGGGGATGGTGCCCACACCCGTGGCGGCTCCCGCGTAGACATAGACGCGCTCCTTGCCTTCTGCGCCCACGACGAGGTCGTCGTAGCCATCGCCATTGTAGTCGCCTGCTGCAAGTGTGCTCCCGAAGTAGTTGGTCCGTCCTTCGCCGGGGATGGTCAGGCCGATGGTGCTGTCCAGACCGGAGCTGGTGCCGTAGTGGATGAAGGCCCCACCGACGTCGGTCGTGGAGATGAGGTTGGCGTTGGAGTTGCCGATGGCGAGGTCGAGTTCACCGTCCCCGTCGAAGTCGCCGACAGCCAGTGCGTCATGGGGATCTGCTGCGTTGGTGGAAGAGTGACCGGACAAGGTCTGGATCAGTGTGGCGTTGAAGCGGGAGTCCCCTTCGTAGATCTCAACGTCGCCTTCGGTGGCGATAGCAAACTCCTCGTAGCCGTCACCATCCATGTCACCGAGTCCCACGGCTGCCCATGCACAATCGCCGTTGGAATAGGTGCCCACATAGATGTACTCGTCGTGGGTGGACCCGATTCCCGATACGGATCCGCCGTAGACATAGGCCGTGACGACGCCCTCGGCAGGATCGGCCCAATAGGACCCCAGCTCGCAGGCGACGACGACCAGATCATCATAGCCATCGGCATCGAAGTCCACGCCCCCTTCCGCGAACGCTCCACCCAGATAGAGCGGGGCGGAGGTACCGAAGACCTCGATATCGGCCATGCCCGAAGGAGTGCCAGACTTGCCGTAGGTCACGGTGAACCCACCGTAGTGATAGGCGTTGTTTTTGTCACCCACGGCAAAGTCGTCGTAGCCGTCTCCATTGAGGTCCCCCACATGAGTGATGGCGTCCGCTGTGCCCTGGAGCACCCCAAACCCTCCCAGCTCGGTCAGGGTGGTGGATACCGTCGACGAGCTACCACCCGCCGTCGCCACAACCCCTCCATAGTTGTAGGACTGGTATCCTCCCCCGAGGAAGTCGTCGTAGCCGTCGCCGTCGAGGTCTCCCACCCGTGTGGTTTGATGGAACTTGCGGTAGTAGCCGGAGCTACCCGTCAGGCTGGCGTAGATGGCGGAAACCATCCCGGAGCTACTGCCGTGGTAGACAGCGACTCGCCCTGTAGAGCTGCCATGGGAGTCATCACCAACGCCGAGATCGTCGTAACCATCGGCGTTGACATCACCGATTCCGACAACCCTTGTCGCGCTTCCTGTGTATGAGGTGCTCGCTGTTGTGGTGATTCCGGTCGAGGAGCCGAGGTAGATCCAGGCATCATCGGAGTTGTTGCCCAGGATGAGGTCGTCGTAGCCATCCCCGTCGATGTCGCCCGCAGGACCGGCCTGGGTGCCGAACTCGTAGTAGCTGAGGCCTGTGGAGGGGCCCACCGCGGTGTAGCCGGATGTGCCAAGGCCAGTGGCGCTGCCGTAGTAGACGTAGCCATACCGCCAAGTGTAGTTGGCGACGAAGACATCGCCATACCCATCACCGTCGACATCGCCGATGTGGGCGACGTTCTGCCCGAAGTTGGTGTCGGTGTCGGACAGGGTGGTCGAGGGAGAGACCTCCCAGCCGGTGCTGGAGCCCAGGTGGACGTAGGCACTTCCCGCCGTGCCGATGAGGAGGTCGTCGTAGCCATCGCCGTCGATGTCGCCGTGGCCGTCCATGGCCAGCACGGACGTGTCTACGGTGGACGCGTTGGCGGTGTCGATTCCGTCCGAGCTTCCTGGGAAGTGGCTCAAGGTGGCGGCGGCATCGAGCAGCAGCAGGCCGGAGTAGCCTGAGCCTGTTGGGTCGCCCGCCGAAGCCATGGAGCTCCACATGGTGGAGGTGGAGCTGGCTGGAATGACCTGGGAGGGGTCGGGGGAGAGGGTGCCGTCACCGAGGATTATCCAAACTGCGTCGCCCTCCTCTTCGCCGTTGACCACGGCGAAGTCCGGGTGACCGTCACCGTCGACATCATCGAGACCCAGCACCTGACGCCCGACGTAGTAGCCAAGCCCTCGGGTGACCGCGGCCTCGGAGTAGACGGGGTCGATTTCGATGGGGTAGTCAGCCTCCGTGTCGTCCACGGAGATGACCAGATCCCCGTGCAGTGCGTGCCAGTGTGCGGGCAGCGGGTCGCCGTCCGCATCCCATGCGAAGACCCCGCTCACCGACCAGAGCTGCCCCCGCGAGTCCGTGATTCCGCTCGGACCGACATGGCGGGCGCCCGAGACCTCGAGAACGAGTTCAAGGTGGCCACTTCCCGGAGGAGGTTGGCGGACGACAAAGCCTTGCTGTGCGCCGTTGTGCAGGCCTCGCCACCACTCCAGCACAGCACCTCTGGAGAAGGTGATGTCCCCGCGTTCAAGAAGGGTGTGCTCACCGAGCGAGCGGGATGCTTCGACCCTGCGTGGGCCTGCCTCCGGTAGCGCCTGTTGGACGTCTCGACGGCCCCACGACCGCGTCCGCATCCGGAAGGCGTCGTCCTGTGGGTCGGTGACGAATCCCACGCCGGTCGGAGTCGCGTCGAGCCAGCCGTCGACTGATGGCATGGAAGCTACGTAGTGGCCCTCCGACCCGACGAACGCAGCGGCGTCGAATGATGCGGTGGCCTGCGGTCCCCCGGTGTGGGCCTTTGGATCCGCGTCTGTGGTTGCCGAGCGGCATCCTTGGACGAGGAGTAGTGCCAGCAGCGTGGTTTGGTGCGCCTTCATGAGACCCCCGAGTGAATGGCGGTCCTGAAGCTACTCTGAGTGAGAATCAAGGACGGCCAAGTGCCGCCAACATGGCACGCGGTGTGCGAATGGGCAAGGCGCGCCTCGTTGCAGCCTGGTCGGGAGAGCTGCGCAGCATCCAAGGGTATGTTGGGCTTGCTGCGGCTCGTTTCTGTCCGAGGTGCGAGGCTGTAGTCCCGGCGGGCGTCTGCATGCAATGGTCCTGGTGGGAACGCTCATGTTGCGTTTGTGGGCCCAGAGGTCCACGCCAGTCTGACTCTCAGCGTCGTCCTGGATCCAGCGGAGCCGGACGCACTCCACTCTCGCGATCAGGATGGTGCGCGTGGCAATGTCGTTGCCGATAGGACGACCGGTGGACGCGAAGGTCTTCTTGACACGCCTGCGCCGGGTGAGGGAGGCCGCTGGGGCCCCACAACGAGCCGTCTCGGGTGGGCGCTGACCAACGACCACCACGCCCCCGGGCAATGGACTGCGGCTGGAACCTCCGCCTGGTCCCAGGTCCGGGGGGCCATCCATGCGAGCGGGAGGCCGAAGCAGCTCGCACCCGGGCATCCAGGGAGAGCCCCTGAGTGGCTCGACGTGGACGCTACTCCACGTCGAGCCGGGGCCATCCACGTTCGCGGTCAGCGTTCGCAGATGATCGTTGATACTTCAGGCGCGAGCCGGCCGCCGGGCAGTCCGGTCACGAACCTCGTCGTCTACCTTCCGAAGTGGTCCGTCAAATCGGGGCAAGGTCACCCGTTGCCCTCTGCGACGAGGGTTCATGTGAGGGTCCATTGAATTGGGGTAGCTCTGTCTGGCATTGGCGTTCGAGGGGGTGTTGTGCGGCGCTCAGCAATCGGCGCCATCTGGTGGGCCACGGCCGATGGAGGTTCAGGTGGACTCCCGCTATCGAGCGGTTGTGCAGGTCTGGACACTGCGCATCGGACGGATCGACTCTGACTCCGTTCGCGGTGTCGAGGGGCCCTATCGACACGCCTGCCTCACACTGCCCCCACCGTAGACCGGCCAGCCAGAAGTCTGCGTCGTTCCCGAATCCAGGTAATGGTAGCAGTTGAGCGTCGTTCCAGTGAACCCGTCCCAGTAGGTCCTGGGGCAATGCGCATCGTCGCTGATGTAGGCCCCCGAGGAACCACAGCTTGCAGCGCTCGACACCCAGCCTTCGGTGTGCATCTCGAAGATCAAGTTGGTGATGTCGCAGGTGCAGGCACCAATGGTCGAGTCGGTCTCCTCCTCTTCTGCACCGTCGCAGTCGTAGTCGAAGCTACCGTCGCCGCGGTCAGCGGTGAAGAAGGCGGTCTGGCCCGGCCAGGCATCTGCCGAGTGGTCGTAGCAGTCTGTTCCCGAGTGGTCCTCGCTGTCGAAGCCGTCGCCATCGGCGTCGTAGTCGCTGGCTCCGTCACAGTCCTGGTCGATGCCGTCGTACCAGGTCTCGGCCACCGCCTGGCCGATGGAAGCGTCGGTGTCGTCGCAGTCGGTTCCCCCATGGCTGTCCGACTGTTCCCCGTCGCCGTCCGCGTCGTAGTCGTCCCCACCGTCGCAGCCCTGGTCGATGCCGTCGTACCAGATCTCTTCGGCTCCTGGGTACGCTTGGCTGTCCGAGTCGTCGCAGTCGTTCCCGCCGCTCTCCAGCGAGGGCTCCCCATCACCGTCCACGTCTGTTCCGTCCACGCCATCGCAATTCTGGTCGATGCCATCGCCCACGATGTCCGACGCATCCGGATTGATGACAGAGGAGCTGTCGTCGCAGTCGGTGCCGCCCGCCTCCCAAGAAGCGTGGCCGTCGCCGTCGCGATCGACGCCGTCTGCATCGTCGCAGTCCTGGTCAATGCCGTCGCCATGGGGGTCGGGCGCGCCCGGCCAGGTGCTCGCGCTTCCGTCGTCGCAGTCCTCGCCGCCGCTCGCCTCGGAAGGGTAGCCGTCCCCATCGGCGTCCACTCCGTCGTTTTCATCGCAGTTGTGGTCGATACCGTCTCCGACGAGGTCGGTGGAACCGGGGTGGATGTCCGAGTCTGAATCGTCGCAGTCGGGTCCGCCCACCTCGGCGGAGTCGAAGCCATCTCCGTCGACGTCGGTCAGGTCGCCGTCTGCGCAGTCGTTGTCGATGCCGTCGTAGGGCATCTCTTCCGCGACGGGATGCACAGACGCGTCCTCGTCGTCGCAGTCCGGTCCTCCTGCCAGGTCGGCAGCGAAGCCGTCGCCATCGACGTCGTCCAGGTCCTGGCCATCGCAGTCGTTGTCGATGCCGTCGTAAGGGACCTCCTCTGCGTGGGGACCGATGGACGGGTCGTCGTCCGCGCAGTCGCCCTCATCCGGGGCGAGTCCGTCTCCGTCGCCATCAACAGCGCCGGGGTTGGGTTCTTTTTCGGGCTGCGAGCTGTCGTTGCAGGCTGTTGCCAAGACCAGCGCCAGGACAGCCGTGCGGAAGAGGTGCGGGTTGGTCGGGACGTCGTTTCGATGCATCAGGCCTCCGGAGTCGGCTGACCGAGCGCGAGTCTCTGCCGATCTGAACGACCGGTGCGGACCGCGACGACAGTCGACTCGGCGCGGTGACAGCTTCAGGATCAGAACCGATGCCAAGTTGATAACTTCAGTTCTGGCCCCGCGGTGAAGTTTCTACCTCGTGGATTGCCGGCTCACCCACTGGTCCAGTTGGAGGACGAAGTGGGAGACACGGGTGCAAGTCGAACAGGTCCAGCGTGGAATCGGGCGTGCCATCGCCTCTCGACGACGAGCCAGAAAACTCACCCAGGAGGGACTGGCCGAGCGTGTGGGCTCGAGTCCCGAGTGGATCAGTCAGCTCGAACGAGGGGTGGGCGCACCGTCGATGCCACTTCTCATCCGCATCGCCGACGCACTGGGAGCGTCTCCGGTGGATCTGGTCGCTGCGGGGCTCGGGCAGTCGGAGAAGGTCCCGGAGCAGCTCCAGCTTGAGGCGCTTGTCGACCAGCTTCCACCGGCCGCGCTTCGAGTTCTGGTGGACCTTGCGCGGTCTCTGGGCCGGGAGTTCGCGGCTTCCAAGCCCAAGGGTGCCTCCCAGGATTAGCGACCTGGCCGGGCAGTTGGTGGCTGCGGGTCGACCCATCCGAAGCCGCCACCGAAGCGCAGGTCCGGCGGCTTGGCGGTGGCCAGATTCTTCAGCGCACTTGACCTGCACCGGCGCGAGCGAAATCCCCGGCCGGGGTGATGGTCGATAGGAACGACTTGTGTCCGCTGGAATTTAGAGGTACACAATTGGTGTCAATCTGTTTCCAGAAGGTGATTCTTGTCCGGAGAGCTGAAGCTGGTGGCGCCCTCCCACTTCGAGTTGGAGCGGATCAAGGTCGACCCCTATGAACCTGCCCGGGGCGCGCAAGTGGTGTGGATGCCAGCCACCGACTTCGGGGCCTTTGTACGTGGGCTTCGCACCGGTCGCAGCATGAGTCTGCGCAAGGCCGCCCAGCGGATTGGAATGTCCCACACCTTCGTCGCGCAGGTCGAGCGGGACGAACCCAGCGTCAAGCTCAGTGTCGAGCTGTGCGAGCGAATGGCGTTGTCGTACAGTGCTGACCCGCGGGAAGTCCTGGAACGGGCAGGCGTCATGTACGCGGTTGCCGATCCCTCGCTCAAGTCCGAGCGCGATTCACTGCGCGAAATGGTCTTGCGGCTGCTCAGCCACGAGCGGCTCGGACCGACCGACTTCCACCCCAGTGAGATGCGCCACATCTCGGACCGGTCCATCGAGCTGATGTTCCAGCTCGCGCAGAAGGCGTATTCCCACGGTGTTGTCCGGGGCGAGCCTGTGCTGGACATCATGATGGCTCGTGCCGGAGGTGAGGAGTGAGCTCGTCTGGTCCCCACCTGTCGTCCAACCACCGGAAGGCCCTGTCAGCCGGTCAGCGCCCTTCACTCGCGCCTCGTGGGCTGGAGGACGTGACCAGTGGAGCCCCGAGCTCCGGATGTGCCCCGTGAGCCGGCGCACAGACCTTCTCTCTCGCGAAGAAGCGGCCGAGTATCTGGGCTGCTCGGTGCGCTTTCTGGCCAATCGCACCCCCCAAAGGGGAGGCCCCACTTGCGTCAAGGTCGGTCGAACGCCGTTCTACCTGCGCTCCGACCTCGACGACTGGATTCAATCCCGACGCGTCACTCCAACCAGCAGGAGCGCCCCTTGTCCCGCCGACATCGCACCCGTCGCAACGGATTCACGCTCTACAAACAGCCCCGGTCGTCGTACTGGTCGGCGGACATCCACATCGGCGGCAAGCGAGTGCGACGCAGCACGCGCGAACGAGATCGCCGTGCGGCTCAGGCGAAAGCACAGCAGCTCTTCGACGAGCTAGTCGCGGAGCAAGGTCGCCCGGGTCGGATGGAGGGGGACGACCTTGCGCTGCTCGCTGGCTTCGACATTGCCGAAGCCCAGGCCCGTGGTGTCGGGCAGCGCCAGCTCGAGTCCATCGAGGCCTGTTGGGGACATGTCTGTCGCACCTTGGGGACCGACCTGGATCCCGCCGAGGTCACCTATGAGCGGGTGGTCGGCTACCTCGCAAGCCGTCGGGCAGAAGGGGCCCGGGGCCAGTCCATCGTGAAGGAGGTCCAGGCCCTCAAGCGCGGCTTGAAGGTCGCGAAGAGACGCGGCAGCATCCGCGCGATGCCGGATGAGTGGCCGGTCGTTCGCCGCGACCCTCCGAACAAGCGGCAGAGGGGCAAGCTGCATCCAGCGGAGCTCATTGGCCGTTGGCTCGAGCACCTGTCCGACGTGGCGCCCGTCGCGAGTCGCCAGGCAGCCGTGGCGGTTCACACGGGCCTGCGGGCGACGGAGCTCCGACTGCTGACCTGGGATTGGGTGGAGTCAGCCCCGGAGGGCTCTGGTGTCTCAGCGATGCTGAGGGTGCCCGCAGAGGCTGCAAAGACGAAGCAGGAACGGGTCATCGGGCTGACGGACGAGGCCCTGGCCGCCATCGAGCAGGCCCGGGCGCTGGCTCAGGCGTGGGATGCCCCGCTCTTCCCTGGCAACCACCGCAAGGCGTTCAAGGCAGCAGCCGAGGCTCTCCAGTACGGCAAGACCATCACACTGCGTGACCTCCGCCACTGCCACGCGACATGGGCGGCCCAGGGAACCGGTGACGCCGCTGCAGCCCAGGCCGCGCTCGGCCACAACGACCTGCGCACCACCCAGCGGTATCTGTCGGCGACGCTCGCCCGAACGGCCTCGGCAGCCGTGGCGGTGAGTGCTCACCTCGAGGCGACACGAGACGCCCGTCTGCACGGTATGCCGACAAACCGTCATACAAAGCCGTCATACCCGAAGGCATCGCCCCGAGAACGAGGAGACCCGGAGGGCCGTAAAGCCGCTCCGGGTCGTCATTCTAGCCAAGTCGGGGTGAGAGGATTCGAACCTCCGGCCTCCTGCTCCCGAAGCAGGCGCGCTACCAGGCTGCGCCACACCCCGACATTCAATCGAATGCCGCTGCGCTGAACAACTCCGGAATCCCGGCCCCGTCAGCGAGCCCCGCCGGTCTATCGATGCCCGGCGAAGCCGTCAACCCTGAACCGCCGCGCGCAGGGCTGCGATGGCCGCTGCCCGGTCCGGCTGTCCGAACACGCCCGAACCGCTCACCAGCACATCCGCACCGGCGTCGGTGAAGCGCCGCGCGTTGTGGGCCTTCACGCCCCCGTCCACCTGAATCAGCGTGGACAGACCCCGGCGCTCCGTCTCCTGGCGAATCCGCTCGATCTTGGGAAACACCCGCTCGATGAGCGACTGGCCGCCGAAGCCCGGGTTTACCGACATCACGAGCACCATGTCGAGCTCGTCCAGCACGTAGTCGAGCACCGACTCCGGGGTGTGCGGGTTGAGCGCCACCCCCGCCTTCACGCCCAGCGACTTGATGAGCTGCACCGTGCGGTCGAGGTGCGGACAGGCCTCCGCATGCACCGTGACCACCGAGGCGCCCGCCGACACGAAGTCCTCGATGTAGCGGTCGGGCTCCACAATCATCAGGTGACAGTCGAGCGGCATCTCGGTGACCCGCTTCGCGGCCTTCACCACCAGGGGGCCAATCGTGATGTTCGGTACGAAGCGGCCGTCCATCACGTCGACATGCACCCAGTCGGCGGTCGAGATGCTGTCCAGCTCGGCGCCGAGCTTCGAGAAGTCGGCAGACAGGATCGAAGGAGCGATGCGAATCATGGTGTGTCTCCAAGCGAGGTGAGGCGCTCGCCAACGGTCACGCGAGCGCCATTCACGATGTCTCGGCCCGACCGACGGGGCTTGCCGGGAAGCTGTCCCACCCGCACCTCCAGTGAGCCTTGCCCGCAGGCCACCACCAGGCGCTTGCCCGCCTCGATGACCTCGCCAGGCTCGCCGAGCACCCCGTCGTCTTCCACCACGCGGGTCTCATGCAGACGCATCACCCCGCCCCGGAAGCCAGCCTGTCCGCTGGGCCAGGGATTCACGCCGCGCACCCGGTCGTGGATGCGTCGGGCGGACCACGAAAAGTCGATGCGGCCGTCGGTCTTCTTCAGGAGAGGGGCCAGCGTGGCGTTGGAGTGGTCCTGCACTCGAGGGCGAAGCGAGTCCAGCTGGGCGAGCGTGTCCACCAGCACTTCGGCGCCCATCACCGACAGGCGCGCCCACAGCTCCGGTCCATTCTCGTTGGGGTCCACCGGGGTCGACCGACGGAGCAGCACGTCGCCTGTGTCGAGGCCGGCATCCATCTGCATGGTGCAGATGCCCGTCTCCCGCTCGCCTTCGATGAGGGCCCACTGGATGGGTGCCGCGCCCCGGTATTTGGGGAGCAGGCTCGCGTGTACGTTGATGCATCCCCGCCGTGGGGCTTCGAGGAGGGCGGGAATCAGGATGCGACCGTAGGCGACGACAACAGCCACGTCGGCGTCCATCTCGGTGGTGAACCACTCCACGAACGGCCCGCTTCTCACCGCTCGAGGCTGCCAGGTGCGCAGGCCCAGCTCTCTGGCTCGCACGATGGTGGGCGGGCTCTTGAGCTTCTTGCCGCGGCCCCTCGGGCGGTCGGGCTGGGCGACCACACAGACCACCTCATGGCCGGCGTCGACGATGGCATCGAGGGTGGGCACCGCGAAGTCGGGGGTGCCCATGAAGACGATTCGCATGGGTCGACCTCCGGGGCGGGCCGCGTAGCACGGCCGGCGGAGGCGTCACCGCTTCTTCGCCGCCTTCTTCTTCACCCGCTGCACATACCGGTTCCGCTTGAAGCGCGACGAGCGCTCCAGCAGCGTGATGCCGTCGAGGTGGTCCATCTCGTGCTGGATGACCACCGCGGGGAAGCCCTCGTAGGTGCGCTCGTGGACCTCGCCCTCAGCGTCTTGGTACCGCACCACGATGCGCTCGATGCGCTGGATCTCCTGGCTGTAGTCGGGCACCGACAGGCAGCTCTCCGACCACTTGATGCGTCCGTCGCCCTTCTCGATGATCTCGGGATTGGCCATGTACACGAGGTCGATGCCCTTCTTCGTCTCTCCGTCCTCGCCCTCGAAGCCCGGGTCGGCCACCAGGATGCGCCGGGAGTCGTCCACCTGCGGGGCGGCGAGACCGACGCCGGGGGCGGCGTACATCGTCTCGGCCATGTCCTCGAACAGGGTGGCGAGGGTGGGGCCGAACTCATCCTCACGGACGCGCCGGGCCTTCTTGTTGAGGGTGGGGTGGGGGGCCTCGATGATGTCGAGCAGGGCCATGGTCGCTCCGGACTGGATGACCGCGGGTGTGGCGGTCGGGGCACCCCGCTATCCGAGCCGCTCGCCCTCGTCTCCCGAATCCGCGGAGCGACGCTGACGGGCGCTGGCCCGCACCCGAAGCAGGTGGGTGGGCTCGTCGTCGGTGGACTCCGCCTGGTCGATGATGGGCAAGCCGAAGTGGGGCACGCGCTCGGCGGACACCAGAGAGGGCTCGTCGAGCATTCCCCGTGGGGTCGACGGATGCTCGACCACCGGAATCGCCCCTGGCCAGGTGACCTCCGCTTCCACGCCGCGCGCCTTGCTGCGGTCCTCCGGCAGGTAGACGGAAGGCGGACCGGCACCGTCGAGGTCGGACTCTCCGCCCACGCCCGCAACCCGGCTCGCCAGCGCGCCCAGCACCATGCGAACCAGCGCCTCGTCGGTGGGCTCGGCTTCGAAGGACAGCTGCACCTGGCCCCGAAGGGTGGGGTAGACCTGCACTTCGATGGGGTCGTTGGCAGCCCCCACGGCGGCCTTCACAAGGTCTCGGACAAGCGTGGTCAGCTCGGCCCGTGGACCCCGGATGGGAATCGACTTCTGGCCATAGCTGCGGTGCACCTCGCGGATGCTGGCCAGCTCGTCGAGGGCGGTGTCCACCACCACAACGACGTCGAGCAGGGCATCCCGGGAAGCCTCATCCCCCTTCACGATGCCGTCGAGCAGGCTGTTGACCTCCAGCACCATCTGGTGGACCGCCGAGTTCGCCCGTCGCAGCTCCGCTCGCAGCTCCGCGGGACTCGCACCGTCATCGAGGGCGCCCTCCAGCAGCTCCAGGTTGGTCTTCAGGTTGTGCAGCGGGGTGCGGAGGTTGTGGCTGCGGGCGTGCAGGGCCCGTTCTCGTGCATCGCGGGCGGTCTGGGCTTCCCGCTCGACCTGCTCGAGCCGGGTCTTCAGGTCGCTCGCCTCGCGTCGGGCGGACACCCAGGCTGTGATGTCCTCCACGAGCAGGTGACGACCGGAGTCGGGCACGTCGACCAGCTGAAGGCGGAAGGAGCGGCGGTCGCCGTCGGGGGGAATCATCTCGATCTGGGTGGACAGGCCCGGCTGGGTCGGGTTGCGACCGCGGGTGAGCACACGTCCCCACCAGACTGCCGCCGAGCCCCACGGCGAGACCATGCGGGACAGCTGGTCGCTGGGTTCCACGAGCAGGTCATCACTCCCCGACAGTCGGGCCGAGCCGAGGGCCGCGGCTGCGAACAGCCTTCCCACCGGGATCGGTGGGGCCGGCGTCTGCTGCACCACCACGGTGGGCTCGGGTGCCGATGGTTCGCGTCCGGCCGCCAGCCACACCGAGATCTCCGCCGCGATGCCGCCGAGCAGGAACACCCCCGCCCACACCGAGAGTCGGCCGAGGTCGCCGGGGG
>Ga0213840_1001823_pt1 | contig 15266 bp, 11 predicted proteins | sample SWPATP22_FD_160132 | JGI IMG/M metagenome (GOLD analysis project Ga0213840, IMG submission 160132) | Coastal seawater microbial communities from Marineland, Florida, United States - SWPA TP2 #2 | ecosystem: Environmental > Aquatic > Marine > Coastal | place: USA: Florida | collected 2016-08-14 | reverse complement strand
CCCACGAGGCATATCTGGCCTCCCGCGCCGAGATCGGCGCACGCTCCGGCATCGGTGCCGTTCCGGAAATCGACGGCATCTCCGCCGGTGGAATGCCCACCCGGGTCAAGTGCCTGCACGTCCTCGTGGGCCACTCGCTGGCCGCCGGACCGGACGTGAACCCGCTCGGCGACGAGGCGATCGCCGCCATCGCTGAATGGTGGACAGCGGACCGTTGCTACTGCGACGGCGCGTGGGACACCGGGGGCGAGGCCCCCTCCCGCGACCTCAGCCGCCACGGACCGCAGGGCCTGCCGGAAATCGTGGGCCGGCCCGCCCCGGTCCGCAAGTCCCGCAGCGCCGCCGGCACAGACGGCGCCGGCACAGGCACAGACAGCGCCGCCGGCACAGACAGCGCCAGCACAGAGACCGCCGCCGCGGGGGAGTCCAAGTGACCCGGGTCGCGGCCGTGGACTGCGGCACCAACTCGATCCGCCTGCTCATCGCAGATATAGACACAGATGTCAGCACGGAGGTAACCGCCGAGGACGCGACCGGGAAGCCCTCGCCACGGCTGACCGACGTCGTGCGCGAAATGCGCGTGGTCCGTCTGGGGCAGGGCGTGGATTCCACCGGCGAACTGGCCCAGGAAGCGCTCGACCGCACCTTCGCTGCCACCCGGGACTACGCCGCCCTCATCCGCGAGCACGGTGCCGAAAAAGTGCGCTTCGTGGCAACCTCCGCCACCCGCGATGCCAGCAACCGCCAGATCTTTGTCGACGGCATCCGCGACATCCTCGGTGTCGAGCCCGAGGTCATCACCGGGGACGAGGAAGCCGCGCTGTCCTTCGCCGGTGCCAGCAGCGTCCTGCCCTCGCGCGGGGACGACCCCGTCCTCGTGGTGGACCTCGGTGGCGGGAGCACGGAGTTCGTGCTCGGCAACGCCGATGGCGTCATCGCCGCCCGGTCGGTCGACGTCGGCTGCGTCCGGATGACCGAACGGCACCTCCGCAGCGATCCGCCCACGCCGGAGCAGATCACGGCGGCAGAGGCCGACGTCGACGCCGCCATCAGCGAGGCGGCCCGGACCGTTCCGCTGGAACGCGCCACCGCCGTCGTCGGCGTCGCCGGATCCGTCACCACCATCACGGCGCATGCGCTCCGCCTGCCGGAGTATTCGCCGGCCGCGATCCACGGCACCGAACTGGACCTGGACGAGGTCCGGAAAGCGTGCACCGAACTCCTGGAAATGACCCGGGAGGACCGGGCCGCACTGCCGTACATGCACCCCGGCCGGGTGGACGTGATTGGCGCCGGCGCTCTCGTGTGGCGGCGCGTGCTGCAGCGCCTGGCCGACGTCACAGCCGGCCGCATCACCACGGCAGTGACCAGCGAACACGATATTCTTGACGGAATTGCCCTCAGCATCAGCTGATCCGGCACCAGCAGTTTGTGCACCAACACCGCACCGGCACCGCGCCTGTGCCGCTGGCGCATCCGCCGATAGGACCTGAATGACCAGAGCAACAGCCCGGCGCCGCCGGACCGCCTCCGCGTTGATGGCCTTGGCCCTGGCCGGCGGCATGTCCACGGCGGCGCTGACCGTAGCCGTGCCCGCCCACGCCGACTCCTGGCGGGACAAGGAATACTGGCTTGCCGAATCCGGCATCACCAAAGCCTGGGAAGTGTCCAAGGGAGCCGGCGTCAAGGTGGCAGTGATCGACAGCGGCGTGGACGGCCAGCATCCGGACCTGGCCGGCGTGCTGGCCGGCGGCGCCGACATCTCCGGCGCAGGCAGTGCCAACGGCCAGGAGAGCATCGGCGCCAAGCCCGAACACGGGACCCTCGTCGCCACGATGCTCGCCGGGCGCGGGCATCAGCCCACGGACGCGACCGCCAAGCCGAGCGCCAGCCCCGGTTCTGCCTCGGGCCCGGCCGCGGGTGCTGCGGTAGGACCCGACGGGATCGTCGGGGTCGCCCCGGAGGCCCAGCTGCTGTCCGTCTCCACCTGGCTCGGTTCCGCCAACCCGGGCGGCAAGAGCGACCAGGACCAGATTCCGGAGGCGGTTCGCTGGGCCGTCGACAACGGCGCCCGCGTCATCAACATCTCACTCGGCAGCACGTCGCCGGAGTGGCCCCAGAGCTGGGACGCGGCCTTCCTCTACGCCGAACAGAAAGACGTCGTGATCGTCGCCGCCGCGGGCAACCGCGTCGGCGGAAACGTCCAGGTCGGCGCTCCGGCCACGATTCCCGGTGTCCTGACGGTCGCAGGCCTGGACCGCACGGGGACGGCCAGCGTCGATTCGTCGTCCCAGGGCATCAGCATCGGCGTCGCCGCCCCCGCCGAAGACCTCGTCGGTGGCATGCCCGCCGGCGGCTATGCCGAGTGGGCGGGCACTTCCGGCGCCACCCCGATCGTTGCCGGCGTCGCCGCCCTGATCCGGTCCAAATGGCCCGAGATGTCCGCGAGCCAGGTCATCAACAGGATTGTCACCACGGCAAAAGATGCCGGGGTGCCTGGCAAAGATCCGCTGTACGGGTTCGGCGTGCTCAACGCCGAGGCCGCCCTCAAAGCCGATGTTCCGGAAACCAAGGTCAATCCGCTGGGGTCGATTTCGGAGTGGATCCGGGTCCACCGGCGCGGAAACCTGGCCACCACTGCACCCGCTGCCGTGCCCGCGCCCCCCAGCGCGGTGCCTACGCTGCCCGAGGCGACCGTGCCCGTCGCGGAGAAGCCCTCGCAGCTGGACAGCGCCGTCCCGGCCGTCGTGGTCCTTGGCTTCGCCTGCCTGTTCGTGGGCATCATCGTTGCCGCTGCCCTCCAGTTGCGGGCCGCCATGCGGATGCCGCCAAAGGACGGGCCCGACGGACCCGACGGAGCCGAACCCGGGGCCGTTGATTCGTTGGATTCCAGCACCCCGACATAGTTAGTGAAGGTTTTCACAAACTACTGTATTCTTGACGCATGGCATCCTCCCTTCAGCTCCAGGACCGTCCCCGGGTACTCGTCGTCGGCGGCGGGTACGTCGGCCTGTATGTAGCCCTCAAACTGCAGAAAAAGATCGCGAATGCCGGTGGCATCGTCACCCTCGTCGATCCGCTGCCCTACATGACCTACCAGCCCTTCCTGCCGGAAGTTGCCGGCGGAAACATCGAGGCCCGCCACGCGGTCGTCTCGCACCGTCAGCACCTGAAGCAGACGGAACTCATCCAAGGCCGCGTCACCTCGATCGACCACGCCAACCGCACGGCGGTCGTGGCCCCCTCCGACGGTGGCGACACCTTCGAGATTCCCTACTTCGACGTCGTCCTGGCCGCCGGCGCCATCACCCGCACGTTCCCGATCAAGGGCCTCGCGGACAAGGGCATCGGCCTGAAGACCATCGAAGAGGCCGTCGCCCTGCGCAACAAGGTCCTCGAGCGCATCGAGACCGGCTCGCTCATGACGGACCCGGTTGAGCGCGCCCGCGCCCTGACGTTCGTCGTCGTCGGCGGCGGCTTCGCCGGCATCGAGTGCATCACCGAAATGGAAGACCTCGCCCGCGCCGCGGTCAAGAACAACCCGCGCATCAAGCAGGAGGAAGTCCGCTTCGTCCTGGTCGAGGCCATGGGCCGCATCATGCCCGAGGTCACGGCACCGCAGGCCGAATGGGTCGTAGAGCACCTCCGCAGCCGCGGCATCGAGGTCCTGCTGAACACCTCCCTCGACAACGCCGAGGGCTCCCTGAAGCTCATCAACCTGCCGGACAAGTACCCGGCCCAGGAATTCGAGTCCGACACCCTGGTCTGGACTGCCGGCGTGCAGGCCAACCCGATGGTCCGCTCCACGGACTTCCCGCTCGAGCCGCGCGGACGCGTCCGCGTCCTGGCCGACCTGCGCATCGCAGGCGACGAGGGCATCATCGACAACGCCTGGGCTGCCGGCGACGTCGCCGCTGTTCCCGATCTCACGGGCAGCGGCCTGCCGGACGGCACCTGCGTGCCGAACGCCCAGCACGCGCTGCGCCAGGCCAAGCGCCTCGCCAAGAACCTGTGGGCCTCCCGCTGGGACAAGCCGCTCAAGGACTACAAGCACAAGAATCTGGGCGCCGTCGCCGGCTTCGGCGAATGGAAGGGCGTCGCGAACATCAACCTGATCGGCCGCATCGGTCTCAAGGGCCCGCTGGCCTGGCTGGCACACCGCGGCTACCACGGCATGGCCATGCCGACCGTGGAGCGCAAGATCCGCGTGATCTCCGGCTGGCTGTGGGCCTTCTTCCTGGGCCGCGACACCACGCAGCTGATGGACCTGGACAACCCGCGTGGCGCCTTCGTGGCCGCAGCGACTCCGGCCCCGAAGCCGGCCGCGGCCCCGGCTCCTGAGGCAGCCAAGCCTGAAGCCAAGACCGACCCCAAGGCAGCTTCCAAGGAATCGGTTCCGGCCGACGCCAAATAGTCCCTGCCAGTAAGACTGCCAGCAAGACTGGCGGTTGCCCTGCGACGGCGGCTGTTCCCCTCTCCGGGGGAGCAGCCGCCGTCGTATTTTCATGCCTAGACTGGCCTCATGACCGGTGAAAAGGACCTGCAGACGCTTCTGGCAACCATGCATCCCGTGCGCCGCGACGGCGAGTTCGTCTACGTGCTGTGGCCGCACGGCAGGCCGCTGGCCGGGGGCATCATGGCCGCCGTCCGCGAGGCCGAGGGACTGACCGTGGTGATGCCCCGGGCCGACGCTGACAGCCTGGGGCTGCCCTACGACTTTGTCGGGGCTTGGATCACCCTGGAGGTGCATTCCTCGCTGGAAGCCGTGGGCCTGACGGCCGCCGTCGGAGCCGCCCTGACCGAGGCGAAGATCAGCTGCAACGTCCTGGCCGGCTTCCACCACGACCACCTGCTGGTGCCGGTGGCGGATGCCGACAGGGCACTGGAAGTCCTGCACGAACTGGCCGAGGCCAGCGGCCGGGAGCGCCCCGCCCCGACGCTCCGGATGCGCACCGAACAGCCGCAGGACCGCCCCGCCATCCTGGCAGTGACCGCCGCGGCCTTCGCCGTCTCGCCGGTGACCGGGCTGCCCGTGGACGGGGAACCGGAGGAGGTCGGACTGCTCCGCCGGCTGTTCGACTGCCCGGAGTATTTGCCCGAGTTCAGCATCGTCGCGGAACTCGACGGCGAGATCGTGGGGTACGTGATCAGCACCCGGGGATGGGTGGGGGAGCTGGAACTGCTGGGGCTTGGCCCCCTCGGGGTGGTGCCGCGGCTGCAGCGCCACGGCATCGGCACCGCGCTGATGAACGAGACCCTGGCGCGCGCCAACGCCGCGGGGGAGCGGGGGATCGCGCTGCTGGGCAGCCCCGAGTACTACTCCCGCTTCGGCTTCGTACCCTCCACCTCGCTCGGGGTGGCGGCGCCCGAGGCAGGCTGGGGAGCGCACTTCCAGCTGCTTCCGCTCGCCGTCTGGCCCGGCGGGGTCAGCGGCGTCTTCCGTTACGCGGGCCCCTTTTCGGGCTGATCCTGCCGGCGGCGGGATACCATTGACCGGGCGCCCCAGTAGCCCAATTGGCAGAGGCAGCGGACTTAAAATCCGCGTGTTGTGGGTTCGAGTCCCACCTGGGGCACAAACGGAGAAGGACCATCGGGAAGTGTCGTCCGATGGTCCTTCTCCGTTCTGGCGCCTTATGCAGGGCTTGCGGGGAGCACGTACCGCCCGGTCTTGTCGGTGGCCAGGGCCAGCGAACTGATGTATTGCGGTTCGCCGTCCGGTCCACGCTCCGCCGAGAGCATCATGTCGGGACGCTCGAAGTGCATGCCGCTGACGTGGCAGAGCAGCGTCACGCCGCTCGGATTCCCGTCGGCGTCGAACATCGGCAGGTCGATGCCGTCGTCGGTGCGCCGCAGGTAGTAGCGGCCCTTCGTGGCGATTGCCATGATCGGGGTGGCGACGACGGCGATTGCCACCGCGAAGATCGGCGAGAACGGCTGGACAGCCGGGCCAAAGGCGCCGAAGAACATCGCAATGGAGACCCCGGCGGAAAGCAAAAGCGACACGACGCCGACAGGGTTCCAGTTGTGCAGCATGCCCCGGCGGAACTCCGGGCGCATCGGCGAGAGCTTGAGGAGCCACTTGTTGACCATGATGTCGGTCGCGACCGTGACAATCCACGCCATGGCGATGTTGGCATAGAAGCCGAGGATCGTGTTCAGGAACTCGAACATGTTCGCCTCCATGAGCACCAAGGAGATGACGAGGTTCACGACGACGAAGACGAGGCGGCCAGGGTAGGTCCTGGTGACCCGGGTGAACGAGTTGGTCCAGGCCAGCGACCCCGAGTAGGCGTTGGTGACGTTGATCTTGATCTGGGAGATGACCACCAGCACCACCGCGAGGGTCATGGCAAGCCAGGCCGGCATCATCTCGGCGTAAACGCCAAGGAACTGATGGACGGGCTCATTGGCAGTGGCTGATGCGGCCGGGTCCAGGGTGCCGATCAGGTAGACGGCGATGAAGAGGCCGATCGCCTGTTTGAGGGCCCCGAACACGACCCAACCCGGTCCGGCAAGGATCACAGCGCGCCACCATGCCACGCTGTTCCCGGCGGTCTTGGGCGGCATGAAGCGCAGGTAGTCGATCTGCTCCGCGATCTGGGCGATAAGAGACAGGCAGACGCCGGCCGCAAGCATGACGGACGCGAAGCTGAGCGAGCCCTCGCCGTCGCCACCGCCGTACGCGAAGAAGTCACCGATCGAGTCGGGGTGGGTTGCGACGAGGAAGCCGAACGGAAGCACCATGAGCACCAGCCAGAGCGGGGTGGTCCAGACCTGGAGCTTGGAAAGGACCTTCATGCCGTAGATGACCAGCGGAATGATCAGGATCGTCGAAACGGCGTAACCGGCCCAGCGGGGTACGCCAAGCCCGATTTCGAGTCCCTGCGCCATGATTGAGCCTTCGAGGGCGAAGAAGATGAACGTGAACGTGGCGAAGATGATGTTGGTGATCACAGAACCGTAGTAGCCGAAGCCCGATCCGCGGGTGATGAGGTCGAGGTCGATGTTGTAGCGGGCCGCGTAATAGGCGAGGGGAAATCCCGTCACGAAGATGATCAGGGCGGCAACGGCAATGCCGAGCAGCGCGTTGCCTGTGCCGTGGGCGATGCCGATATTCGCGCCGATGGAAAAGTCGGCCAGGTAGGCGATGCCGCCAAGGGCACTGGTCGCGACCACGCCGGTACCCCATTTGCGGTACGAGCGCGGAGCGAACCGGAGCGTGTAGTCCTCGAGGCTCTCCTTCGTCGCGGTCCTGGTGTCGGAATCGGTTGAGGGCCATGGCGCCGGGGCGCTGGCGGGCTGTAGATCCGTTGACATGAAGCTGCCTTTCACATGGGTGGAGCAACGGGAGGGGAGCGGTGCGGACGACGACGTCATGAGGCAGACGACTGATGCCTGTGTTCGCCGGTAGGGCGACGGCGGGCGACGCCGGGCGGCGCGGAAGCGATTCTGCCGGAGGCATGTTTCAGGCATGTTCCCGGCAGCGATCACCCATGTGTCGACAGCCAGGAACTCTCCCGGCCGCTCAGTTCGGGCGTGCGCCGAAGGCCCGCCGGGGCCGTCCAGATTTCCTCTATGCAACGAGTGTTATAAGGATGTGACCGTAGTCACTTATTTTCAGGCCAAAATTGCACTAGCTTGAAGTGGAATCAGGAACACCTGATCTTTCGCGTCAAAGGCCGTTCGCACCTTTAGATCGAGGAGCTTGTACATGACTTCACTCCCCCAGGTGGCGCCCCGCATCGCTAAGCTGACAGCGCTTAGCCTCGGCGTCGCCCTCTTGGCTACGGCTTGTGGCGGCACGTCCACCCCGAGCTCGACGAGCTCCAGCTCAGCCGCGGCCGCCGGCATCGCCTGCCCGGCACCCAGCGCCACCGGCGCCGGAACCACCGCTGCCAGCGAGGGCGGCTCCGTCCCCGCTTCGGCCACCACCACCCCCACGCCCCTGAAGATCGGCTCGCTCCTGCCGACGACAGGTTCCCTGGCATTCCTCGGCCCGCCCGAAATCGCCGGCGTCAACCTCGGCATCAAGGAGATCAACGACGCCGGCGGCGTCCTGGGCAAGCCTGTCGAGGTCATCCACCGCGACTCCGGTGACACCAAGACCGATATCGCCACCCAGTCCACCACGGCACTGCTCGGACAGGGCGTCAGCGCCATCGTCGGCGCCGCGTCTTCGGGCGTCTCCAAGACCGTGATCAACCAGATCACCGGCGCCGGTGTCATCCAGTTCTCCCCGGCCAACACCTCGCCGGACTTCACCACGTGGGATGACAAGGGCCTCTACTGGCGCACCGCCCCCTCGGACGTGCTCCAGGGCAAGGTCCTCGGCAACTACATGGCCACGTGTGGCGCCCAGACCGTCGGCATGATCGTCCTGAACGATGCTTACGGAACCGGCCTTGCCAAGAATGTCCAGGCCGCTTTCGAGGCAGCCGGCGGCAAGGTTGTTGCCCAGGAGCTCTTCAACGAAGGCGATTCCCAGTTCAGCAGCCAGGTGGACAAGGTCCTCGCCGCCAAGCCGGACGCCATTGCCCTGATCACGTTCGACCAGGCCAAGAGCATTGTCCCGCTGATGACGGGCAAGGGCGTAAAGCCGACCCAGATCTTCATGGTGGACGGCAACATGTCCGACTACAGCAAGGACTTCCAGCCGGGAACCCTGAAGGGCGCCCAGGGCACCATCCCGGGCACCTTCGCCAAGGATGACTTCAAGAAGAAGCTCCTGGCGATCGACCCGGCGCTGAAGGACTACAGCTACGCAGGCGAGTCCTACGACGCCGTGAACCTGATCGCTCTGGCCTCCGAGGCCGCCAAGAGCACCAAGGGAACCGACATCGCAGCGCAGCTCAAGGCAGTCTCTGAAGGCGGCGAGAAGTGCAACACCTTCCCGAGCTGCGTCACCCTGCTCCGCAATGGCAAGGACATCGACTACGACGGCCAGTCCGGCCCCGTAACGTTCTCCGACGCCGGCGACCCCACGGAAGCCTACATCGGCATCTACGAGTTCCAGGATGACAACACCTACAAGCCGGTCAAGGAAGAATTCGGCAAGCTGTAAGCCGCGTCCAACCGACACACAAGAGACCCCCGTCCTTCACCGGACGGGGGTCTTTTGCGTCCCGGGGGCGGTTCGGAGCGTCACGCACAGCAGACTTTTGGCCCGGCATTGGACAGCTCGACGCCGGGATTCCGGCCTAGCCCGCTAGGTGCCCGCCCATAACTCCGCGCTGCGTGACGCCGTCGTCGTCCTGCTGCGGAGCGGTCGGTGAGACAAACGCTGAGGGCGACGGAGGCAGGCGCTTGTGACAGCGCCGTTGTTGCTGGGGCCACGGAGGCAGGGATCCCTGCCCGAGCTTGCGAGGGGGAGTGGGCCGCCGGGGAGGAACGAGCGCAGGCGCCGAGCAAGTGGCTGCGGAGGCGACCGGAGGAGTGGTCGGAGGCGTGGGGCCCTAACAGGCACCGCCGGGCACGCAGAAGGGCCGCCACCGGTTGGTGACGGCCCCTCTGCTGGCGATGTTGCCCGAAGCGGAACTACTCGACAGTGTCCGCGAGCGTCCCGAGGTAGAGCTGGATGACCTTGGGATCCTTCATGAGCTCCCGGCCGGTGCCCGTGTACGCGTCCTTGCCCTGGTCCAGCACGTAGCCGCGGTCGCAGATCTGCAGGCAGCGGCGCGCGTTCTGCTCCACCATGATGACCGAAACGCCGGCCCGGTTGATCTCGTGTACCCGCAGGAACGTCTCATCCTGCTTGACGGGGGAGAGGCCGGCCGACGGCTCGTCGAGCAGGAGCACGGCGGGATCCATCATGAGGGCTCGTCCCATGGCCACCATCTGGCGTTCGCCGCCGGAGAGCGAACCCGCACGCTGGGCGCGCCGCTTGCCGAGCTCGGGGAACAGGCTGGTGACGAAGTCGAACCGCTGCGAGAAGTCCTTGGGCCGTTGGAACATGCCCATCTGCAGGTTTTCCTCGATGGTCAGGGCCGCAAACACGTTGTTGGTCTGCGGAACGAAGCCGACGCCTTTGCTGACCAGCTTGTTGGCCTTGAGCCCGGTGATGTCCTGCCCTCGGACCACCACCGACCCGGAGTGGACTTTGACCAGGCCGAACATGGCCTTCAGCAGCGTGGACTTGCCGGCGCCGTTGGGGCCGATGATCCCGATCAGCTCACCCTTCCGGGCCTCGATGCTGCAGCCGTTGAGGATATTGACACCGGGAATGTAACCGGCCACCAGATCGGTGACCTTGACGACCGAGTCACCGTCGAAGGCTGGCTGGGCGGCAGGTGCCGCGCTGGTGGCGCTCATTCTGTGTCCTTCTCTGTGCTGTTCGGCTGCTCGCCACGGTCCGGCTCGCCGGCGCTGCGGCGGCCGCGTGTGGTCCCGTTCGTGCCCGGTTCCTCCGGTTCCGCCGCTTCCGCGGCGAGGACATCGGCGGAGATGATGCCGGCGTTTTCCGTGCCGACAATCGAGTCCTCGTCGGCGATCAGTTCTGCGGCCAGTTCCTTGATGCCTTCCGCATCGCCGAGATCGACGTCGTGGTGGGCGCCGAGGTAGGCGTCGATCACTGCGGGGTTCTTCATGACATCGGCAGGAGGCCCTTCGGCGACGATCTTGCCCTCTGCCATCACGACCACCCAGTCGGCAATGTGCCGGACCATGTGCATGTCGTGCTCGACGAACAATACGGTCATGCCCTCGGATTTGAGGTTCTTGATGTGGTCCAGCAGCGACTGCGTCAGTGCCGGGTTCACGCCTGCCATGGGCTCATCGAGCATGACCAGTTTGGGCCGGACCATGAGCGAGCGTGCCATTTCCAGCAGTTTGCGCTGGCCGCCGGACAGTGACGCCGCGTAGTCGTCCTTCTTGGCGTCCAGCTTGAACTTCTCCAGCAGCACGTTGGCTTCCTGGGTGATCTTCTTTTCCTGGCCACCCCAAATGCCTTTGAACAAAGCCTTGGACAGCCGTTCGCCGGACTGGCTGGAGGCACCCAGGCGCATGTTCTCCATCACGGTGAGCTTGCCCATGACCTTGGTCAGCTGGAACGTGCGCACCATTCCCATCCTGGCGACCTTGTACGAGGAGACACCCGCAATGCTCTTGCCTTCGAACTGCCATGTACCCGAGTTCGGGGTGTCGAATCCCGTGAGCAGGTTGAACAACGTGGTCTTGCCGGCGCCGTTCGGGCCGATCAGCGCAGTGATCTTGTGCCGCGGGATCTCGAGGTACTGGACGTCGACGGCGTTGATGCCGCCGAAGCTGCGGGTGACGTTTTCCGCCACCACGATGGGATCACGCTTCTTGCAGCCGGGCGCGATCTCTCCGGCGGCGATCGGACGGGTGTCCGTCATATAGTCGATGGTCTCCTCGCGCGACTCTTCGCTTGGAATGCTCATGCGAATGCCAGCTCCTTCTTATTGCCGAGAACGCCCTGGGGCCTGAAGATCATCAGCAGCATGAGCGCCACGCCGACCAGGATGTAACGCAGCTGCCCGGCCTGGACCGTGTTCAACCACGTGATTGTGCCGGACTCGATCAGGCCGTAGAGGATGCCCTGGGTGAGCGAGAGCACCACCCAGAAGATCATGGCGCCGACCACCGGGCCGAGCACGGTGCCGAGGCCGCCGAGCAGCAGGCACGTGTAGAGGAAGAATGTCAGTTCCGTGCCGTAGTTGGCCGGCTGCACCGCGCCGCGGGGGAGCGTGAAGATCATGCCTGCCAGTGCACCGAGCGCGCCGCCGATGATCAGGGACTGCATCTTGTAGGCGTACACGTTCTTGCCCAGCGAGCGGACGGCGTTCTCGTCCTCGCGGATGCCCTTGAGCACGCGGCCCCAGGGGCTGCGCATGAGCAGCCAGACCAGGGTGCAGAAGATGGCCACGACCGCCCAGGCGACCACCCGGATGAAGAAGTCACGGTTGTTCATGCCGATGTAGGTCCCCGGCGGGAAGGGGTTCATGGCGTAGAAATCGCCTTCGAAGGCGGCCAGGCCGTTGGCCGAACCGGTGATGGCGGTCAGCTGGTTGGTCGTGACGATGTAGCGCACGATTTCAGCCGCAGCGATGGTCACGATGGCCAGGTAGTCCGCCCGCAGCCGCAGCGTCGGAATGCCCAGCAGCAGGGCGAAGATGGCGGAACAGACGACGGCGATGAGCAGCCCGACGAAGAACGGCACGTGGAACGTCAAGGTGGAGATGGCGAAGCCGTAGGCCCCCACCGCCATGAATCCGGCCTGGCCGAAGTTGAGCAGGCCGGTGTAGCCGAAGTGGACCGCGAGGCCGAGGGTGGCCAGGGCGTAGGCGGCTGTCGTCGGGCTGAAGAGTTCGCCGGCGGCGCTGGAAAATATGAATCCGAAATCCATGGCTGTCTCCTAACCCACGCGCTCGCGGCGGCCCAGAATGCCCTGAGGCCGGAACAAAAGGACAACAATCATGATGAACAACGCTCCCACGTATTTGAGGTCGGCCGCGAGGCCGAACACGGTGGTCAGCTCAACGAAGATGCCGACGATGATGGAACCGACCAGGGCGCCCCAGACTGTGCCGAGGCCGCCGAGGGTGACGCTGGCGAAGATGAGCAGCAGGATCTGCGAGCCCATGTCGAAGGTGACGCCGGGCCGGTAGTAGGCCCAGAGGATGCCGCCGAGGGCGGCGAGCATGCCGCCGACCACCCAGACGATCCGAATGACGGAGTCGACGTCGATGCCGGAGGCCGCGGCCAGAGCCGGGTTGTCGGCCACCGCGCGGGTGGCCTTGCCGAGCCTGGTCTTGAGCAGGACGACGCCGAGGGCGGCGATCACGGCGGCGCTGACGATCAGGGAAAAGAGGTTGTTGGGGGAGATCGAGACCGGGCCGATCAGGATTTCCGCGCTCTGGGCAAACGGCAGCTGCTGGGTGGCGCCGCCGAAGTAGAACTGGATGATGTAGCGCACAGCTAGGGCGAGGCCGATGCTGACGATCATCATTGGAACAAGCCCGGTTCCGCGGCGCCGCAACGGCTTCCACAGGCCCGCGTCCTGGACGTAGCCGAATAATCCGCCGCCGACGATGGCCAGGATGATGGCCAGCCAGAACGGCAGGTGCATGGCGTTGAAGGCGAACACCAGGACCGCGCCCAGCGTGACCATCTCACCGTGGGCGAAGTTGGTCAGGCCGGTGGTGCCAAAGATCAGGGACAGGCCCACGGCCGCGAGGGCGAGCAGGAGGCCGAAACTCAGGCCCGCAACCAGCCGGTTGAGCAGGTTCTGCCCGAAGTTCTGCTCCTCCACCACAATGCCCTTGCCGAAGGCAAAGATCACCGAGAGGTTTGAGGTCTGGCTGAAGGTGACCTTGCGGGGGTTCTCCTGGCCCTCGGCGAGCTTGATGCCCTTCGGAAGCGTCGACTCATCGAGCTTGACCTCGTAAGTCCCCTGGGTGGGCACGCCAATTGTCCAGGCGCCATTGGCTCCCGATTTGGTGGTTCCCGTGAAGTCGCCGTTCGTGGCGGTGATGGTGACCCCGGGGATCGGTGCGCGGTCGTCGCCGCGCAGGAAGCCGCTGATGCTGTTCGTGAACTGGGTGGCCGACGGGGATGGTGTCGGCGATGGGGTCGTGGCGCTGGATGCCGGGGCAACGATGAGCAGTAGCGCAGCCATGGTGGCAAATACAGCCCCCACAGCCCTCAATAGTCTGCCGCGCCGTCTCTGCGACAGGCCGCTCGTTGTGCTTCTCAAATTGAAAACCTCCACATGGGGGTGCTGTGGGTTGCGCCTTTGCAACCGCTGCGAACGGTCAGGAGGACGAGCGTCGTGCGATGCATTGTGTTGCTGATTGAATCGCTTGTGATGTCCGTCACCCTGTGTGGCCTATGCTACAGCCCGGACGGCCTAAAGAATGCCGCTCCGAGCAGGCGGAACGTCGCGATCGGGTAACGACCGTGAAGTCGTGCCACTACCTCCCTTTAGCCCGGCTAAAGAAAACTTTTGTTGATCCCGAGTATGCCTAAACAGTGGCCCGCCCTGGCTCCCATTCGGGCCGGTCGCCCCGGGAATCGTGCCGTTTGCTGGGCCTCCGCCGCCCGGTGCAGCCTGGAACCGGCAGGCTGCGGCCCCAAGCTTTTTCCAAGTCCGCCGGCGTTATGGTGCGAAGAACGACGTGTCGAAGTCCATGGGTACAAGCCCGGAACCGCAGTCCAGAACCGCAGGCCGGATCCTTCAGCCCGGGACCAGATCCGCCGCCGTCAGTTGAGGCCGATCCTGGAGGGCCGACCGATGAACCGGGTGGTCAAGCTGTGCCTCGCGGGCTCGCTGGTGCTGGCGATCCTGGGTGTTCCGGCGCTCAGCCTCGGCCCCGAGACTGCCGGGGCGCAGGCCTGCGTGCCGACAACTGCGTCACCCCAGGACCCCTATCCCGGGACGACGGCGGCAGCCTCCAGCTTCGAGTCGGGCACTTTGGACGGCTTCGGTGTCGCCACTTCCGGGACAGGAAGGGCCTCGGTGTCCGCCGCGCAGTCGCGCTCCGGCAACTGCGCCGCCGTCCTGCACACCACCGCGACGCCCGGATCCATCGCAAGGATGACCGCGGACCTGACGCCCGGGGCGACCGAGGCGTACGCGGACGGCTGGTTCAACATCGCAGGGGAGGGATTGGCGGGGAACAACGTCCCCTACTTCCGGTTCTTCTCCGGCGGAGTGCGCGTCATGGATGTTTTCCGGCAGAACATTTCCCATGAGGTGGTGCTTCGGATATCGACACCCGCAGGGTTCACCTACACCACCTTGCGGAAGGACGTTCCCACGGACACCTGGCACCGGCTGGTCATGCACGTGGTTCCCAACGGTTCCGCGACGAACGTCCAGGTCTGGTGGGACGGGCGCTCCGTCTACGTGGGGACGGTCAGTATTCCGGTCACCACCGTGGACACGGTGCAGCTCGGCTCCGAGCACGATCAGCAAATGGCTGACATCTACATCGACGACGTCATTGTCAACAGCGGCACGGAAACGCCGGCGCCGGTTCCCGGTCCGCTTCCGGAGCCGCGGGGCGATCCGTCGAAGCGGCTCAACGATTTCCGGGGTGACGGACAGGAAATCGTGTTGGCCGCGGGCGCCATCGCCAGGCGTGGCCGGCGCGCCGCGCGGCCATCTCTAGCCTAAGAGTCACAGCTGCTGAACCCGCAGCTTTAGGTCACGGTTGGGTTGCGGCGGCTTCAGGGGGGAACTATGACTCACCGCCGGCCGTGGGAATTGGTAGCGTGACTATGTATAGAGTGCGCTTTGTATTGTCCGC